>Ga0210074_1000154_pt1 | contig 27217 bp, 21 predicted proteins | sample China_Galinas_Co_FD_184860 | JGI IMG/M metagenome (GOLD analysis project Ga0210074, IMG submission 184860) | Wetland microbial communities from San Francisco Bay, California, USA, that impact long-term carbon sequestration -... | ecosystem: Environmental > Aquatic > Marine > Wetlands ... | reverse complement strand
TCATCAAGATAATCTGTTTGCGGCCAATACTGAGTTGCTGAAACATTGATACTTACTTTATCACTAACAAAAATTTTTACTCCAGCTTCCAGATTGTAAGCTACCGTGTTTGTGTTATAAAGATTCCCGGCATTTCCAGTTAGTTGCTGCCCACTGCCGTCTGTTGGGTCGAACCAAAGACTTGCTGCTCCTCCCGAAATATATGGTAACACTTTATTCCCTATTAAGACTCCATAAGAAAGTGCTAATCCAGCTGAAAAACATCCCGTGCTGAATTTTGGTGGAATCTCCACAGGACCAACTTCAGACGAAATCGTACCTCTGCTATCTTCTCCAGTTACCTGATCATAGTTTAGATTTAGTTTTAATCCTATATATTGAATCGAATTCGTCTTGAAGAAATATTCCACCGAACCATTAAATGCATATCCTATTTTCGACGTTTCATAATCAGTTTGTGGGAACGTTACTCCTCCACCAAGTCCAAATACAATCGTATTTTGAAATCTTTGACCTGGTGTCACAGATGTTTGCGCAGAAAGAGTAGATAGTGTTGAAAGAAATATTAAAATGGAATAGAATAGTATTCTAATATGAGAAGAATAACTGTATAAAATTTTCACAATTTGTTCCCAATTATTATTAATAAGTTGCAAACATTACTGTATTAAATTAATTCATATACAAATCTTATGCGAATTTATTTTTCAAAGTGGATATCGAAAAATATTGATTTTGGCCCGAAAATAGATAATATTTTCAACTGAGAATATCAATTATGTAAATGCTACATTTGGATACACATAAGTTGTTTAATTTAATTACTAAATAATATTATCTGATAATTCGCCAACCCAATTTAATTTGAGGAGTAAAAATGTTTGAAACTAGTGTTTATACAAACAGAAGAAGTTTATTAAAGGAAAAGTTTGATTCAGGACTGATCTTATTCTTAGGTAATGATGAAAGTCCGGCAAATTACTCGGCTAACACCTACCCTTTCAGACAGGACAGTACATTCCTATATTACTTTGGTGTTGATAGACCCGGATTTGCAGCAACAATTGATATTGATAACAATCTTGAGACTCTGTATGGGAATGATAGTACGATTGATGAAATTGTCTGGACAGGACCACAATCAACTGTAAATGATTATGCAGAAATTGCCGGAGTTAAAAGAGCCGCCTCGTCAGACAAATTAGCTGAACAAATAAATACTGCTATAAAAAAAGGAAGAAGGGTTCATTTTCTTCCGCAGTACAGACTGGAGAACCGGTTAAGTGTCTCTTCGCTGACAGGAGTTAATCTGAAGAATGTAAACGATTACGCTTCTGAAAAATTAATCAAAGCAGTTATTGCACAAAGATCTGTAAAATCAGCTGAGGAGATTGCAGAACTTGATGAAGCTGTTGACATTGCTTCTAAGATGCATCTTGCTGCAATGAAAATGGCAAAACCAGAAACAGATGAAAGAAAAATTGCGGGAATGATCGAAGGAATTGCTCTTTCTCTTGGATATGGTTTATCATTCAGACCAATTGTTTCTATAAATGGTCAGACATTACATAATCCTTATTACGAAAATAAAATGAAATCCGGTGATCTTCTTGTAAATGATTCTGGTGCAGAGAGTAAATTTCATTATGCAAGCGATATTACAAGAACCTTCCCTGTTGGAGGCAAATTCTCTGATACACAAAAAGAGATATATCAAATCGTACTTAATGCTGAAACAAATGCAATAAAATCTGTTCAGCCCGGAATTACATTTAAAGAGCTTCACCTATCATCAGCAAAAGATATTACATCAGGACTTGTCGAACTGGGTCTAATGTTTGGTAATGCTGAAGAAGCCGTCAATGCTGGTGCCCATACATTGTTTTTCCCTCATGGATTAGGTCATATGCTTGGCCTTGATGTTCATGATATGGAAGCACTCGGAGAAGAACACGTAGGATATGACGAGACCGTTCAACGTAGTGACGAATTTGGATTAAAATATTTAAGACTTGCTAAAACTATACAATCGGGTTTTGTGTTTACAATCGAACCGGGTATATATTTTATTCCTGAACTTATAGATATGTGGAAAACTCAAAATAAATTTCCTGAATTCATAAATTATGATATGCTTGAAAATTATAAAAGTTTTGGCGGAATAAGAATAGAAGATGACATTTTAGTAACCGATGATGGTCATAGAATTTTAGGGTCAAAACCAATTCCAAAATCCATAGACGAACTTGAAGCTATAATAGGGAAATAATATTTTAAGAAACCTCACTAAATCTTGACTATTGACTGAAGATTGATAGCTTGGCTGTGAAAATTTACGCTTTAACTTTCCTGCTATATTTTATCTTCACTCCTCCCAGTCCCGGACAATCTACATCTAATGAGATGAGTAATCCAATCTCAAATGATTTTGGATTTACAATAGAAGTTGGTGGAATAATTCCGAATACCGATTATAAAACTGCTGAATTAGACATTTCAGGTAGATTGTTACTTGAATATTTTTTTAGCTTGAGCAAGGTGTCTTCACTAGGGATCAGATTTTCAGGAAGTGTTGGTAAACTAAGTGGCTCAGATTTTAGTAATGATTTTGTCTATCCTCCCGTCCCCGAAAATTACATTACTGGTTTTTTCTCTGCTGGTGGTGGATTGGTGTTCGCACATAGCATCGGGAGTTCAGTACCGTATTTTTCCTTCTTAGTCTCAGGTATTTTTTTCAACCCTCTTGATGAGAATGGATACAAGCTGCCAAACAATCAATATTCAGTTTACGATAAAGCCGCGTTGCTGTACACTTTTGAAACCGGATTGAGATTTCCATTCAGTGAAAACTGGAGTTTTAACCTCAGTCTTAATTATAATATTTCAGTTACAGATTATCTGGATGATATAAAGGCGAACTCAAATAACGATGCTTTCTTTGGAATTTATACCGGGATTTCATTCTATTTTGATTTTGAAAATGATAGCGATAATGATGGAGTAGAAGATGAGAATGACTTATGTCCTGAAACTCCAGAAAATGTAGTTGTTGATGAATTCGGATGTACTATCATGGACTCAAATACTTATTTGGCAGAATATGATAGTTCAAAGGACCAATTCATTTCGAATGGAATTTTTACTGACAATAATCTCTTTTGCTTTCAGGTAGAAATTTTAGAAAATCTGGATAAAGCTGAGTCTCTAAAAGAGAGAATAAATGCTAAGGGAAATCAAGCTTATATATTGACCGTTGATATTGGCAATAAACTTTGGTATTCAGTAAGGATAGGAAACTTTAATTCATTCGATGCTGCAGTAAAATATAGAAACGACTATTACAAGAATTTGATAAATGATTGATAATTTTTTTTACATATAATAATTAGACTATAAAACACTTTTATATAACTTATTCAGGACTACAGCAATTTTTATTATGACAATTGTCAAAATTATACCAATAAGATTGGCAAGTAAATCATATTTATTAAATGTTCGGGTAGGAATAAAAATCTGATGAAATTCGTTAATCATACCGAATAATGTTGCAAAAAGAATTGTAAATGCAGCCGGATACTTTTTAAACAGTTTAATTTTATTTTGATAATATATCACGAAGTATAAAATAAAGCTCAATAAACCATAAGCAGCAATGTGATATAATTTATCCAGCTGATTCGATTTGGATGCCGGATTTCCTGGCAATGAAGTTAGGACTACCAAAAGCAAACAGTAACCTATAAGTGAGATATTAATCAGTTGGAAACGATATTTTTTTAAGAAATTTATCAAAATTTTTCTGAAATATTATAATATTTATTAACCTATTGCTTTAAAAACAAGCCAATAAGCAATTAGAAATGTCTTTACTCGATACTACCAGATATTAAATCATACCGGGTATTAATTTTTTGCCACTGGAGAGTGTTTCAATGCAAACTCTCTTCCAGCTTTTAATGCATCAAGATTAAATTGAACTACCTTCTCCCCTTTCCTTTCAAAAATCTTCTTTATCCCAATTTCAAGACTCTCGTATGGCAGATCAAGAAATGGTGATGCTGCACCAAGCATTACTATATTTGATGAACGCATGGATTTAACATGCCGAGCAATTTCGTCAGCGTTAATTGCAATGTGGTTGGGTACCTTTTCGATTTCTGAAAGAAGTTCTTTCATATCAGGATAATCCTGAATATTGACGAATGGTGTTGTGTTCGTTACAAGCCAACCAGTTTCTGAAAGCCAAGGAAGATAGCGCAAAGATTCCATTGGCTCAACAGAAATAATTAAGTCTGCTTTTCCCATGGGAATAAGATCACTTGCAATTTCCTTCTCTGAAATCCGTAAATGGGATTGAACAGCACCTCCCCTTTGACTCATTCCATGAATCTCAGCTTGTTTTAATTGAAGATGATTTTCCAGAGCTGCCATTCCGATAGTAGCTGCTATTGAAAGAATTCCCTGTCCCCCCACTCCCGATAAAATTATATCTGATTTCATTGTGCAACCTCAGCTTTTTTGGATTTAGCTTCTCTTTTATTCTTTGCAACTGATTGCACAATACATTCACGTCGCGGAATAATGACCGATACACCTTCATAAAGAAATTCTTCTCGTAAAGTTTTAACCATTTCATCGTGGTATTTTGGCAATGGAGTAAGAACTCTTACGTGGTCGGTTTTTACACCAAGTCCAAGACAAATTTCTTCCAATTTTCCGGTTGCATGTGAAGCCTGTCCACCAGTCATTGCTGTGGTTGCATTATCAGAAATGATAATTGTCACCGGAGTATTTTCATACACACAATCAAGGAGTGCTGTCATCCCGCTGTGAGTAAAGGTTGAATCACCAATAACTGCAATGGAAGGACGAACGCCGGCATCTGCAGCGCCTTTCGCCATTGTAATAGAAGCACCCATATCGACACAAGAATTAATAGAATTCCATGGAGGAAGTGCGCCCAAAGTATAGCAACCTATATCTGAGAAAACTTTTTGTTTACCAAACTCTTTCATTGTTTCGTTAAGTGCATTATAAATATCTCTGTGGCTACATCCTGAACAAAGTTCTGGCGGACGATTGGCAACAACTTTGGGAACTGGCAAGCCCTGCTTCACTTCTTTTCCCAATGCCTTCGCAACGATATCAGGATTAAGTTCACCATCACGCGGAACAGTGCCATTTAGTCTTCCTATAATTTTTGAGTTTATATTAAGAAATCCTCGTAGCTGTTCTTCTACAAACGGATAACCATCTTCGAGTACTAAAACTTTTTCACATTCATCAACAATTTTTTCCACTTTTGAATATGGTAAAGGATATTGATTGATCTGAAGTATTGGGTGTGAACATTTACTTGTGATGAAATTTTCTTTCAAATAATTGAATGCAATCCCACAGGCTATTATACCAAGGGATTTATCTCTTCCGGGAATGTAAGTATTGTAAACAGAATTTTCTGATTCCTGTTCAAGCATGGATTGAATTCCGAGTAATCCTTTGTATCTCTTTCTGGCATTCGAAGGAAGAAGAACAAACTGAATCGGATCTTCAGGGTAAGTAAGAGGATTCTCTTGTTTTATTTCCCTTCTCTGAACACCTGAACGTGAATGAGAAAGCCGGGTTGTAATTCTTATTAATACAGGAATTTTAAATTTCTCCGAAAGTTCAAAACCTTCATAAGCCATATCGTATGCTTCCTGCTGATTTGCAGGCTCAAGAATTGGAATCATTGCAAACTTTCCAAAGAATCGTGAGTCTTGTTCATTCTGAGAAGAATGCATCGATGGATCATCTGCAACTGTAACTAATAATCCACCATTAACTCCCGTTATTGCAGAATTAATAAAAGCATCGGCAGCAACATTTAAACCAACATGCTTCATACAAACCATCGCTCGCTTTCCGGCATAACTCATTCCTAGTGCTGCTTCCATTGCTGTTTTTTCATTTGCTGACCACTGGCTGTGCAACTTTCTTTCGACAGCTAATTTATTGTTCTGAACATATTCAGTAATTTCTGTGGAAGGTGTTCCGGGATAAGCATAAATTCCTGACATTCCCCCATCGATTGCGCCCTGAGCAATTGCCTCAGCGCCTAGAAGCAATAATTTTTCCATAATTCCCTCTTCGTTTTTATTCAAAGAATTGTCATCCACTAGCAGCAGAATGATTAAAAATATCTATTACAAAATTACGAAAATCCTTTATAAGTATTAAGGGGAATCACACTGCGGGACTTCATTTTATTAATACAATTTTAATTTTTTTTAAATTCAATTAGCTGAGGATTATCAGGCGATTTTTCTTCAAGTTCCTGTTGAAGCACAACAGCTTTTTCTGTTTGCCCGGTCTCGGTGTAAAGTTGCAATAGGTTAATTTGGGGAGCTATATAATTCGGGAAATACTTTTTAACTTTTTCAAGCTGCTCAATTGCTTTATTATAATTTCTTAGACCCAAATATGAACTGGCTATGTTACGCATAAGTATTGGATTGAATGGAGCCAGTTCCTGACCTGATAGATTATTTGTTAGCGCATCGTGATATCTCCCCATATATGAATTAGCGATACCGCGATAATAATCAACCGGCTGCTTTGAAGTATCAAAGGGATAAAATATTTCAGAAATTTTTTGGAGGCTTTCATGCATCATCGGATACTGAGCTCTTTGCTTCAAGTATATTGCTTCCCCATAATGTAATTCAGATTTTAACCTGACGTAGGATGTAATTCCACCAATAATAATTACAATCAACAGCAACCACTTTAGGGAAGAAAATTTAAATGAATAATTACTACTTTTCTTGGAATCAACTAACGCAATACCTGAAACAACGCAAGCAAGAAAAAAGGACGCAAATTTATGATTTGGGAAAGCAACAAGTGAGTACGCAGCGGTAATAAGAAAAGTTAATAAAAGATAAAAATATTTTTCATTTTCTTTTATCCGCTTTAAAAATATGATTCCAATAAATATGTAAATCAATAAAAAAATCACTGATGAAAAAATACCGCTCTCAACAAACAGCTCAAGAAAATCATTATGGGCATGGATACTGTGTATGTGCGTTACATTTTCGTCAGTAAAATAGTCTCCGTTATATTTTGGATAATTTCCACTCCACTCAAACAAACCTACACCTGTAACAGGGTTCTCTTTGATCATTTGTATCGAAGCATCCCAAAAACTAAGTCTAAGCATATTGCTTTTAAACTCTGTGTCTAGAAGAGTGTTGGCAGTTTCCTTAAGATCAGGTCTTTCAGTTCCTTTTACAGGAATTAAAGAAATAAAAAATGATAACAACAATACAGCTAAAACCGGGACTAATTTTTTAATTTTATTTTGTTTCTCTTTTTTAATTATTATAAAGATGAAATAAAGAATAACAATAACGCATAAAATTATTAGTCCAGATCTATTGCGTGTAAATAAGAGAAATGAGATATTAATCACTGAAATAATAAAGAATAAAACACTTTTTTCTTTCGGAAGATATTGCTTAACAATTAATAGAAATGGAATTGAAGGGAGAAGATACTCGGCGGCAAAACTCCTGTGCCCAAGTGTCGATCCCGGCGGAATTATTGAAGGCAGATCAATAATCTTTATCTGAAACACTTCAAGAATTCCAATAATACTGAATAAGGTTGAAACAGTTACTACTGAGTAAGAAACAACTCTTAGAAATTTTTCTTCACCAAGAATGACGAAAATAAGTGCAGACTGTAATAGAATTGAAAATGGAATAATCAAATCAGTTAATTGAAGTATTAACAACGAGGACGAGCCATTAATGAAGCACGTTAGAAACGTCACCGGGAAAATCACTATGAGCATTGAAAGCGGCTTATCCAAATAAACATCTTCCATTTTCTTCACTTTTCCTACGTAAACAAGAAAGAGCAGTATTGAAACAGCAAAGAAAAAAACTCTTTGGAAAACATCCATTTCATAAACAACGATAGAAAAAGTAATCGGAGAAATAAAAGATATTCCGAAGAGAACCCCCATCCCATTTTTAGAATCTTTCTTTGCCATTAAATTGTTTGATATTGAGTAAATAAATATAGAAAATGCTGTCTGAAATCACTATTAATTATTGAGATAGTAAACTACCCTTGAGAATTATTAAGGATTTTTCTTAATTTATGAATTGAATTAGTTAGACCTTGGAAGTAATACGATAATAAATTAATAAATTGGAAGAAAATATTAATCCAGTTCAACTTCGTAACAGTATAATTCGTACGCTAGCTTATTATGATATTTTTTCTTATCCACTAACGGTGGAAGAAATATTTCATAATTTAAGTACAAATCACACCAATCTCGAAGAAGTCAATAAAGAACTTCAGAATCTATCATCCGAGCAGATTGTTTTTCGAATTGAAAATTATTTTCAGTTAACTGATAGAGAAGAATTAGTCCATCGAAGACAGCATGGGAATGAACTGGCAATAAAAAAGTTGAAAACTGCACGAAAAGTATCTAGCCTTATTTCGAGATTTCCGTTCATCAGAGGCATTCTTCTTTCTGGCTCTATTTCTAAAGGATTTATGGAAAAAGATTCAGATATTGATTACTTCGTTATAACTCATCCAAACAGAGTTTGGTTCTCGCGATTGATGTTAATGCTGTTCAAAAAAATATTTCTATTAAACTCAAGAAAAATGTTTTGTATTAACTATTTTGTTGATTCTGAAAACCTTGAAATTGAAGAGCAAAACATTTTTACGGCTACGGAAATTGTTACTCTTCTTCCGACATTTGGGAAAAATATCTATGAGGAATTCTACGAAAGGAATTTTTGGATCAGGCAGTTTTATCCAAATTTTCCTAAACGTGACACAAGCGAAATTCTTGACAGAAAAAATGGGATAGTAAAATCTTCTCTGGAAAAAATACTCGATAAAAAGTTAGGAGATAAAATCGACGATTTTGCAATGTCACTCTTCGAAAAATTCAACAAAACAAAATACAAGAATTATGATCAACAAGAATTTAAATTGGCATTTAAATCATCTAAGAAAGAATCAAAGCATCATCCAAAGTTTTTTCAGAAAAAAGTACTTGTTGAATTCGAAAATAAAATAAAAACGCTTGAGGACAGGTTAAAGATTTCTCTTTAATTAATTATGAGTAAAATTCTTTTCACACACTCTTATTTTTATCAGTTTGATCCTAAGCAATGGAATTCTAAACAGCCATATCCACCGCTTGGAACCATTTACGCTGCAGCGGTTATGCGCGAATCTGGATTTGAAGTATCATTATTCGATACCGCATTAATCGACTCACCTGAGAAAATTATTCCTGTAATTGATAAGGAAAAACCATCATACCTTGTTATTTACGATGACGGTTTTAATTACCTTACTAAGATGTGCCTTACCAACATGCGGGAAGCTGCATTCCGGATGGCTGAAATTGCAAAGGCTAAAGGGATTAAAGTAATTATGTCTAGTTCCGACGCAGCAGATCATTACGAAAAGTATTTGAGCCATGGAGTTGATTTTGTTGTTATCGGAGAAGGCGAACTGACTCTTAAACAAATAATTTCAACTATTGATTCCGATAGTAATGATTTTAGAAATATTGATGGCTTAGCGTTCAAAGATAATTCTAAAGTAGTAAAAACTTCTCAGCGACAGATAGTGAAAGAACTCGATTCGTTCCCAATGCCGGCCTGGGATTTAATTGATATTGAATCATATAAAAAAATCTGGATGGAGAGTCGCGGATTTTTCTCGCTGAACATTGCTACTACCCGTGGTTGTCCGTTCAAATGCAACTGGTGCGCAAAACCTATTTACGGCAACAGGTATAATTCCCGATCTCCTCAAAAAGTAGCGGACGAAATAGAATTTCTTATCAAGAATTATGGAGCGGAATACTTCTGGATGTGTGATGATATTTTTGGCTTGAAACCTGGCTGGGTTCAGGAATTCAGAGACATCGTAAAATCGAGAGGACTTAAATTTAAATACAAAATCCAATCAAGAGTTGATTTACTTCTTCAGGAAGATACTATTTCTGCACTTGCTGAATCAGGTGCTGAAACAGTTTGGGTTGGCGCGGAATCCGGTTCACAAAAAATTCTTGATGCAATGGATAAAGGAACAACAGTTGAACAAATTTATGAAGCTACTCGTCTGCTCAAGAAAAATAAAATCCGTCCAGCATTTTTCCTCCAGTTCGGATATCTCGGTGAAGAAAAGGAAGATGTTGAGAAAACTATCAATATGGTTCTGGATCTTATGCCGGAGGATATTGGGATTTCGGTTTCATATCCTTTACCTGGAACCAATTTTTATGACAAAGTAAAGACACAATTGAAAGATAAAACCAACTGGACCGATTCTGATGAACTCGCTTTAATGTATAAAGGAACATTTTCTCCATCATATTATAAAAAGTTACACAGGTATGTTCACAAAGTTTACAGAAGAAAACAAAGTTTGGCCAATCTGAAAAATATTATTCTTAATCCATTTTCGATCAATAGAAAAAAAATCCGATCTGCTCTTTCTTCAATTTATTATATACCTGCGTCCGTTACCGATTTGTTTATTCTAAAAAAGCTTGAAGCCATAAGATAACTTCTAATATGTCCGTGGACCTAAATCAAATTAATAATGTTAATAAAGCATTTACTAGCCAATCTTCTGGTTATGATGAATACGATAAATCAAACCCAACATTAACCTGGATGCGTAAGCAGGTAATGGACCACGTAATGAATTTTCTTCGAACTGATGATAAAATATTAGAACTTAACAGCGGAACTGGAATTGATGCGGAGTTTTTTGCAACGAAAGGACATAATGTTCACTGTACCGATTTATCGGATGGAATGATAGAACAGATGAAGAAAAAGTTTTCTGCTGACAAGTTCTCTGGAAAAATCACCGTACAGCAGATTTCATTCACACAACTCGATAAAATAGTTGATCGAAAATTTAATTTTATTTTTTCCAACTTTGGAGGCTTAAACTGTATTCCAGATTTGAAAGAAGTTACCAGACATTTCCCAACATTGTTGAACAAAAAAGGCAGAATTTGCTTGGTAGTTCTTCCTCCCGTTTGTCCATGGGAAATTATCCAGGTATTCAGGGGAAAATTTTCATTTGCTTTCAGAAGATTTCATAAGGAAGGAATACTTGCCAATGTTGAAGGAGTAAAATTTAGAACTTATTACTTTTCTGCTAATAATGTAATGAAAGCTCTTGGTCGAAAATTTAAATTACTCAAAATCGAAAGTCTAGCTTTATTCACACCAATTCCTCAAATGGAAAAAATTCCCCAAAAATATCCGGGGATTGCTAGGACACTTAAAAAGATTGATGAAATGATTTCAGGAATTTTCCCGTTCAACAGAATTGGCGATCATATCATTATTACAGCAGAATATATTGGCGAATTATAAAAATGAACGGACCAATTAATTTTGAGAAATTCAAAAAAGAAGATGGTGTTTATATCCTCTCCGATATTAACTCTGCATTTGAATCTACATATCTCAAAGTTAGAGAAAAAGAGAAGAGAATTTATTCAAATGATGAATTGAAAATTCTCCCATTCGCATCAGTATCTAATCAACACAAAAAAGAATGGAAATTAAGAGCTAAATCACTTCAAAGATTCAGAAAATATCTTGGGACAAAAGAATATCGACTCAATATTCTGGATCTGGGTTGTGGCAACGGCTGGTTCAGTGGACAGCTTTCCAGGTCATTAAATCACAACTTCTATAATGTCGATGTAAATCTAACAGAGCTTAAGCAAGGAAGAAGAGTTTTTACTTCTGAACAAATAAAATTTATTTACTCTGATATATTTACTGCAGAATTTCCCGAAGCACTTTTTAAGGTTGTTATTGTAAATGCTGCTATCCAATATTTCCCTGATCTAAAAAAGCTTCTCGAAAAATTATTTGCACTTATAACTGCAGATGGTGAAATACATATTATTGATTCACCTTTTTATTTCCACAATGAAGTAAAAAATGCCAGGAAACGAACAGCCGACTATTATAACTCTATTGGCTTTCCTGAAATGACAAATAATTATTTTCATCATACTTTCCATGAACTTTCTGATTTTAAAACTGAAATTCTTTTCAATCCATTTTCGGTATTGAAAAAACTTGGGAAAATATTTTTGACTAAAGATTCTCCTTTCCCATGGATAAGAATCAAAAAATGAATTCAGACGAACATATTGTTTTTTTGGCACCAGGATTCCCAAAAGATGAAAACGATTTCAATTGTATTCCCCCATTGCAGGAATTTTTAACAAAATTGATATCAGAATATTTATCAGCAAAAATATCTGTAATAGCATTTCAATATCCTTATCATAATAAAAATTATACCTGGAAAGGAATAAATGTTATTCCTCTTGGAGGAAAGAATGGAATTTTTAAAAAACCTTTTGTTTGGTCAAAAGCATTTCGAGAAGTAGTAAGAATTAATAATTCCATTCCTGTCAATGTAGTTCATTCAATCTGGCTTGGAGAATGTGCTTTGATAGGAAATATTTTGTCAAAGAAGATTGGATGTCAACATATTTGTACATTGATGGGACAGGATGTTAAGGCGTCCAATAAATACTTAAAATGGTTGAAGAATGGTGACACAAAGTTTATTGCGCTTTCAAAAAATCAGGCAGAGCAATTCTTCAAACTCACAAATAAAAAAGTTTATAAAACAATTCACTGGGGAATTGATAGTCAGCAAATTAGTAACCAGGAAAGAGATATTGATTTGTTAGGGGTTGGTTCGCTAATACCATTAAAAAATTATTCGCTTTTTGTGAAGACAGTTGAAGAAATTGTGAAGTTGATTCCTAATTTGAAATGCAAGCTTGCCGGAACTGGACCTGAATTAACAAAATTAAAAACGATGACAGAAGAGAAAGGATTAACAAATAATATAGAATTCACAGGTTTAATTGATCGTAAAGAAATTTTTAAGTTGATGCAGAGAAGTAAAGTATTAGTTCACCCTTCAAAGTTCGAAGGATCGGGTTACGTTTTTGCTGAAGCTTTGGTAAACGGAATGAATATAGTTTCATTCAATGTCGGTTACGCACAAAAACACCCAAAATGGTTTATCGCAAAAGATGATAACGATTTTATCAACATTACAAAAAAATTAGTCAGCGACGAATTAAATTTTGATTCTGTAAATCTGTTCCCGTTACAAGAAACATTGAATAATTATTCTTCGCTTTATGGGATTTCAGCAACTTAATCATTAATAATTCTTTCATAAAAAAATTTTGCTTTATTTGCGATTGCCGAAAAACTCAAATTATCATTGAACGTTTCCAAAACCTTTTTCGATTCAACCTCCCGGGGCCTGGCAATAGTTTCTCTTGCTTTTTTGTAAAATGAACTGACGTCACCACATTTCCATAATCCGCCGATCTGTCCTTGTTTAGTTATTGTCCTAAATGCTGGGATATCTGTGACTATTGGTATTACTCCGCAAGACATTGCTTCTACCAAACTATATCCTGAACCTTCGTAATGACTACCAAGTACAAAATAGTCTGCACTATTGTAATAGTCATCAATTTCTTTATGATCGATAAATCCAAGAAGGATAACCGATTCCTTCAATAATGAATTTTGCCCAATGAATGATAAAATTTCTCGCTTTAGTTGATCGTCAGAATAAATCATATAAAGTCGAGCTTCTTTAAAATCATCAAGCAATTTTACAAAACCCAACAGGACAGTAATTGGATCTTTGTTTTTATTTAATCTCCCAACCCACAGTAACACTGGCTTACCTTTTATTCTAGTTTTACTTATTACTTCATCACGATTCACAATAGTTAAATTTGAAGATCCCTCCATTATTTCTGAAAATTTTTTACCCGCAGGTATTATTTTCTTATTCAGCCATTCATTATAAATCTCTGCTGATGAAAAAATAAATCCATCCAAAGAGGAAGAAAAATATCTCGTAAGAATTCGTTTCAGGGGATTTCTTGGATTTTCTGCGTGATGCTGAATTACAACTTTAGCGTTGGGAAATTCTGTTTTAATTAATTTAGCCTGATAAGAATAATTAAAGCTATTTATGTGAAAAACATTATGTTCAGTTTCACTAATTTTTTTATGAAATACTGAAGGAGATTGGTACCATTTTAAGTCCTTTCTAAAGTCATCCTTCACTAAAAAATATTCCACTCCATCCTGTTTGAAGGAATAATCCTTATTAAATCGGTGATAAACGCTGACTTCCACATCTAAACGACACAATGCATTGCACCACCCACCAATTGTAGGATATTTATCAAAATATTTATCAATTGGTATATCTTCGTCATAATAGTAATTTACGAATGTAACTTTCATAGATGTAGACTGAATTCAGAAAAACTTAATAATTTTTATTTTCTAAGCAACGTTAGCCATATTTAAAATAAGAAATAAATAGGATGATATTTTACAATATAAATTTTATCAGGATAATTATTTGAAGAAGAGCAGCATTATACTTTTTAACCCAAGAAGTGCAAATTCGAAACACAGGATACCAAATTCAATTTTGCAGGTAGGTGCATCTATCGAAGGAAAGTATAACTATGTTTTTGTTGACGGGAATATGGAATCAGATCCGTGGAAGAAAATCAAAGGCTATCTTTCTTCCGGTGAATTTAAATATTTTGGTTGCACGGTTATGCCGGGTATGCAGCCCAAGCAGGCAATTCCATTTACAAAAAGAATTAGAGAACAATTTCCTGACATAATAAATATTTGGGGAGGATACTTCCCTGCCAATCAATATAAAGTTGTTCTAGATTCAGGCTTTATTGATTATGTTATTAATGGACCGGGTGATGAAGCATTTCCACAACTTATTGATTCATTGGAAAATGGTACCAACCCCTCTTCTGTTAAAAATTTAATTTATAAAAAGAATGATGAATTTATAAGAACTCACAAAGCAGATCTTTTCGATCAGGACACACTTCCTCAATTTCCATATGAAAAGTTGAACAGCTTTTACCCAATCAGGAATTATTTGGGAAAAACTTTTCTCGGAACAAAAACTGCAGCTTACCATTCAAGTATGGGTTGTCCGTTTACCTGTTCCTTTTGTGCCGTTGTCCCTATTTATGAAGCAAGATGGAAAGGAAAATCTGCTTCACTTATTTATAAAGACATAAAGTATCTCAAAGATAATTATGGTGCAAACGCAGTTGAATTTCATGACAACAATTTTTTTGTCTCTGAAAAAAGAACTGTAGAGTTTTCCAATTTGATAAAGGATGAGAATGTGATTTGGTGGGGTGAAGGCAGGATTGATACCATTAACAAATATAGTGATGAATCTTTAGCTCGGATGAGAGAAGCTGGCTGTAGGATGATATTCTTCGGCGCTGAAACAGGTAATGATGCAATACTCAAACAAATGGATAAAGGTGGTACTCAAACTGGTGAGCAGATTAAAAAATTTGCAGCAAGGATGAAAAAGTTTGATATAATCCCGGAATATTCATTTGTTCTCGGGCTTCCTGCTGAAACACCTGAAAAAGTTATGCAACAGATAGATGAAGATATTGAGTTTATCAAAAACATTAAAGAAATTAATTCTGATACAGAAATAATAATCTACGTTTATAGTCCGGTTCCGACAGAAGGCTCTGAACTATATGAAAAGGTTATGAAAACAGGATTCAGATTTCCTGAAAAACTTGAAGACTGGCTGGATTCGCAATGGGCAAATTTCGATCTCAGAAAAAATCCGTTAACCCCCTGGCTTAATTCAAGAATGGTTGATAAAATTTTAAACTTCGAAACTGTTATTAATGCTCAGTACCCTACTGTCTCAGATTTCAAGCTAACTTCATTACAAAAAAATACTATGCGAGTTCTGTCTTCGTTAAGATATAAATCTGGTTTTTACAAATTCCCTTATGAGCTAAAAGCACTTCAGAAATTCTGGTTAAAGTATAGGAGACCGGAAGTGGAAGGATTTTACACCGAATGACAAACAAAAAAAAGAAAAGCATTCTTAAAAGCCTTGCGTTTCGAATTCTTTACCCAACTTCAGAAAAATATTTATCAAAGGAACGCAAATACAACTATAAAGGGATAAACGTCATTGTTTTTCCCGGTGTCTTTCATCCTGGATTATTCTTCAGTACAAAATTGCTGCTTAATTACTTTCAGGAAATCGATTTGCAGAAGAAATATATACTTGAGCTTGGTGCGGGTACAGGTTTGATTTCAATTTTTACTGCAAACAAAGGTGGATATGTAACTGCATCAGATATAAGTATGACTGCATTTTATAACATAGAAAAAAATGTGAAGATGACGAATGCAAATGTTGAAGTTGTACACTCAGATCTTTTTGATGATATCCCGCATAGAAGATATGATTATATCATTATCAATCCTCCCTATTACAAGAAATCCCCTTCCAGTGAAAAAGAGTTTGCCTGGTTTGGTGGAGATGATTTCCAATATTTCAGAAAATTGTTTTCTCAACTTGGTAATAATTATTATGAGAATACAAATGTAATAATGGTTCTTTCAGATGAAGCAGATCTGGAAATGATAAAGTCAATTGCAGGTGAATTTAATTTTGAGATGCAAGAAATATTTCACAAAAAAACCTGGGGGGAGAATCATTTCATCTTTAAAATCAAAAGTACCGAAGTAGCTCAAAAGTAAAAACAAGAGGTGATTAAGAGTTAATCGTACCAATTGTATTGCGGATACTCCTCAAAGCTTCCAAACCCAAAAACCACAGACCAAATGCCCCGAACAACTTTGGATATGCAAAAATTGCCCAAAGTCCCCCGGTAATTTTGGTTGACGTGTAAGGTAACGCAAGTGCAATCATTAAAAATGAAATGATAAAAATCGACCAGTAGAATAAAGATGAACTGCCTTTTAACCAGTCAAATAAAATAAATACGGGAATAAGAATTACTATATAATGATAATCGATTGATGCGGGATTAAGTATTAACCCAAGTACAATAAATATACCAAATGAAAGTGTTGGAGATTCATACTTATTTACGAAACGGAGGCTGATAAAAATAATTGTCAGTGTGAATATTAGTGTTAATAATGTAGCAATGATTGGCAGATTAAAAATTGGGAAAGGATTCCATCTCTCGTCAAAGATGAATAAATGATGAAAGAAACTGTGAACAGATTGATACGCAGTAACGCTTAAAGTTGGACTTGAACTGTAGCCAATTAATTTATTTGAATAAACAATCCACGATTCATAACCAACCAAAGGTAACGTGATTATAAATAATATTACTAGTGTAATTAGAGTAGTTAAGATAGTCTGCCATTTCTTTTTAATTATAAAAAGCAAAAGTAATGACGCTCCTGCAGACTTGAGCATAACTATAATTCCTAGAATAAATCCAGGCAGTTTTAGCTTACCCGAGATGTAACCGAACAACACAAATGTGAGCAAACAAAAGATTAAAATGTATGCCTGTGCCGAAACAATATTTGCATAAAGAGGTTGGAATGAGAAAATTAAAATTAAAGACAACGGCAGCCATGCACCATCAAATTTCATCTGCTTGACAATCAATCCGATGGTTATGCTTAAGAGGATAAGATAGAATATAATCCAAATTATTCTGGCTGTTTGATAATCGAATCCGGCTACAGGAAAAATAAGAAATGCTGTCGTTGGTAAATTGACAAGATAAATCTCATAAATTCCCGGGACATATTTTTCAACTTGTCCGCTGAAGTATTCATCATTATAAAAATTTGCTGGGTTTTCACCCTCCAGTAAAAGCTTCGAAGAAGTATAATAAGTTGCAAATCCATTACTCGGAATTGTAATGTGCTTGACAGTAAAAAAGATAAAATATCCAATTAGAATTAATGAGACCAACCAAAGGAATAGAAGTTTATATCGTGAAAAGAATTTACTACTGTTAAAATTGGCGGGCATCAAACTTTAGCTAGCGGAGAGAGGTTTAAATAACAAACACATTTTTCACAGATACTATTTGTTTTTACATTCAAATTTTTTCTGAATGATATTGATTCTTCTGAGTTAATGATTTCCGCGAGTGAGTTTGTCCTTATATCACCGATGACTTGATGAAAGAAGCAAGGACGGACGGTACCATCCGCCTCAATTACAGCAGAAACCCACGGAGCATTGCAATTCATTTCCGGAAATTTGTTCAGCCCATAATACGCAGCATAGTATTGATAGAATCTTATGACTTTATCTGGAGATTCGGCAATAAAATTCGTTGCAAAATCATCTGAATGAGTTTTAATAAGCGATTCAATTATGTTTTTGAACATCTCCAAATCGTTGCTGGAAAGTTTAACCTCTCCCACTTTCTCATCATTCCATAATTCGGGACGGTTAAAAGCATCTGTAGTAACATCGGCTGTCAAAAAACTTATTTGATCAAGACCAATTGCTTTTGCTGCATCAACAATATTCGGGAAGTCCATAAAATTTTCTTTTTGAATAACACACCGCGCTGTGACTCTGAAGTTCGGTTTTATATTTTTTAATTCCTGAACACCTTCTTTCAATTTTTCAAAAGCATTGGGAATGTTCCTGATTTTATCGTGAACTTCTCTTGATCCATCTAATGAAACTATAACTTCATCCGTAAGCTTAATAATTTCATTTGCATATTTTTTGAGAAGTAAACCGGTAGAGAGTAGTGCAATTTTTATATTTTTTGATTTGATTATCTGGCAGAGTTTGAAAAAATTAGGATGCATTAGTGCCTCTCCACCAGACATAACAACAAGCTTTGTGTTCATCTTATGAAGGGAAACCAGTAAGTTTTCTATATCACTTTCTTCAAGTTGTTTAACATTATTATTACCTTTCCAGATGTCACACATAACACAGCGGCAATTGCATCTGCTGTGCGGCATAAGTATGACAATAGGCAGAGAATAGATTTTGTTGGACTTAAGTGAGTAATACCGCTTTAACGCCTCAACAGAAAGTGTTTTACTCATAAGATCTTAAATTATTATTAATATGATAAATCAATTTGCTATATTACGCATTAGAGAAATATGAACCAGAACTGTTCACAATTTATGAATATATTAAAACTAATACTGATTTTTTCTCTTACCATCTCTTCATTTCCGCAGACTGAAGAATATATCTTCGATCAATTTACAGATGCTGACGGGCTTTCACAAAGTACTATCTTTTCGATGCTCCAGGATGAAGAAGGTTATTTGTGGCTTGGCACCATTGACGGACTCAACAGATATGACGGGTATGAGTTCAGAGTTTATGTAAACGATCCGGATAATGCCGAATCAATTTCAGATAATTTTGTCTCTTCACTCTATGAGGACAGTAATGGTTTTATATGGGTCGGAACTGTTAACGGTTATTTCAATCGTTTTAACAGGAAGACAGAAGTATTCAAAAGATTCTTTGTTAATGATTTCTTTTCGATAATAAATAATCCTGAAACTAATTTTTATGAGTACCCTCTTGCATTTTCTAGAAACCAGATAAATACAGTTACTTCAATAACAGAAGATAGAAATGGATATCTGTGGATTGGCACCTGGGGAAATGGTCTGATAAGATTTGATAAAAAAAGTGAAGCAGCTTCGCACATCTATAACAATCCTGATGACCCTTCAAGCATAAGTTCAAATAGAATACTTGATATTTTACTGGACTCTGAAGGAGAAATCTGGGTAGCAACTTTTGGTGGCGGATTAAACAAAATAATTCAAAATAATTCTACAGAAAATAATCAAAACAATTCAGCAAATGTTAAATTCATAAGATACACTTCAGATAAAAACTGGAAATTTTCTATTAGCGATGATAAAACAATAACACTTTTTGAAGATAAAGATGGAAATATCTGGACGGGTACCTTTCACGGAGGGTTGAATAAACTTGATGCAATGAATAAAAATCTTTTGCCGGGTGAAGCAAAGTTTAAAATTTATAATCGAAATAACAGCAGCATATCAAATAACGCGGTAATGGCTATCCAACAGGGTTTTGATGGCTACCTCTGGCTTGGCACATTTGGTGGTGGAATTGACAGAATGGATATTAACAATGAGAACTTCATTAATTTTTCTAAAATTTCCACGCCTCAAAATTCTTTCCCTGATGTAGAAATTCTCTCTTTGTTTGTCGACAGATCAGGGATTTTATGGGCTGGTTCCCATCTTGGTGAAGGTGTCGCAAAAATTCAAAAGATCAGATTGAAATTCGACATTATCAACAGTAAATCAACCGGTAATTTAAAACTGAATGATGACGTAGTGTGGTCATTGTTCAAAGATACCAGAAAAAATTTGTGGGTCGGAACTTACCGTGGTGGGGCAAACGTTTTAAATTTCAAAACAAATCAAAAACAAGTTTATAAAAAATCTAATAGTAAAAGTTTTGGTATTAACGATGACCATGTTAGGTCTATAGCTGAAGACAGTCTCGGGAACATCTGGATCGGGACTTACGACGGTGGACTGAACAGAATCAACCGAAATAATGGAGAAATAACTTCATTTAAATATCAAGCAGGAAGTGATAATTCGCTTTCTGCCAATCAGGTCCTTCATATTTTCGTAGAATCAGAAAAAGTTATTTGGGTTGCCACTTTCGGTGGCGGATTAAATAAACTTTCATTTGCTAAAAGTACTTCGGGGGAACCTGAATTCACAGTTTATAAAAATGACCCTTCTGATAACGCTTCTCTTTCCGACGACAGAGTTTATACAATTCTGAAGGATGAAAACAACAATTTTTGGGTTGGAACTTACGGCGGTGGTTTAAATAAATTCGATGAAATAACAGGTAAATTTGAAATTATTTTTCCTAGTCCAGAAAATTTTCAACCTGCTGTTAACGATAAAATAATGTCCCTTAATACATCATCCGACGGTATTCTATGGATAGGAACCTCCGGTGGTGGACTAACTAAACTTAACACAAAAACATATTCAGTTAAAAATTATTCTGTAGCACAGGGGCTGAATAGTGTCGTTATCTACGGAATTTTGGAAGATGACAATTCAAATTTATGGCTAAGTACCGATGATGGCATTTTTCTTTTCAATACTTCTACCGAAAGTTTTACACAGTTTGGTATTGATGACGGAGTACAAAGTCTGGAATTCAGTGGTGGCGCATACTTTAAAGATTCAGATGGCGTGATGTATTTTGGAGGAATTAATGGGGTCAACTTTTTCCATCCTGACAGCATAAAGATTAATCAGTATTTACCTGCTATCGTTATTAGCAGTATCAAAGTAATGGACAAGAGAGTTAAAGGAGAACCTGATGAGTTAATTCTGTCATATGACCAGAATTTTATTTCAATCGAATTTTCAGCACTTGATTTTTCAATTCCAAAGAAAAATAAATACAGCTACATGCTTGATGGATTTCAAAAATCCTGGATGTTTACAGATGGATCAAATAGAATTGCAACGTATACAAATCTTCCATCGGGAGAGTTTACATTTTTAGTAAAAGGAACCAACGAAGACGGAATCTGGAATGAAATACCAGCCTCAATTAAATTAATTATTAACCCGCCTTTCTGGCAAACGTGGTGGTTTGTTACCCTAGTCATTTTAAGTGTAGTATTTTTTATTTATTATTTTGGAACAATAAACGTAAAAAGTCAACTGGAAATTGAAAAGTTAAAACTAAAAATTGCTTCTGATTTACATGATAACATTGGTGCCGGATTAACAGAAATTTCGATTCTTAGTGAAATAGCTGAAAGGAGTGAAGAACATTCAAGCAAAAGCGTGCATAATAATCTTCAAAAAATCAGCAACACCGCACGTCAATTAGTAGATTCTATGAGTGATATTGTCTGGGTAGTAAACCCCCAGCGAGATTCTCTGCATGATCTGATTGTTAAGCTGAAAGACTCCTACAATGAATTTTTTAATACAATAGGAATTTCCTTTCAAGTAAAAAACATAGAAAAGAGTGATGACATTAAACTTCCAATGGAATACAAACAGAATTTATTGCTTTTGTTCAAGGAGGCAATTACAAATTCAATAAAACACAGTGGCTGCAAAAGAATTACTCTTGAAGCTTTCTTTAAGAATGATTTAGTTCAAATAGTATTAAAGGATGACGGACGTGGTTTTAATGTAAATACGGTTAAATTCGGAAACGGCATAAAGAATATGGAAAGTCGCGCTATTAAAATTAAAGGTAAATTGAACTGGGAATCAGAAATTGGAAAAGGAACTATTATAACCTTTTCAGGAAAACTGGGAAGAATAAATACATTCAGAACACTCATAAAATAATTTTAGAAATTTTATATGATAAATGTTGCAATCGTAGAAGATAATGATACAATAAGAGAAGGTCTTGCAGCTTTGATTAATGGTACATCCGGTTATACTTGTGTTGGTTCTTTCAGAGATTGCGAAACATTTCTTTCAAAGCTTCCTTCAACTGATATTAATGTTGTTCTGATGGATATAGCATTACCTGGAATGAACGGTATAGAAGGTGTAAAACATTCCAAAATTATCAAGCCCGATACAGATATATTAATGCTCACAATTTACGAAGACAGCGATAAAGTTTTCGACGCACTTTGTGCAGGAGCTTGCGGCTACCTTGTAAAAAAAACTCCCCCATCAAAACTGTTAGAAGCTATCAGGGAAGTATATGAAGGAGGATCACCCATGAGCAGCCAGATAGCTAGACAGGTAATACTGGCTTTTAAGGAATCAAAAGATTTGAAAGATGAAAAGCAGGATTTTGAATTAAGCTCACGGGAGAAAGAAGTAATCAATCTGCTTGCTGGCGGAAACAACTATCAGCAAATCGCCGATCAACTTTACATTAGTGTCGATACTGTACGCCATCATATAAAGAATATTTACAAAAAACTTCACGTTCACACGCAATCCGAAGCAGTCGCAAAAGCCATTCGAAAAAAAATTATCTGAATTCCCTTACCTACATAAATATGTAGTGTAACCCTTTTATTTAGTCAATAGAACTAAATAATTACATAATCATGTAATTGATTACCCACAATAATCTACTAGTTTTATAACAGAGTTTAAGAGCACTCATTTTACTGAACTTTAATACTGAATTTGTATTTGATTAATTTAATAAATCTAAGGGTACATAAATGGAAAACCACATAGCAAAAAAAGAGTTGAGTAACCCAATCTCTGATTTAATTAGTGATGAGATATATGATTTGCTGGAATCAAGAGGATTGATTAATGAGCGAGCCGTTAGGGATTACATCATCAGGAAAAAATTTAAATCATTACGGGCACAGAAACTGAGGACTGGCGATGCAATAGATTCGATTAGGGAAGAGTATCCATATCTGCAGTTTGATACAATAAGAAAAATTGTGCACAATCCTCCAAAAAGTTTAACTAACTAGATAACGCCCACCTGTTGCGGTCACCTCATCTGCCACGTGGGGTGATCCACTTAATTCTTATTTTTCTGGCTGGTGTTCCGGCAGTAATAAATCGTTCACCTCTTTCACCGGGTTAAATGTAATTTTGGGTACCTCTACAAATTTAGTCAACCAATAATACATTCCACCATTCCATAAGCCTGGTAATTCAAGTGCTTTTAATTCCCTACCATCTTTTGATTTTTTAACAATAAGTCCTGTATCGGGATTAGAAAATTTTCTTAGCTCAAAATTCTTTCCCTTAAAGTCTTTTACTCCACATGCCAGATCAACAGGATTGAAGTGAGTTGCTTCATTAAAAATCTTATTTTGATTTTCATCTGAATTGTCAACCTGGGTAGATTCAACAATTTGTTTTGAAATTTCACCGGTGTCATTTTTAACCCAAAATGGACCGCCCCCGGGATGTTTTTCTTTTTTTACCATTCCACAGATACGTATTGGTCGGTTCAGATAATCAAAAAGAAACTTCTTCTTTTCAGTAATTGATTTTTCTTTTAATCGACTGCTCAGATCTGTTTCAAATTCATGATTTATAAAAATTAGAGCATCATCTATTACTTTTTCATCTGATTGTTTTTTTTCCAATAAATTCAGCAGATTAAAAGTTTTTTCCTGCAAATCAATTAGATAACCGCCAAGAATTTTTTTGTATTTGTAAGTTTCATCTCTTAAATGGTCCGGGACGATATTATCGATGTTCTTTATTGATATAATATCAGCATTCAGTTCCTCAAGATTTTTTAATAGAGCACCGTGCCCACCGGGTCTAAAAACAATTTTACCCGTCTCATCTCTGAATGGTTTATTATCTTTTGTGACTGAAACGGTATCGGTTGTTGGACTTTGGAATGAGTACTCTGTTTCAAAATGCCATCCCGCTGCCTGATATTTTTGTTCTATTGTGCGGAATAATTTTTTTATTTCATTTTCATGTTCAGGTGAAATAGTAAAATGATTTTTTACAACTCTATCCTCCCCCGCTGAATAGTTCATTGCTTCAATTAAATGTTCTTCAAATGCGGTTCTGGAACCATCAGGATATGAATGAAAAAGAATACATCCTTTAGGAAGGTTAGAATAATTCAATCCTTTCGAGTCAACAACAAACTCAATTATATCAGCAATATTTCCATCATTTATAAGATGCTTAAGATTTTTTCCATTGCTGCTGATAGTGTTTTCTAATTCATTGTAAAAAGCAAATCGATTAATATTATTATTAAATACTAATGTAGCTTTACTATCTTCATCTCCTTGATCGACAAGTTCTTTTGTCTTTTCAAGATTAATATTTTCATATTTTGCAAGCACAGCCATTTGCCGTTTGAACATTCTGGTTGCTGCACCTGAAGCAGGCACAAACTTTATTACCCTTCCTTTATTCAGTGCAGAGGTGAATTTGCTGATGTAATGCTTATGTTGATCTTCTGGGATTCTTTTGATTCCATCGCCTACAGTACACGGTTTTACAAGTTTCAGGGGTGGAATACCCTTATTAAATGTTTTAATCTGATCAATCACTTCATCAGGGCTCAACATCAAATCGGTTTTTTCAGACAGTTCTGTTTTAAGTTTTTCAATTTCTATATTATTCATAGTTTGTAAATTGATCTTGAGTGAATATTAGCAAAACAAAAATAATTAAATAAATTTAGTCATTAAATTAAAGGTAATATCATTCTAAAAGATGAAAAACACATAATCGGGAATACGCCGGTTCAGGAAGTTTACGATCCATTTCTGAACGATAGAAACATAAGACTGTATATCAAAAGGGAAGACCTTAACCATACCCATTTATCTGGTAATAAATGGCATAAACTTAAATACAATATTCATGAAGCTAAAAAACAGGGAAAAGAAACACTTTTAACATTTGGAGGCGCTTACTCGAACCATATCTATGCAGTTGCTGCTGCCGGAAAAATATTTAATTTTAATACTATTGGTGTTATCAGGGGAGAAGAACACAATCCCTTAAATCCTACTCTCTCATTTGCAAAAGAAAACGGTATGGAATTCCACTATCTTGACCGGAAATCTTACCGGAACAAGTACTCATCTGAAATAATAGATGAATTAAAAAATAGATTCGGTAATTTCTATTTACTACCAGAAGGTGGAACAAACGAACTTGCAGTAAAAGGCTGTAGTGAAATTTTCAATGGACTGAATGATTCTTTTGATTATTTCTGCTGTGCATGCGGCACAGGAGGAACTCTTGCGGGAATAATAAATGGGCTCTGTGGGAAAAAATTCGCTCTTGGATTTTCTGTTTTAAAGGGAGCTTCATTTCTCAGAGAAAATGTGTCCTCCCTTCTGAAAAGTTTAAATGGGACAGTCTTTAAAAACTGGGAAATTAATCTTAACTACCACTTTGGCGGCTATGCTAAATTTAATGATCAGCTGTTCAATTTTATTAATGAATTTAGTAATAGAACAAAAATTCCCCTAGAACCAATTTACACAGGTAAAATGTTATTTGGGATCTATGACTTGATCGCAAAAGGTTATTTCAGCAAGGGAAGTAAAATAATTGCCTTACATTCAGGTGGATTACAAGGTTTGTGCGGATTGACAGAAAATAAAAAAGTGCCTAAATAAACAGTTTATAAAACCAATTCTATACTTGAGTCAACTTTCTTAAAATAATATTTTTTTCATCGCTAAATTATGTTATTATTTAAAAACATTTTAAAAACCGGTTTATGAGCGAAATAAATATCCTTCTGGTTGAAGACGAACAGATAGTTGCTAAGTTTACGGAGAAACAACTTAGAGATGCTGGTTATAAAATTCTTGCTTCAGTCACTACGGGGGAATTAGCCATTGAGCAGATCAAAAAGTCTAAACCTGATATAATACTTATGGATATTAAGCTTGTTGGCTCAATGGATGGAATTGAGACTGCAGATTTTATTAGGAAAAATTATCAGATCCCTGTCATCTTCCTAACCTCACTCGCTGATGATGATTCATTTAATAGAGCTAAAACTGCAGAACCTTTCGGATATCTCATCAAACCAATAGACATTAAAGAGCTAAAACGCGTTGTTGAAATGGCGCTTTACAAAAATAAAATTCATAAAGAGCTGTTGGATACGAGACATAGGTTCCAGATTGCCACAGAAGCTGCTAAAACTAGAGTATGGGAACTTTGGGCTGATGATGATAAACTGATACTGGATGATGATATGCCCGCATTGTTCAATTATTCTGAAAAGGATCTTGAGGACATCAACGCGGATAAATTCAAATTTATTTATGTAGAAGATAAGCAGCTTGTTGAAAAATCAATCAATGATTGTCTAAATGGTAATTCTGAAAGTTTTGAAATAGAACACAGGCTAATAAAAAAGGATGGCTCAATTGGCTGGTTACAGTTGCGGGGTGTGATGGTACCCTCAGCAAACGGTAAACCGAGAAGACTGATTGGTTCTGCTACTGATATAACCGAAAGAAAAAATTATGAACAGGCTCTGAAAAAAAGTGAGGAAAAATTCAGAAATATTTTTGAAAGCTCCGGCATTGGTATGGCCATCCTTACTCCTGATGGACAATTCTCCAAGGTCAACAACACTTTCTGCGAGATGATCGGGTACAAAGAAGAAGAATTTATTGGAATGAATTTTAGGAATATTACTCACCCGGGTGATCTGGACAAGTCACTGGAAATCGCTAAAGACCTTATCTCAAATGAAAAAATAGAGAATAAATCGATTGAAAAAAGATACCTGCACAAAA
>Ga0210074_1000153_pt1 | contig 27335 bp, 17 predicted proteins | sample China_Galinas_Co_FD_184860 | JGI IMG/M metagenome (GOLD analysis project Ga0210074, IMG submission 184860) | Wetland microbial communities from San Francisco Bay, California, USA, that impact long-term carbon sequestration -... | ecosystem: Environmental > Aquatic > Marine > Wetlands ... | reverse complement strand
GCACCGAGCTCCAGACCCTGGGCCGCAAGCTCGCCTACTTCAACGGCCACGAGCCGGAGCAGGCGATCGGCCTCTACCCGACCGACGGCACGTCGGACAGCTTCTACTACGGCCGGCTCGGGGTGGCCGCCTACGGCTACGAGCTGGGCACCGCGTTCTTCGAGACCTGCACCTACTTCCAGTTCAACATCCTGGAGCAGAACATCGCCTCGTTGCTCTACGCGGCGAAGGTGGCGCGGACGCCCTACCTGACCCCGGCGGGTCCCGAGAGCCTGGGCGTGGCGGTGCCGCCGCGGGCGGTCGCCCCCGGTGACCTGGTCACGGTGAGCGCCACCCTGGACGACACCCGCTACAGCACCCTGAACGGCACCGAGCCCTCCCAGGCGATCGCCTCGGCCGAGCTCTACGTCGACCTGCCGCCGTGGGCGGCGGGCGCCGCGCCGTACGCCATGAGCGCTTCCGACGGCCTGTTCGACGAGACCGTCGAAGGGGTGGAGGCGACGCTGGACACCACCGGGTTCGCCACCGGCCGCCACACGCTCTACGTCCGCGGCGTGGACGCGGCGGGCAACGCGGGCTCGGTGAGCGCGGTCTTCCTGCACGTGATCGACCCGGCGACGGCGCCGACGCTCCAGGGCACGGTGCGCGACGCGGACAGTCTGGCGCCGCTCGCCGCCACGGTGCGAGCCGGGGACTTCGAAGCCACCACGGACGGCAACGGCCTCTACTCCATGCGGTTGCCGGCCGGCACCTACGACGTCACGGTGGTGGCCACCGGCTACCAGTCGGCCACTGCCGAAGGCGTGGTGGCGGTGGATTCCCAGACCACGATCCAGGACTTCGACCTGCCACCGTTCGCCGGCCTCTGGGCCGACGACGCCGAGGCGGGCAACCCGGGCTGGAGCGCCGGCTCGCCGTGGGCGATCACCACCGAGCACGCCTTCAGCCCGACCCACGCCTGGAGCGACAGCCCGGGCACCCTCTACGCCAACAACGCGAACGCCTCCCTGACGTCGCCGGTCGTGGACCTCCAGGGCTACGCCGGCACCACCCTGTCCTTCCGCCAGCGCTACGAGCTGGAGCAGGGCTACGACTTCGGCCACGTCGAGATCTCCACCGACGGCGGGACCAACTGGACCGAGGTGGCCGTCTACACCGGTGAGCAGACCGCCTCCTGGGCGCTGGCGGAGATCCCGCTGCCGGCCCTCGACGGCCAGGCCCAGGCGCGCTTCCGCTTCCGCCTGGAGAGCGACGACTCGGTGCGCGAGGACGGTTGGTTCCTGGACGACATCCTGCTTCGGTCGGTCTTCGGCGGCAACAACGTGCCCGCCGTGACCATCACCGCGCCGCCCGACGGCTCGGCCTTCGAGGTCGGGGAGAACATCACCTTCACCGGCATCGCCTCCGACATCGAGGACGGGGACCTGTCGGGCGCCATCGCCTGGAGCTCGTCGATCGACGGCGCTCTCGGCACCGGAGCCTCCCTCCAGATCTCGACTCTGTCGGAGGGCCGCCACACGATCACCGCCCAGGTGGTCGACTCGGGCGGCGCGTCCGGCTCGGACGAGATCGCGGTGCGGGTGGGCGGCTGCGCCGTCGAGGTCGACTTCGACGACGGCGGCGCGGCCGGCTGGACCAATGATCCGGCCTCGACCTGCACGACCGGCTCGTTCGTGGTCGCCACGCCGACCGAGGTCGTGGACAGCGGCGTCACCACCCAGGTGGGCGGTGACCACACCACCGGCACCGGCAACGCCTTCTTCTCGGCGGTCAACACCGCCGCCGGCACCGACGACGTGGACGGCGGCGTGTGCATCGTCGAGTCACCGGTCTACACGGTGACCAAGGCGTCGGAGCTGTCGATCTGGTACTTCCACGGCCAGCGCGATGCCGGCGGTGACCCGTCGGGCGACTACTTCGTCCTCGAGCTCTCCATCGACGGCGGCTCCAACTGGACGCCGCTCGTCTCCTACGGCGACGAGACGGTGAACGCCGCCTGGACCGAGGCGACCGCCAGCGTGCCGGCCGGCTCGGACGTCCAGATCCGGGTCCGGGTCTCCGACGGCCCGGCCTCCGGCGACCTGGTGGAAGGGGGCGTCGACGACGTCTTCATCTGCCCGGTGGGACCCGAATGCACCACGGACCCCGAGTGCGACGACGGCCTCTACTGCAACGGCACGGAGACCTGCAATGCCGGCACCTGCGAGGCCGGCACGCCGATCGACTGCGCGGACGGCGTCGCCTGCACGGTGGATTCGTGCAACGAGACCACCGACGCGTGCGAGTCGACGCCCAGCGACGCCCTCTGTGACGACGGGCTGTTCTGCGACGGCGCCGAGACCTGCGACGCGGTCCTGGGCTGCCAGGCGGGCACGCCGGTCGACTGCACCGACGGCGTGGACTGCACGGTGGACTCGTGCAACGAGACCACGGACTCCTGCGACCAGGTGCCCGACGACGGCTTCTGCGCCGACGGCGTCTTCTGTAACGGCTCCGAGGTCTGCGATCCGGTGCTGGGCTGCCAGGCGGGCGGCGATCCCTGCCCCGGCCTCTTCTGCGACGAGACCGCGGACACCTGCGTCGAATGCTTCGACGCCGGTGACTGCGACGACGGCCTGTTCTGCAACGGCGCCGAGACCTGCGCCGGCGGAGCCTGCCAGGACGGCAGCGATCCGTGTCCGGGACAGAGCTGTGACGAGGACAACGACACCTGCATCGCCGCGCCCACGGCCCAGCTCGAGTGGGGCACCGTGAGCGTGGCGGGGACGGCGGTGACGGTGCCTCTCGCCAAGGTCTACACCAGCCCGGTGGTGGTCACCGCGGTCCAGTACGCCAACAACACGGTCCCGGTGGTGACCCGGATCGCGAACGTCACCTCGACGAGCTTCGACGTGCGCCTCCAGAACCCCGCGGGCGGGGTGGTGGTGGCGGACTCGGTGAGCTACCTGGTGGTGGAGGAGGGGGTCTGGACCGTCGACGGGGTGAAGATCGAGGCCTGGACCTACACCTCGACCGTGACCGACGAGAACAACTCCTGGGTGGGCGAGGCACAGAGCTACGGCCAGAGCTATACCGACCCCGTGATCCTCGGCCAGGTGATGAGCACCAACGACCCCGGCTGGTCGGTCTTCTGGGACGAGGGCTCGAGCCGTCTCAACCCGCCCACCGGCTCGGTGCTCGGCACCGGCAAGCACGTCGGTGAGGATCCGGACGTCACCCGCGCCGACGAAACCGTGGGCGTGGTGGTCTTCGAGACCGGTCACGGCACTCTGGGCGGCATCGCGTACGAGGCGGCGCTCGGGCCGGACTCGGTGCGCGGCGTCGACAACTCGCCGCCCTACCCGTACACCTTCGCCACCCCGTTCGCCGCGGCGCCGACCGTGGCCCTGGTGACCCAGGCGGCGATGGACGACACCAACGGCGGGTGGGCGCAGGTGCACGGCGCGACCATGGCGACCACGACCACCCTCTACCTCTCCATCGACGAGGACCAGATCGGCGGCAGCGAGCGCAAGCACTCCACCGAGCAGGTGGGCTACGTGGTGTTCGCCGCGCCGGGGATGTACCCGTAACGGTTGAAGTTCTTCACGCAACCTCCGGGCGTCCGACCGGATGCCCGGAGGTTCATCTCTCCAACAAACACCCTCTCCGAAGGGAGATGATCATGTCCTCGAACCGCTCCGCTCGTTCATCCTGTCGGTTCCGCACCCTCCGCATCCGGGCGCTGGCGCTGACCCTGACGCTCGGAACCGCCCTCGCCTGGGGGAGTGCTGCACCCGCTCACGCCGCCCAGCCACCGGCCAACCCCCACAACGAGGTGACGCTCCACGCCGTCACCCTGCCGGCCGGTATCACCCTCCAGTACGCCGAGAAGGGCCACGGCCGGGGCCAGGTGGTGATCTTCCTCCACGGCTACACCGACTCCTGGTTCTCCTGGAGCCGGGTGCTGCCTCTCCTTCCTTCGCGCTTCCACGCCTACGCCATCACCCAGCGCGGCCACGGCGACTCGGACAAGCCGGCCACCGGCTACGCCATGACCGACTTCTCCGAGGACGTCGTCGCGTTCATGGATCACTTCGGAATCCGAGAAGCGACGGTGGTGGGCCACTCCATGGGCAGCGTCATCGCCCAGCGCCTGGCCATCGACCACCCCGACCGGGTGTCCCGTCTCGTGCTGGTCGGCTCCGGCGCCGATCCGGACCAGAACCCGGTGCTGCTCGACCTCGCCGACTTCGTCGACACCCTCACCGACCCGATCGATCCGGCCTTCGTCTACGACTTCCAGGCGTCGACGGTGTACAGCCCGGTGCCGGCCGACTTCCTGGACACGGTGGTCGCCGAGAGCCTGAAAGTGCCCGCCCGCGTCTGGCAGGCCGCGCTCCACGGCCTGGTGGAGGAGAACACCCTCGCCGCGCTCGGCGCCCTCGCCGCGCCGACCCTGATCTTCTGGGGAGACAAGGACGACATCTTCCCCTACCCGGACCAGGTCGAGCTCGAGCAGGTCATCCCCCGCGTGACCCTGCTCGTCTACCCGGACACCGGCCACGGCGTCCACTGGGAGCGCCCGGAGCTGTTCACCCAGGACCTGGTGCGGTTCCTGATGCGGCGCTGAGGGGGCCCTCCGAGGCGCGAACGGGTAGACGACGATCAACTGGCAGCGAGAAGCCGATCCACGACCTCCGGCGTTACCGGCTCAGCTCCCGGGCGGGGTGGGAGGAGCGGCACGCCGTTCCGCACCTCGTCCTTCCCCGTGGTACGGAGCGCCTGCCGAGCCAACTCGGACAATACCTTCCCGGCGGTGGTCTTCCTCGTGGCGGCGAGAGCCTTGGCCGCTCCGAGGACGTCCTCGTCGATGTCGAGCGTCGTTCTCATGGGGTGATTCTGACATCAAGCATCAGATGTGTCCTCGGCGAGGATCCGCATCACCTCCTCGTCCGAGACCTGGTCGAAGTCGCGGAAGAACTGGCCGACGGCCAGGAAGGGCTCGGGCGTGGCCAGGCAGACGACCCGGTCGGCGGCCTGCCGGAGGCGGGCCAGGGTCTGGGCCGGCGCCACGCCCACGGCGACCACCAGCTCCGCGGGTGCGCGCTTGCGGAGCGCCGCGAGGGCGCCGAGCAGCGTGGCCCCGGTGGCGACGCCGTCGTCGACCACGATCACCACCCGGCTCGCGGGGTCGACGGGGGAGCGAATCGGCGTGTAGTGGCGCCGGCGGGACCGCAGGACCTCGAGCTGCTCGGCCGCTTCCTGGTCGACGTCCTCCCGGGTGACGCCGATCTCCCAGGCGAAACGGCTCACCGAGACGTCGCCGTCCTCGGTCACGGAGCCGATCGCCAGCTCCGGGTTGCCGGGGGCGCCCAGCTTGCGGACCAGGACCACGTCCAGCTCGCCCTCCAGGGCGTCGGCGAGGATCCGGCCCATGGGGACCGCGCCCCGGGGCACGGCGAGGATCAGCGGGTTGCGCCCGCGGTACTCGTCCAGCCGCTCCGCCAGCATCCGGGCGGCCTCTTCACGATCACGGAAGACCATGACCACCTCCCGGGAGGAGCCGCCCTCAAGATAGCGTCGGCGGCGTTCGATCGCGCCGTCCCTCGGGGTGGCGCGTGAGGGTCGCGTTGGGGGCCCGTGCTCCGGGGTGGTGTGGTCCGGAGCCCGCAGCGCTAGGATCGGGCGGGAGATCCCAGCCATGACGCGTCTCTGGATCTGGATCTGCATCGGGTCGATCGGTCTGGTCGCGTGCCACGCCCCGACCGCTCCTCCGTCTGTGGCCACTCCGCCCGAGGCGTCGGCCTCGACCCGGTCTGCTGCCCAGCCGGCCCAGTGGGACCACGACTGGGTCCGGGGGGCGGTCTTCTACGAGATCTTCGTCCGCAGCTTCGCAGACGCCGACGGCGACGGGGTGGGAGATCTGCGTGGATTGACCGCTCACCTCGACTACCTCAACGACGGCGATCCGTCGGGGGGCGACGATCTGGGCGTCGACGCCGTCTGGCTGATGCCGGTCTTCGAGTCGCCCAGCTACCACGGCTACGACGTGGTCGACTACGAGCGGATCGAGAGCGACTACGGCACGGGGGAGGACTTCGACCGCTTCCTGGAGGAGGCCCACCGGCGCGGCATCCGGGTGATCGTCGACCTGGTGGTCAACCACACCAGCTCCCAGCACCCCTGGTTCGAGCAGGCCTGCTGCGCCCCTGATGCACCCTACCGGAGCTGGTACGTCTGGCGGCGGGACGATCCGGGGTGGACCCAGCCGTGGGGTGGCACGAACCACACCTGGCACCCGCGGGACGGCTGGTTCTACTACGGCGTCTTCTGGAGTGGCATGCCCGATCTCAACTGGCGGACGCCGGCGGTGCGCGAAGAGATGGCGCGGATCGCCGACTTCTGGCTCGCTCGCGGGGTCGACGGCTTCCGCCTGGACGCCACCCGGCACCTGGTGGCCAACGGTCCGGGCCAGCTCCAGAACGACCAGCCGGAGACCCATCTGTACTTGAAGGAGTTTGCGGCGCACGTGCGGCGGGGCTTCCCCGACTCCGTGCTGGTCGGGGAGAACTGGACCGACACGGCGACGATCGCCCCCTACTATGGCTCGGCGGAGAAGGTCCGGGGCGGCGACGAGCTACCGATGAGCTTCGACTTCCCCCTGTCCGACGCGATCCTGGAGGCGGTCCGGACGTCCACCGCGGAGCCGGTCGAAGCGACCCTCGAAGAGGTCGCCCGCCTCTACCCGCCGGGGGCGATCGACGCGCCGTTCCTGACCAACCACGACCAGGTGCGCCTCGCCACCCAGCTCGCCGGTGACCCGGCCGGCCTGCGCCTCGCGGCTTCGATCCTCCTCACCCTGCCGGGGGCCCCGTTCCTCTACTACGGCGAAGAGATCGGCCTGCCCAACGGCCCCGGTCGAGGCGACGAATTCAAGCGCACGCCGCTTCCCTGGGATGGGTCCGACTCCGGCCGTGGCTTCACCACCGCTGTCGCGCCCTGGTTCGCCTTCGCCCCGGCGGCCGCCGACGTGAACGTGGCTGCCCAGGTGCACGATCCGGATTCGCTCTTCGCCCACTACCGGGAGCTGATCCGCCTCCGCCACGCTTCGGGAGCGCTGGCCAAGGGGGACCTCCAGCTCGTGGCCCGGGACGAGCCGTCCGTGCTCGCCTACCTGCGCCGGTCCGATTCCGAGAGCGGACGAAACACCGTCCTCGTCGCCCACAACCTGGGGAGGACCGAGAAGACCATCACGGTACCGCTCGCGGCCTCGGCATCAGAGCCCCTGCTGACCGGCGCGGGGACCGTGCTCCGGCCCGTCTCCGGAGGGCTGGAGCTCACCCTCGCACCCCGGACGAGCGGCATCTGGCGGCTGCCCGGTTAAGCCGCCAGCCGGGGCGCAGCCTCGGCGTCATCAACATCTTTCGCCGGTCCCTCGAGACCTCCTAGCCTGCGCGGCCAATGACCTCCTGCCGCGCAGGCTCTCAGCGATCGGTCTCACTCCGCCGGCACCACCCCCGGAAGCTCCGCGTCCAGGTGCTTCCTCACGTCGTAGCTCCGCAGCACCTCCGCCTGGGTCTTCCCTTCGGGCACCAGGATGTCGATCAGGGGCGGCTGGAGCGGGGCGCGCTCGCGGCCGCCGAAGTACTCGGTCGAGCGGCCTTCTGAGAGCGGCAGGATCATCAACGACTCCTCGCCCTGGTCGGACAGCCCCAACTTGGCGGTCAGCTCGAAGCTCTGGAGGATGTTGGCGCCGGAGACGGCGACGACGTAGCTCCAGGAGGGGTCGGCCGGGCCGCCCAGGAAGCGGTCGGGGACGAAGAAGGAGATCGTCTGGCCGCGGACCCGGATGAGGGTCGGGAAGAACACCCGCTGCTCGACGTCGAGCGGGATCTGCCGGCGCATGGTCTCGGCCTGCCCTTCGTCGAGCGGCGCGTTGTCTTGGTCCATCTCGTCTGTGAGAGTGCGCAGAAGGATGCGCTTGAGCTCACCGCGCGCCTCGTGAGGCCGGGGGGTGAGGACGATCGCCCGGTCCCAGGCGCTGTCCGGTGCGATCCGGACCTTGCGGCCGGGCAGGGCGTAGACCCCGCCGGAGCCGGGCACCCGGTCGGTGTCGATGTAGATGTCCAGGTTGATGGTGTAGAAGCCGAAACGTGCCACCGAGGAGAGCGACGTGCCGAGGGCGTCGATCGCCCGCCGGTCCGGGACCCGCACGCGGCGGGCGAAGACGGCGTCGAACCAGGTGCCGTCGTCGCCACGGCGGGCGGTGAGCGACAGCAGGTCGAGGTCGCCCTCCGTGTAGTTGTCGTTCAGCGGGTAGACCAGGCTGCCGTCCCCGTGGTCGTCCCCGCGCGGGTCGGTGAGCTCGAAGATCTTCGAGGACCGCTCCCCTGCGAAGGCGGGGAGGGTGACCAGCAGCGGCAGCAGCACGAGGAGCACGGCCAGCCAGGCCGTGGAGGTGTTCGTGGGTCTTTGGGTCTCGATGGGATGGGTCATCAGTGGTTCTCCAGGGAAGCGGGGCGCGCGGTCCGTTCCACGAATCGCGCGCCCCGAGGCCGGATTTCGGGTCAGAACCGGACCTTCATGAACGCCTTCAGGCGCTGTTGGTCGAAGTCTCGCTTTTCCAGGCTGTTCCAGCCGCCGAAGCGACCGCGGAAGCCGAGCGAGCCCACGGGGACGTTGTTGGATGCGGCCGTCGCCTCGTCGGCGACCTGCGGCACGAAGCCGGTGCCGAAGTCGGGCTCGAAGTCACCGAAGCTGTACTCGTAGTCGATGCCGAACTCGGCACCGCCGAGGACATAGCTACCGGTCAGGATGATCTTGTTCTTGGTGTGATCTCCCGAGGCCATCTCGTGGAGCTGGTAGGCCTGGAAGGCGGTGTTGCCGTCCTTGAGCTCCACGTCCCAGCGCTCGTAGGCGAGCGAGCCGTAGAGCTGGTCGGTGAGCTGGTAGCCGCCCGCCACCCGGTACAGCCAGTACTTGAGGTCGCGGTCGTCGTCGTGGATCGAGTCGAACGGCTTCCACTGGTAGCCGGTCACCCCGTCGACGGTGATCACCGGCGGGTTGCCGTAGATGTCCGCCGAGGTGTTGCTGTCGGAGTAGAAGTTGGCGTTGTTCGCGCACGGCGCGCCGCCGCCCGGGCAGTCGCCCGGCTGGTACGGCAGGAACCGCGGGTCGGTCATGCGGTCGTCGGTCTCGTCGATGTACTTGACTTTGAACGACAGGTCCACGCCCTTGCCGACGTTCAGGAGGTAGTCGCCCTTGAGCACGGCGATCGAGGTCTGCTTGTCCTGGAACGGCGCGTAGGCGGTGCGGAAGTTGTGGCCGACGCCGGTGTCGCCCTCGAACATCGGGTAGATGGTGTTGGTCAGCGACCGGGACGGATCACCGTAGGCCTGCCAGTTGGTGTTGTAGTCGATGTAGGTGTACTCGGCGGACAGGTTGAGCGCGCCGATCGACCAGGTCGGGACGATGGTGAACCCCTTCCAGCCGATCACCGTCTCGGCCATCGGCTCGTCGAAGTCGGTGAACTCGTTGTCCACGTTGATCGTGGCGACCTGCTGGGCGTTGCCCTGCCAGCCGCCGTAGCCGATGCGCGTCGGGTTGCCCGCGAAGACGCCGAACGAGGCGTTGGCCGGGCCGGGGAAGCCCCAGGCGCCGTCGTGGCCCTCGGTCAGCAGCACGTCGGACTCCCGGCGGGCCGCCATGATCGACACGTAATCGGCGCCGATGTCGAAGTACTGCAGGTTGAAGGAGAGCCCGGCGCCGAACGGGTCGAACACGTCGACGTCCACCTTCCAGGCCTGGTCGTCGAGCTGGCCGGCCGGGATCGGCGAGAAGCCGGCGAGGCCGAACGAGGCCGGTGCCCCGAGGCTGGGCTCGGAGTCCACGGACGAGAAGTAGAGCGCCCCCTTGATGTCGATCTTGCTGTTCGGGTGCACTCCGACCCGCACGCCGGCGACGTCGTTCCTGCTGCGGGTCCTCAGGTCGCGGCCGTTGTCGAGGTTCAGGTCGCCGGCGTCGACCTCGATGTCGTTGACGTACTCGTAGATCCCGGCGATGTCGAGCTTCGAATGCGGCCGGTAGGTGAGCTGCAGGCCGTAGGCCGCGTCCTGGCCGGTGAACTCACCGGTGTTGAAGTTGGGGCCCGCCCACAACCGGGGCAGCGAGATGCGGGCGAAGTCGTAGGTCAGCTTGCGGTCCTTCGTGCCGCCCTGGAACAGCAGGCCGGAGCCGTTGTCCCGGTCGATGTAGCGGATCTTGCCGATGGTGAACGGGTCGAACATCCCCCAGTCGCTCGAGCCGATGGTCACCGCGTCCACCCAGGCGTAGCCGGGGAGCAGCCGGACCGTCAGGCCGCGGAACTTGACGTACTGGGCCGAGCGGGGGTCGAACTCCCCGCAGTCGCCGCCGATGCAGTCGCCCTGGGGTGGATCTTCGAGCGCCGGGTTGCGGCCGCCGAAGCCGCCGAAGTTGGTCCAGAAGTTCTGGTTGAAGCGGGCCTTGAGCCGCCCGCTGACCTCGATCCACTGGCTCGGCTTCGAGGCCACCAGGATCTCGAACTCGGTGCCCTGGCCGTTGTCGCCGTAGCCCTCGCCGGGCACGGTGGTGAAGTTGTAGAGGCTGCCGTCGTAGCGCTGGTTGCCCCACAACCACTTGGTGTAGTTGATGCCGGTGAGGGAGAGCTTCTGCTCGCCTCCCTGCCCCCCCTGGCCGAAAGCCGGACCGGCGATGGCCACCGTGCAAGCGACCACCACCAGCAAGGCCCATGCTCCACGAATCTTCATGATGCGGTTCCTCCTCTGTCATCGCGCCTGTTGTCGCGACCGGCGCGGCCTACTTGCGATGGACCATGGTCAGGACGGCGAGCTTCTTGGACGTGCCGTCCGGGTTGCACTCGTACGCCAGCATCTGGTGCTGGGCCTCGATCTCCGAAGGCGCGCCCTCCGCGTCGCCGGCGAGGAGATCCATCACGTGGGGATCGCAGTCGCCGTCGTTGCCGCCGCCGAAGCGGTGCTGGCCCTCGTACTCGTTGACCTTGCGGGTGAGCAGGTCGGTCGACGCCGGGAAGCCCTCGTTCGACTGCATCAGCACCTGGTAGCCCCAGGTCGCCGGATCGCCGCCGCCCAGGTCATCCAGGCTGACCGTGGCCGAGATGGTGTGGCCGGCGCCGCGGACGCGGTTCGGCACCACCACCGCCGGCTGCATGTCCGCCGCGACCTTCTGGCTCACCTCGTCACGGACGCGCGCCGAGGGTTGGGGCGAGAGGATCACCACCCGGTCCCAGGCGGAGTCCGGGGCGAACGAGACGTTCAGCCCGGGCAGCCCTTGGGTGAAGCCGCTTCCCGGCTTGTTGTCCGTGTCGATGAAGATGAAGACCATCTGGACGGCGAAGCCGACGCCCATGCGCCACGGGTCCTGGAGCGTCGAGTTGACGCCGACGTCGAAGGTGACCTTGTTTCCCTTCCACTTGACCGTCATACCGGTCAGGTCGAAGGAGCCGCGGATGTACGCGGAGTCGGTGGGGTAGGTGTAGGTCCCGGGCCCGTCGTCGTCACCGACCGGGTCCTTGAACGACACCTCCTGGGCTGCGGCCGTTGCCGCCAGCAGCAGGGCGACCAGGACCGCCGACACCAGGGTGAAGGTTCGTTGGTCCTTCATGGGTTGACCTCCTGGGTTCGATCTCAGCCCTTCACCGCACCCGCGGTGAGGCCTGAGATCAGGTATTTCTGGAGCACGTAGAACAGGGCCACCACCGGGATCGAAACGATGATCGAGCCCGCGGCGAAGTAGCCCCACTGTTGCGAGAAGCCGGCGACGAAGAAGCGCAGGCCGACCGGCGCCGTGTACAGGCTCTCCTTGTCCATGAAGGTCGCGGCCAGAATGAACTCGTTCCAGCCGGTCAGGAAGGAGAAGAGGGCGGTCACGGCGACCGCCGGCTTGGCCAGGGGCAGGACGATCCGCAGGAACACCTGGGCCGCGCTTGCGCCGTCGATGAGCGCGGACTCCTCGAGCTCCTTGGGGATCGTGTCGAAGTACCCCTTGAGCATCCAGACGCAGAAGGGGATGGCGATGGTGGCGTAGATCAGCACCAGGCCGATCCAGGTCGACCCCAGCCCGAGCCACTGGACCAGGATGATGTAGAGCGGCACCAGCATGAGGACACCGGGAAACATCTGGGACACCAGGAAGGACATCAGCCCGGCCCGGCGGCCGGGGAAGCGGAAGCGCGAGAAGGCGTAGCCGGCGGTGGAGGCGAGGAACACCCCCAAGACGGTCGTCGCCCCCGCCACCACGATGCTGTTGAGGACCCAGCGGCCGAACGGCTGGTCGGCCCAGACCGAGCGGAAATTGTCGAACGACACCTCCTTCGGCCACGGGGTGATGGCGCGCAGGCGGTCGAAGAGGGTCGGATCGGGCGGCAGGTCGACGTAGGCCAGGCTCTGCTGGCCGGAGAGCGCGATCGTCACCACCCAGAAGATCGGGTAGAGGGTGATCAGGACGAAGAACAGGACCACCAGGTGGAGGGGCAGCCGGGAGGCCGCGCGGCGGAAGCTCTTGCGGTTCATAGGCCCTCCGTGGCCCGGGTGACTCGGTTCTGCCAGGCGCCGTAGGCGAAGAGGATCAGGAAGATCACCGTCGAGTAGGCGGCCGCGTAGCCGTAGCGGTACTGCTCGAAGGCGATCTTGTACGCCTCGGTGATCAGGATCTCGGTGGAGCCGCCCGGGTTGCCGCCCGAAACCAGATAAATGATGTTGAACATGTTGAACGTCCAGATGACCGAGATGATCACCGCCGGCACCAGGGCCGGCTTGAGCGACGGCAGGGTGATCGAGCGGAACTGTTGGACGCCGGACGCGCCGTCGACCCGCGCGGCCTCGTAGAGGTCGGCCGGGATCGACTGCAGCGCCCCGAGGGAGATCACCATCATGAACGGGAAGGAGAGCCAGCCGTTGGTCGAGAGCACCGTCAGGAAGGCGGTGAACGGCGTGTCGAACCAGGAGACGGGGCTCCCGCCCAGGATCTGGATGAGCTGGTTGATGGTGCCGAACTGGGAGTGGAACATCCCCTTCCAGATGAGGGCGGTGATGTAGTTGGGCATCGCCCAGGGGAGGATCAGGATGATCCGGTAGACCGGCTTCAAGGCGAAGCCCTTCCTGTGGAGGATGAGCGCCAAGAGCAGGCCGATCGAGACGCCGATGGTGACGTTCGTGACCGTCCAGACGATGGTGAAGCCGAGGGTCCAGTAGAAGCTCGAGTAATCGATCACCCGGCCCTCGGGAGTGTCGCGCACGACGTCCGTGTCGCCCAGGATCTCTCGGAAGTTTCCGAAGCCCACCCAGAGATCGGTGATCGGCTGGTCGGTGTTGTAGATGTTGGCGTTGGTGAACGACAGGATGATGCCGTAGAAGAACGGAAAGAAGACCAGCACCAGCATGCTGAGCATCGCCGGCACCACGTAGAGGTAGGCGCGCCGGTGGACCGCCAGGGCGCGGCGGACGCGGGCGCCCACGCCGAGCCCGACGAAGAGCAGGACGGCGAGGCCGAACCCGCCGCTCCATCCGGCCAGACCGACCAGGTTGCCCCGCGGAATCTCCTCGGGGAGATGCTCTGCTGCCCAGCTCCAAAAGGCGGCCACGGCGGCGACGAAGAGCGCCGTCGCCACCACCGCCTGGACGCCCGGGTGCCGGCGGAGCGCCGGGATGCCGACGGCGGACCCCAGGAAGAGGGCCAGGGTCACCGCCAGGGTGAGCAGGGCGGCCAGCCAGGGCGTCCCCGTTCGGGACGTGCCGGCATCGGCCGCCCGCTCCAGGACCGTCAGGTCGAGGACGACGGTGCCGATCACCTCGCCCTGGCCACCGGCCTGGCGGTCGCTTTGGGGTCCGCCCTCGAAGATGGGGGCGGCCACCTGGATCCGGCCGTCCGCGGTCCGGGCGGAGATCTCCGGCTTCCACTCCCGTCCCAGCCGGCGGTTCTCCTCGATTGCCGCCCGCAGCTCCTGGCCCAGGTCGTAGAGCGGCTTCTCGTCGAGCGACAGCCGCCGGGGCGCTGCCTTCTCCGCCACGTCTCCCGGAGCGGTGGAGGCGACCAGCCGCTTGCCGGCGAGATCGAGGACCCGTGCAGCGGTCACCTCCGGGTGCTCCTCGGCGAACCGCTCCACGAGCGGTGCGACGGTCCGGGGCTCCAGCCCGTCCGGCCCGGTCGACCCGGAAGGGGCCACCGCGCTGGCGAGACCGCGGGCCAGGGTCTCCGCGACCTGCTCGTCGCTCAGTCGTTCCTCCCGCACTCCGGTCCGGGCGACACTCCAGGCGGCGGCACCCAGGGCCAGAGCGAGGCCCAGCACCAGACCGAGGGTCAACCGTCCAGAAGTGGGGGTGGGCTGGAACACGGTCGATCTCCTCCGGAACGGACCGCGCGCAACGCTCCGGCTACTGCTGCCGGAGCTTGGCGATGCGCTCCACGACCTCCTGTTCGGCCGTCGCCATGGCCTCCTTCGGCGTGGCGCGGCCGTGGGTGATCACGTTCATGGCCGTGGTCGCGGGCGACCAGACCATGGTCATCTCGGGCAGGTTGGGCATGGGGATCGCTACCTCCACCTGCTTGCGGAACAGGGCCAGCTCCGGGTCGGCAGCGACCGCCGGGTCGTCGTAGACCGCCCGGTTCGCCGGCGTCTGGCGCCCTTCGAGCGCCAGGACCTTGGCCGCCGGCGTGTCGGTGAGGTAGGTGAGCAGCTCGAAGGCCGCCTCCTTGTGCTTCGAGGGCGCGGCGATGTAGACCCCTTCGACCGTCATCCACGGGCGCATGGGGGCGCCGTTCGCTTCGTCGACGGTCGGCAGGACGGCCAGGCCGTAGTCGACGCTCGGGTCGATCTCCCCCAGGAACCAGGGGCCGGAGAAGGTGATCGCCGCCCGGCCGCCATTGAAGAGCGCCGTGATCAGGGCGGTCGACGGCTCGGCCGGCAGGATCTTGTCCGTGTTCATCCACCGCAGCAGCAGCTCGAGGGACGCCACGTTGGCGGCCGAGTCCAGGGTCGGCTTTTCGTCCGGTCCGAACACGCCGCCGCCGAAGGCGTTCATCAGCGGCGCGTGGTAGTAGAAGTCCGAGTACCAGTAGGCCAGGCCGAAGCGGCCGGAATCGGCGTCGGTCAGCTTCTTCGCCAGGGCCACCAGCTCGCCGGTGGTCGCCGGGGGCTTCTGGACCAGCGCCTTGTTGTAGACCATGGCGAGGACCTTGTAGTTGAGCGGCAGCCCCCACACCGTGCCCTGGTAGGTCATGGCGTCCAGGGTCTTGGGCAGGTAGCGCTTGGTGATCGATGGATCGAGGAAGAAGTCGAGGGACTCGATTGTGTTGCCGGCCTCGATCCAGCCACCCAAGCGGTCCTGGGCGTAGATGAAGACGTCCGGCCCCTTGCCGCGGGGCACGGCGGCGGTGATCTTGTCCGCCATGGCGTCGTAGGGAATGGCGAGGGTGGAGACGGTGATCTTGCCGGCATGGCTCTTGTTGAAAGCCTCGACGACCTTCTCGAAGGCGGTCCGCTCGGCGCCCCGGTAGGCGTGCCAGACCACCAGCTCGCTGGGCGCGGCCGCCGCGCTCGACTGGGTGGGGGCGGGATCGGCGCCGAGATCGCTCGACGCGCCGCACAGGCCGAGGGCCAGGAGGAAGGCGACGAGGACGAAGGGGATCGAACGGGTCGGTTTCATGGCGGGCTCCTGGTCGGTCGGATTCGATCGCAGTCGGTCGGAGGGTTCTCAGGTCAGTCGCATGCGGCTTCCGGCGTCGAACAGGTGGATCGCGTCGAGCGCGACCTGGAGCTCGACCGTCTCGCCGGGCTCGGCGGTGAAGTGGGGATCGAGGCTCGCCGCCACCAGCTCGTCGCCCACCCGGGCGTGGGCGATGGCGTCGTGCCCCAGGGTCTCGACGATCTCGACGGTGACGGTGAGGGGCGCCGTCGGGCCCTCCAGCCGCTCGGGATCCAGGTGGAGGTGCTCGGGCCGGATGCCGACGACGACCTCCCTGAGCTCGCCACTCGCCTTCGCGACCTCGTCCCGGTGGGCGGGCGAGACCGGCAGCGAGAAGCCGTCCCCGTCCAGCCGGCTCCGGTCGGCGCTCAGGCGGGCGTCCAGCAGGTTCATCGGCGGCGTGCCGATGAAGCCGGCGACGAAGACGTTGGCCGGCCGCTCGTAGACCTCGAGCGGCACCCCCTCCTGCTGGAGGTGGCCGGCCTCGAGCACCGCGATCCGGTCGCCCATGGTCATGGCCTCCACCTGGTCGTGGGTGACGTAGACCACCGTGGTGCCGAGGCGCTTGTGGAGCTTGGAGAGCTCGGCGCGCATCTGGACCCGCAGCTTGGCGTCCAGGTTCGAGAGGGGCTCGTCGAACAGGAAGATCGACGGCTTGCGGACGATCGCCCGGCCGACCGCGACCCGCTGGCGCTGACCGCCCGAGAGCGCCCGCGGGCGCCGCTCCAGGAGCTCCTCGATGCCTAGGATCTGGGCGGCCTCCCGGACCCGCGCGGCCATCTCCTCCTTCGGGGTCTTGCGGATGCGCAGACCGAACTCCAGGTTCTCGCGCACGGTCATGTGGGGGTAGAGGGCGTAGCTCTGGAACACCATGGCGATGTCCCGGTCCTTGGGCGCCACGTCGTTGACCACCCGGTGGCCGATCTCGATCGTTCCCTCGGTGATCTCCTCGAGCCCGGCGATCATGCGCAGCAGGGTCGACTTGCCGCAGCCGGACGGCCCCACCAGGACCATGAACTCGCCGTCCCGGATCTCGAGATCGACCGTGTCCACCGCGACCACGGTGCCGAAGCGCTTGGTCACTCCGCTCAAGGTCACGCCGGCCATCGGGTCAGTCCTCCTCGATCACGTCGAGCGGGCCCGCCACCACGATCCGGGCGCTCCGCGGGGCCACGGTGAGCTCGATCCGCCCGTCGCGCAGAGCGACCGGGCCGGGTTGCGGACTGCTGCTCCAGGCGTCGTGGACGGCAGGTGCATCGGCCCAGGCGGACGGCACCGGGAAGCTCGCCGAGGCCGCCTCCGCACCCCGATTCACGGCGACCACCGCCGCGTCACCGGACGCTCCATCTGACCCACCCGGGGCCGGGTCGCTGCGCAGGAAGACCAGCAGATCGCCGTCGGTCGAGAGCGCCGTGTGGTCGCCGCGCCAGAGCGCCGGGTGGGCGCGGCGCAGGGCGATCAGCCGTTGGTAGTCGGCGCGCAGGGCCTCGTCGCGGGTCAATCCGGCGCCGGGCTCGATCGGCCGGTCCCCCCAGGGCATGTCGCTCCGGTTCTCCGGCCAGGGCCCGCCCAGCCGTCCCACCTCCTCGCCATAATCGATGACGGGGATCCCGCGGACGCTGAGCTGAAGAACCGCTGCGAGCCGGAACGCCTGGAGATCCCCGTCAAGGAGGGAGAGCGCGGTGGGAACGTCATGGCTGGACAGGTAGTGGGCCAGCAGGTAGCCCTTCCGAACCGCCTGCCGGCTCTCCAGGTAGTGCTCGAAGGCGACGGTCCGCCCCCGCCCCTGGAGAAAGGCGAGGACGCTGCCCGAGAAGCCGAAGTCGAATCCGGCGTCGAGCTCGTCGCCAGCGAACCATGGGTCGAGGACCTTGGCGTCACCGCCCCAGACCTCGCCCAGGAGGAAGAAGTCGTCCCCCAGCTCCGCCCGGACCCGCCGGCGGTGCTCCTGCCAGAAGGCGTGGGAGACGTGCTTGACCGTGTCCAGGCGGAAGCCGTCCAGGCCGACCCGCGCGGCGCGCCCCAGGTGGGCGTCCATCAGGTAGTCCGCCACCTGGAGCAGCTCGGTGCGGAAGTCGGGCAGGCCGGAGACGCAGGTCGTCAGGTCGTCGGTGCCGCAGGTGCCGGCGTCTTCGCTCCGCAGCCATCCCCGGGTCGCCGGGTCGGTGAGATAGCGCGAGCCGTAGCCGGCATGGTTGTAGACCACGTCCAGGAGCACCGCCATCCCCCGCGCATGGGCGGCGTCGGCCAGGGCGCGGAGCTCCTCCTCGGTGCCGAACCGGGGGTCGATGCGGGTGAAGTCGTCCGCCCAGTAGCCGTGGTAGGCCCAGTCCGGAAAGCCGGCGCCGGTGACGAAGCCGGGGATGTTGAGGACGACCGGGGTGACCCAGAGCGCCGTGACGCCCAGATCCGCCAACTCGTCGAGCTGGGCGGTCAGGCCCGCCAGGTCACCGCCGTGGAAGGTCCCCTTGCGACCGCGTTGGACGTCCCGATCGTTGGCCGGGTCGCCGTCCGCGAACCGGTCGAGCAGGACGGCGTAGAGGATCGCCTCGTCCCAGGAGACTTGGGGAGTGACGCTGACGACGTCGCGCGGCTTGCTCTCAGAAGAGGGGGTACCCGAGGAGGGAGCTTCAGAAGGGGCGGGTCCGGCGGCACAGCCGATCCCCGTCACCAGGCAACTGGCGAGAGCCAGAAGGGGGAGGAGGCGACTCCGGGACCGTTTCCAGCCCATGGTGTGCCCGCCCTCCGAGGTGCGGGGTGCCGACTCTGGGGCACGGGTCCGGGCACTCGTACCGGGGTTTCGGGCACCATTGTCACGAGGGGCGCTCCCGGTTACCACAACCGACGGGGTAGCCGCGCCGGTGCGAAGGGGGTGTCGCCGGCCCACCCCGGGGAGTGGGGGCGGCGGGGATGGGCTTCTCGGGTGCAGTCAGCTCGCGCCGCCACCCGCCAGCCGCCCGCGTGGATCGAGCCGGCAGTAGAGCGCCGGCAGAACCCAGAGGACGAGGGGGCCGGAGAGGACGAAGCCGCCGATGACGGCGACCGCCAGGGGCTGCAGGAGCTGGGCGCCTTCGCCGAGGGCGAGGGCCAGGGGGGCGAGGGCCGAGGCGGTGGCGAGGATGGTCATGACCACCGGCCGGACCCGGCGCCGGGCGGCGGCGGACCAGGCGTCGCGGACCCGGTCCCTCGTGAGCCTGCCGTCGGCGAGCGCTCGTTCGTCGCCCGAGCCTTCCTGGAGCTGCATCCGGGCCTCGTGGATCACGAACACCGCGTTCTCGCCGACGATCCCGACCATCATGATGGCGCCGACGAAGCTGGAGATGTTGAGCGTCATGCCGGTGAGGAGCAGCGCTCCGAGGACGCCGGGCAGGACGGCGAGGGCGATCAGGGCGACCAGGAACGGCGCCCGCCAGTCCCCGAACTCGAACAGCAGGACGACCGCCACCAGCACCAGGCCGGCGACGAGGACCCCCAGGAGCCCCTTGAAGGACGACTGCTGCTGGGCGTAGAGCCCGCCGTACTCGAGCGACATGCCGCTGGGCAGGCTGAGCTCGCCGGCGAGCCGGCGCTTGATCTCGGCGACGGCGCCGCCCAGACTGCGTCCGGAGAGGCGCGCCGTCACGCCCAGGTAGGTCTTGAGGTCATCCCGGTCGATCTCGGCCTCCGGGGCGCCGGTCGAGACGCGGGCCAGGTCGGGCAGCGGGATGGACGAGCCGTTGCCGGCGAGCAGATGAAGCCGGGAGAGGTCGTTTCCCCCCGGGGTGAAGACCCGCACGTCGTAGACCCGCTCGCCGATGCGCAGGTCCCCGGCGACGGTGCCGACCAGGGCGGTCTGGACCGCCTGGTGCAGGTCCTGGGTGGTCAGGCCCCGGCGCGACAGCTCCGCCGGCCGCGGCTCGATCCGGAGGGAAGGACCGGAGATGGTAATGCCGTCGAAGACGTCCTCCACCCCCCGCACGCTCTCGGAGATTTGGGCGACCTTCTTGGCCGTGCGCCGGAGCGTCGCCTGGTCCTCGCCGAAGACCTTGATCTCGATCGGCTGGGGCACGCCGCCGGTCAGGTCGCCGATGTTGTCTTCGAGAAGCTGGCCGAAGTCGGTCTCGACCGCGGGCTCGACCGCGGCGATCCGGTCCCGGAGATCGGTGATCACCTCCTCGACCGGCCGCCGCTGGCGCCGGGGCTCGAGCTCGATCACGTAGTCGCCCCGGTTCGGCTCGGTGATGAAGAAGCCGAGCTGGGTGCCGGTACGCCGCGAGTAGCCGGCCACGTCGGGCACGGACTGGATCACCCGCTCGACCTCGCGGAGCATGCCCGTGGTCTCCGTCAACGACGTGCCGGCGGGGGTCCAGTAGTCGAGGATGATCGACCCTTCGTCCATGGCCGGCAGGAAGTCCGTGTCCAGGCGCTGGAGCAGGAGGTAGCCGCCGGCGCCGAGGGCGAGGACGGCGAGCACCGCGAGCGGCCACCAGCCGACGGCGTGGCGGGTCCAGCGGACGGTCCAGGGCGGCGGCGCGGGGGTTTCGTCTTCGGTGACGTCTTCAGTGGCGGCCTCGGTGCCCGGTCGCGTCGCCTCGGACGCGCCGGTGGGCTCTTCGTCGTCCTCCGGGCTCCCGCCGGCCGCCGCCTTGCGCCTCCGTTCGAGCAGCCGCGTGGCCACCGGGACGGCGAAGGCGGCGAGCAGGAAGGACGCCAAGAGAGCCAGGACCATGGTCAGCGCCAGGGGCTTGAAGAAGGCGCCGGTGACCCCGGGCAAGAGGGCGAAGGGCAGGAAGACGACGATCGTCGACAGGCTCGATCCCACCAGCGCCGGCAGCAGCTCGGCGATGCCGGTCACCGCGGGATGGTCGGAACGGCCGGTTTCGTGGTGGCGGTGGATGCTCTCCACCACGACGATGGCGTCGTCGATCACCAGGCCGATGGCGGCGGCGATGCCGCCCAGGGTCATCAGGTTGATGGTCTGGCCGGTGACCCGGAAGCCCAGCAGCACCAGGGCGACGGTGAGCGGCACGGTCAGGATCGCCACCAGGGTGATCCGCCAGGCCCGGAGGAAGACCAGGAGCACCAGGGCGGCGAGCGCGATGCCGATGACGATCGCGTCGCGCACGCCGTGCACCGAGGCGGTGATGAACCGGGCCTGGTCGTAGAACGGGCTCCAGGTGACGCCCTCCGGGATGAGGTCGCTCCGCTGCTTGAAGAGTTGGTCGATGCCGCGGGCGATCGACACCGTGTTGGCCGACGGCTGCTGGATGACGTTGATCAGCACCGCCTCCTTGCCGTCGGCGGTGGTGCGGACGTAAGAGACCGCGTCGGCGGACTCGATGGTGCCGAGCTCGTCGAGGCGGGCGGGTACCCCACCGGGGACCGGCACCGTCAGGGCACCCAAAGCGCGCAGGCTGTCCGCACGGCCGTCGATGACCGCCAGGTAGAGCTCATGGTTGCGCTCGACCAGGCCGCCGGTCTGCTCGACGTCGTTCTGTTCCAGGGCGTCGATCACGGCGGCGGGGGTCAGGTGCCGCCCGGCGAGGGCGCGCGGGTTCAGGTGGATCTGCATCTCGCGCTGGCGGCCGCCCTGGATCTCCACCCGGGAGACCCCCTGGATGCGGATCAGCTCCGGCTTCAAGGTGTACTCGGCGAGCTGGCGGAGCTGGGCCTGGGAGACGGTGTCCGAGGTCAGGGCGTAGCCGAGGATCGGGAAGATGGAGGTGTTCATCCACTCGGCCTCGACCTGCGTGTCCGGCGGCAGGTCCGGGCGCACTCGGGCGACCTCGGCCTGGACCCGCTGCAACGCCACCTGCATGTCGGTGCCCCAGGAGAACTGGGCGCTGATCTCGGTCGATCCCCGGGAGGTGGTGGACAGCACCCGCTCGATCCCCGGTACCCGGTCCACGCCCTCCTCCAGGGGCCGGGTGACCTTGGGGATCATGCGCGCGGTCGGCGCGTCGCCGGCGTCGGCGATCAGCTTGACGATCGGGAAGGTGACGGAGGGGAAGATCGCCGCCGGGAGCTCGAGGGCGGCGAAGCTGCCGGCGGCCACCAGTACCGCGGCCAGCAGCAGGATGGCCGTGCCGCGCCCGTGGACGCCGTGGATCAGGCGGTGGGTCGGTCTCATGGCGTGGCCGCGACCCTTGCGCCCTCTGGCAGGCCGACGTGGCCGGCGGTGGCAACGACGTCTCCGGCGGCCAGGGCGTCGCCGCCCCCGACCGGAATCACCTCCACCCGTCCGCCTTCGGAGAGCCCCGGCTGCACCTGGACCCAGTGGAGCGTTCCGTCCGGGCGCACCTGGCCTACGCGGACCGTTCCCTGGACGTCGTCCCGGAGCAGCGCCGCCTCGGGAACCACCAGCGCGTTGGGGTGGGTGCCGACGACGATCGTCGCCGTGCCGAAGAGGCCCGGCGCCAGGGACGCCGGCCGATGGGCCAGGTCGATCCGTACCGGCGCCGTCAGGGCCTCCGGGTCGATTCCGGGCAGCACCCCGTGAACCTGCCCCGGCAACGAGGCATGGGTGCCGGAGAGCTGGACCTGGGCGGTCTCGCCGGGAGCGATGTCGGCGAGGTCGCTCTGCGCGACGTGCGCGCGGAAGACCAGCGACGAGGTGTCGATCACGGTCAGCAGCTCCTGGCCTTCGCTCACCCGGTCCCCCGGGGCGGCCGTGCGGGCGGTGACCAGGCCGCCGACCGAGGCGGTCAGGGGAGAGCGGACCAGGTGCTCTCGGGCGAGCTCCAGGGCTCGCTGGGCATCGGCCCGCTCCTGGGGGGTCTGGGCGGCGCGGAGCATCTCCCGCGCGCCGGCGACGGCCGCCTCGGCGTCGCGGGCGACCATCTGGCCGACTCGCTGGCCGGCCTTGACCCGGTCCCCCACGACGACGTCGAGCGCGGTGACGACTCCGGCGAACGGCGCGCGGACCCGCTGCTCCACCAGCGCGACGACCTCGCCGGGGGCGGTCACGGTCCGCTCGATGGAAGCGCGCTCGACGGTGGCGGTCCGGACCGGTGTGGCGGCCTGCTGCTCGGGGGCGGCCCCTGCACCGGTGCCGGAGCCGTCGCCGGCCGCCGCTGCCGTTCCACCCGGTCCTTGACTTTGGGTGGCTGCCGGGTCGTTCCCCGGACAGGCGAGGCAGGCGGTGCAAAGGAGCGCTCCGAGCAGGATGCGGGCGGTGGCAGGCAGGCCTCTCATGGGGTCCCTCCCCAGCGGATCACCTGTGCTTCGGCAAGGTAGTAGTCGAGCGTGGCCTGGGCTTCCTCGACGCCGGTCGCGATCGATGCATCGAAGGCGTCGACCACGTCCAGGTAGCTCGCCGCGCCGCCCAGGTAGCGGCTGGTGGCGTCCAGGTAGGCGTCCCGCGCCTGGGGCATCGCCTGCCGGAGGATCTCGAGTCGCGCGTAGGCCCGTGCACGGGCGTCGGTGGCGACGGTCAGGTCCCGCCGGGCGGCGGTCTGCTCGGCGACCACGCGCTGCCTGGCCCGGTCGAGGGCGAGCTGTGCCTGGGCCTGCCGCGCCTGACGGCCGCCGGAGTCGAACAGCGGCCAGGCCAGGTCGAGGGTCACCGACAGCCCCAAGTCCCGGTCCAGGCGGTCGAGGGCGCCGGCGTTCGGGTCGCCGGCGCGCAGGTCGGGCGGGACCAGGCGGGTGGTGTCCGTCCCCCAGAGCCCGGCATCGGCACGGAGCGACAGGGTCGGCCTGTGCTCTGCCCGGGTCGCCTCCAGGCCGGCCCGGGCGGCATCGACCTCGTGGAGGGCGATCGCCACCTCCGGGAGGCGTGGGGCGGCGCCGCCCTCGGAGCCGCCGGCGGTGGCGGTGCCGCCGGTGCCTCCGGATGGGGGCTCTGCCTGGGCCTCGGCGGAGGGGGCCGGTTCCGATGCGTCCGCTGGAGCCGCCGCGGTCGACGGCGCGGTGGGCGGTGGCAGCGGTGCCGGATCGAGCGGCGCGCTCGGTGGGCGGCCCATCAACGTGTTGAGCTCCGAGCGAGCGCGGTCGGCATGGTCGAGGGCCGCTTGGCGCGCGGCGTCTTCGGAGGCGGCGCGCAGGCGCCCGCGCAGGAGATCGCTCTCGATCGGCTGGCCGGCGGCGCCGCGGCTTGCGAGCAGATCGAGGTAGGACCGGAGCCGCTTCAGGCCGTCCTCGCGAACCGCCGCCTCGCGCCGCGCGGCCAGGAGCTCTGCGTAGCGGGTACGGACCTCCAGCTCCACGTCGGCCTCGGCTTGCCGGTACTGGGCCCGGGCGGCGTCGGCGCGGGCGCCGGCGCGACGCTCTTCGGCGGCCAGGCGTCCGCCGTCGTAGAGCGGGCGCTCGGCCACCGCCTGCAGGCGGTCCTGGCCCAGGTCGCTGGCGGCCGGGTCGTAGCCGCCGCGAGGAGCGATCGAGAGGTCCCCCTCGATGCCGAGGCGGATCTTGCGCCGGCTCAGCGCCTCCGCCCGGCTCTGGTCCGCGATCCGCACGTCGAGGGCGGCGACCGGCAGCCGGGCGTTGTTCCCCCGGGCCAGGGCGAGCGCCTGGTCGAGGGTGATGGTGCCGGAGGACGGGGGCTCCGCCGCCGACACGGGGCGGACCAAGGAGAGCGCAAGCAGCCCGGCGGTCGCGACCGCGGAGAGCCCGCGGCGCCTGGATGGCGTCAGTGAACGGCAGGTTGGGGTCAGTGTCGGCATCGGCATCGGTCGGGCCTCCCGGGCCCCTGGCTGGCGGGCGCGGGCACGGTGGGCGCGACCCTACGGCGGGGTGATGAAGCGCTTCTGACCGGAAGATGAAGACTCTGTCATGGAGCGCCGACCCGTCGGAGCTCGTGGCAGATGCTCTCACGAGCTCCGGGCCAGCGGCAGCCGCACGGCGACGGCGGCGCCGCCCAGGCTGCCGGTGACCAGCGCCGCGTCGCCGCCGTGGGCCCGAGCCGCGGCGCGCACCAACAGCAGGCCGAGCCCGAAACCGGGTGAATCGGCCCGCCGGGCGGAGCGCTCGAAGGCTCTGTTGCGCAGGGCCGGGGGGAATCCCGGCCCGTCGTCCTCGACCACGATGCGCACCCAATGGTCATCGTCCCGTGCGGTGGAGAGTCGCAGCCGGGTCGCTCCCTCCGCGTGGCGCAGGGCGTTGTCCAGCAGGTTCGAGAGGGCGCGGCCCAGCAGGCTCGGATCCCCCTGGAGGACCAGGTCGTCCTCGAGAGCGGTCTCCAGGGCGAGCCCGGCCTCGGCCGCGGCGATCTCGTACAGCTCGGCCAGCTCACGGCACAGAAGGGTCAGCTCGATCGGCTCCCGCCGGAGCCGGAGCGCACCCCCTTCGACCTCCGCCACGTCCAGGTGGGCTTCGACGATGGCGGCGACCCGGTCGAGCCCCTCGATGGCGCTCGCGGCGGCGTCCCGCAGATCGGCGTCGGAATCGTGGATGAGGGCCAGCTCCAGGCGGCCACGGATCACGGTAACCGGGCTGCGCAGGTCGTGGGCCACCGCCCCGGAGAGGGCACGGACCTCGCGGGTGCCGGCGGCGATCCGCTCCAACATGCCGTTCAAGGTCTTCGCCAGGCGGCCGATCTCGTCGTCGTGGCCAGCCTCCGGAATGCGCTGGCCGCTCTCCGGGTCGGTGATCGCCGATGCGGCACCGGTCAGGCGCTCGACCCGCGAGAGGACCCAGCGCACGCTCCACCAGGAGAGGGCGCTGCCGATCAGGACCACGGCGGCCCAGAGGGCGGTGAGGGTCAGCGCGATGTGGTGGAGCAGGGGCTCCTGGCCCGGTGGCGTGAGCGCGATGAGCGCACCCCGGCCGCCGGCCGCCCCCTCGTTCTGCCAGGAGGTGACGCGCAGCGGCCGTGGCGCACCTTTGTCGGCGCCACTGGGGGGATGGCCGGCCAGGGTCACCACCGCGCCGCTCGCGGAGCCCGCCACCGCACGCAGGAGAGGCGTCGGGTCGGCGATCCCGACCCAGGCGATCGGCTGTCCGCTCTGGGTGACGACGATCGCCACCGTCGGTTCCGGGGCGGGCGGAGACGCCGGCCGCGCGCCGCTCCGGAGCGTGAGAAAGCGCAGAAAGTCCTCCCGCTCCGCCGCCAGCCAGTCGTGGAGCTCCGTCGGCGCGAGCGGCGCCGCCTCGCTCGCCAGGTCGGCCGCCTCGCTCGAGAGCACCGCGTCGAGCTGGTCTTCTACGGCGCGCACCGTGCTGCGGTAGGCGATGGACAGGACGGCCGCGCTGCCGAGGGCGAACACCAGGGCGCCCGGGACGGCGAGGCGCCAGACGGCGCTCCGGGGACGGATCATCGCCTCATGGAGCGGGCCGCTCCTCGAGCACGTAGCCGACCGCTCGGACCGTGTGGATGAGGGGCACGTCGAAGCCCCGGTCCACCTTGCCCCGCAGGCGGTGGACGTGGACGTCGACGACGTTGGTCTGGGGCTCGAAGCGCATCTGCCAGACGTGGTCGAGGATCATCGACCGGGTGAGGACCCGGCCGGCGTTCGAGGCCAGGTAGGCGAGAAGCTGGAACTCCCGGTGCGACAGGGAGAGGACCCGGCCCGCGCGCCGGGCCTCGTGACGGACCAGATCGATCTCCAGATCGGCGACCCGGAAGGCGGTCGCTTCGTGGGCTGTCCCGGTCGCCCGGCGGAGCAGGGCGCGGAGGCGCGCGATCAGCTCGGCGACGGCGAACGGTTTCGGCAGGTAGTCGTCACCGCCCTGCTCCAGGCCCCGCACCCGGTCCTCGACCGAGCGGCGCGCGGACAGGATGAGGACCGGCGCCCGCACACCCCGTCCGCGCAACCCTTCGATCACTTGCAGGCCGTCCATGTCGGGCAGGCCGAGGTCGACCACGAAGGCGTCGTACACACCCTCCTCGGCGAGGGAGAGGGCGCTCCCTCCGTCCTTGGCGGCGTCGGCGGCGAAGCCGGCCTCCTGGACCGCCTGGACGATGAAGGCGGAGATCTCCGGCTCGTCTTCGACGATCAGCAGGCGCACCACTGCCTCCTGTCCGGAGGATGGAGCGGCACCGGGTCGATCGTCCCGGTCCGCGCTCGCAGACTCCCGGGGATCTCCATCGGGCGCGTTGCCTTCGATCTGGTCACCGCGCCTCATCGTAATGTCCCGGGGGCCGGCGCTCAAACGCGCCCGCTCTCAGAAGACGATCCGGAAGCCCAGACCGAAGTCCCTCTGGCCGAGGAGGGGCGTGACGCTCCAGTCACTCAGGAAGGAGGTGCGCATGCCGTCCGGCCGCTCGATCAGCCGGGGCCGGTTGCGCCGTACCACCCAGCGACCGATGCCGGTGCCGATCAATGCACCGGCGGCCACGTCCGAGGCCCAGTGGGCGTCCAGCCGCAGCCGCTCCCAGGAGACCGCGGCGGCGCCGCTCCAGGCCAGCGCGTCTACCCACGGACGTTGGCTGTGGGCCGCGATCACCGAGGCCATGGCGAACGCCTGGGTCGCTTCGCCGGAGGGGAAGGACTCTCCGCCGGAAAAGGATTCTTTGTCCAGGCCGGAGCGCGGGCGGTCCCGTCCGACCGCGACCTTGAGCAGGGGGCTGACGAAGCCGGCGGCCACGATCGTCGCCTCCAGGCTGTCCTCGGCCGTCGCCGCGATCTTCCGGTGGCCGGTCGCCTCGCCGGCTCCCCAGGCGAGGGCGGCCAGGGCGAGGCCTCCCTCCTGGCC
>Ga0210074_1000151_pt1 | contig 27403 bp, 29 predicted proteins | sample China_Galinas_Co_FD_184860 | JGI IMG/M metagenome (GOLD analysis project Ga0210074, IMG submission 184860) | Wetland microbial communities from San Francisco Bay, California, USA, that impact long-term carbon sequestration -... | ecosystem: Environmental > Aquatic > Marine > Wetlands ... | reverse complement strand
TGCCAGTGCATCCACAGCAGCACCACGCTGACGCCGACCAGCAGCAGCGCCGCCACCAGCGTCTTGCTCACCGAGGCGCCTACGAACTGATCGATCGAGTTGAGGTCGGTCACGAAACGCGAGGCCACCGCGCCGGAGCCCAGTGTCTCGTATTCGGCCATGGAAATGCGCGAGAGCCGCAGCAGCAGCGCCCGGCGCATCTGGTAGACGACGTCTTTTGCAATCAGGGTGAACTCGCGCGTCTGCCAGACGCCGAGCAGGATGGAGGCGGCGCGCAGCAGCAGCGTCGCCACCAGCCCGGTCAGGATGTAGAGCACCGGGCCGTGCCAGCCGGCCGGGAACACCGCATTCATCGCTCCCACCAGCGCGCCTGGCTTGTGCAGCAGCACCTCGTCGACCAGCAGCGGCATCACCAGGGGAATGGGCACCGCGGCGATCACCCCGGCCAGCGCGACCACGTTGGCTACCACCAGCTCGCGCCTGTGCACCAGCACACGATCCAGCACCCAGCGCCAGGTGTACCCACCTGCGGGTATCTCCGGGTGCGTCGTGGCCGTGGAATCCTGAAGTGAAATGGACGGGCGTTCGGACATGGATTGATAACCGGCTGGGTCTCATCGAGTGCATGCGCATTATCGCAGAATTCTTCGGGTGAAGTTCTTGAACGTGGATTGATCTCACCACTCTAGAAGATTACTGGTTGCGTGCGATATTGATCGGATGGACTTTTAGGGAGAGATATGTGTTCACAGCAATGTGTGTCCAGGACCCTGAGCATCAACGATATAGTGATGATACAAACTCCTCAATCGGCTCCGGAAGCAAGTCTTGCGGGTGGTCTCCACCAAATGTTGCAAGCCCGCTTTTGCCTTTAACAACCACAGACACGACGTCATTACCCGTTTTTACGTCAACAACTTCCACTTTGACTTCGACTTTGTCAGGAATCGCAGACCACTCCGTCGCACGATCTTCCCAGTGAAGAATACTTGGGTAGACGAGATACTTCCGGCCGCTTTTATTGGCAGTCTCCCGCGCCGCCTCGAAGCTCTGTGTAGACTGATCGACTTTCGCTAAGTGAGTGTGCTTGGCAAATGCCGAATAAATTATTTGCGACGTATTGCGTCCTGAACCTCGATAAGTATCAGTTCCATAAAAACCATCCTGTGGTACTGCGATAAAAATCGTGTCGCTTGATGTGAGGCGAATATCAGGTGAAATATCGCTTCGTATTAGCTGGTGTGTGTCGGCGCAGGCCGCAAGCAATGACGCAATAGTGATAATACTTAGAATTTTACCCATGTGTTATCTTCTCCTTGGATCTCCATCGTCATGCTATTGATCTGGTGCGCCTGTACCGAAATATTGGCGATGATATCCCGAGGGCTGGTTCGACCAGAGAGTTGTGTCAGCGTCATAGCAACGAATTGTGGCCAGTGCGATGCTGGAAAGTCGTTCTGTAGGTTGCTGATTGACCAGGGCCTCGAATTCATGTCGGGGGATTTGCTTGAGTAATTGCACGAGGATGGTGCCTTGATGTGCCAAGGCTTAAATCTACTTCTATTGCAGTGTTTGCACGTACTTGGTAACAGTTGATTGTGATTTGAGCTTTTTTTGTTTGGATGACGGGACAGCAGTGATAACTTATTCCATCGTCATATAAGTAGTTCTACTTACTGCTCAGATTATTCCCTTGGTTTCTCCTGATGATTATCAATGTACTACCTTTCCTCTTTAAGTTAGCATTCCCTGATTATTAAACAATGGCCATAAGTATTAATTCCAAGTCTACCTGGAGAAATTATGATGTTCAAAAAAATTGGTTTGGTGTTTGTTTTAATGATCTTGGTTGCTGGTTGTAGTACGACCGGGACATTCAAGGTTCCTGAGGATTCCAAGCTTTATATCTATAAAAGACCGGAACCCGTCGACATCACGGCTGATGGCAAGGTAACTACAACGCCGTTTTTCTGGACGGCTGCCGGTATTCCTCCGGACGGCGGGATACCCTATAGCCTGGAGAAGGACGGTAAAACCATCAAGGACGGCAGATTGAGGGCCAACTTCCGCGTGGTGTCGATATTCTGGCCGCCATTTGCGCTTATTTACTGGCCTATGGGCTTTAATCCGAATATCACCTATGACCTCGTAAACGATACTCAGGAATAATGGAGAGACCACCGGGTTGATCGGGTAGTGTAAGGTGCGCGCCATGCGTCCTTACACCCCGTACCCGGTACTCCCGTGTTGAGGCGACGGTCTTTGTCAGGCAAGACAAGGCGTGTATGTTGCAGGGAAGATGCTTATTCGACGACCAGCATCCCGTGCATGCCCTTGTCCTTGTGGCTCTTGAAGAACAGCAGCTTCTTGTCGCACAGCATTTCGTAGGTACCCGTCCGGGTGGGTGTAAAGGTTGCCTCACCGCTTTTCCCGGCGCGAAGATCGACTTCTACGTCGATGCCGGCCTCTGGCGCTTTGATAATCAGGTCATGAGGTATCAATGTGGCCTTGTTCGTCACCTTGAGCGTCACCGGTTCGTTGACTTTCACCACGATGCGGTCGGGGGTGATCGAATAACTGTCGAGGCTCACTTCGATCACTCGAGGATCGGCAGCCATGACGGGGCTGGCGAGTACAAACATCAGTAGTGTCGACAGGATGAGTCGTTGCATTTTGCTTCTCCTGAAGTATGAAAAAAATGTGGGATTTGATCATTAACTGCCAGATTCCAGCTTGAATACAGGAATATTCTGATCGACAATAGCTGGCTGTTATCCGCATGATGCGCAAAGGTCAGCCGTGTACAACACGGGTGCCTGCCAGGACGCCGCCTCGCAAATCCGGAACTCAGTGTCGCCCATCCATTCCATCACGCAAAGGGGGGCAGGATCAGTCACTTCATCCGCAATGCATAGCGACAGCATCAGATTGTTGTGAATGAGGCAGGTATGCGCTAGAGCGGGTGATGGCAGGCGTCCCGCGTGCATGATTTTGATTCGAGCTTCATGAAGGGTCCAGCGCTTGTAGAATTCCAGGGGTTGAATATCGACGGGTAACCGTTTTATGGCTGTATGGCCGGAGTCATAGAGCGCCAGATCATCCATTGCTTCGAAGTCACGCTTGATGATGGGTTCAATATCAATACCCAATGCCCCATTGAAGGTGAGTGCGCAGGCAAACCAGCCACCCGCATGAGACAGGCTCGCTGTAATTGGAGGGTATCCATCGGGCGCTATAACGTACGGAATGCCCGATGGGGTTGAATCAAACGTGACTCCGGATGCATCGCCCAGCCATGCGGTGGTTGCACGATGCAACAGCCAGCGCCCGAGCAGGAACTCATGCTGGCGTTTTTTCGAACGGAATGTGGTGTACCTCTGGCGGTCGTGTGCTTCGAGCCCGCTCAATATCCGTGACAACCCAACAGGGTCGGTATGGCGAATATTCGCGATGCCGACCCATGGTGGCAGTATTCTATCAGGGAATGTCAGGGTCACTTGGCCAGCTTCACAACCTCACCTTTAAAGGCGACGCCTGCCACAAACGTTCCGGCGCCACACATGTACTCGGTCTCGGAGGATGTTTCGATGCTCTTGTAATTACTCCTGATATTGATGATGGCGTTGCCGCCTTCCGATCTGGCACGCTCCTGCAACGTCAAGATTGCGGATAGAAATGCCCACTCGCAGGCCTGCTTGTCGGACTTGTTGAACGCGTTGGTTTTCTTGTTGGTAGCCCATTCGCCGATCATCTTCGCCACCTTCGGGTGGCTCTGCTTGCCAAAGTAGAGCTTCACACCCTTGTCCAGCTTTTCTAGGGCTGCCGGGGTGTCAAGGGCGTCCGCCAGTGGAAACATCTTGTGATCATCACGGGCTGTTGCCGCTGCGGAGGCCAGTATCAGCAAGAGGGCCAGGGATAATGTGGATGTACGCATAAACTCCTCCTTGATTGATTAAAAGCAGTTACTGTGCTGCAGCGGACCAGCGTCGTAAGACAAGGCTGGCATTGGTGCCTCCAAAACCGAAACTATTGCTCATTATGGTATTCAGCAAAGTATGCCTGCTGGTTACGACCAAAGGAAGACCGTCCGTGGCCTCATCCGGTTCATAGAGATTGGCGCAACCGGCTACAAAGTCATGCTGCAGCATGAGCAGGCAATAGATGGCTTCATGCACTCCGGCAGCGGCTATGGGATGACCGGTGAGGCCCTTGGTGGACGAGAGTAGCGGGATTCGGTTGCCGAATACCTGTCGTATAGCCTCCAATTCGGCTATATCACCGATGCGCGTGGAGGTGGCATGGGTGTTGATGTAATCCACCTCAACTCCGGCCTGCTCCAGGGCGAGCCGCATGGTGCGTGCCGCGCCATCAGGGTCCGGTGTCACCATGTCACCGCCATCGGAAACGGCGGCATAGCCAAGCAGCTCGCCATAAATGTGTGCACCGCGTGCTAGCGCGCAATCCCGTTCTTCCAGTATCAGTATGCCGGCGCCTCCCGCGATGACGAATCCATCCCTCTGCTTGTCGTAGGGCCGGGAGGCTTCTAGTGGACGATCATTGAAACCGGTGGACAGGGCATGCATGGCGTCGAACAGCAGGGTGCTGATCCAGGAAACTTCCTCGGCGCCACCGACGATGACACAGTCCTGCTTGCCGGACTGGATCAGTTCGGCGCCATGTCCGATGGCGTGGGCTGAAGTCGCGCAGGCTGATGTGAGTGAGTAACTGGTGCCGCGGATGCCGAAAGCCGACGCCAGGTTGGCGGACGTCGTGCTGCCCATGATGCGCGGTATTTCGTAGGGCGGTATCTTGGCTGCGCCATGCGATGTGTAGTTTTCTATAACCTCAACGATTTCGAGCGGCGATCCCGTCCCTGAACCGACGATCAGTCCCGTGCGCGGGCTGGTAATAATCTCCCTGGGCAGACCGGCATCGGCGATTGCCGATTCTGCTGCGTGATACGCATACACGGCCGTGTCTGACATAAAGCGGCGCAGACGCCGCTCGATGCTGATTTTATCGTCCAGCCTCGGGATTCCGGCAACGCAACTGCGAATGCCGCGGCGGGCGTAGTCCTCAATAAAAGTAATACCCGGGTCGCCGGCGTACAATGCTCTGGCCACCTCTTCAGGACGATAGCCAAGACAGGACACGATCCCCATTCCGGTTATAACGACGCGACGCATTAATCAATAACCGCGGCAGATAAACGCATAGAGGTTGCTTGCTGTCCGTGCAGACTCAGATTCTCCGGAATATGAGTGACGTGTTAATGCCGCCGAATGCAAAATTATTACTCATGAAATATTCCGGCGCCATATTGCGTCCCGATCCCGTGATGTAATCCAGTCCATCGCACGCGGGGTCCGGGTCATCCAGATTGATCGTCGACGCGAACCATCCGCGGTGCATCATTTCAATGCCCCACCACGCTTCGATGGCGCCGCAGGCTCCAAGGGTGTGACCGATGTAACTTTTCATGGAGCTGATCGGTACCCGGCCAAGGACCTCGCATGTTGCCTGCGCTTCGGCAATGTCGCCAAGGTTTGTGGCGGTGCCGTGGGCGCTGACGTAGCCGATGGCGGAGGGGGAAATGCCCGCATCGTCCAGGGCCAGCTGCATGGCCACGGCCTGGGATTCGGCTTCCGGCTGAGTAATGTGAGCGCCGCTCGAATTGGTACCAAAACCGACAATCTCAGCGAGGATGCGCGCTCCGCGTGTTTGCGCGGCATCGTAGTCCTCGAGTATCAGAGTGGCTGCGCCTTCACCAATCACGAGTCCGTCGCGCGCGAGGTCAAAGGGACGCGGCGTGGTTTCGGGCGCATCGTTTCGGGTGCTGGTGGCGAACAGGGTATCGAAGACGGCGGCGCTGGGCGCTGAAAGTTCGTCCGCGCCACCCGCGACCATCAGTTCCTGCCGGCCGGCGCGGATCGATTCGAAAGCATAGCCGATAGCCTGGCTGCCGGATGTGCAGGCGCTGGAGGTGGGGATCACCCGACCCTTCAGGCCGAAATACAGACAGGTGTTGACCGCCGTTGTGTGCGGCATCATCTGGATATAACTGGTGGAGGTTATACCCTGCATGGAACCGGTGGCCAGCATCTGGCCGGCGACGCGCACGGGCTCAATGCTGCCGGATGATGACCCGTAGGCCGTTCCCATGCGGCCGTCACGGATTACTGGACTATCAGACAGTCCCGCGTCAGCCAGCGCGAATTCAGTGGCGCGCACGGACAGCAGCGACACCCGTCCCATGGAACGGATGACCTTGCGCGGGTAATGTGCCGGGGTTTCGAAATCGGTGACGGGCGCCGCCAGCCGCGTATTGAGCATCTCGTAGCGATCCCATTCGGGTATCCGCTGCACAGCGTTGCGGCCGGCGCGCAATCTTGTTTCGATCTGCTCCCAGCCGTTTCCCAGAGCGGTGACTCCGCCCATGCCCGTGACGACCACGCGTTTCATTCAGATCATTCCGCCGTTGACGCCGATGACTTGCCGCGTGATGTAAGCAGCATCATCGGAAAACAGGAAAGCGACCGTCGCCGCCACTTCCTCGGCGGTGCCCACGCGGCCTGTCGGGATCAATCTTAGTGCATCATCAATGGGTGCATCCGCGGTCATGTCGGTGGCGATGAGTCCGGGTGCGACGCAATTGACGGTGATTTTCCGGCTTGCCAGTTCCACCGCCAGCGCTTTGCTGGCGCCGATCAATCCTGCCTTCGCGGCGCTGTAGTTCACCTGGCCGCGGTTACCCATGATGCCGGAGACGGAGGCCAGGGTGACGATGCGGCCCCCCTGTTTCGCGCGCACCATGGGCATGACGAGCGGGTGTACCACATTGAAGAAACCGTCCAGGCTCGTGCTGATGACCTCGTCCCAGTCCTCATCCGACAGCGCGGGGAAGGCGTTGTCCCTGCTCACGCCGGCATTTACCACGACCCCGTAGTAGGCCCCGTTCCCGGTCATATCCGCTTCCAGCGCTTCTCGCGTCGCGACGCGCTCGCACACATCGAAACACAGCAGGTCAGCGGCGCCACTCAGCGCGCGGGCTTCGTCAGCCACCTGTTTGGCCGCCTCGATCTGGTTCCGGCAATGCACGGTAACGGCGAATCCCGCTCGGGCGAGACGCAAGGCAATGGCGCGGCCGATGCCGCGGCTGGAACCGGTGACCAGCACTCTCCTCATGATTGAATCGATGTCTGCATAAGGAATGCGTTGAAATCTTCAGGTTCGTAGACCTTGATGGTTGCGGTGGCAACCGGATTGTCATCCAGTATGATGACGCAGTTGTAGGCGCCCAGGCCGCTTGCGTCGCGAAAGATGAGGCTTGCTTTCACTCTCAATAAGGCTCCTGCCGGAAAGTGCGACATTGTAGCCTGATAGGCGCGGGTACCCAACAAAATTCCCGGTTTGGAAAGCTTTCCCTGGCTGCGGGCCGAAAGTCCCACATGGGCGGCGATGGTCTGGGCCATCAGTTCTATGCCTATCCATGAGGGCATGGCGCCAGTGTCTGCGGCATACCAGCTATCCGCCTGGACCCGGGCGGTGGCCGTGGCGGAATCCGCATCCCAGTCCATGACAGCGTCAAGCAATAACATCGTGCCGCGGTGGGGCAGTAATGTTTCGATGGGGGGCAGGCGTTGTGACGTCATGGCATCAATCAGCAAAGATCAGGCTGGTATTGCTGCCGCCGAAAGCAAAGGAATTGCTCATGCACAGGCGACCCTGCCCGCGTGGCAGGGTCTGGCCGGTCGTGACCAGATCGAGGGCCGGCAGGGCAGGGTCGGGCTCGGCATCCCAGATATGGGGCGGAAGTTGTCCCTGACCGGTGAGTGCAAGCCAGCAGAAGGCCGCCTCCAGCGCTCCTGCCGCTCCCAGGGTGTGTCCGGTCAGCTGTTTTGTGCCGCTGGCCGGTACGCCGGTCGGGAAAATTCGGGCCATGACGGCGCTTTCCATTGCGTCGTTCTTCAGCGTGGCCGTGGCATGCAGGTTGACGTAATCGATGGCGGAAGCGGCGATGCCTGCCTCGGTCAGGGCCGTCTGGATCGCAATCCCGGCGCCGCGTCCCGCCGGATCGGGGGCGGAGAGGTGATACGCATCGCTCGCCTCACCCGCACCGATCAGGCAGACCGCGGCCGGTTCCCGACTGAGAATAAACAGCGCCGCCGCCTCGCCGACATTGATGCCACGGCGATTTCGACTCATGGGATTGCAGCGTTCGGATGCGACGGATTCCAGCGCGCTGAAACCGCCGATAGTGAGACGGCAGAGCGTATCCACACCGCCGGCGACTACGGCATCGCACACGCCGAGGGCGAGCAGGTTGCGAGCCGCGATCAGGGCCTTGGCGCCCGAGGTGCAGGCGGTGGAAACGGTATAGGCCGGGCCTGTCACCCCCAGCAGGCGGGCCGCAAATGGCCCGATTGTGCCGATTTCCTGCTGGCGATAGGAATAGTCGGGTGGAAAGACCCCATCCCTGATTTTGGCGGCAACGGCGTCCTCGCCGGCGGCGATACCCGATGTGCTGGTGCCGAGTACCACGCCGATCCGCGCTGGGCCGTAACGTTCAATCAGCGTTGTCAGTGTCGGCTGGATCTGAACCGCGGCGGCGGCCATCAGCCGGTTGTTGCGGCAATCGTATTCGGCGAATTCGGATGGCAGGCGGGGCAGGGTCGCCCTCACCCGACCGACACACGCCAGACCGGACGGCAGCCAGCCGGGCTCCTCGCGCATGCCGCCCGTGTCTCCCTGCATCAGTCGGATAAATGTCTCCCCGGTATCTTCCCCGAGACTAGAGATCAGTCCGATTGACTGGATGTAACAACGGCATACGCTCATGGTGAGGTATCCACGCCGCAGCACGCATCTTCCGTCAGCGTGTGGATGTTTATCAGCAGTTCGGCAGGTTGCAATGTGACGCTCAGGCTATCATAGGGTGCGGCCTGTCCGGTCCTGCGAAGGGTGAGCAGCGACTTCCCCTGACGGGTCAGTTGTCCGTCCGTTGCGCCATCTTTCCAGACCACATTATCAGGAAGCCCAGCGCGTACCGCATCCGGTGGCCACAGGCCAAACTGCAGCACAGCCACCAGCACAGCGGGATCGATAGGTGGCCCCATGCCGGGTGGCCCGCTTGTGACAATATGCTTGCCGTCCCAGGTCACTCTCAGTACGGTCTGTCCCAGTGGTGTCAGACCGACAAGTGCCAGCCGCCGCGGGCTATTCTCGATGTATGCCAGCAAGGTTTCCTGCTGTTCGCCCTCACCGATAACGACTTGCTGTACCACCGAGAATGACGGTCCGGAAGCGGGAGACTGAAGGCAGTAGCTGACGCCGCCCGGCAGCGTCGGGCACCTGTTGATAGCACACGCCGTGAGCAGGGCAACGAGAAGCAGGGCAGGGGCGAATACGGCCAGCCGGTGCATATTCATGACCCTGATTTCTGTTCCAGCGCCAGCGGCGCGAATACTACTGCGATGGCAATGCCAGTGAACAGGGCCAGTCCGAACTGACGCAGTGCCGGCATGCTGCTCAGTGACAGCAGGCCGAATGACAGGAGTGTGGTGGCGGCCGAAAGCAACACCCCGGCGGTGGTGGAGGGCGCGCGGCCTCGACCCTCGTACAAAAAGATGGCGTAGTTGATGCCGATGCCCAGGGTCAGGCCCCAGCCCATGATAGCGAACAGCGTCACGGATTCACCGATATAGCCGAATATCCCCAGTGAAATACCTTCCGCGAGCACGACCGGCAGCATGACCCGCGCGGCCGCGCGCAGTGGATAGTGCCAGGCCAGGACCAGGAAGATCACCCCGCCCACGGCCAGTAACACAGGCCCGCCCCATGTGCGGTAGCGACCCAGTAATGCCGAAACGCTGCTGACCTTGTCCACCAGAGTTACCCCGGGAAGATTGAGCGTTGCGGCAGCGATGCTCTGCGGTTGATGCGCCCCTGCGAGTGTGACGAGGCTGGCCGGTTGCTGCTTCCCGACGGGTTGCCACAGATGGCGATAGGGAGTGGATAGGGGAGAGCTTAGCCAGTCATCCACGGTCAATGGCGTGTTTGCCCGGAACCTGTCCTGCAGGTCGGTGGCGACATCCGGACGGAACCCGGCAGTTTCCAGCGCCGTGCCCAGGGCATCGGGCGTGGTGAATACCGTGCGGGCCAGTAATGCGTGATTTTCCGCCTGGTGTGATAATGAGGGCACGAAATCCGAGACGGACTGATAGCCATTCAGGGCCCCCTCGTGTTTGAGGGCACGCAGGCGCTGCACCAGGGTGCCTTCCCTCTCCAGTACCTCCTCATCGCTTGCGCCACGAATCAGAAAAAACCGGCTATCGCTCTCGAAGCCGGTCAAGCGACGGATAGCCGTTTCCTCCGTGCCGAGTTCTGGTGACCGCGCCACCATCATGCGGATATCGTCATCGGATTTCAGCTGAAACCAGCCGGGCGCACTCATCAACAGCGCCACCCCTGCGACCCAAAATGCGCGGTGATCGCGCAGCAGATATCGCCACTTTTCCAGCAGATGTATCGCCCAGCGTGTGGCCGCCACCGGATCGCGCGGATTGGCGCGTGTCAGCAGTGCCGGCAGCAGCCAGATAACGGACAGATAGGCGGCGGTCAGGCCAGCCAGCGCAAAAAGCGCTATTTGCGCAATGCCCGGGAAAGGCAGTAGCCCCAGCAGCGCATAGGATAACAGGCTGGTAGTAACCGCCAGAGTGAGTGCCGGTCGTATACGGACGAGTCCGGTCTCGGCATTCCACTGTGAGCCGGCATCGAGATTGGTGGCGAAATACTGGATCGAATAGTCGATAGCTTCGCCGATCAGGCTGGCGCCGAAAACCAGGGTGATCAGGTGCAGCTGTCCCTGGACGAGCAGGATCACGCACATGGCCACGGCCACGCCGATACCGACCGACAGCATGCCAAGTAGCAGTGCAAGGAATGAACGAAAAATCAGCTGGAAGAGTATGGCGATTCCCAGCAATGAGCCCAGCGCGATGCGATCTACATCGCGCTCCGCATCCGCGCGGGCCGCCGCGGCGTAGAATACTGTGCCGGTATGCAGGACGCGCGCATCGGGGTAGGCGTCGTGCAGTGTCTTCCGGGCTGTCTCAAAGGCCGTCACGGCGCGTGTCTGGATGGTATTGTCGAAAGACGAGCCTTTCAACTGGGCCAGCACCAGCACATGGGTGCGGCCATTCTCTCGCGTAACCAGCAATCCGTCTGTCAGGGACAGGGCTCCCGTGCCGGTCGGCAGGCCAGCCAGCCAATGGGCAAGGAAACCGAATGGATCTTCCTCCAGGGGCGTGATGGATCCCACTCCCATGGGCGAGATCAGGCGGCTCAGGACGGCCCGGCTCGCATCGAACTGGCCGGATGCCAATTGCGCCCTGTCATCTTCTGTGAGCAGGCCGAAACGGTGCGGGCCATAGAGGGCGAGTGGCATGGCCGGGTCCATCGGTGGCAGCCTCACGATGACGCGACTGAAAGCGGCGCTCTTCTTCAGTGAATCGGCGAAACGCGTTGCCACCTCGCCGGCCATGGCGCTTTCCGGATATGAAACCAGGAACACAACCCGGTTGCCAACGGCGTTGTTCAGCGTGACCACGGCCTCTTCAGCAACGGGGTCACGTTCAGTGGCCGGCAGCAGGGCGAGCAGATTGGTCTCTAGCGGGACCCCTCGCACCACGAAATAGATACACACCGCCACGGCGGCGAAGGCCACGGCAGACCACAGAAGGGCACGCTGCCGCAAGTCAGGCATCATGGTGCGCTGAGCAGCGCCCGTTCGTCCGCGCTCAGGTTGTCGGCGGTCGCCACATTCTGCAAACGAATGAGGGTGGTGTCGTTGTTGGGTTCCTCGATGCGGATAGTCTCTATAGTCTGGCCTCCGGTGAGTTGCAGTGCTTTGATGAACTTGCCAAGCTCCGCCGAGCGCGGCGTCAGATCAATGCGCCAGTGTTGCGTATCACCTGTAGCCTGAAGGCTGAAATAACGATCCAGGATGCCCAGGTCTGCCGCCAGCAGGCCGTGAAACACACGACCGACTTCCGCCTGAATCCGGTTGTCGCTGTCGTCGTGGACGAGGCGCTTGCCTTCGGCGTCGGTCTCGATGATGAGGGAGTCGCTAAAGGCGATGCTCATCCGCAACGGGACTTCGATCAGCCAGATCAGGCCATCGCGCCGTGAGACAATAACGCGCCCGCGGCTGACAATCGGGCGGGATAACACCGCGATCTGCTTTTCCTGCACAAAACCGGCGCGTACCACCGCTGGCTCTGACAACTGGGCGACGATTCGAGACAGCAGGTCGGGGGCATCACTCGCCGCCGTTGCGATTGAGCAGGTAATCGTCAGCACTAAGGCCGCCAGAAATTTTTTCATCGCGCCGATTCCTGCTGGTTCATAATCTGTTCGACATTTCGCCTCAGAATGTCGGGTGAGACGAATTGCAATTCACCACTCACGGCTTCCACTGCCACCTGAATGGAATGCCCCCTGGTCAAGGCATCTTCGGTGATGGCGTCTTTGATGAGGTAGGCGAACTTCAGGCGATTCTCGTACTCCACGAGGGTTGCGCGCACCTTGATACGCTGGCCGTAGTATGCGGGGCGAACATATTTCAGATGCAGCTCCACGACAGGCCAGAGATAACCGGAGGCGTGCATCTGCGGGTAATCGTAGTCAATCCGCTTGAGCAATGCACAGCGCGCGATCTCTAGATATTTGACGTAATTCCCATGCCAGGCCACCGCCATCGAATCCACGTCGTGAAAGGGGACTTCCAGCTCGATCTCGGCTGACAAAAGCGCCTGAGTCATTCATTCGTCTCCACAAAGCTGGAGGAATGGCTGAATATCCAGCTCACGCCCAGGCCGCCCATCAGGTTGGTTTTCTGTCGTACCAGCGGGCTGTCGTCAATGACCGCGCCATGCAGGTCGGTTGCCCTGAAGAAAGCGCCAACCCAGAAGTTATCGAAACGGCGCGAAAGCGAGACGGTACCCTGCATGCCGCCGTACCCGCCCGAGGCCGAGTAGGCCGGTCTGTCGGGTCGGCTGTAAGTCGGATCGACGCCGTAGTAGTAACCGTGGTAATCACTGTCGGCAAATTGCGGCCCGGCCTGCAAACCCAGTCGCCATCCCTGGCCTGGCCAGCGATTACGCACATCGAGGTTAAGCATCGGACTGAAGATTCTCCCGACACTGTGCAGCTGTGGCCAATCGACGGCCCAGACCTGCCGGACCGGCAATTGCAGGTCGAGTTGGTAGTCCGCGCCGCGACTGCCCGCGAGGGTGATGTTGATCTGGGGACCCAGTTCCACCGTGGGATCGAGGTTGGGCATGCCGCGACGGGCGTCATTGTTATTGCTCTTTACGGGAACACCGGCATTGGCGCTGATCGCAAATTCCCAGCGCTCGCCGTGCAGCAGCAGGCCGCGCAGTTTGTCGCGGTCCACTCGCAGTATCTTTCCGCGGTAGACCAGATAGGGAATCGGCAGGGCATAGAAGTGCTGCTCGTCGGATCCACGGTAATCCGGGATGCTCAGCAGGCCGACACCAGCGCCAAGCTCCCAAAGCGGGTGCTGTTCGGCGATAGCGGAGACGCTGATGCAGAGCAGCAAACAGAGTGTATATCCGGCAAATCGCCTCGTCATGGGTCCTGAATCAACCATAGAGCGACCATGTCGCCTGCCTGACGACCTCAACCACCCGGCGGAGTTCTTCCTCGAGCGGGCGATCTTCCGCGACAAAATCGGTCAGGCGTCCAACAGCGCCATGAAAAGTATTCAATGCCGGCGGTGCCGATTTGCCGCAGCCTTCCTGCTGCAGACGCAGTGAGACTCCCTGATTTGCGGCCAACAGCAGACCGGCGGCAACCTGCTCGGTGAGTTCAAGCACGCGCAGGCAATCGCGGGCGGCAATGGTTCCCATGCTGACTTTGTCCTGATTGTGGCATTCCGTGGAACGGGAAAACACACTGGCCGGCATGGTGAGCTTCAGGGCTTCCGCCGCCCAGGCGGAAGCGCCGATCTGCACCGCCTTGAAGCCGTGATTGATAACCGCCCGGGGTCCCGTCGCGCCAGACAGGTTTTGCGGCAGGCCGTGGTTGTAGCGCGCGTCGACCAGCAGCGCCAGTTGCCGGTCCATCAGGTCAGCCAGATTGGCCACAATGTTCTTGAGCGCATCCATGACGAAGGCGATATGTCCGCCGTAGAAATGGCCCCCATGAAATACCGCCTCTGCCTCGGGGTCGATAATAGGATTGTCGTTGGTGCTGTTCAGCTCGTTCTCGATATCGCGTCGCATCCAGCCCAGGGCGTCACGGACGACGCCGATGACATGCGGCGCGCAGCGGATCGAGTAGCGATCCTGTAGACGCATGCGTTCGCCGACATCGTCGTCATCGAGATCGTCGTGGATCCAGGCCGCCACCTCGATCTGGCCTGCATGCGGTTTTACCGCGAACAGGCGCGGATCGAAATGGGAGCGGTTGCTGCGCAGCGCGAAAGCCGTCATTGCGGTAAGACGGCTCGTGAGCCGCGTGAGGTACTCCGCACGACGCCATGCCATACATGCAAGCCCGGTCATGACCGCGGTGCCATTCATGATCGCCAGCCCCTCCTTGGGCGCCAGCGTCAATGGCTGCATGCCCACGAGTGCCAGCGCATCGATCGCCGAGCGCCGTGTGCTGTTGTGCAGGACGTCGCGTTCTCCAATCATGGCGGCCGCCACGTAGGAGAGCGGTGTGAGGTCACCGCTTGCCCCAACCGATCCCTCGGACGGAATGAATGGCAGTACATTGTGGTTGATCAGTCCGGCCAGTTGTTCCAGAAGAACCCAGCGCACGCCGGAATACCCCTGAACCAGGGAGTTCAGGCGGGTGACCAGCACCGCCCGGGTGGCGGTCGGGTCGAGATACTCGCCCAGGCCACAACCGTGGAAACGGATGAGATGCATCGGCAACTCTGCCACCAGTTCCGGAGGAATTTCCACCGTGCATGAATCACCGTATCCGGTGTTGACCCCGTATACCTCGCCGCCATCCCTGAGCAGGCGACCAAGAAACCCGGCGCCTCGTTCAATGCGACTTCTGAATGCCGGGTCGGTGGACAGCTCAACGCCGTACCCGTGTTCGGCTATGCTGAGGACATCTTCAATCGTCAGGCGGCATCGCCCGATCTCTATGGCGGGAGTAGGGACCTTGTTCGCTGACATTGATTCAGGCTGCTCCTGCAAAATGATCTTCCCGGGAATGGCGTATTCCCGGACCATCGGCCTGATCCACCCAGGCAGTCAGGTCGTCGCTCCGGACACTATGCGCGCACCGGGCTGCCGGTGTCTCGCATCCGGTACTCAGCGCGGCGACCTGATGATCAATGCCCGGCATTTCCTGATTCTCCAGGCTCAATGTCCATGCCTTCCCGGTTTCTGATGCGGCGTTCCCAACGACGCTGGAGTCCGAGTTGTTTGGCTGTCTTCCTGCCAGAAATCGAAGAAATTGAACCACTGCAGCGGAGCCCTTTGGCAGTAGGCCTCAAGGCACCGGGCGTAACGCTGGGCATAACCGGCCAAGGCGGATTGACGCTCACGGCGCGGTAGTATCACACGTTCCGCGAAGTGCTCCAAGTGGACACGGTATCGCTCACCCTCCTTGAGGCAGAAAAACAGATAGACCGGACATTCAAGCAAATGGGCGAGAACGAACGGACCCTGTGGAAAGGGAGCGGGATGACCGAGAAAATCAGCGATCACTACGCGGTCGTTATCCGCCGGAGGCGTTCGATCGCCGACGATGACCAGCAGTTCGCCAAGGGCAATTTTCTCCCTGAGCGCAATGGCGGTATCCGGACCGAAGTCGCTCACCTGAAACAGGTTTACACCGAATCGATCACTGGCGCCGGCCAGCATACCGACAAAGCGGTGCGCGTGTTCCGTATAGACGACAGCATTGACCCTGGCCACGCCACCTGTTACTGCCAGCGCCCGGGTTATCTCCAGATTTCCCAGATGAGCCCCGATAAACAGGGCTCCCCGCCCGCTGTACGCCGCATCCTTGAATGCCGCCTCGTTGGGAAAATCCAGCTGGTGGCGTTCGACGTCTCCATGCCAGGCCGCCAGTTTGTCGAGCCCCGATTCTGCAAAGGCAAGGAAATGACGGAAAACGGTTGTCCGTGTTGCAGGGGGAATGGCCGCATCGGGATCCGCATAACTCGCAAGCCGTTGCAGGTATTTGCGGGAAGCCAGCCGCGCCTGCCGCCCGGTGAGGAAAAAGTAGCTTACTACCGGCAGCAGCAGCACCAGGGCCATGCGGCGCCCGAGCAGACGGTAGGCCGTGGCTATCAGGCCGAGTCCCCAGACACTGCCCCGTTCCGCGAATGCCGCCCAGTGAATCGGATGTGTACTGCCTGACGTGCCGTCCCTGCCAACGATACGTCGGGCAAGCAGGAAGGGCAGGCGCAGCATCATGCCGAGTACGAGCTTTGCATGGGTGCCAGAGATGCGCAGGTTGTCCCGGAACAGATCAAAGTGAGAAATCCCGTCCTTCGGATACGTGACCCGGGTAGGCAGGTTATGGACCGGCACGCCCCGCCAGACCAGCCGTACCAGTATATCGATATCGAAGCTCATGCGCCTGGAGACAGCCACCCGGTCGATGAGCGGGACCGTCGTGCCGAGTGGATACAGACGGAAACCGCACATGGAATCGCCTATCGCGAATGACAGCGTCTCGATCCAGACCCACACATGGGTAAGGTAGCGACCATAGAGACGTCCTTTGGGTACGCTCTCGTCGTAGATCGGTTTCCCGCATATGACTGCCGCTGGAGAAGATCGCCCGGCTTCCAGGAAACGCGTCACGTCGGCGGTGTCGTGCTGACTATCCGCGTCGATCTGCAAGGCATGGCTGAAACCGGCGTCTTGGGCCGCGCGCAGGCCGTGCATGACCGCAGCGCCCTTTCCGCGGTTTTCCGGCAGGCGGAACAGGCGCACCAGCGGTTCCCGCGCGGCCAGGGTATCAAGGCACGCAGCGGTGGCTGCGTCGGAGCCGTCATCGACGATAAAGATAGGCAGTCCGTATGCGTTCAGGCGATCCACCATGCCGTCAATGCCGGCGCCATGGTTGTAGCAGGGGATGACGATGCAGGGTAAAAAACTCATCCAGCGTCACGCTGGAAACGGATACGACCGCTGGAACAGGCGCGCTCGTCATCCCTGTAGTTGAATTGCAGGGTGCTGTGGATGGCGTCGTAATCCAGCCGTAGCGTCAATACGGCATCGGGGCGCACGAGCGCCAGGAATTTGAGGTTGCTGATCTCCTGGCTGCATTCAAGAGCGGGTAAGTATCGACGGGCAAGACGTATGGCCCAGTCAACCTGCACGATGCCCGGCAGGATAGGCAGATCCGGGAAATGGCCGGCAAAATGAACGAGATCGGGTGGTACTCTAAGCAGAAAGGTCATCGTTTCGCCGTTCCGGGATTCGGCGATTATTTCAGGCATCAGATTCATCAGGCGACTCGAACAGGGATTTCAGTTCATAGTGGGTGACTTTGCCACGGTCACTGACTGGCAGCTCAGTCACAAAGCGGAAACGGCGCGGTAGCAACACCGGTTCGAACGCATCCTTGAGGTAATCGCGCAGCGCCTGCTTCGTACCGCGCAGTCCGTACGTGTTGAGCGCGGATTGACCGGCCGGGGTTGGAACGACCACTGCGCCCAGCCTGCTGACGTTAAGCAGCGGCACCACGGCGGCGTTAGCCACCCAGGGGTGCGCTTCCAGCCGCCTCTCCATTTCCGGCAATGCAAGGCGTTTGCCTTCCAGTTTGACGATGCGGTCGAGGCGCCCCTCCAGACGGAAACGTCCGTCGCTCATGAGGCTAATGGCGTCGTCCATGCGCCAGTTCCGATGCGACAGAAAGGGGGAATCCAGCAACAGGGCGTTATCGGTATCCAGATACACGCGTATACCTGGCAGTGGCGTCCAGACATCCTCGTCAGAATTTTCCTGGCGCTGGCGCCAGGCAACGCCACCGGTTTCGGTACTGCCAAATATTTCCACGGGTGAATTCCCGAAGTGCCGTCTGTAGATGTCAGCCGTTTCCGCGGGCAGGGGCCCGCCCGAGGAAAAGATCATGCGCGGCGCGGGATTCCAGTCACCGAGTTCCATGAGCTGCGGGAACCGGGTCAGATGACTCGGACTGGAAACAAGAATGTGGTCCGTGAAGCAGGTGATGCGTTCGCCAAGCTGTTCCGGGTTGGCACAGGTGCAGCAGTCAAATGGACGTCCGGCCGCCAACGGCCAGAGCAGTCGGAACAGCAGGCCGTAGATGTGGTAGTGCGGCACGGTGGCCAGCACACCGCAACCACTAACAGCGTCAGCCCACTGGCTCTCCTGTATGGTTAATTCCGCGTCGAGCTGGGACAGTGTCTTGTTGATCATTTTGGGTTCGCCGCTGCTTCCGGAAGTGTACAGAATCAGCCGGCAGGCAGCGGGATCGAGTCGCCGGAGTCGAGCAGGGGAATACCGGCCGGCGAGATTGACGACATCGGCATCGTTGATCCCGCGGCAACCGTGCGCGGTCAACTGCTTCAGGGTTTCAGGCTGGTAATTGGACGGCATGACAGGGGTGCGTCCACAGTGCCAGAGAGCAAGCAGGGTCGTCAAAAAGTTCAGGGGGTCAGCGCAGGCGACGATGGCTGACTCCTCTGGTTCCGACGAGAGCGCCCCGGTCAACCGGGTGATCAGTCGGGTGAAGTCAGACCAGACCAGGATGCCGCCTTTCCGTGCGCAGATCATACTGTCCACGGGACGCGACTCTGTCAGGACATGGGAGATCGGGATGAAGGTCGGGCTGGAGGGCACGATCAACGCAGTTCCGGAAAACGATACCGACGCAGCAGCCATTCGCCGGCGAACAGCATACCCATCAGCACATAGGCGATAAAACCATTGTAGAGCGCCCATGTTTCCCGCGAGGTGGCGACCGCTGTCCATGATGCGGTCAGGCCGTTCCCCGCGAAAAACAGACACCATGCATAGGTGACCTGGCGGGTGTACCGCACGCCTTCGGCAGGCAGGTGTTCATGGCGCAGGCGCGCAATACGTTCGATCATGGAATGGGATTGCCAGAGCGTCATGCCGAATATTGTCAACAGGCCAAAATTAACGGCGGCGGGGTAGAGTCGCAGCAGGGTTTCGTTGTTGACGACCAGAACCGCCAGGCACAAGAGCAGCAGGGTCATGAGTATCCCGTGGGAAACCCTGGACAGTCCGGCCAGAAGTTGCACTGCCTGGCGTTTCCAGCGCAGCAGCAGGAAGATGGCCAGCACCGCCGCGATGTCGCGCGGTTCGAACCATCGCAGTGCAAAATAGATAATGAAGGGATAAAGCAGACCGAACAAGGCCCGTGTCAGGTGGGCGATGGACATCTATCTCTCAGGTGGCGAGAAGTTGATGGACAACAGCGATCACATCACCAATGGTTCGTATGCCCTTGAATTCGTCCGGCTTGATGCGTTTACCGGTCATTTCCTGCAGCTTGATGGCCAAATCAACCGCGTCGATACTGTCGAGATCGAGATCGTCGAAGAGGTTTGCGTCCAGAGTAACGCGGTCTGCTTCGATTTCAAAGTTTTCATACAGAACGTCCTGCAGGTATTTTAGAATCTGTTCGTCGTTCATGATAGATCCGTGCTGGTGATCCGCTTATTGAGAAGCTACATTCTGGGAGTTGATGTAATCCGCCAGTGTGCGTATTGAACGGAAATGCTCGCGTACCTGGCTGTCCCCTTTTACGAGTTGCAAGTGGTATTTCCTGCGCAGCGCAACACCCAGTTCCAGAGCATCAATGGAGTCGAGTCCCAAACCCTCATCTGCAAACAGGGGTGTGTCTTCATCGATATCATCCGGACTGATGTCTTCAAGATCAAGCGATTCGATAATCAGTTGCTTAAGTTCAAGCAATAGCGCGTTCATGGGTCATCAATTCTCGGGTGAAATAACCTTCCAGTTGCCCGGTGATTTTGCGGGCGGCGATGCCGGATGGTTCGCTGTCGACATTGAAACCGGCAACATCCAGAAGCGGCCGTGCCCGGATGGAGAAACTGAATCGTTTGGGGGGTATTTTGTACCACTTCTCGTCTTTGGTGAGTGTTGGAGGATCACATTGGAGCACGACCGGCTGGATGGCGGCGCGGCTTTTCAGGGCAATATGGGCAGCGCCCCGCACAAAGCGCAGTGGCTGTCCCGGAACTGTGCGAGTGCCCTCTGGAAAGATGATTAAAGGCGTACCGTCATTCAGGCTGGCGACGCAATCATCAATCAAGGCATCCGGATCGTCATTGCTGATGTAACCGGCGGCGCGCACGACGCCACCGTAGAATGGATTCTTCCAGAGCGTGCTCTTCACGATACAGTTTGCGTAAGGAATGCAGGAGATCAGCACTACCACATCTATCAATGTGGGATGGTTGGCCAGTACGATTACCGGCCCGGCCTTGCGCAGTGCTTCAACGTTCTGCATGTCCAGACGCATAATGCCCAGAAGCCGCATCAACCGGACAAAGACGCCGAAAAACTTGTGTATCATGAACTTTGCGCGCCTTGAACGAATATCAGGTCGACCTGGCAGCAAGCGCATGGCCGGGAAAATCAGTCCTGACAGCAGCATGCCTCCCACGCCGAAGACGGCAAAGCAACCTCCTGTCGCCGATAATCGCCACCAGTAATTAAATCTGTCCATACATGCGCTGCCAGCGCCAGAGGTGGTCTGGGCCCGTCCACCGGGTGGCTGCTTCGCCGGTAAGGCAGTTTATGAAAGAGTGTATGGCATCCTCTGAAACCTCACAACTTTTCACGGCTGTCCATGTGCATCGAACAGGGTAGAGCGCACGCCTCGCTTCCACCCGAATGGCAACGGCATAGGGCTCGCGGGGCGACTGTACCTGGTCGGCATAGATGGTCGGTGGCGGATCATCCGCACAAACAAGCAGGACCGTGGCATCCGGATTCCGCCAGGCTTGCGAGGCGGTCTCGATCAGCGCCATGGCGAACGTGGCCTCGCCGGCGGATATGGCTGTTGCAGGGGAGGTATCCTGTCTGGCGATACTATAAAGACCGGGAACGGCATTGAGCACTGACAGGCTGAACCCCATGGGAGACGGCAGTTCGCCCCCGGCGATTTCAGTCAGCAGTTCCGTGCTGCGATTTAATTCGCCGTGTCGAGAGGCGAATATCAACTGCACGCGCTCTTTCGCTTCCATGCAACGATTGGCAACGTGCAGGGCAGCGCGGTCCATGGGGCTCAGTCTGCGGCGCAACATCGGATCAATGAATTTGACGTCCGGCTGTTCTGAAGTCAAACCCATACCCCAAACCGACCAGGCCGATATCGGGATTACGATGGAGTTCGCGCATAATTCATTATTGCGGCCGGGGTTTTCCAGGCACTCAGCTTTTGGTTTCGTAACCATCTTTTCCGCTTTCACACGCTCAGGGTCGGCATATTTCCGCAAGAACATTGACCCTCCGCTCGCTCTGGCTGACGTACGGGTTGCTGTCATCCCAGGCATAGCCGGCGAGAATGGAACTGATCATGGCTTTGACATTGGCAGGCTGCTCATGGTGGAAAATGATATCCTGCAGGCGCTGATCGTACCAACTCGTGACGAAGGTTCGGAATGTGTCGACCCCGGTTTTCAGCGGGACGGCATAATCGGTTTCCCAGTCGACCGTCTCGCCGCTTAACTGGCGATCGAGCAACCCCGCCGCCAGACTGGCCGATTTTAGGGCAATCGTGACACCGGAGGAAAACACGGGATCGAGGAACTCACCGGCATTGCCGAGCAGCGCAAAGCCCTTGCCGTGCAGGCTCTTGACGTTGGCGGAATAGCCGGTGATCTGTCTTGCGGGCTGGGTTATTTCCGCGTTGGCCAGCAAGGCTGACAGGTGCGGCTCTTCATGAACCATGCACATCAACCGTTCATCAAGGTTGTCCGTGTAGCCGTCGAAGAATGATTTCTCGGCAACCACACCCAGCGAACAGGTTCCGTTGGAGAACGGAATCGTCCAGTACCAGATATCTCGGAACTCCGGATGAACGCTTATCAGGATCTTGTTGCGGTCAAAGGACAGGTCACTGATGTTGTCTTTCACATGCGTGAAGCAGGACTGGCGCACGGGGAAATTCGATGGTGACTCGAGATTTAGCAGGCGTGGCAATACCCGGCCAAAGCCGCTGGCATCGAGCAGGAAATTTGCACTGGCGGTGTGAATTGCACCATTCGGAGCGCGATAAGTCACCTGTGGCCGGGTTCCGCTGACATCAACTGCGATAATTACGTGCCGGTAGCGTACGTCGGCGCCAAAACGGACGGACTCATCGGCCAGTATTTTGTCGAACCGCGCGCGTTGCACTTGAAAGGTCGTGCCAGGGCCGGGCGTGAATTTTTCGGTAAAATTGAAATCGTTGTACTTGCCTGCATGCTGAAATCCGGCGCCGTTCTTGACCTGAAAGCCACCCGCCTGAACCGCCTCAAGCATGCCCGCTTCTTCCAGGAAGACCATGCACTGGGGCAAAAGACTTTCACCGATGGAAAAACGCGGGAATTCGTCTTTTTCAAGCACCAGAACCTTGCGCCCCTTGTTCGCCAGCAGGGCAGCGGCAACGGTGCCGGATGGGCCTGCACCAATAATCAGGGCGTCGACCGGGTCATGCCCGGCAGGTATACGATCATATGAGGTCATTCATCGGCCCGCAGGTAAGTCTGAAGAAATAATCACCGGATAATGACATCCGGCATCAGCCGGCCCGATGTTTATAATATTCTGTGGAATGAACACATCTGTCTGGATTTCAAATAAAAATATCCGCTCGCCAGCATAAGGTATTCGTTCTGCCATGGATAGTCTCTCCATGGCTTCAGGATGGTTTTTCGCCCACACGCTGCGGGAAAAGGGGAGTTGCCAGGCAGGCACAGGATTCTGCCTGTGACTGCCTGACGGTTTGTTTTCCGGGCTGCGGCATCAAGGTGTTGTGGCTGCATTGGGCTACCGGGTTTTACCATCTGGTCGAGCTTTTATATATTGTGGAAACTACCTATAGGCACCAAAAATTAATCGATATATTCGTTGGTTATCAGGAGTAGTCTGTAAAGCGATAGGCCTGAGATATGAACAGGGCCGATAATGAGATTTTACTGTAACAGGGTTGGAAGCTCATCCATTTTCAGGCCATGAAATTAACCGGGAGCTTCTGTCAGTTTAATGCCTTGTCGCGAAATCCGCCTGTTTGCTATTGTCAGACCCGGGATACATCAGGGATAAACTTGAGATTGAAAACCATGATGAAGTTGCTTGCAATTAGCTCGATTCTCCTCATTTTCACAGGCTGTTCCATAAATCACCCGGTTGCGGACGATTACTCACAATACCTTGTCAATAATAAAGGCGGTTTCCAGTTCCCTGAAACGGACTACGCGGCAGAATACAAGTTAGCGCCGGACACGTTGAATCACCGCTACGAATTTCGCGCAGTTACCACTGGATATGCGAATCTCTGGGTTGTTGAATTCGGCAAGATACTGGAAAACACACTACAGTCCAGTGACGTACAGGCTGTCTTCAAGAGCCTTTCTGAAGCATCAGAACCAACCCCAGACGGCGTAATGTTGCTGGAATTCAAATTGGTCGATTATACGTTTGAAGATTTTGAAGCCCGCGTCAAACTGAATGTCAAAATGACATTGAACGGTAAGACGCATTTAGACAAAACGTACTTCAAGACGGGGATAAGCCAGGGCGGAAAAATGTTCTGGGCTGGCGCTTTCGGCATGAAGAACGCCATCCAGCAATCGACGAAAAGCGCAATAGACCAGATACTTTCTCTGGCACTCACTGATATCAAGGCGTCTCTGTAACGACTTGTTGCTTATTCCACCGGCGGGCAATCGACTTTTCTGGATAATGTGCCGTCATTTACCTTTATCAAGGTCAGACAGGTTTCCCTGTCCGCGCGGGTGAGATGTACTTTGTATTTTGTGAACGGACACCCTTCGCGAGATCAGAAATACTTATTGGGATCTCGAAATAATATTGATTATTCAGGGGGCTGGCTTGCCCGCGAACCTGTTGATCATGAAGCACTGTATTCGCGAGCAAGCCGGCTCCTACAATAATCCAAATCGAATGATTTCGAGGAGTCCTTATGATAAATGAATCCTGGAGGTTCACTGCATGAATCACGCAGTACGTTATCGCACTGGGCGATATGTCCTGGCAATCGGGGTATTCATCATGATTGCCTCCGTTATTACGGGCAACTTTATTCAGGCAGAGGTAAGCACGTACGGTCATGTTGCATTCACGAAGTTATATGGCATCTCCGGATGGGCAAGATTTCTGCTTTTCGCCTTCGGGTTGCCGCTGGGGCTCGGTATCAGTGTCCTTGGTCTGTACGCAACCCGGGAAAACTCGTGGAAACACACAGTCATGGCATTTGTAATCGTTCTGTTCGCCATCTTATCGGCAGTCATTATCCCCTTGCTGTTCGGCAGGGGACAAAGCGCGGTATTTTTTGGTACGGGGGGCTACTTTATCCTGTTGATGCTTCTTGTCGTCACATGGTTATGGGGAAAGTACCGGGCATGCCTGCCACAAGAGGCGCGCGCGGGCACTGACCTGAAAGGGGCCGGCTATCTCTACTTTGCCATAGCCACCTGGAACCTGTGCGGCATTGGCGGAATGCCCTCATTCGCACTGGAGCCTGACAGAATGATCGGGTTGGGTGCAAGAGAATTCGCTACAGGTCAGATGAAAACCGTCATGGTGCTGTTGTTGATGGGCTGGTTTCTCACGGCGCTTGGTTATCGCACATCCTGTAAAAACAGGGTTCAATAGCCCGGTCTGCCGGCTCTATACGATTCCAGTCAGTGACACATTTCTTACAGAAAAATCGCAGGATGCCGGTTTGGGAATGATCCGTACCAGATTCAATATATTCCTGTTCTTTGCGGCGCTGGTATGGCTGGTGTCTGGCTGCAGCAGAATACAGTTTGTGTACAACCAGTTGGACTGGGTAATTCCGATATACCTGGAGTCCTACATGGAGCTTTCTGATGCGCAAGGTACTTACCTGAAAGAACACGTGAAGAGCTTCTTGTCATGGCATTGCAGTACACAACTCACTGCCTATGCGAGCCTGATCCGGGATGCGGCAGGCAAGATTCAGACAGGTCATATAGAACGCACCCAATTAGAATACTACAACCAGCGTATAGAGCAGTTCTGGCTCAGCATCGTGAAACAGGCAAGTCCTGCGATCGCGGAGGTACTGTCGAATTCCAGCGACACACAGATTGAAGAACTGTTTAAGGATTTCGATAAAGGAAACCGGGAGTGGCTGGACAAATTCCGTGAACAGACCGCAGAAGAGCTGCGCCATGATTATGATGAACGCATGACCACGGAGCTGGAGCGCTGGTTCGGGCCGCTGAACCGGATCCAGCAGCAGGCAGTAGCCGCATGGAGTTATAAATTCAGTCCACTCGGCATGGAAGGACTGGCGACTCGCGTACAATGGCAATCAAGACTGCGCACGCTGCTCGATCAGCGGAAAGACCAGCCATACTTCAACGCGGCATTTGATGATCTGGTCGTTAACGGGAAAATGCCACGCTTGTCTGCCTACCAGAAGAAACTGGATGACAACAGGGAAGTCACCATCGACCTGCTCTACCTGGTTATGAACAATACAAGCGAAACGCAGCGGCAACACCAGGAAAACACGGCGGAATCGATTGCCCGGGATATCGATAAGCTGGTGTGTTCCGCCGACAAGTCGCAGATAACGCACTAGACCGGTATCGAGCAAGCCTGATTCGGCGAGTACAGTGTGAACTGCCCGTGGACTTGAAGTGGAGTGGTGATTATTCTCACAGTACTCATAGACCTGAATCACGATCGGTGCAGCTGCCAGCACTTGGAAACGCATTACAATTACCTGAGTACCGGCTGCATGGACCGCGCGCTACCAACGGTCAACGACATGATGATGTGTGATATGAATTATCTGAAAGGACAGTTTCTTCTGCACTCATGGCAGCCATGTCGATAACACCATCGCATAATCAGAGCCGTATGCCATTTATGGCAACACTGCTGATCCTGGCGTCACTGGCGAGCGGGTGTGCAAGCGTACCGTATCACTACGGGAAAGATGACGAGTACATTCCGCCCGTCACGGCTCCGGAGAAATTACATATTGAAGAGGGGCGGCCTAATAAATTCATCGATACCCTTGGCTGGATTTTCGGAATTCCCTCAAAAATAATCCTTTGGGACAGGCGTGTAGACAATCACAATATCTCGGAAGACACCCGGAAGGCGATTGAGGAGTATCTTGATAGCAATGAACTGGACACCGTTAAGGTAAGATTGAACCAATACGCTCCGGGAAATGAATTCTCGCGGACTGTCAATAATGCATCGGTAGGCGCGGGCTGGAAATATACCGTTGGAATGCTGAGTTGGCTGTTTTACACGATTCTGCCTCAGAGGGTTATTGGTGGCGACAATTACAACCCCTTCTCGAATACCATCAACTTGTACTCGGATGTTTCCGCGATAGCCGTACATGAGGGGGCGCATGCCAAAGACTTTGCCGGCAGGGAATACAAGGGGACCTATGCCGCCGCCTATGTGTTTGTCCCCTTCTTCCCGTTGTATGCCGAGGCAATTTCAAGCAACGATGCGATCAGTTATCTGCGTGCAGATGGCACCGCAACAGAACAGAAAGAAGGATATAAGATACTTTATCCCGCCTACGGGACTTATGTCGGCGCGAGTGTGGCGCCATTTTTAAATTCTCCATGGAATATTCTGGCCCCAGTCCTGGGGGCCATTCCCGGACACATCATCGGAAGGATAAAAGCATCTGAAATACATCAGGACGGCTATAATATGGTTGATACAAAGAAGCCGGATTAGCCTGCAACGCAGGCGCTGAGAAGTGACCCGACCAGCAGATCTCTGCAGGTAATAATCAAAATGCCCGGTAGTCTGTGGCCGGGTGGTTCATGGATGTCCTGCCAGGGACTGAAAATGGCCCAGGCGCTATCCGCAGATGTAATGCTCAAGCTGCTCGATGATGAATTGCTGGTCGGCGATGATGGACTTGACGAGATCGCCGATGGAGACGATGCCGGTCACCCGGTCGTCCTCGATCACCGGCAGATGCCTGACCCGCTTGTCCGTCATCAGGGCCATGCATTGCTCGACTGTCTGCTCCGGGCGGACACAGTAGACATGCGTTGTCATGACTTCCCTGACCTCCGTGTCCCTGGACGAACGCCCTTTAAGGGTCACGTTACGGGCATAGTCCCGCTCGGAGATCAACCCCACGGGTC
>Ga0210074_1000150_pt1 | contig 27433 bp, 24 predicted proteins | sample China_Galinas_Co_FD_184860 | JGI IMG/M metagenome (GOLD analysis project Ga0210074, IMG submission 184860) | Wetland microbial communities from San Francisco Bay, California, USA, that impact long-term carbon sequestration -... | ecosystem: Environmental > Aquatic > Marine > Wetlands ... | reverse complement strand
TTTTTCCAATGATCATGTTCAGTCATATCGTTCTCACTAAGCAATGGCGTTCAATGTATCGTTTTGGGTGACGGCTGGTTCAGCATCTGAAATAAGCTTTCTGAGCCTGGCGCGTGCGCGGTTCAGACGGGTCTTGGAATAGCTTTCCGTTTTACCAACAAACCCGGCGATTTCACTGTGTTTATAGCCTTCCACATCATGCAACCAGACGACCATGCGGTCTTCCTGATCCAGTTGCTGCAGGGCCTGTTCAAGATCCATGCACTGGCCTAAACCATCCTGATCACCGTTGCCGGGAGACATATGGTCTTCGAGTTCAACGGCGTCGTGACGGGGCAGTTTGCGCAACGCGCTGATGGAATGGTTGACGATCACCCTGCGCAACCAACCCCAAAAGGGAGAATCACCCCGGTATTGGTGCATTCGCCTGAATGCGCTTATAAACGCTTCCTGGGTTACATCCTGGGCCAATTCCCGGTTATTGCAGACTCTGAACGCAACGGTAAATGCCTGTTTGTGGAATTTACGATAGATTTTTTCACAGGCATGCATATCCCCGCGCCTGGCGCCAGCCAGCGTGAACTCGTCGAGGTCTACATCAAAGCCTGATCCCTTCATCGTTCAGTAAGACGTTGGCATCGGAAAAAAGGTCGCAAGGAGTTGCATGATATTTGACCTTCAGGTGACATAAATGAAAACGGCCGCAAATACGACCGTTTTCAAAGAACAGGTAAAAGGTGAAACCGGGAACCGGCCGAGAGGCTGGCCCGGGCCATTTGGCACCCCTACCAGATTTTGACTCTTTCTTCGGGTGGCAGGTACATGCCATCCCCTTCTTTGACATCAAAAGCTTCGTAAAACCCCTCTACATTAACCGCCGCCCCATTGGCCCGGAATTTGGGCGGCGAATGCGGGTCGACGGTCAGGCGGCGCTTGGTTTCCTCATCACGGGCTTTTGATCGCCACACCTGCGCCCAACCGAGGAAAAAGCGCTGGTCACCGGTCCATCCATCAATGACCCGGGCCTCCTCGCCATCCAGTGACATTTTGTAAGCCAGGTAGGCGATGCTCAGACCACCGAGGTCACCAATATTTTCACCGGAAGTAAACTGGCCATTGATGGTCAGGCCATCAATGACGTCATAACCGTCATATTGGGCAGCCAGTGCATTTTTACGTTCTTCAAATTTCGTGGCATCTTCTTCAGTCCACCAGTCCCGTAAAACACCATCGCCATCGAAACGTTTTCCTGCATCATCAAAACCGTGGCCGATTTCATGACCGATGACTGCGCCAATACCACCATAGTTCACCGCATCATCCGCGAGCACATTGAAGAATGGCGGTTGCAGTATGGATGCCGGAAATACAATTTCATTCCAGACCGGGTTGTAGTAGGCATTAACAGTCTGTGGCGTCATGCCCCATTCGGTCTTGTCGACAGGTTTGTCCAGCTTGTCGATTTCACGGTTGTAGGCAAATGTTGCAGCGTTTTTAACGTTGGTAATCAGGTCGCCGTCAACCACCTCGAGTTTAGTGTAATCAATCCACTTGTCGGGGTACCCGATCTTGGGCGTGAATTTGTGCAATTTGTCGAGCGCCTGCTGCTTGGTCTCTTCGCTCATCCAGTCAAGGTCAAGGATTGAAACTTCGTATGCCTTGACCAGGTTCTTGATCATGGTATCCATACGCGCCTTGGATTCAGCCTGGAAATATTTTTCGACATAGAGTTGGCCGAGCAATTCGCCCATATTTTCATTGACAGAGTCAACTGCACGTTTCCAGCGTGGTTCCTGCTCATCGACACCCGACAATCCTTTACGGAAAAAGTCAAAGGACAATTCGGCAAACTGGTCACCTAAAACAGGTGCGAAGTTACTGATGGTTTGAAAGGTAAGGTAGTCCTTCCAGGTTTCAAGTGGCGTATCCGCAATGATTTTTCCCGCGGCTTCAAAGTAACTGGGCTGCGATACCAGGAATTGCGAATCCAGCGGTATCTGCGCGGTCTCAAAACCAAGTGTCCAGTTGATCTGGGGAGCCAATTCATTCAACTCGTTGATGTTCATCGGATTGTATCGTTTGCTCCAGTCGCGGTTTTCCTCCTTCGTCCACATCACTTCTGCGAGACTGGTTTCCAGGGCGAGCAAACGTTCAGCGCGATCTGCGCCATTTTCAATACCGGCCAGCGCAAAAACATCCGTGACGTACTTCAGGTAAAGCTGGCGGCCTTTGACAAACTGCTCGTCGTCATTCAGGTAGTAGTCACGGTCGGGAAGTGTCAGACCTGCCTGCACGACATAAATTGCGTTGACGTCCGGATCCTTCATGTCAGAAAAAATGCCGACACCGATGGGACTGTTGACGCCATAGATACCCAATGAACTGAAGGCGCTGTAAACACCATCCATGCTGTCAATTGCGGCGATGGTGGAAAGATCTTCATGGATCGCTTCAAGACCCTTCGCGGTGGCGGCCTCGGCATCCATGTAGGAATTGTAGAAGTCCCTTATTTTTTGGGTAGGTGTTCCAACTTCGACGTCTTCAGCAGCGCTGACTTCTTCTACCAGCGCACGCACGTCTTTTTGGGATTGTTCGCCGAGGGCATCAAAAGTACCCCAACGCGCCTTGTCCGCTGGTATTTCGGTGTTCTGAACCCAAAGGCCATTGACATAGGCAAAGAAATCATCCTGTGGGCGAACGGCTTCATCAAAGCCGGACTGGTCAATACCACTGACGAGATCCGTTGCAGTTACAACAGTTACTGCTTCAGCGGTAACGGGTGCTTCAATGGATTCTACCTGGTGCCCAAGATCAGCTTGATCAGCTTCCTGTTGGCAGCCATACAGGCCAACCAGGAGGGCCAGGGTGATTGTTAACTTGTAGTTCATGAGAAAAATTCCTTTAAGGAAAGTGGGAAAAGGACGCTACTATATACCTTTGTGACACTTGTCGCAGGTGTCAAAAGTTGGGCTGGAATAGAGGATCATAAATGGGCAGATGGCGGCCGGCCGAGAGACCTGGAAGTCCGTATATTACACCGGAGGGCGCAAAGCGGTTGCGTGAGGAAGTGCAGTACCTGTGGCGGCGACTGCGGCCGGAAGTCGTCAAGGCGCTCGCGGCAGCGGCTGCGGAGGGGGACCGCTCGGAAAATGCAGAGTATACCTACCGTAAAAAGCAATTGGGTGGTATTGACCGGCGGATCCGTTATTTAAGTAAACGTATCGACATCATGAAAATTGTCGATCGCCCGCCAGCCGATACCTCGGTCATCCGGTTCGGCGCCCGGATTACCTTGCAGACTTCATCCGAGGGGAGGGTGGATTACAGGATCGTTGGCGTGGACGAGACTGATGCTGCCAAGGGCTACATATCGATTGACTCACCGGTAGCCCGCGCACTGCTGGGTAAAAGCGTCGGCGACAGCACTGAAGTTGAACTTCCAGATTGCATGGCCCTGTTTGAAGTAGTAGCAATCAGCTACCCGTTGGCTGGGTAAAAAAAATTCCACACATTGGACTTGAAGCCTGCAAATTGCGTCCCCATTTATTTTCTGTGGCAGCCTTCGGGGGCCACAGGCAGCCTCTGGCCATACTGGCGGAGGTTTTTGTTAGAACCTATTGCTTCATTAGGAGAATATGGAAATGACTACATTTGATTTTTCACCACTTTACAGAACTTCAGTTGGATTTGACCGTCTGGCCTCTTTGATGAGTTCAGCGAATCGCCAGGATCAGGGTAACAGCTATCCACCCTACAACATTCTTATCACAAGCGAAGATCACTACCGCATCACCATGGCAGTGGCGGGATTTTCTGATGATGAGATTGAAATTACTTCAGAACAAAACCGTTTGCTTGTTACTGGAAATCGCGCCGAGGAAAATGATGAGCCCGGCGAATACCTGCATCGGGGTATTGCCACACGTTCATTTGAGCGCCGTTTCAACCTGGCAGACCATGTCAGGGTCATAGCTGCCAGCCTCGAAAATGGTTTGTTGCACATTGATCTCGAGCGTGAAATACCCGAGGCAATGAAACCCCGCACCATCCAAATCGGCAAATCAACAGAGCGCCTTGTGGATGCTGGAAAAAGCACACATAAAAAGGTGTCTCACAAGCAAGAAGATCAGGCAGCCTGATACATTCAAAGGATGCGGCTGACTATTTTGGGGGTGCGTATTTCGCACCCCCATTGCTATTGGCGGGTCTTGGCTGAACGTGGTGTTTGCAAGCAGCATGATGTGTCGTTAGGCTCAGTATCTTTTAGCAGGTCTCATTAGTTATGAAACGCATCGCCTTTTGGCTATACCAGCTTTATGCCTGGCTTGTGTTTATCCCCCTGGGGCTCTTGCTCACCTTTATTACGGGTTGGGCCACCGTGCTGGTTTCGGTGATTGCGAGTCCACGCCTGGCAAGCCGTTATGTTGCGGCCAGTTGGGCCAGGCTGATTTGCTGGATGACACCGGTTATGGTCACGGTCGAAGGCGCTGAGAATGCAGATCCCGGCAAATCCTATGTTGTGGTATGCAACCACCAGAGTCAGTACGATATTTTTCTTGTCTATGGCTGGCTCAAACTGGATCTGAAGTGGGTTTTGAAAGCAGAGTTACGAAAAGTCCCCGGAGTCGGTGTAGGTTGTGAAAAAGCCGGACACATATTTGTGGATCGAGCAAACCCGGACCAGGCTCGCAAGGCGGTCAGTGACGCGTTAAAAAGCGTGGGTGATGGCGTGGGTGTGCTTTTTTTTGCAGAAGGAACGCGTAGTCCGGATGGTAGATTACGTCCTTTCAAGAAGGGTGCATTTCGTGTTGCAGCGTCCCAAAAGCTACCGATACTGCCGGTGACCATTATCGGTACACGTGACATTCAAAAACCAAGGTCCCTGATGATATTCCCCGGCAGGATTCACATGGTCATCCATCCTGCGATCGAGGTCGATGGTGCCGAAGATGCAGAGACCATTCGTGATTTGATGAGCAAAACCCGGGACGCTATTGTCTCGGCATTGCCCGAAGAACTACGTTCATAACCCGATGCACCTGGACAAGCCAGATTCCCGCTTCACGACATCGCCCGGGGCACAAAGGAGCTTCAAGCTCGCCCTGAAGATTGCCGTGTGGTTTGCCTGCCTGCTGTGGTTGATTCTGGTTGTCGATAATGTGCTGGGACTGGGGTTGACGCGGTTTGGACTGCGTCCAAAACATCTGCAGGGATTGATTGGCGTATTCACCGCGCCACTATTGCATGGTGGCGCGGAGCACCTGTTTTCCAATTCTCTGCCGCTGATCATTAGTTTAACAACCTTGCTTTACCTTTATCCCCGGTCGGCAATGCGGGTGATTCCCATCATCTGGCTGGGTTCCGGACTGCTTGCCTGGTTAATCGGACGGCAAAGTTTGCATTTTGGCGCCAGTGGATTCATTTATGGTGTGCTGGCCTTTGTATTCGTCAGCGGGATTTTGCGACTGGATATGCGTTCCGTTGCAGTATCAATAATGGTGTGGTTCCTTTACGGCTCGATGATATGGGGATTGCTCCCCATACGACCCAACATGTCCTGGGAGTTGCACCTGGCCGGGGCCATCCTGGGTGTCGCAACGGCCATTGTTTATCGACGTTGGGACCTTGCCCCGGTCAAGCAATACAGTTGGGAAGACGATGACAGTGTGCCGGACTGGTTTCCTCAAAAAGAGCCACCCCTGCATGATGTAACCCGCGAGGTGAATGCTGAGGATAAACCTGCAACAAAACTGCCAGCCAGATCGGATGCCAGGGATCATGACTCCGAATAAACCCCGTCTTGACCTGCAAGCGTTGTACTCTTACGCTAATTGTCTTCATTACTGGCAGAGGTACTCTTGAAAAAAGTCGGCATTGTTCTTTTGCTTCTGATTGCCGTATTCGTGGTAACTGGCTACTTACTACCCAAACAGGTACATATTGAGCGTTCGATTACCGTTGAGCGCCCGGTCACAATGATGTTCGAACTGCTCAACAGTTACCGGCACTTCAATGAATGGTCCCCGTGGGCCAGGCGTGACCCAAAAGCCCAGTTTATGATTTCCGGTCCGGAATCCGGCGTAGGCGCCCGTATGAGCTGGGTCGGAGACCCGCACCTGGTGGGTAGCGGCTGGCAGCAGATTGTGGCGAGCAAACCCTACGAGCAAATCAATATCAGTTTGGATTTTGATGCCCAGGGTCCCGCAGATACCGGGTTCATGCTGGTCGCGAAGGGTGACGCAACCAGGATTACCTGGTTCTTTGACTCCGATCTTACAAAAGGTGTCAATCTTGTAGATTCCTTCCTGGCACGATACTTCGGGCTCTTATTTGACCGTTGGGTGGGTGGTGACTATGAAGCCGGTCTTGCCAATCTCAAACAGTACGCTGAATCCTTGCCCGTTTCGGATTTCAGTCAATTGGAAATCACGCGCGTCGATGTTGAGGCGCAGAACATTTTGTTTGTGACGACCACCAGCAGCCAGGACCCGGCTGACATTGCCACGGCGATGGCGGAAGCGTACGCGGAAATAAGTGAGTTCATGAGTCTTGCCGGTGTGGGCATGAGCGGTCAGCCCATGGCAATCACGCGTGCCTGGGAAGAAGGCAGCTACCAGTTTGATGCGGCAATACCGGTCGATTATGTTCCGCCGGAATTGACCGGCAATATTCAGTCGGGAATGTCACCCGCCGGACCCGCAATAAGGGCCGTGCATCATGGTGGTTATGACCAGATGATGCCAACTTATGCGAAACTTGCTGCCTACATGTCTGCCCATGGTTTGAGACAGGGACAGGTGTCGTGGGAACACTATGTGTCCGATCCGGGTTCTACCGCCCAGCCGGATATGATCACATATGTTTATATTATGCTTGATGACCGCGACAGCACCCCATAAACCGGAAACGCCTGTGCAAAGAGCACTTGCGATTTAACCTTACCAGCGCTTCGGGCTGCAAAAATCCTGCCCCCACCGGCTGCCACCGCTGGCTGTTTTGAGGTAACGTTCAAAATCCTTTCTTGAAATTTCCTGCGCCCCCATACTCATCAGGTGTGGATTGGAAACCTGGCAATCCAACAGTGTGAAATCCCATTGATGTAGTTGCCGGCATAACGCGACCAAAGCAATTTTGCTTGCGTCCTGTTGTTTGCTGAACATTGATTCGCCAAAAAACACCCGTCCCAGCACCAGGCCATAAATACCACCGGCCAATTCACCATCAACGCTAACCTCGACAGAATGTGCAATCCCCATTTCATGAAGACGGATGTAGGCTGTTTGCATTGCTTCGGTGATCCAGGTTCCCTCCTGGTCCCTTCTGGCTCCGGCACAGGCTTTGATGACCGCGGTGAATGACCGGTCGGCTGTCAGGGAATACCGACCCTGGTTGTAGCGGCGTCGCAGGCGGCGAGATACATGAACTGCATGCGGAAAGATCACGCAACGGGGTACGGGTGACCACCATAAAATGGGTTGATCTTCAGAAAACCAGGGAAAGATACCCAGTCGGTAAGCGTTAATCAGGCGGGCAGGGGAGAGATCTCCGCCGATAGCCAGCAAGCCCTGGGGGTTATCCAGGGCCTGGTCTGATGATGGGAAAGGTGACTCCGGATCGGCTGCAAGTATCGGAATCACTTTATCGCTGCTGCGGGTTCAATCTGCAGCTTCTTTCTGTTCTTCCAGCCATCGATCTGCATCGAGTGCTGCCATGCAACCGGCACCTGCCGAAGTGACTGCCTGTCTGTAAACGTGGTCGGTTACATCGCCGGCGGCGAAAACGCCGGGCACGCTGGTCATGGTTGCCAGCCCGTCGGTGCCGCTGCGGATGCGGATATAGCCATCCTTCATATCCAGCTTATCAACAAATATTTCCGTGTTGGGATTGTGACCGATAGCGATGAAAACACCGTCAGCGTCAATGTCACTGAGTTCACCTGTTTTTGCGTGTTTTACCCTTACACCCGTGACCCCGGTATCACCACCCAGTATTTCTTCGACGGTGTGATCCCACATAAAACTCACATTGCCATTTTTTTCTTTTTCAAACAGGCGGTCCTGCAGAATTTTTTCTGCGCGCAGCTCATCACGTCGATGGACCACCACGACTTCTGATGCCAGGTTCGATAAATAAAGCGCCTCTTCAACCGCCGTGTTGCCCCCGCCAATCACTGCAACTTTTCTGTCACGGTAGAAAAAGCCATCACAGGTTGCACAGGCTGAGACGCCCTTACCCATGTAAGCCTCTTCAGAAGGCAGCCCAAGGTACTTGGCACTTGCGCCGGTCGCAATGATCATGGCGTCACAGCTGTATTTGCCGGAATCTCCATCCAATTGAAATGGTCGCTGGTCCAGGTTGACCTTATTGATATGGTCAAAAATGATCTCGGTATCAAATCTTTCAGCGTGAGCCAGCATGCGTTGCATCAGTTCCGGACCCTGAACCCCTTCAGCATCACCCGGCCAGTTATCAACATCAGTGGTGATTGTCAGCTGTCCGCCCTGTTGGATACCCGTTATGACGGCAGGTTTAAGGTTGGCCCGTGCAGCGTAGATTGCGGCGGTATAACCGGCCGGACCGGAACCGACGATCAACAGGCGGTGGTGTTTTATATCGCTCATGTATAATTGCTCCGTTAAAAAAGCAGACGCCCGATCAATTCACCAGGAACCTGATAATATTTTCTGATATGTTCTCATCCAGTTTGAGGCTGGAAATGCAGATTCAAGTATTGCATTTTAACTTATCAGGGTGTTATTCCCTATGCCTGAAAACAGGTTTAGCGCCAAGTTCGGAATTGCTTGTGTCATTATGCCTTGAAATGTATTCTCTACAAGGTAATATAGCCCTATAGATGATTTTTATTTAACTTTAAATATAAGCACTTAAACAATAAACCTTATAAGGTAGATAACTTTGCCGCAAGCTCGTAAGAAAGCCACCCAAGTCGCGATAGCACCGTCCCGGCTGTCACATCATCTGAGGGAGAGTGCGTTTCTGCTATCTATACTGGTGGCCGTTTACCTGGTGGCTTGTCTGTTTACCTACAGCCCGACTGATCCGGGGCCTTTCAGTACCACCAACTCGGACCAGGTTCAGAATGCCGGCCGGATTCTCGGTGCCTGGATTGCAGATGCTTTTCTGGGTCTGACGGGTTATATCGCCTACCTATTACCCGTTATAACGGTCTTTGCAGGCTGGCGGGTGTGGAGTAAAAAATTTCGGGAGTCCGAGACGGGTGTTATGGAAGTTGTTGCGGTGATCACCGGTCTGGCGCTGTTTCTGCTTTCATCAACGGGTCTCAGTGATATGCATCTGCTACCGCCGGCAGGCAGTATGCCAGCCAATGGAGGTGGGGTCATCGGAGCAGTTGTCGCATCACCTCTATTGCAATGGACCGGCATTTTAGGCGCAACCCTGTTTTTATTTTCGATGATGCTGGTAGGAATCACCCTGTTTACCGGCTTGTCATGGTTCCGTGTCATGGATATCACCGGACAGATCACCTTGAGCATAATTGGTTGGCTGGTGACCAGTATAGCCAACATGCGCGACTGGTTTGCTGGTCGTCGTGCAAGGGCAAAACGGGATGAGGTTCGTAAAACGGATTCAATCAGGCAAAGGGGTAAAACAGCACCCAAGATTGAACCACAAATCAGCATGCCGCAGGAGCAGGCCAGCAAACGTGTTGCCAAGGAAAAACAGCGACCCCTGTTCAACAATATGCCTGCAGATTCCTTGCCGCCACTGGATATGCTTGATGAGCCCCATGATCAGCTCCCGGGTTATTCTGAGGATGCATTGAAGGCGCTTTCCAAGCAGGTTGAACTCAAACTGGCTGATTTTGGAGTTCAGGTGGACGTGGTGGCCGTACATCCGGGCCCGGTCATTACCCGTTTTGAGCTGGAGCCGGCTGCCGGTGTCAAATCGGCCCAGATCATGAACCTGGCAAAGGACCTCGCCCGTGGTTTGAGTATCGTTTCGGTGCGTGTTGTGGAAGTTATTCCGGGTAAGTCCACCATTGGTCTGGAAATCCCCAATACCAATCGCCAGATGGTCTTCCTTTCCGAAATCTTGCGTTCCGAAGTCTACGATAAAGCCACACACCCTTTGACGCTGGCACTGGGCAAAAGTATTTCCGGACGTCCCATCGTTGCTAACCTGGCGAAGATGCCACATTTGCTGGTCGCTGGAACGACCGGTTCGGGTAAATCTGTGGCGCTCAATGCCATGATTTTAAGTCTTCTGTACAAGTCGGGGCCTGAAGAGGTGCGACTGGTGATGATCGATCCAAAAATGCTGGAACTGTCCATATATGCGGACATTCCGCACCTGCTGGCGCCGGTTGTAACCGATATGAAGGAAGCGGCCAATGCCTTACGCTGGTGCGTGGCTGAAATGGAACGGCGTTATCGCCTGATGTCCGCAGAAGGTGTGCGTAACCTGACGGGTTTCAACAAAAAGGTACGTGAGGCACGGGAAGCCGGGACGCCGCTCAAGGATCCCCTGTTCAAACCGGATGAGTTTTATCCTGATCTGGAAGCACCTGACCTGGAGCACCTGCCGTATATCGTCGTCATTATCGACGAACTTGCCGATATGATGATGATCCTTGGTAAGAAAATTGATGAATTGATCGCGCGCCTGGCTCAGAAGGCCCGTGCTTCCGGTATCCATCTGATCCTGGCGACGCAACGGCCTTCCGTAGATGTAATCACCGGTCTGATCAAGGCAAATATACCGACGCGCATCGCTTTCCAGGTCTCTTCCCGTGTCGATTCACGCACCATCCTGGATCAGATGGGCGCCGAGCAACTGCTGGGTCACGGCGATATGTTGTACATGCCGCCGGGCACTGCCATCCCAGAACGTGTGCATGGTGCTTTCGTGGACGATCATGAAGTGCATGCAGTGGTTGATTATATCAAGTCGCTCGGTGAACCCAACTACGTTGCTGAGATCCTGGAAGAGACACAAATGACCACCGATGGTTTGAGTATCAATGCCAGCGGTATTCCAAAGGAGACAGGCGACGACCAGGATGAACTTTATGATGAGGCTGTTGCCTGGGTTACACAGTCAAGAAAGGCATCAATATCCAGTGTGCAACGTCATCTGCGGATCGGTTATAACCGTGCAGCGCGGATCATTGAGGAAATGGAGGCAAGTGGCGTGGTTTCTTCACCCGAACATAACGGACAACGTGAAGTATTGGCGCCGCCGCCACCCCGGGATTGAATATGAAGAACATTATCAGAGTTGTTATAGCCCAGGGGCTTTGCCTGGCAGCAACCATTGTATGTGCGAACGATTCCGGTCCTGCACGCAGTGAACTCGAACGATTCGCCAGCGGACTGGAGGGTTTTCAGGCTGAATTTACACAAACGGTTAAATCTCAGGATGGAAGCATCCAGGATGAAACCCTGGGCCAGGTGTGGTTGCGGAGCCCTGATAAACTGCGTTGGGTATACACAGGTGAATTCCCGGAAATTATTGTCGCCGACGGGAAAAATATCTGGATTTACGACGAGTCACTGGAACAGGTGACCGTCAAACCACAATCCGACCAGGCCAATGACTCACCTTTGATGATACTGGCGGATGTCAGTCAGCTTGATAAGCAATTCATGGTCACAGAACTGGGTGACTTTGAAGACATGTCATTGCTCGAATTAAAAAGCCTGGACAGTGAATCTGAGTTTGAGCGTATTCTGCTGGGATTGGTTCCTGGCGGCATCCGCATGATGGCCATGGAGGATGCTTTTGGGCAACGTACGGAAATACATTTTGAAAATGTGGTCATAAACCCGCCCGCAAACCCTGATTTATTTAAGTTCACGCCACCTGAGGGCACGGATGTGGTGGGTGTAGCCGCGTTACCCGAGTGAAGTGTTACAATTCCGCCACTTTAACCGACAGACAATACAATGCTTGATCAACAAATTCTAAGACATGACCTCCATTCAATTGTCGCCGCGCTCAAGCTGCGTGGTTACAGCCTGGATGCCACAGCATACGAAGCGCTGGAAGCACGTCGTAAAACACTGCAAATGGAGGTTGAGGAACTGCAACGTATCCGCAATTCCAGTGCCAAATCCGTTGGCCAGGCCAAGGCCAGGGGCGAGGACATTCAGCCTTTGCTGACTGCTGTCGCAAAAATGGGCGATGATCTCAAAACTGCCGAAAACGAATTCAGGAAAGTACGTGACGAACAGACTGCCTGGCTGCTGGATATGCCAAATATTGCAGCAGCTGATGTCCCGGTTGGTGCAGACGAGAGTGAAAATGTCGAGCTGCGAAAGTGGGGCACAGTACCCACTTATGAGTTTCAACCCAGGGACCATGTAGAACTGGGTGAATTGCATAAAATGATGGATTCGGAGGCTGCAGCAAGACTCGCGGGTGCCCGTTTTACACTATTAAAGTCTTCTTTCGCACGCCTGCACCGGGCCTTGGCCCAATTCATGCTGGATGTGCATACCGGGGAACACGGTTATACAGAAGTCTACGTGCCTTACCTGGTTAAAGGCGAAACCATGCTGGGTACGGGTCAGTTACCCAAATTTGCCGATGATGCATTTGCCACCACCGATGAACCACCCAGGTACCTGGTGCCTACGGCAGAAGTTCCGGTGACAAACCTGGCGGCGGAACAGATATTCAACATTGAGGAATTGCCACTTAAATACGTGGCGCAGACACCATGCTTCCGTCGTGAAGCCGGCTCAGCCGGTCAGGACACACGGGGTATGATCCGTCAGCACCAATTTGAAAAAGTTGAGCTGGTACATATTGTGCAGGCGGATAAATCGCATGCTGCCCACGAGGAATTGGTAACCAACGCCGAGAAAATTTTACAGAAACTGAATTTGGCCTACCGGACGATTGTTCTGTGCACGGGTGACATGGGGTTTTCAGCCGCCAAAACTTACGATATCGAAGTCTGGTTGCCAGGGCAGGGTGCCTACCGGGAGATTTCATCGTGCAGCAATTGCACAGATTTCCAGGCGCGGCGTATGAAATCCCGGATGCGTAACCCGGAAACCGGCAAGACCGAACTGGTGCACACGCTGAATGGCTCTGGACTGGCGGTCGGACGCACCCTCATTGCGGTGTTGGAAAATTACCAGCAGCGGGATGGCTCAATTCGAATTCCGGACGTACTTCAACCCTACATGGGCGGGCAGAAAGTGATTAGTCCTTAGCCCTCAGACAAAAAAATGACAGGCAAAAAAAGACCCGCATCTTGCGGGTCTTTTCTTTCATATAACTGAATTATCAATCTTCACCAAACCCGAAACCCAGTATGTGCAATAAGCTGGTAAACAGGTTAAATATACTGACAAACAGCGTTACCGTGGCCATGATGTAATTGGTTTCACCACCGCGGACGATCTGCTGTGTCTGGAACAGGATCAGGCCTGCCATCAACAGGATGAACATGCTGGAAACAGCCAGTCCAAGCGCAGGCAACTGGAAAAACAGGTTGCCAATCGCCGCAAGGAATGCAACCAGGATCCCGATGGTGAGGAATTTACCCATAAATGAGAAATCCCGTTTACTGGTTAAAGCCAGACCCGACATGGCCAGGAATATAACCCCGGTTCCACCGAGCGCCATCATGACGATTTCACTGCCGTTACCAAAACGATAAAGATACATATTGATTATCGGCCCCAGGGTGACGCCCATAAAGCCCGTCAAGGCAAATATGGAAAGAATGCCCCAGGCGCTATTGCGCAGCTTCGTGGTAAGAAACAACAGGCCAAAATACCCGACCAAAACGATCATTGGACCGGGATAGGGCCAATTGAATGCCATGGCCACACCTGCCATCACGGCAGAAAACAATAGCGTCATCGATAAAAGAGCATAGGTATTGCGTAATACCGTGTTTATCTCCAACGATGAGACAGGCAGTGCGCTTGCAGTTCTGTATTGTGATTGATTCATACTCTGGGTAAAGCTCCTTTTGTGTTTAAATCTATTGTACATAAGATAAGGCATTTTTCCGTTAGTTCAATACAATGAGGGCGTAAAAAAGAACCATGCGGAGCAGATACTCTAAACAATTTTAAATTATCTGACATATGCCGTAGGACAGGGGTGGTACGCAAGTAAATTTTTCTGTATTCTCCGCGTCTCGCTATTTGTCGCTTGATTTTGGAGAGGTGGCAGAGCGGTTGAATGCACCGGTCTTGAAAACCGGCAAGGGTTAATAGCCCTTCGTGGGTTCAAATCCCACCCTCTCCGCCAAATAAACAACCCGCCATTCGGCGGGTTTTTTATTTGCTGATATGGCTGTGTGCGAAGCCACTGTCGCAAAGTGATTGGTGGGTTCAACAAAAACGCCGGGAGCGTTTTTGCATGAGCGAAGCGAACCCGGAGGGCAAGGTACAGGGAGGTACCCTGTAATCCCACCCTCTCCGCCAAATAAACAACCCGCCATCCGGCGGGTTTTTTATTTGCCTGAATCAATTTTACCTGACAATACCCGACTCCGTTTTCCCCTATTCAGCACGCTTGGCTATGTTTTAGCATGTTTTCACAAGTTACCAGGAGTTATCTAAGCTATGAAAATGTTGCTTCTATTCACAGTGATTATACTGCTTTCAAGCCATGCCACCGCAGACAGTTTCCGTTGTGGAAGAAAGATCGTAAAGCCGGGTGATTCGGGGAATGCATTAATAAAAAAGTGCGGTAAGCCGGCCAGAAAATACAGCGGTAAAGAAATGGTTTATGACCAGGGCCACAGATCCAGTGTGACGGTATCCAACTGGGTTTATGAGCGTGGTGCAAAAAAGGACATGATCGTGTCTGTTCGTAGCGGGGCTGTTATTAAAATCCGGGTGGAGTGAATTCGCTAAAAGGATTTATTTCGTTTGCCCGCTACCTGCCAATGCTGCAATTCTATAGCCCGACCGGGTTGTATTGGCAGCGAGACATCATTCATCTTTTACGGTAAATATGTTTGCATTTAACTGCGCAATCAATTGCCCGCCGGACCCCAGGAAAGGATGCAGTTGCGTATAAGCTGTATCCGTAATTTCCTGCAGGGTTTGTGCATCCAGGTCATCGAACTCACCAGCGAGTTGAAGGTGGGATTCTATAAAGGCTTTCACTGAAGGGTAGCGGGCCTGACCAACGCGTTCGTGACACTCGTATTCGTTGACACCCGAACTCAGTAACAAAGCATCCATGACGCCGGGTTTACCCAGTGACCATGGATGGGCCAACTTCGAAGCAGCCTGGGCACCACAATGTTTGCGTACCAGCTTAATCAGCACATCGTAAGCACCACCAGTATGCAAGGGCCCCCAGGTTGCAAGGACAACCAGTCCGTCCGGTTTGCAGACCCTGAGCATTTCCTTGATTGTCCCTACACGGTTTGCAATAAACATCAATGCAAATTGGCACATGACGCGATCAAACTGGTTGCTTTCGAAAGGCATCTCTGTGGCGTTGCCAAGTTGCCATTCAATTCCACGCGATTGCCGATGAGCTGATTCGAGCATCTTCTCGCTGGCATCAAGTCCGATGACCTTGCCTGCCAGACCGGTTTCCAGTTTAACCGCACGGGCCAGCGTACCAGTGCCGCAAGCGACATCAAGTATATGTTGACCGTATTCAATTTCAGCAATTTGAGCCACTCTGCTGGCCCATTGCGCGTATATGGCGGGTACCAGGTATTGCTCATGCATTAGTACCAGCGCATCGGTAATTTCAGGTGTAAATTGCGATATTGACATCAATCCCCCCAGATTTTGATTGCCTTTTAATTATGATCTAAAGTCAGCGTAATGCAACCCTGAACTACCCACCTGGAGGTTTTACTATCCGATATCTACGGAAGTCCAAATCCTGGGTCTTAAAGCAGACACTTGATGAAAGGACTGTAGGATATCCGCTCGAATTGTTGCTTAGGCTTTTCCACGGTCGACATACACAGATCCTGTGTCTATAGTTAAGTAGTCCACGATTCATTTCGTTAACGAATCAAGGGGCCTCTGATTTATTCTGGGCGAAAGTTGTGCGTTCATGACAGATCAGGTGTTCCTCAGGTGTGGACTTCCAAGCTCAGGGGGAACGGGTCAAAGAGCAGGAAACAGACAAAAACCGAATCAATCCAAAGGGGGGAAGACATGATTCAAATACTCATTATCGACGATCAGGCGTTGGTCAGAACGGGATTGCGTCACATTATTGATCAAAGTGGCGAGATCACAAAAATCACCGAAGTATCATCAGGGGAGGCGGCGCTAAGACGTTGTAGAAATAGCCGACCGGATGTCATTTTACTGTGTATTAATTCGCCCGGATTAACGGGCTTTGGAATTACCCGGAAAATCATGCGCGCTCTTCCGGGTGCCAGGATTATCGTGTTGGCGGTGCATGCCAAGCCGCCATTTCCGACAAGGCTGATGGATGCCGGGGCCAGTGGTTATCTGACCCGGGATTGCGACGCTGATGAATTGATACAGGCCATTAAAGTGGTCGCGGGCGGACAGCGCTACATTGGAAGTGAGGCCGCAAAGCAACTCGCATTGTCTGTGCTGAACGGGTCGGCTCACCAGTCTCCGTTTGAAGATCTGTCTGCCCGGGAAATGGAGGTGATGTTGAAGTTAACGGATGGCCGCCGTGTTCCGGATATCGCATCATTGATGTGCCTGAGTCCCAAAACAGTATCCACTTACAAATACAGGATACTTGGCAAGCTGGGTGCGCGCAGCGAGGTTGAACTGGTGCGCATGGCGATGCGTTATGGTTTGCTTGACGGCGCCTGAGTTTCCTTTCGGGAGACTTTTTAGCCGAGACTGATATACCAAAATACCCGCATGCGGCTGGCTCAGGCCCGCCGCATGCGATTCATTTATCCAGCCGCTTTGTCGAGGAAGTTTACTTGCCGGAAGTATGCTCTGACGGCGGTGGCTTCAGTGTATAAATGCCTTTTGCATCTTTCTCGGCAGCGATCACCGGGCCTGGTTTGGGTGCTGCTGCCGGCTTGTTGTTTGCATCGGACTGGGCAGGGGCCTTTTGATCACCACTTTTGGCTGTTGCCTTTTTACGCGCTTTTCGTTTTTTAGGTTTGGCCGGTTTTTCAGTGGTGTCTGCGCCATTATCAGCTGATGCCACCTTTGAAGGTACAGTATCAGTTTCGGTGTTTTTCACCTCTTTGGCTGTTTCAGTCTTTTTCGCAGGCGCAGAATCAGTGAGCTTTGCGCCCGTCTTATCGGCGTCAGCTGATTGTGCTTTATCAGGCTTCTGTTCTGCACGAACGGGTTCAACGGGTTTGCTCTGAGCAGCTTTTGATTCAGCAACCGGCGCAGTCGCAGGTGAATCGGACTGGGCAGGTGCGGCTCCAACCACATCCTGTTTTGCGGGGCTGGAAGCTTTCTGGACCGGTTCGGATTTGTCCGCTGGCGGTTGTTTATTGTCGTTAGCAGAAGGTGTTGCTGTTTGGGAATCAGTCACTGCGTCGGTTTGTGATTCAGTCTGATCCGGTCGTGATTTTGCACCACCCGTTTTGTAGGGTGAGCGTCTTCTGCGACCACCCCTGCGGTTGCTGCCTTCCTTCTGCTCCGGTTTATTATTTCCATCAACATCACTGTTTTTTACCGGGGGTGAAACCGGGGTGCGAGCTGTTGTTTCAGGTGTCGTGGCCTTGCTGTTTTCCTCTACAGCCTGATTGGATTGTGGTCGCTGCTGTTGACCTTGGCCCGCTTTGTTCTGCCCGGATTTCTGTTGATCCGCCTGCCCCTGTCCCGGTTTGGACTGTGGTTTCTTGGATCTCTGCTTTTTTGCTTTCCGTTGTGGCTGTGGCGGCTTGCCGGTGTTCTGAGCACCCGAGCCGGTTCGTTGTTGACCTCCGCCCCTTCGATTGGCTTGCTGATTGGAAGTCTGTACCTGTTTTGGTCTGCTTTGGTGGCTATTACGTTGACTGTTGTTTTCGTTGACAACCTTCTTCTGCGGAGCGGGCTTGTTTTCCTCTTTTGAGTGTGAAAAAAGGATTTTGGCCAGCCGTGCAAATAGTCCCGGTGCTTTTTCCTCAGTGCGGGACGGTGCAGGCCGGTCAGGTATGATTCGCGTAACAGCAGGACCCTGGGGTGCAATTGCATTGGTCTGGGTCCGTTCATTGGCAACCACCTGTGCTTCGGGAAGATCAACCCGGGAGTAGCTTGGCACATCGGTGATGTCTGATTTCCTGATACGGAGGATATCAAAGTGTGGTGTCACGAGGTGTGGATTGGCAAGCATCACGATCGGAACCTTGTGTCGGGATTCGACCTCTGCCAGCGCGGAACGCTTCTCGTTGTGAAGGAAATTAATCACTTCAGTGGGTGCCTGAACTATGATTTGCCCGGTGTACTCCTTCATCACTTCTTCTTCGACGAGTCGGAGAATGGACAATGCCAGGGACTCAACGCTTCGAATGCTACCGTGGCCATCGCAGCGCGGGCAGGTTTCCTGGCTTGATTCACCCAGTGAGGGCCTGAGTCGCTGGCGTGACATCTCCAGCAGACCAAACCGCGAAATACGCCCGATTTGAACCCGGGCTTTGTCGATTTGCATGGCAGTACGTAAACACTCTTCAACGTCACGTTGATGCTTTCGACTGGTCATGTCAATGAAATCAATAACGATCAATCCACCCAGGTCACGCAGGCGTAACTGACGGGCTATTTCGTGGGCCGATTCCATGTTGGTGCTAAACGCGGTGTCTTCTATATCCACACCCTTGGTGGCCCGGGCCGAGTTGATATCGATCGAAAGCAGGGCTTCGGTATGATCAAATACGATGGCACCACCGGATGGTAAATGTACCGTGCGTGCAAACGCGGATTCGATCTGGCTTTCGATCTGGTAGCGGTTAAAAAGCGGAACCTGGTCACTGTATAATTTAAGCTTGTTCAGGTTATGTGGCATGACCTGCTGTATAAACTCTCGCGCATCGTTATATACGCTTTCATTATCAATCAGAATTTCACCGATATCATTTCGCAGGTGATCACGCAGTGCTCGAATAAACAGGTTGCTTTCCTGGTGGATCAGGAATGGCGCCGTACGACTGGCAGCCGCTTGTTCTATCGCAGTCCATAACTGCAGAAGATAATCGAGATCCCACTGTAATTCTTCCGCGTCACGTCCAACACCTGCCGTGCGTATGATGATGCCGACATTGTCAGGTGTGGTGACTTTCTGAAGTTGCTCACGCAGATGGTCACGATCGTTGCCGATGATGCGCCGCGAAACTCCTCCAGCGGTGGGGTTGGTGGGCATCAGGACCAGGTAACGGCCGGCCAGTGAAATGTAAGTTGTCAGGGCTGCGCCCTTATTGCCACGTTCTTCTTTTTCGACCTGAACGATAATTTCCTGGCCTTCGCGAACTACATCGCGAATCGCTGTTTTTCCACCTTTTTTCGAGGCGTCTTTGGCATAGGCGCTTTCTGATATTTCCTTGAGTGGCAGGAAGCCGTGCCTGGATGAACCAAAATCAACGAAACAGGCCTCCAGTGATGGTTCAACCCGTGTGATTTTGCCCTTGTAAACGTTTGATTTCTTTTGTTCCTGGGAGGGTACTTCTATATCCAGATCAAACAGTTGTTGACCGTCAGCGATTGCTACACGCAACTCTTCTGGCTGAGTTGCGTTTATCAGCATTCTTTTCATTATAAATTCCTCAGGCACCCCGGTACGGGGCGGCGGTGGAACGATATGACGTTTCCGCGCCATATTTCCACTTAGCTGACCCGGCGATGCCTTGCATCTTTGCCGGGGGTACCAAAAATTGTTTTCATAGCCAGACCAAATAATTTGGCCCGGTCCTTAGGTGGCAGATTGTCGGTCTGCCATCAAAAATAAGTTTTTTCTGCCGTTAAGCAGCATGTGAATTCAAGCTTTCCGCCAGTGAAACAACGTGTAAACTGTCGTTGTATCGATGCAGTCCTGCCCTTTTAAAGCACGGTTTAGGTGAGATAATCAGGCGGTGTCGGAGGGCAATTCGGCAGGGCGAATTCCTTACCCGCACAATATAGCAGTCTTTTCATTTTCTATCAATGAGTTGGGAATAGTTGCAGATGAATAAGGTAGGTTCCGCAGTCAGCCTGGTGAAAGTAACGCAGGATCGTGATGGACAGCGGCTGGATAATTTCATCAGCGCAAGGCTGAAGGGTCTGCCCCGATCTGTCATCTACCGCATTATCCGCACCGGTCAGGTTCGTGTGAATGGCGGCAGAGCAAAGCCTTCAAGCCGTCTTGAAACAGGTGATACTGTCCGTATTCCACCGGCATCGGTCCGTGAAAACAAGCCCGGTGACATACCGCCGGCGGTTCTGCAATTGCTCGAGCGATCCATCTGTTATGAAGACCAGGGCGTTTTGGTTATCGATAAACCGGCAGGTATGGCGGTGCACGGCGGCAGCGGTCTGAGCTGGGGTGTTGTTGATGTCGTGCGTAAGATGCGACCGGGTATCAATGTCGACCTTGTTCACCGGCTGGATCGTGAAACCAGTGGTTGTTTGCTGCTCGCACTTGATGGAAACGCTCTGCGGGAACTAAACACGCAAATCAATAATAACCAGGTCGAAAAACGCTATTTGTGCCTGATGGATGGAAAACTCAAGCATAGTCTTGTTGAAGTAAACGAGCCCATCGGTAAATTTGAACGCTCCGGGCAAAACTTTATGCGCGTTGATCCGGAGGGCAAAGCAGCCCATACCACTTTCCGTCTTATGCAGGATTATGCCGGCTTCAGTTTTGCAGAGGCTCAACTGCATACCGGGCGCACCCATCAGATCCGTGTCCACGCAGCTCACCTCGGATTACCATTAGTGGCCGATAATCGATATTCACCAGCAGCACGACAGAAGTACTGGAAAAAGCAAGGTCTGAGGAGAATGTTTCTGCATGCCCACCAGATTCGTTTTTATACGATGGATGGTGAGCAGCAACTGGTCAGTTCACCCTTACCGGCTGAACTGGGTCAGTTGCTTGAAAAATTGCAGTAATGCAATACCGCAGGGGCATCACAAAAGATAATTACCTACGCGGCAAAGCGTAAATTCAACTGGTTGAGTCATGCCTGTTATGGTCTAATTCCCTCATGTACAAACCACTATCCGCCTTCATTGGTCTTCGCTACCTGGGAGCCAAGAAGCAAAACCATTTCATCTCATTTATTTCCCTGACTTCAATGCTGGGTATAGCGCTGGGCGTTACAACATTGATCACGGTGATTTCGGTGATGAATGGTTTTGAGAAAGAACTACGTGCACGTATCCTTGGTGCGATTTCCCACGCGACTATCCAGCCACTTGATAAACCGCTCGATGAATGGCGTGAAGTGATCAAGCAAGTCAATACACATGATGAGGTTGTTGCATCTGCACCATTTATCGAGGTGGGGGCCTGGTTGCAGGCGAATGGTTCGAGCGCTGCGCTGGTGCGCGGTGTTGTTCCGGATTTTGAGGCGACCGTATCGGATGTTGCCACCAACATGGTCAGCGGTGAACTGGCAGACCTGCGTGCTGGCGAGTTCGGCATCGTGCTGGGTATCGGCCTGGCTGTGCGTCTTCGGGTCGGTCCGGGTGACAAGGTGACGGTAATTGCACCACGGCTCAAAGCCAGCCCCTTTGGGGCCAGTCCACTAATGAAGCGTTTCACCGTGGTGGGTATGTTTGAGTTTGGCGAATACGAAAATGATAGTGGCCTGGCGCTCGTGCATATCGAAGATGCAGCCAAATTGCTGCGTATGCCGGAAGATTCCGTTGGTGGTGTCCGACTCAAGTTGAAAGACCTTGATACTGCCTGGCTGGTGGCACGTGACATTTCCGACCAGTTGGGTGGCGCATACCGCGTCAGGGACTGGAGCCAGGAACGTGGCAACCTGTTCCAGGCTGTGCGGACTGAAAAGACCGTCATGTGGGTCATATTGTCATTGATCATCGCGGTGGCGGCATTCAATATCATCTCCATGCTGGTCATGGTCGTCACAGACAAGCAAGCGGATATTGCCATTCTTAAAACCATGGGGGCGCATGCCGGTACCATTCTGCGGGTATTCGTGGTGCAAGGCAGTCTTATCGGTGTCATCGGAACAGCCATGGGGGTTGTGGGTGGCATTTTGCTGGCTCAAAATATTGCGACCGTAGTACCGTTTCTCGAGGGTATTTTTGGCTTTTCCCTGTTCCCCTCGGATATTTATTACATTACCGAGTTGCCTTCCGATCTGCGTCGTTCCGATGTGGTCTCTTTTGCAATGATGTCGCTTTTTATGTCCTTGCTTTCAACTCTGTATCCGGCGTGGCGCGCATCAAGAACCGAGCCTGCAGAGGCCTTACGTTATGAGTAAGCCAGGCGATATGGTGATACAGGCTACCGGTATTTATCGGGGTTTCAGACAGGGTCCAAAAAGAGTGCAGGTATTGTCGGATGTCAATTTGCAGGTGCCAGCGGGTACTTCACTGGCCATCGTGGGTGCATCGGGTGCGGGTAAAAGCACTCTGTTGCATATCCTGGGTGGACTGGACCGGCCGGATGAAGGGGAGGTTCTGGTTGACGGTCAGTCGCTGTGGAAAAAAAGCGACCGCGAACGTAGTGATTTGCGCAATTCCCGGATGGGATTTATCTACCAGTTCCATCATTTGCTACCCGAGTTCACCGCGCTCGAAAACGTCGCTATGCCCTTGTTGATCCGGGGCGAATCAACCTCGGTTGCAGCAAAACGGGCCGCTGACCTGCTTGAAAAAGTTGGGCTGGAACAACGACTGGATCACAAGCCCGGCGAGTTGTCAGGCGGCGAACGGCAGCGCGCCGCGGTGGCACGGGCACTGGTTGGCAATCCGGGTTGCGTTTTGGGTGACGAACCAACCGGCAACCTTGATGAGCGTACCGCTAAACAGGTGTTTGACCAACTCCTGGAACTTAATAGCGAGCTGAATACCAGTTTAATACTGGTTACACACGATATGCGCCTGGCGGCGAGGATGAGTCAACGATTTGAATTACACCTGGGAAGCCTGAGACCAATTTAGTTACTTATAAGTAAAGAGGTTCGCTACCGACTGGTGAAGTTTGCGGATCAGGTAGTTGTATTTAAAAAGGGGGATCATTGAAATCTTTTGCCCTGCTCATTATGGGAGCGGTATCACCTTATCTTTTTGCATCTGCACTGCCTTCCAAAGTCGCGCTCGTAATTCTTTTATTGACGGCGTTGTGCGCCTTAAAACTCAAACACGGGTTTAAGGTTTTTTGCCTTTTCCCAGTGTTTTTTCTAGTGACCACACTGGCGATCAATTTTCGAATTTCACAGCGATTACCTTTGTCGGAAAGTGGCGCCGGTTATGAAATAAGTGGTGTTATCGGCAGCCTGCCGGAGACAAACGCCGATGGCGTCCGCTTCCGGTTTCTGCCGTATGAAACATCCGGACTTATCCCGGCAAAAATACAGGTCAACTGGTACAAGGACAGGCTTCGGGAAGCGGGTTCAGAATCAAATCTTCCGCAGGTGCATGCCGGCGAACACTGGCGTTTGCAGTTGGTCTTGCGTTCCCCCCGTGGCCGCGTCAACTTTGCCGGTGCCGATGCAGAGCGTTGGTATTTCACCCAGGACATTGGCGCATTGGCGTATGTCCAGGATGGAGAAAATGTACGTCTTGCCGGCCCCGCATGGTTCAATCTGCAGCATTGGCGCGAGTCGGTGCTGGACAAACTCGCTGAGAAGGCGGGTGGAAATCCTGCATTTCGGATACTGGCGGCATTGGCTATCGCCGACCGGCGTGGCTTGCTTATACATGACAGGGAGATTTTGTCAGCCACAGGCACCGGGCATCTGCTGGCCATTTCCGGACTGCATATCGGTTTGGCCGCCGTTATGGGTTTCTACCTGGGCAGGTTAGGTCTGCTATTGCTGTTTGCGGGCCCGAAGCAACGTCTTGCCGTTGTTTTGCCATGGTTCTCGGCATGGGCAGGAGCTTTTGCCTATTCCGCATTATCCGGTTTCGGGGTTTCAACGCAACGGTCTTTGATCATGTTGACCGTTGCCACGGTGGTTATGTTGAGCAGGCGGAATATCCATCCTTTCCAGGCCTGGCTGATTGCAATGTCTCTGGTATTGATAGCTGATCCTTTCGCACCACTGCGGGCGGGATTCTGGTTTTCGTTTATCGCGGTAGGTGTTTTGTTGATGCTCTTCGTACCGCGGCATGGTCAGCTGCCGGCATGGCGGAAAATGCTGCATGCACAGTTTGGTATCTCGATGCTGATGGCGCCACTTGGCATGTACTGGTTTCAGCAGGCAAGCTTACCCGGGCTTTTCGCTAACCTGCTGGCGATCCCCGTGGTCAGTTTGCTGATTGTTCCGCTGTTACTGCTCGCCCTGGTGCTGTTGTGGTTGCCCGGTCCTCTGGTTTCATGGCTATTGGTGTTGGCAGGTCATTCGGCGTACTGGCTGATGGTGGCGCTAGACCGTGCATCCAGCCTGCAGCCCGATGGTTTCGGTTCCACCAGGATTCCAGGTTTTGCAGCAACGTTGCTGGCCATGCTGGGTGCCGCTGTTTTCCTGTTACCGAGGGGCGTACCAGGTCGATTGACAGGCTTGCTGCTGATGCTTCCATTACTGATACCAGCCGGCAACTCCGTAAATAAAACACAGGCTCAAATCGATTTCCTGGATGTAGGGCAGGGGCTTTCGGTCTTGCTGACAACGCCGGACTACCTGCTTGTCTACGACACCGGTCCCGGCAATGGTCTGGATGGTGAGGCCGGACTGGATATGGTTTCCGGAACCCTTCTGCCAATGATCAAGGCAACCGGCACGGAGCCCGATCTGATCGTCGTCAGTCACGCGGATCTTGATCACGCAGGAGGGCTGGCGCACTTACAGTCCGTGTATCCCGGGGCTGGTTACCTTGCCAACCTGCCGCTGAAACGCCCCGGTATCCGGTCGTGCAACGCACCCGCTACCTGGAATTCGACGACCCTGCAATTCAGAATCCTTCATCCTTCAAGGGGACTGCCTTACCTGGGCAATGACAGTTCCTGTGTTATCAGTGTTCACGGACCGGGCCTCAGTCTACTGCTAAGCGGTGATATCAGTCATGCAGTTGAACAACGCCTGGTCGAGGGCGGACTTGAACAACATGCGATCTTGACTGCCCCGCACCATGGCAGCTCGACATCCTCCTCACAGGCTTTGATCGATGCCGTCAGGCCCGCATGGGTATTGATTTCTGCGGCCAACGGCAACCGCTTTGGTTTTCCGCGTGCAGATGTGCTTGATCGTTATGCAAAAGCCGGTATTCCGGCACTTAATACCGCGCAGTGTGGTGGTATAAGGATCATCACCGATGAGACGGGCGGTTTCAGGATCAACTCTGCACGCGTCAACCGCAAAGCCATTTGGAGATGGCCCGCGGACCAGGTTTGTCCATAAAACTCAAAACGGGTCATTTAAATTCGAGGGGATATAAAGCCGGTCTTAAGGTATTATTCTGAACAGCAATAATCAAAGGAGTGAAACCGCGTGCTGGAAATTATTCTTGCCGGTGGCTGGCTGATGGCGCCCATCCTGCTCTGCTCAACACTGGCGGTTGCAATCATCATCGAACGTTTCTGGACCCTGCGCAAAAGTAAAGTGACACCGCCTGGCCTGGGCGCCATGGTCGAGGACTGGGCCGCCCGTCATGAACTGGATCAGAGACATCTCGAGCAAATAAGCGTCGAATCACCTCTGGGCCGGATTTATGCGGCCGCATTGAATAATCGCAACCGTTCCAGGGAGGTGATCAAGGAAGCCGTTGAAGACACCGGTCGTCACGTCGTTCACGAACTGGAGAGGTTTTTGAACACGCTGGGTACAATTGCCGGCATTTCGCCATTACTGGGGCTTCTGGGTACCGTGGTTGGTATGATCAAGGTGTTTTCCGCGATCATGATCAGCGGTGTCGGTGATGCCAACGTGCTGGCGGGTGGTATTTCGCAGGCACTGATCACCACCGCCGCGGGTCTGACTGTCGCAATACCCAGCTATTTCTTCTACCGTTTTTTCCGCGGCATAGTCGCTGAATACGTTATTTCGATGGAGGAAAAAGCGATCAGCCTGATTGACTGTATTGAACGCGGCAATATTTCAACGACCCATCATTCATCTTTCGAGGTCTAGTCCATGCGTCTCCGATCATCCAGTCCCGAAGACCCGGAGATCAGCATGACCAGCCTGATTGACGTGGTATTTTTGCTTTTGATTTTTTTCATGGTGAGCACCACTTTTGAGCACCAGGCCGTATTGAAGGTTGATTTGCCGGAAGCAAAAAATGTCAGTGCTCCTGAAGACCAACCCAATAGTTTCGAATTGGTAATTGACCAAAGAGGTCAGTTTTATCTGAATGACAGGCAACTGGTCGATGGCAAGCGGGCCACCCTGGAGGCCGCGTTTATCGAGGCTGCGGGTGATGACCGTTCAATTCCGGTCATTTTGAGGGCGGATGCCGAGACCCCTCATCACTTTGTTGTGACAGCAATGGATGTAACGGCCCAACTCGGTTTTTCCCGCCTGTCGATAGCAACTGAACAAATTACAGAAGAATAATAATGCCCCTTACTCAAGGTTCTGCCAGCGCGACGGCTATTTATCTACGCCTTTGGGGTTATACGCGAAAATACTGGCCTATGTTTTTGATCGGAATAGTCGGAGTCAGTCTGGATGCCGGTATGCAGGCGATGTTTATTGGTTTTGTCAAACCCCTGATTGACCGCGTATTTGTTGAGAAAGATGCGGCTTACGGACTATGGCTGGCGGCCGGGGTTATGGGTGTCGTACTACTGCGCATCCTGGGTTTTTTCGGTGGTAACTATGGTATGGAATGGACCGGCAGGCGCGTGGTAGCTGATCTGCGTAAGGAATTGTTTGCAAGTTACCTGCACTTGCCCGCAACATTTTATGACCGGAACTCTCCCGGACAATTGATTTCCAAACTTGCCTACAACAGTGAACAGGTTGCACATGCCGCGACCAAGGCTGTCATTTCAGCATTCCGCGACATCATGCTGCTGGTTTACCTGGTCATCCTGATGCTCAGAACCAACGCTCAACTGACGGCTGTCCTGTTGATACTGGTGCCAGTGATCGGTCTGGTGGTCACCGTGATCAGCCGCAAATTCCGGAAGATTTCCCGAAACATCCAGAATTCTATGGGTGACGTTGCGCACGTAACGGAAGAAGCGGTTATCGGACAGCGGGTGGTGAAAGTTTTTCGCGGGCAGGAAACCGAGAAAAACCGTTTCGAACGTGTTAACGAGCGAACACGTCGCTTGCATATGCGCATGGTTGCAACTCACATGTTCAGTTCCTCACTGGTGCAATTCGCCGCAGGTATCGCGTTGGTCGTGCTGATGTTGATCGCGACCCGTCCCGCGATGCTAAGCCAAATATCGGCGG
>Ga0210074_1000145_pt1 | contig 28165 bp, 20 predicted proteins | sample China_Galinas_Co_FD_184860 | JGI IMG/M metagenome (GOLD analysis project Ga0210074, IMG submission 184860) | Wetland microbial communities from San Francisco Bay, California, USA, that impact long-term carbon sequestration -... | ecosystem: Environmental > Aquatic > Marine > Wetlands ... | reverse complement strand
TCAGCCAGCGCCAGTGCGGTCTCGGTTTTACCCACGCCACTGGGGCCGCATAACATGAACACGCCGATCGGCTTGCTGGGATTATCCAGGCTGGCACGGCTGGTCTGCACCCTGCTGACGATCATTTCCAGGCCGTGGTCCTGTCCGACGACCCTTTGCCGCAACAGGTCCGTCAGGTTCAGGATGCTTTCGATTTCATCCTTGACCATGCTGCCGACCGGGATACCGGTCCAGTCTTCCACCACCGATGCCACCGCCTGGGCGTCGACGCTGTGGAATACCAGTGGATGGTCGCCCTGCTGTTCCGCCAGTTCGTTTTGCAGGCGGACGAGTTCCTCGACCAGGGCAGCTTCATCTTCCGTGGCTGTTTCATCGCCCTCGGCGGGCGCAGGCGCCTCTGTATCCTGCTCTTCCGATTCCATTGCCTCGGCCACAGCCGGGCTTTCGAGGGCTTCTTCCGCGGATTCCTGGGTTTCGATGCTGGCGACGGCCTCCCGTCCAATCAGGCCGATCAGTTTCTGACGCAGTTCGAGAATTTGATCCACCAGGGCTTTTTCGGCGTTCCAGCGCTCGGTCAGCTCGGCGCAACGAACGCGCTCATCCGCCAGCTCCTGGGCCAGTTTCGCGGAATATTTTTCATCCACTTTGCCAACGGCGCGTTCACGCCCGCGAATCTCCTCTTCCAGTTCCAGCGCCGTTATTCGATGCAGGGAGTCTTCCAGCGGCGCCGGAGTGGCATGTAAGGCAACGGCGACGCGCGCACAGGCCGTGTCGAGCAGACTGACGGCCTTGTCCGGCAACTGGCGGGCGGGTATGTAACGGTGCGCCAGGGTGGTTGCGGCAGCGACGGCCTCATCAAAAACCTGCACCTGGTGATGCCGCTCCATGACCGGTGAAATGCACCGTAGCATGCGGATGCACTTGTCTTCGGCGGGTTCCCCTACCTGCACGGTCTGGAAACGGCGGGTCAGCGCCGGATCCTTCTCGATATACTTCTTGTACTCGGCGAAGGTCGTTGCGGCGACGGTGCGCAGGGTGCCACGCGCCAGCGCCGGTTTCAGCAGGTTGGCGGCGTCACCGGTGCCCTCCTGTCCGCCGGCGCCGATCAGGGTGTGCGCTTCGTCAATGAACAGGATGATCGGGGTTTCGGATGCGTGCACCTCATCGATGATCGTACGCAGGCGCTGTTCGAATTCGCCCTTCATGCTGGCGCCGGCCTGCAACAGCCCGAGGTCCAGCACCTTCAGCGCGACGTTTTTCAGCTGTGGCGGAACGTCTCCGGAGGCCAGGCGCATCGCGAAACCCTCGACCACGGCGGTTTTACCGACACCGGCTTCGCCGATCAATATGGGGTTGTTCTGTCTGCGCCGCATCAGGATATCCACGATCTGGCGGATTTCTTCGTCGCGGCCGACGATCGGGTCGAGTTCCCCGTTGCGCGCCTGCTCGGTCAGGTCCTTGGTGTATTTCGCCAACGCCTCGCCCTTGCCCAGCGGTCCGCCTGCCGGACCGGCTGCGCCGCCGTCTTCGGCCAGCTCCGTTCCGTCGGACGCGCCCAGGCGATCTTCCGGAGAGCCGCCGGTGATCTTGTCAAATTGATCGACCAGCGTGTCGATCTTGATGTTGTCAAATTGTTTCGAGATACCCAGCAGCTCGCTTCTCAGCGACCGGCTTTTCAAAATGCCAATGAGCAAATAACCGCTGCGGATTTGCGAGGACTTGTACATCAGGCTGCCGTAAACCCAGGCCCGCTCAACAGCCTCTTCCAGGTGGGAGGACAGGTCGCTGACCGAGCTGGCCCCCCGCGGCAGCCGATCGAGCGCCTTCGTGAAGTCAGCAGCAAGGTGACCGATTTCAATATTGAAATGATCCACGATTCGCCGCAGGTCGGAGTCCTGCAGTTGCAAGATCTGTTGCAGCCAGTGAACCAGTTCGACATAGGGGTTGCCGCGCATCTTGCAAAAAACCGTTGCACTCTCAATCGCCTGGTAAAGCAGGCTGTTGAGCTTGCCGAATAGTGCTGATCTGCTAATTTCTGTCACCGTCCTGACTCCTTCTCGCTTTTGTGGTTTAAATGTTGCTTGTTTATCATATTAGATTATTAGTGAACATAATTCTGGACCTGCAACAGCAGGTCTTCTATGTGGTCAACCCGCTGGTCCGTTTCCAGCCAACTGGTCCAGCCGAGCGCGCCGCTTTTGCCAAGGCAGGTCACGGGTTTCTCTTCTTTTTTGAGGATGAGTTTTACCTCCCAAAGAAGCTCCATACCGACATAATTTCTGACGGTGGAAACGAGCGCTTTGAAGGATTTCCCTGTCGGCAGAAATGCCTCGTAGCGCTCAAGACTGAGCGGCCCAAGACGTATCTGGAACTTGTCCTGGCGTTGCCAGACCCGCTCACCGATGATCGTGCTTTGACCGAGGCGCCCGTTCATGCTGCTCTCGCCCAGCCGTACGAGATCACTTTCCGGGATATGCATCCAGTGTGCAATGAACTCACGGATTTGCGTCGGTACATCGAAATATTGCCGGATCATGGACACCAGTCCATCCACATGCCGGGGTAAAGAACTCAGGTGTCCGGCAAAGCCCAGCTTGGAAACGTGGTGCATCGCATCGAGGTTCCTGAGGACCGGCGTGCCAAGCCCGAACAGGGCGCCAACGTACATCGAGAAACGGTCTTCGGACGGCCGGTCAAATTGCACGACTGGCTGCGACTGGGCCCAGGCCGCATAGAAAAAACTCACCAGACGGTGATGGAACATGTCGGCGAAAGACGCGAACGTGTGGTCATGGTGATGACGCGAACGATCCCTGGCGTACTCCGTCAGGTGAAGCGGCATTGGGCCATTGGGGCCGAACAGCCCCATGAATCTTTGCGATAAGCGGGGATAGGGACTGGAACCGTCGATTTTCAGCTCGCCGAGGGTTGACGGTGCGAAAAACGTGTACGGCTCCTGTGTAAACCTTATCGGGTCTTCCTGGGGCTTGAATGAATGTCCCGTTAGCGGCTTGTCCCGGTAAAAACAGTTGATGCGTCGAACGGTCTGGAAAAAACCGTATTGATAGGGTTTTTCACTGACCTCGTGAAGAAAACTCAAAGCTGAGGTCTCAGTCCCGCCTTTACTGGCCATCTGGCAACCTCGCGTTTGCTGTCTGTGATCACGACCGTTTCCGTCAGGTGATTGATGGAAACATATTTTCGGAAAAACTCGGACACGACTGATCCGAACAGGAACATGCCGCCGGCCTCGAAAGCTGTTTCATCGAGGACCAGCGTGATTTCCAGTCCACGCCCAAAACTTATCGGGCCGGGAATCGGCAGGCGGCGTGTCACCGCCTTGGCAGTGACTGCCAACAAGCCGTTGATCTGACGTTCCCCGACCACATCGCCTTTTGAATACAACTGCAGGAGTTCGCGCAATGCCGCCGCCCCTTCGTCCTGATCCTCGTCGATCAATGAGAGGAAATTCAACGACAGATGGTTGATGATCCTCCACACGTAGTCGCCCGTCGTTACCTGGGTTTTGGGCCTGGTCGGGCCTGCCACGCAGCGTATCGTTTCAACCGGCGCATTGAATTTTAGCGTGAAATCCCCGTCTTTCTGTCCCAGCGGAATTTGCATGGGGAGGTCACGGTTACTGCACATGGTCTTGACGCCCAACTGCTGCAGGTTGGTGTTGTAAGGCGCTTCATTGGAATCCACCAGAGAAATGTACACTTCCTGGCCAAGGTAACCGGATCGCGAACCGGAGGTATGATGCTTGGATGACAACAGTCTCGACTTGCGGTGAACGGCAAAAAATGCCGAATGCTCCGAAGGCATATGGGCATCCGTAAGACCGTAAAACGGCAAAAACTGCTTACGCTCGTCCACCTGTTTACCAAACCCGGTGACCGCTAGCACCTGGTGGACTTCATAGTCCAGGGGCCTGCTACGGTCGGCCAGGACATGAAATTCGTGGTCCTTGCTATTGAGGGTAATGCGGTCGGCGCGTTTTGGGAAAAGGTTGATCGCCGGAACACAGAACGGCAGGAAGTTGTTTTTTGCGATGACATTTTCCAGATCGTTACTGCGGTTATCCAGGTGAATCACCAGGTCGAATGATTGCCCTGACGCCTTGGGCAACACTTTATCCAGGCCACTGAAATTGACAAACCGGAAACGTTCCGGAAAGGCAAAATACTCCTTCAGCAAACGGTAGCCATCGAATGACCTGGATTGGTATTGGAGCAACGCCTGGTCGGGTTCGAAGCCGTACGCGCTGACCTCGTCTTTTGTGAGATGGAAGGTTTGCCTGTCGTTTTTCTCACCGGTGATGATCGTGAATCCGCAAACACCGCCCAGGATGTGTTCATACAACGCCAGGGGCACGGTGCCGCTGCCACCGAGAAAAATGGGCAACTGCTTCATTTTCAGCGCAGAAATGTCGATGCCCTTTGCCGCCTCGATGGTAATTCGCAAACCGGCCGAGACCTTGCGTCCGGGGCGGATACCCAAATTCGCCAGGGCTGCACGGGTTCCCAGGTAGTCGGCATCGGTAACCGTTACCGGGAACAGTTCGACATCGTGTGAAGTCTTGTACTCACAGGGTGTCTGCATGTTCGGGCCGAGTCCGCTTTCGATTGAAGTGCCCCGCTTTATGGTCGAGCCCTTGGCCAGGTCGGGGTCGCTGCAATCGGGTTGTAACTGCACGACGGTCATGGACGGCAAGGGCGCAAGGTAGTCCGGGTAGACGATTTCCAGGAGATGCTGACAGAAGGCCGGGTATTCTTCTTCAATCTTGAGGTGCACGCGTGCCGTCAGGAAGGCAAAACCTTCCAGCATCCGCTCAACATAGGGGTCCGCGCATTCCAGGCCTTCCATGCCGAGCCGGCCCGCGACTTTCGGGAAATTCCGGGCAAACTCGCTGCCCATTTCACGCATGAAATCCAGTTCAATATTGTAGTGGTGAAGTAATCTTGTATCCATTTCCGATCAGTCGAAACTCTCCTTGAGACGGAACTCACCACACTCCAGGTCCAGTTCGCTTTTCAACACAACCTGAAATGGCGAAGGTTGCCCGAAAACCTCACCCGCAATCTCGAACACCAAAGAGTTGTGCGACATGGTATCGGGATTGGAATGCACCTTGACTTTCAAACTATGCTTGATGATTCGCGGTTCAAACTGCTGGATCGATTCCCTTATGGAAGTCTCCATGGTGCGGATGTTCACATTGGACGAGGTATGGCCGGACAGGTCCGGCAAGCCGAAGTTCAGAACCGAGCGCTTGACTTCAGGGTACTTTTCAAGATCCACGCAAACATCGAGCGCGACCGAATTGAGCAGCCAGCCAAGGTCACGGATGACCGCTTCCTTGAACTGCGTCTGGCTCATGCTTTGTTGTGATGAGGCCTCCTTGTTTTTCGAAGGCTCATAATCGGTCAACCTGTCAAGCAGAGAGGGCTGAAGCCTTTCTTTTAGGGACCATTGCCCCATACCTAAAGATTACCCATCGAATTCAATGCTGCGCACCTGCAGAAGTGAATAATCACTTTTGTCGGTGGCAAAAATACGCTGTCCGGTGCCTTCGGTTATGTCGCCGGACCGGGTCAGCCAGTCAGTGCGGCGCGCCAACAAGCCCAGGCCCGATACGCCTTCAATGAGCGGGTAACGCGCTGGCAACATCACCATAATCTTACCGCCATTGGTCCATGTGACTTCGGCGGGCAACCATATAAGGTCGCGCAAATCGGTGGGCTTTTCGGTATGCAGCTTGCTCACCCGGGACATCGGAACCCAGTAATACTGCCCGTTGAACATGCATTCGAAAATCGGCCCAAATCTCTGGTCGGCATCCGCCAGCCAGGTAAAACTTTCGTCGTTGATTTTGCCGCCACGGGGTTCCGCTTTATCAAAGGCCTGCTCATTGAGCCTGGCAAACGAGTCGTAATCGCCCTTGGCAAACGCCTGCTGCGCCTCGACCTGCAACGCCACCCACTCTTCCGGTTCACCGAAAATCAGTGGCTTGCTTTTGCCGGCGAACACAGCCTCGCGGTGCAATTCCGAGTTCAGGACCTCCCGGTACGCCTGCACCATGGGCTCTGCTTCCGAATCCAGTTGCCCGGCTATTTCGAGCTGTGACTGGGAACGTTTCCATTGCCCGTTGACCGCCATCAATTGAAACAGAAACACACGCAATTTTGCATCGGCAGGTTGCTTCTTCACCTGTTCCTGGAGTGCTTGCTGGGCGGCATGTGGGTCACCAGCCTGTAACAGAATTTCAGCAGTCATCGCATGTCCCTGTGTCGGGTCGATACCCGTTCTAGATTAAATTAAATAAGTGAACTGGGCGACGCGGGAGACGCGTCGCCCAGACAAGGCTCCAGACAAAACACATTGCCGGGCTTTAGCCCACGGCGGTCGTCAGATCGTACTGGAATTCCTTCGCGGCCTCGAGAGAACCATCGTTCTTCTGGTCCGCAATTTCCATGTGCAGTTGTGAAAACGCCAGGTCGATGGAGTCGGACGCTTCATCGGCACCGATGCTCTGGGCTATCTTTCTCACCAAAACATGTTCCAGTTCGAGTTTTAGCCAGGCTTTCGGCTCGGAAGCACCCACGTTCTTGGTGGCTTCGATCACGACCTTGTCGAAATGCGTGCCGTTGAGCATTTTCTGATACATCGCGATGGTTGCACTGCCGATCGTGGCATTGAAATTCAGGACGTCAAACTTCGGTATACCCGAAGCCAGGCCGATCTGGTTGCCGCCGCTCTCTTCCCGTTCGCAACCCCAGCTCCAATCTTCCATTTCAATCCAGCCTTCGTGGCCCTTCTTGTTACATGGACCTTTAACATCGTTTGAAAAACTAATATAAGTTGCCATTCTCGATATCCTTTAATAAACGTTAAAAACAAACATTACCAATGTGTAGTCGCTGCAGCCTGGCCAAATGACTTCTGCGCCAAAGACCTGAGCCCCACGAACACAATACTATCCGAGTATCACGTCAAATTATGTGATACAGCCCACTGACTTTCAGACCCGGTGTCGGGTCTGAAAGCCATTTGCCTGCTGACCCGGCCAAGGGGGTTTCAACCGCCCTTGGCTGACGGCAGCTTGGAAACCAGACGCAACGAAACGGTCAGGCCTTCCAGCTGATAGTGGGGACGCAGATAGAAGCGTGAACGGTAATAACCCGGGTTACTTTCGTCCTCTTCGACCACCACTTCCGCTGCCGCCAGGGGTTTCCGGGCCTTGGTGGCTTCACTGGAGTTCGTCGGGTCGCCGTCAACGTACTGCTTGATCCATTCGTTGAGCCAGATCTGCATGTCCGCCCGTTCCTTGAATGAACCGATCTTGTCGCGCACGATGCACTTCAGGTAGTGAGCGAAACGACAGGTGGCAAACAGGTAAGGCAAACGTGCTGCCAGGTTTGCATTCGCCGTGGCATCCGGGTCTTCATATTCCTGTGGCTTCTGCAGTGACTGCGCACCGATAAACGCCGCGAAATCGGAATTTTTCTTGTGGATCAGGGGCATGAAGCCGTTCTTCGCCAGCTCCGCTTCCCGACGGTCGCTGATCGCGATTTCGGTCGGGCATTTCATGTCCACACCACCGTCATCCGTCGGGAATGTGTGGGTTGGCAATTCCTCGACAGCGCCACCGGACTCAATACCGCGGATACGTGAACACCAGCCCCACATCTTGAACGACCGGTTGATATTAGTGGCCATCGCATAAGCCGAGTTACACCACAGGTAGTTGTTCGAATTCGCGCCTTCGGTGTCCTCTTCAAAATCGAATTCATCGACCGGGTCGGTATTGTCGCCATAGGGTATGCGGCCGAGGTAGCGCGGCATCGCCAGGCCAATATACCGGGCATCATCCGATTCGCGCAATGAACGCCATGCGGCATACTCGGGGGTGCCGAATATCTTGGTCAGATCACGTGGGTTACTGAGTTCGCTCCAGGAATCAAATTGCAGCGCAGTCGGTGCAGCCGCGGTGATAAACGGCGCGTGCATTGCCGCACAAATCTGCGCCATTCCCTTGAGTATCTCGACATCCTGGGGGCTATGGTCAAAATAGTAATCACCCGTTAAACACCCGAAGGGTTCGCCACCGAACTGGCCGTATTCGGCCTCGTACAGTTGCTTGAAGAGCGGGCTCTGATCCCATGCCGTGCCCTTGTATTTCTTCAGGGTCTTGTGCAAGTCCTTCTTCGAGATGTTCAGGACCTTGATTTTCAGCGACTCGTCGGTTTCGGTATTGTTGACCATGTAGGAGAGTCCCCGCCATGCGCTTTCCAACTGCTGGAAATCCGGATGGTGAATGATCTTGTTTACCTGCTCGGTCAGCTTTTGGTCGATTTGTGCGATCAACGACTGGATCGAAGCGACCGCGTCTTCGGAGACAATTGCCGTGTCTTTGAGTACGTATTCCGCAAGGGTTTCTACCGCCGTGCTGATTTCCTCGCGGGCACGATTGCTCTTGGGTCTGAATTCCTGGTTTAGCAGCGCAGCAAAATCGCTTGATTCGGCGACCTCTGTTGCTGCCTGTTGCGAGGAGACTTTCTGTTCTTCAGCCATGATTATTTCTCACCTTCGTCTTCTGAGCCATCATCGGGTTTTGCTTCCGCCACGAGCGACCGGAGCAGCGACGGGTCCTGAATGGCCTTCGCAATCAATTCCTCGGCGCCGGTCTTGCCGTCCATGTAGGTAACGAGATTGGCGAGTTGCGTACGTGCTTCGAGCAACTGGCTCAGGGAATCGACTTTCCTGGCGACCGCGGCCGGCGAAAAATCGTCCATGCTTTCGAATGTCAGATCGACATTCAACTGGCCTTCACCGGTCAGCGTATTGTCGACGCGAAACGCAGCGCGTGGCTTCATGGCTTTCATACGATCATCGAAATTGTCGACATCGAATTCCAGGAACTTGCGGTCGGCAACCGGCGCACTCGCCTGTGGTTCGGTAGATTTACCGGCAAGATCGGCCATTACGCCTTGCACGAATGGCAGATGAACCTTTTTTTCCGACCCGTAAACTTCTACGTCGTATTCGATTTGAACACGCGGCGCACGATTTCGCGCAATAAATTTTTGACTACTTCCAGAACCCATTTTTAATCTCCTGACTTAAGCTCATACATTTTCAAACTCATTATTAAAATTACACAGGCGTTATGACTCACTTGCTAACCTCACTCCCACCTGGTACCCATTGCCACTTTTAATCCGATTCACCGCTGATAACCCGCAACTGCGATACACCGTCGGGTGCGATGTCCTGCATGATCTCGACAAACGACTTGGATACAAGGCGTTGAGCCCTTTTCAACAGGAGGGGTATGGGGCTCGACGGTTCATGCGTACTGTAATACTCGCAGATTTTGTCCAGCATGTTGATCACATCGGTACGGTTGTTGATCCCACTACTCATCATTGCTCCACTTACAGAAACGGGTGAACCTTGCTCCTGGGCGCCGGCGTCGGCGTCAGCTTCAGAATCGCCCTCATCGGCAGCCGCAGCAGCAGCGGCAGGTGCGTATTTGTTAACGGCCTGACGAATTTCACCCAGGACCTTCAATATTTCATCGAAACTGAGTTCCGGCGCATTGGTGGCAAGTTTGCCCCATAGCTGGCCGGTCCGCTTCAGCTGTGCGATGGAGCCTTTCACGCCCTCGCTCAACGTTGCTATGACGTCCTCGTCTGCATTGCCGAACGCGCCCTGTATCAACCCGAGTTCCTGAACTGGTTCGTCTTTGGCCGGCGTGACCTTGCCTTCCGCCAGTTCGATGTCACGCAGTGAAAATGCCCCGAGTCCCTTGACCTGGATCAGAGGCGCTCTTTCGAGTCCGAAGCTGACCATTTCATAGTCGTTGAGAATTTGCAGACAATTGAGACGCATGGTCGCGTCGTTGTCGTCTTCGACGTCCAGGTTGGGATAGATATCGTCCCAAAACACCTCGATGCAGTTGTTGAGCGACTCCAGGGAATCACTGAAAGCCTTCAGTCCTTTCAAACTGAGGTCCGCGAGAGCACCGTACGTGAGAACTCGCAGGTCACGCGTACGTTCGTTCAGGTTATCGACCTGTTCTGCGACGCCTTTCCAGTCGGGGCCGGAGCCGGGAATGACGGTATCGCCGAATTCCTGTTCCTCGGTCGTCTGCATCATGACTTCCATTTCCTGGAACACTGGATCGTATTCGAGATCCTCGCCACAGGGTAAGTCATCGGATACTGGCTGGCTTAGCTGTTCAGCCGAAAGTCGCATTCCTCCCTCCCACTTTTGATCGTCAAATCACCAAACTCTGGCAAAAACGCAGCCATGCAATAATCCTGAACCAATCGGGGCATTACACTTCAGGATCAGAGCATTTAACGTTCGTAATTTAATGTTTACAAGATATATTGATATCGTCTATAGAGTATAGTGTAAATTCCTTAGGGCGCAACATACGAAAACACCGGGGGCGTGTGCAGGTGTCGGTATTGACCTATAAGGCTCTGATTCGATCACTGTTTTCGTGGCAATTGAAGTGTCGAGCGGTCGCCAAAATCTGTCTGAAAAATACAAATGATAATTATTAGCGGTCAATTCGGTTGAGGAGAAAACCATCCGTGTTATGCTTTTGTCTAAACAACCAGGTCAACTTCCTGGAGACTGATTAGCAATGTCTTTAAGCCTGAAAATCACCAGTTACCAACGCCTGACCCCGAACCAGCAAGCGGAGTACCATGCGGAGTCCGATTCATTCACGATTGGCAGGAACCACGACAACGACTGGGCCATTCCCGACCCTCAGCGGTTTCTTTCCGGCGTGCATTGCCGTATATCCAAGACGGGCGACGACTACTTCATTACCGACACCAGCACCAACGGTGTATTCCTGAATGGTTCCGAATCCCGTTTGACCAAAAATGAACCTGCAGCACTCAATCACGGCGACAAGTTCCGGATCGGGGACTACGAGTTCGAGGTCATCATCGAAGACGATTCACTGGCGGGCAACCCGCTCACCAGCAACGAGGAAACCATGGTCGGCGCCGATCCATTCGACGATCCCTTTCCGGCTCCGGGCGCGCAAGCGCAGTCAGACCCGTTTGCCGACGCCGATCCGTTCGAGGATGACCCGTTCGCGGAGAAAGCGCCTGACGAACATGTCTCCGATGATGATATGGAGTTCATGAGCGACCTGGAAAAACCGCTCTCATCGCTGGGCGACAATCCGCTTGCCGGACACGTCAGCATCGACGACCTGATGGGCTTCGATGATGACGATGAACCCGAGGAGAATGACTCCGCGGAAAGGTTGCGGGAACGCCACACGCCGCTGCGCGAGGCATTCAAACCGTCGGGGGTCGCCGCATCGTCCGCGCCGCCGTCCGCGCCTTCCGCGCCGGCCGGGTCATCGCATGGAAATGAGGCTTTGCCGTCCGCGTTTCCCGATGAGTTTCCGGATGACTGGGACCAGACCACCGGTATGCTCAAAATCCCCGAAACCGATGATCCTGAAGCGACCGCGGGTGCGGATGAAATACCTGACAACTGGGACGAGGCGACCGGTATGTTCAAGGCGCCCACGCCACCGAAGCCACCTAAAGCAACACCGCCGCCAGCCAGGGAGGCAACGCCGACGCCTGCGACACAAGCGCCCCCTGCCCGCCCGGTTCAGCAACCGTCAACCCCCGCCCAGGGCGGGGGCGCGATGGCGGCTTTTGCACGTGGTGCGGGTCTGGAACTGAGCCAGATAGCCGGTTTCGAGCAGGATGTTCTGTTCGAGCAACTGGGCAGAATGCTGGTCGCGTTTACCGAGGGACTGATCCAGACACTGAGTGGGCGCACACATATTAAAAGCGAGTTCAGGCTGGATCAGACCATGATACGTCCGGTTGAGAATAACCCTTTCAAGTTCTCCACCTCCAAGACCCGGACCCTGATGCAATTGCTGAGCAAGGACGACCCCGCGTACAAAAGTGGCATCAACGCCATCAGCGAAGGGTTCGACGACGTCAATGCACACCAGATGGCCGTCATCGCCGGAATGGAGGCGGCATTGCAGGATATCCTTTCACGCTTCAATCCGAAAACACTTGAAAAGCGAATCGTTTCAGACTCAATATTAGATAACATCCTGCCCGGGGGGAAAAAAGCAAAATACTGGGATATATTTAAACTACTGTTTGATGAAATTGCGGGTGAAGCGGAAGACAACTTCCAACAGTTGTTTGGCAAGGAGTTTTCCCGCGCCTATGAAGAACAATTAAGCCGCCTGAAAAAAGCACGCAAGGAGTGACGAGATGAATCCATCGAAGTTCAGCAATAAACGCATATTCCGTTCGATAATGATCAGCCTGTTGACAATCGCCTTGGTGGGTTTGCTCAGTGCCTGCGCCGGCGCCCCAAAACGCGAAAACCTCGGTCTGCAGATCAGCGCGACCGCCGATGTCAACCCGGACATGCAAGGCCGGCCTTCACCGATTATCCTTCACGTAATGGAACTCAACTCCGCCGAACAGTTTAACCGGCTCGACTACATGGGGCTTACCCAGCCGTCGGGTTCAGCGCTGGGCCCTGAACTGCTGGGCAAGAACCAGGTCATCCTGCAACCCGGTGAATCGAAGACATTGCCCCTGGAACTCAACCCGATGACCACCGTCATAGGGCTTGTCGCTGGCTACCGTGATATCGATAACGCGGTATGGCGCAAGACCATTCCGATAACCCAGGGCAAAACCAAGGGACTCAGCATTACGCTGGAACAGACACAGATCGTCGCCACCGTTGCAGACTAGGACACAAACCTCACATGTCATGGACTTCAAAAATTATCTGGTCGGAGGGCATGTTTCTCCGACCGCAGCACTTTCAGCAAAACGATCGCTATTTCGAGTCCCTGATTGAGCAACGATGCAGTCCGTTGCGGCCCTACTCTTGGGGCATCGAGGAATTACAGATCAACCAGGAAGCCCTGAACCTCGGTAAAATCGAAATCGAGAAATGCAAGGCCATCCTGCCGGATGGCACGGCCATCAACATACCCTTTGCCGATATCCCTCCCCCGTCCATCGAGCCGGACAAAAACCTCAAGGACGAGTTTGTCTACCTGTGCCTGCTGGAAAAGCGGCCAAATGCCACGGAGGTCAGCAGGCAGGACGATGACGACCACGCGGCGCGCTACGAGGTGGAAGTCAGCGACGTTCGTGATGCCAGCCTGCCGGAAGATTCAAACGCGCCGATTGAACTGGGGCGAAAAAAACTGGTGCTGCTGACGCATGGCGACGAACGCACCGAATATGCCAGCGTGGGAATCTGCCGCATCGTCGAAATCCGCAGCGACAAACGCGTGGTGCTGGACGATTCTTTTATCGGCCCCAGCGTAGACTGCCAGAACAACCGGAACCTCAAGGGCTATGTCAAGGAAATCCAGGGCTTGCTGAAGCAGCGCGCCGAGGCGATCGCGGTTCGCCTCGGCGGCGAAGGCAAGGGTGGCGGAACCGCGCAGGTCGAAGATTACATGCTGCTGCAACTGATCAATGGTTATGAACCGGTCTTTGCGCACATGGAGAACCTGCCGGCCCTGCATCCGGAGGCGCTGTTTCAAAAATGCCTGAAGCTTGCCGGTGAACTCTCCACGTTTACCAGCAACAACAACCGGCCAACCGGAATGCCGCAATACCAGCACACTGACCTGGCCGCGACGTTCATCAGCATGATGGGTGAGTTGAGACGTTCCCTGGGCGTGGTTTTCGAACACAGCGCACAGCAAATACCGTTCAAGCATTATGCGAAGGTCGGTATTCACCTCGCCGTCGTCAATGACAGTTCACTGTTCAGCAATGCGGCATTCGTGCTGGCGGTCAAGGCGGATATGCCGACTGAGAAATTGCGCTCACAGTTTCCGCTGCAAGCCAAGATCGGTCCCAAGGAAGTCATGAAGCAATTGATCCAGTCGCAATTGCCCGGGATTGAACTCGAACCCCTTTCCGTGGCGCCGCGGCAGATACCCTTTCATTCCGGGTTTTCCTACTTCGAGTTGAACAAACGTGGTGATATGTGGAAACAAATGTCGTCGTCGGCCGGTCTGGGTTTGCACCCGGGTGGCACTTATCCCGGACTTGAACTCGAGCTCTGGGCCATTAGAGGTTAATCAGCATGCATGACAAAGATGATCCTTTTTTCGACATGGATGATGAGCATACGATCATCAAGCCCAATCCGCGCGGGCGTGGCGCACCCGGACCTGCCCAGGCCGCACGACCACAGCGGGGCGTGGATCCGGGCAGGAAGGTCGATTTATCCAGCCGCCCCGGTCTCAATCCGATTGAAAAGGCAGCCTCGGTACTGCTCAGTCTGTTAAGCCAGATACGCAATACCAGTTCGCACCCCAACCCCAACGGCCTGCACAAGCAACTGGCGACCGAAATCCAGAACTTTGAAAAAGCCGCGCAAAAAGCAGGCATCAACGAAAAAACGATATTCATTGCCAGGTATGCACTTTGCACCACGATTGACGAATTCGTCATGACCACCCCCTGGGGGGCCGGCAGCATCTGGGGAAACCAAAGCCTGTTGAGCCTGTTCCACAAGGAGACCCGTGGCGGTGAGCGGTTCTTCCAGTTGTTGAACAAGCTCAGTGAAGACCCTTCCAGAAACATCGACATGCTGGAATTGCTGTACCTGTGCCTGGCCCTGGGGTTTCAGGGCCGCTACCGGGTCAAGCCGAATGGTCTGAACGAACTCGAGGAAATCCGCGAGAATCTCTATTACACGATACGCAATCAACGCGGCGAATCCGAACCCGAACTCTCACCACATTGGGAGGGTTTGAAAAAATCCGCGATGGAAAAGCCGCCGCTGATGCCGATGTGGCTGGCTGCGACCATCGTGATACTGCTGCTGGTCGGGCTCTTCAGCATCTGGCGCTTCAGTCTGAGCAGCAATATCGATCCGGTTCACGCCAGGGTGATGAACATCGGCCGCGAGGAATCGCTGTTGCCGACCCGCCTGCTGGCGCCGCCGGCGCCGGTTTACATCCCGGACCCCGGCCCTGCCCGCTTCGGTTTGAAACAATTCCTGGAACCGGAGATTAAGTCCGGCCAGGTCACCGTGGAAGAACTGCCCGACCGTATCGTCGTGTCAATCGCCGGCGACAATCTCTTCGATTCCGGCAGCGAAATCATCAGCAGCCAATACCACCATATCATCAACCGGATTGGTGAGGGGCTCAACCAAACCAACGGCAGGATCATGGTCGTCGGGCACACGGACAACGTGCCGATGGGAAGAAACAAGCGCTTCAGTTCAAATTTCAGTCTCTCGCAAGCGCGTGCCGAGTCTGTCGCCAAGCTTTTGGCGGTCACGGTCAGCAAGCCTGCGAGATTGACGCCGGAGGGATTGGGCGACACCCGCCCCATCGCTTCGAATGCAACGGCCGAGGGCCGGGCGCAGAACCGAAGAGTTGAAATTATTCTGATGGAGAGGGCCCGCTAATCATGGGAACTATGATTTTTTCCGAACTGATGTCCAAAGGCGTGTTCGGCTTTGCCGGCATCGGATTCGTCGCGGTCCTGATCTGGTACAACGGCCCCATGATTCGCTTCGGCGATTTTGCGCCGCTGGTATCGGAACTCAACAGGGCCGTCGCCATTGTTATCATTTTTCTCCTGTTTGGCGGTTACAAGCTGTTCAAAAGGTGGCGCAACAAGAAGAAAAACGCCGAAATCACGGACGACCTCGCCGAATCCGCCCAGGCCGTCGACCCGAACGAGGAGCAATCCAGCGAAGAACTGGCAACGCTGAAGAGCACCTTCGACGAGGCCCTCAAGGCGCTGAAAAAGAGCAGCGTTGGCGGCAAGAAGGTCACTTCGCTGTATCAATTGCCCTGGTACATCATCATCGGACCTCCCGGGTCGGGCAAGACCACCCTGCTGGTCAACTCCGGCCTCAGGTTCCCGTTGGCCGACAGGATGGGCCTGTCGAAGGTCCAGGGTATCGGCGGCACGCGCAACTGCGACTGGTGGTTCACCGACGACGCGGTGATGATAGACACCGCGGGGCGTTATACCACCCAGGACAGTAACGAGACGGTCGACAACAAGGCATGGTTCGGCTTCCTCGACCTGCTGAAGAAGCACCGCAGGAGACGCCCGATCAACGGCATTATCCTCGCCATCAGCATGGAGGAGCTGGCCCGTCAGAGCAATGTCGAGCGTGAGCGCACCGCGTCTGCTGTCAGCAGTCGTATCCAGGAACTGTACGAACGGCTCGGCGTCCGCTTCCCTATCTACCTGATGTTCACGAAGTGTGACCTGATGGCCGGATTCATGGAGTTTTTCGGCAATATGGACCGCCACGACCGCGCCCAGGTCTGGGGTTTCACCTATGGCCTGAAAGACGATCCGGTCGAACGCTTCAACGAAGAATTCAGCCTGTTGCAGAACCAGCTTGAATCGCGCCTGGTACACCGGTTGCAGGACGAACGTGACGTCAGCCGCCGTGAGTTGATCTATAACTTCCCAAGCCAGGTAAGCGCGGCCCGCGAGGGCATCGAAGAATTTCTGCAACGCGTCTTCAAGCCGAGCCGTTTCACCAGCAAGCAACTGTTGCGCGGTGTCTATTTCACCAGCGGTACGCAGGAAGGCACGCCGTTCAACCGCATCATGGCGCAGCTGGCGCACAGTTTCAGCCTCAGCCGGGCGGCCACGCAAAGCACGCCGTCGAAAGGCAAAAGCTTCTTTATCCAGGACCTGATGACCAAGCTCATTTTTGGTGAATCGGGCATCGCGGGCGCCAACCTGAAGGTCGAACGGATTTATGGCATGGCCAAGAAGTCCGGCTTCGCTTTCCTGATCGCCCTGCCCATCCTGCTGAACCTCGGCTGGTGGTGGAGTTACAGCAATAACAAGGCGATCGCTGAAGAGATCGACGTCGCCACCGACACCGTCGAAGACACCATCAAGAAGGTATCACCGCAGAGCGCGTCGATGCTGGCAATCCTGCCGTTGCTGAACGAGGCGGCCGATATGCCGCTCGGGTACGCCCACCGCGATGACTCGGTCCCCTTGAGCGACCGCCTGGGTCTCTACCAGGGTAAAAGGCTGGGGGACAATGGCACGATACCGGCCTATCAGCGAATCCTTCAAAACGCGTTCCTGCCGCGCCTGATGGTGCGCATGGAACAGGTTATGAAGGAAAACATGAATGATCCGGACAAGACCTACCAGGTTCTGAAAGCCTACCTGATGCTCGGCGATCCAGAGCACATGGACACGGACTTCGTCAGGGATTGGGTTCGCCAGGATTGGGATGCCACCCAGTCGCGGGTGATGACCTCGGAACAGTTGGAACAGCTGAATGGCCACCTCGATGCATTGCTGGACATGGATCCGCTTACCCTGCCCTTCGATCTTGACAACAACCTGATCATGACCGCCCGTGACATGTTGTCCAGGACGACCATGGGTGAACGCATCTATGCCGTCATCAAGTCCGAGCACGTAAACGAGGGCAAGCCGTTCACGATACCTTCGGCCGCCGGCAAGGACGGCGCCAGGGTCTTTATTCGTTCCAGCGGATTGCCGATCAACCAGGGTGTGCCCGCGTTTTATTCTCCGGAGGGTTACCACCAGATGTACCTGGCTTCAGAGAACCGTATTATCACGGAAATGGCGGATGAAAGCTGGATATTCGCCACCGAGGCCAGCGATGCCCAGCAGGAGTCCCAGTCCGAACTGGTCAACTCCATCCGCCGCCTGTACTTCAAGGATTACACCGATCACTGGGTCGACTTCCTGGAAGACGTTCGTATCCGGCCTTTCAGCAGCCTGGCCCAGGCCGCTGAAATACTGCAGATATTGACCGGCGACGACTCGCCGCTGCGACAGTTCCTGGTCAACGTATCCAACGCAACCCGGCTTGCGCCCGAGGAAAAGGTGGCTGATGAAGGCGACGACGACGAATCCCTGAGGGAGCGCATCACATCGATCTTCAAGTCCGAGTCGACAACCGGGTCGACGTTGCTGGACCCGGTGATTGTCGACCAGAGCTTTGCCGGTCTGCACAAACTTGCCGACGCGCGTGAAGGCGCCCCTTCACCGCTCGACAATCTGCTCGGAGACCTGCAGGAGCTTTACCTGTATATCGACCAGCTGTCACGCAGCTCGAGCGACCAGCTCCTGAGCGGTTTGCAGAGCCAGGCCGGAACGGCCATTACCCGCGTCCGGGTGCGGGGCGAAAGAGCACCACAGCCGGTCGGCCAGTGGGTCATGCTGATCGTGAAGGACAGCAACAACCTGGTGGCCGGAGGCGCCGAGGCGACCATATCGGCGGCCTGGGCGGCCGATGTTCTGCCCTTCTGCCGCCAGGCGCTGAATGGACGTTACCCGTTCGATAACCAATCGGATCGCGAGGTTCAGCTGCGCGATTTCGGCGCCTTTTTCAAACCGGGCGGCACACTGGACAAGTTCTTCGATCACTACCTTGTCGACATCGTCGACACAACTGCGTCCACGTGGAAGCTCAAACCTAAAGTCGCGGGCAACCTGCAAATTTCAGCCGCGTCACTCAAGCAGATCCAAAGGGCGAAAACCATCCAGAGCGCCTTCTTCGCCACTGGCGGCGCCACACCGTCGATATCGTTTGAACTGCGCCCCGTGCGGATGGATCCGGTGACCACGAATTTCATGCTCAACATCAACGGCCAAACCACCAATTACAGCCATGGTCCGTTGTTCAACCAGTCATTCGTCTGGCCGGGTGACTCGGGCGTGAGCCAGGTGCAGATGCAATTCAGCCCGATGTCTTCAAACGGCCGCTCCGGCTTGACGCTGGACGGGCCCTGGGCATTTTTCCGTCTGCTGGACATGTCCGGCATGACGCCATCGTCTACGCCGGAAAAATTCCAGACCAAGTTCCAGCTGGACGACCGCTGGGTGGAATATGAAATACGCGCCAACAGCGCTTTCAATCCATTCAACCTGCCCGAACTGCGGGACTTCCGCTGCCCGAGTCAGCTATGAGTGAGCCAGCTAACATCATCGATGTAGGGTTTTATGGAAAATTGCCCACCTATGGCGATTTTATCCAGAAACGCCTGCCCACGGATTTCATCAATCCCTGGCACGAATGGTTGCAGGGCGGCATGCTGGCCTGCCGTGAAAGAACGCCGGATGGCTGGATGAGCTTTTATCTGAATTGTCCGGCCTGGAGTTTCGTGCTGTCGGCAGGCATTTGCGGCGAACAGGCGGTCGCCGGCGTTACCATTCCCAGTGTTGACCGGGTGGGCCGCTATTTCAATTTCACCATGGCCTCCGTGTTACCGGGAGAGGTCAGACCGGCGGCATTTGCAGGTGTTTACTGCGACTGGTTCGAAGAACTCGAGAACCTGTCGCTGTCGGTGCTCGAAGAGGAAATGGACCAGGATGGCATCGAAGACGCCATCAACCGTCTGTCCGCCGAGTTGACATGGAACCCTCCGCTGCACACGACCTACAGCAACAGCAGCACGCACAACAGGGTTTTGTCCGATGGCGAGGCTGGTGTGCGCGAACTGTTGCCCGAAATGCTGCACCAGCGGATCGCCAGCGAACACGAACGCTACGGGGTATGGTGGCATCGCGGCTCATCGCAGGTTAACGCTCAACTCGTGACTTGCGCTAGTATGCCTGCGGCCGAGGTGTACCTCGGCATGATGATGAGCGACGATGTCGTTGCATCGGGTGAACCATCATCTCAACCGTCAGAGGTTGACTATATGGATGAATTGCTTGCCGATTAATGGAATAAATATATGACGTTCAAGTCTTCTGCAACCACCCACGTGGGCATGGTGCGTAAAGTCAACCAGGACTCCTATGCGGAACGTTCCGACATCGGCGTATGGGCCGTCGCGGATGGCATGGGTGGCCACGAGGCCGGTGAAATTGCCAGCGCAACGGTCACCGACCACATCAAGAGCCTTCCGGCGAACGAAAATATCGTGGACATGCTCGATGCGGTGGAAAAAAGCATCTTGGCCGCCAACAAGCAACTCACTGACGCAGCGGCCGCCTATGACTCGCAGCGCGTGCCGGGAAGCACCGTCGTGGCGCTGATCATCAATGGTGACAAGGGCGCCATCGTATGGGCCGGCGACAGCCGCATCTATCGTCGCCGTGACAACGTGGTAACGCAGTTGACACGTGATCATTCGCATGTCCAGGACCTCGTCGAGCAAGGCGTCATACTCGAAAGCGAGGCCGAATCCCATCCAATGGCCAACGTCATCACCCGCGCAGTCGGGATCAGTGATCCGCTGGAACTCGAATCGCAGTGGATAGACGTCCGGGCGGATGACCAGTTCCTGTTGTGTTCAGACGGTTTGAGCCGGCTGGTGACCAACCAAGAGTTGGAATCGATGATGGCCAACAAGGACAGTGAGGAAGTCACGCAATCCCTGTTGCATACCGCACTGGTCAGGGGCGCACGCGACAATGTCACGCTGATCTGCGTGAAAGACTGCCCCGATGGTGCTGATGACAGGAAAGATGAAGAAATAACGGCCGTTCAAAATGTCGTCACGCTCGATGATTTCGATTTCGACTAGCGCACTGGTAACGGGCAGGCCCGCGGCCAGCGCGGTAGCCGCATATCTGGTGCACACTCACGAAAGGTAGAGCAGATGGAAGTACAAGCAGCAGCGATTTCCCTGCAGGGTCGTAATTTCGTCATCGTCCTGGTTGGCATGGACATGGTGACCAACGCCGGTGAAGCCGACATGGCCATCGATACGCTGGAGCCCAAATTCGGTAACGCCACGGTCATCCTGATGGCGCAGCGGGAGGACGCCACGCCCGTTTATTATGGCGACCAGGAACTGGTTTCCGCCCTGGGTGATATTCCCGTCGACCAGATGCCCTGGAAAACCTATTCGATATAGCCTGTGACCCGCGTCCCGGACGGCTTCGTGCGTCCGGTTTTCTGTACCGGCATCCCCTCCTCCTGCCGCAGACCGTTTATGGTGACCGCGACACGGCAGGCGATCAACGCGTGCGGGAAGGCAAAATCAAGTAAAATGAAAGCCATCCAGCCCCCGGAGACAGGCGTGATGAACACGGTATTGAACGACACCCAGGAAACACCGCAGGAAACAGCCGGGCAAACGCCAGGCAACGAATTGGGGCGTCGTCTCGAGCAGCAACGGGCGGCCTATCTGGCCAACCCGGTTCCTGATCTCGAGCAACGCAAAAAGGAGCTGCTCGCATTGAAAGCGATGCTGGCGGAGAACAGCGACGCGATCACCGCGGCGATCAACGCCGATTATGGCAACCGCTCGGCGCACGAGACCATGCTGGCGGAAGTGATCATGGTCATCGACGGTGTGAATTTTGCCCTGAAGCACCTGAAGAAATGGATGAAAATCCAGAAGCGCGAAATCGAATTCAGCCTCTACCCGGGCGCCAGGAACCGGGTCATCCCGCAACCGCTGGGCGTGGTCGGAGTGATCGTTCCATGGAATTTTCCGATCCAGCTGACCTTTACACCGCTGACGTATATTTTTGCCGCCGGCAATCGCGCAATGGTCAAGATGTCGGAGAATTCGAGAAACCTCGCACGCTTGCTGATGCGCTTGTCACCGGCTTACTTTCCAAAGGAAAAGCTGAGTTTTTTCGAAGAAACCGGAACGGTTGGCATCCAGTTCTCACAGTTGCCCTTCGACCACCTGTTTTTTACCGGTTCAGGTGCGACCGGCAAGGCGGTCATGGCCTCGGCGGCGAAAAACCTGACGCCGGTTACGCTGGAGCTTGGCGGCAAGTCACCGGCCGTCATCGCGCCGGATTTCCCGATGAAAAAGGCCGTTGAGCGCATCATGTTCGCCAAGATATTCAACGCCGGCCAGGTCTGCGTCAACGTCGACTACGTGTTCGTGCCCGAGGGCCGCGTAAAGGAATTTGTTGAAGCAGCAAAGGCCTGGGTGCGCAAACACTGCCCGGACATCAACAGCCCCGACTATACTTCCATCATCGATCAAAGGTCGTTCGAGCGCCTGAATGCGGCCCTGGAGGATGCGAAAGCCCGCGGCGCAATGCTCATCAACCTTGCTGAAGGACAGGAAGCAGCGGCCGGGTCGCGAAAAATGCCCCCCCACCTGGTGCTCGATGTCGCCGACGACATGGTGCTGATGGAGCGCGAAATATTCGGTCCGATCCTGCCCATCCTGCCGTACAGTGATGATCAACAGGTGTGCGAATACGTCAACCGCCGTGATCGCCCGTTGGCCTTTTATCCATTCACGAATGACAAACAGCTGCAATCGTTCTACCTCGAGCATGTCATGTCGGGCGGCGTTTGTGTCAATGACGCCCTGATACATCCCGGGCAACACGACCTGCCCTTCGGCGGCGTCGGCGCCAGCGGCATGGGCCACTATCACGGTTACGAAGGTTTTGCGACCTTCTCAAAGTTGCGGCCGGTTTTCTACCAGGCCGGCTTCAGCGCCCTCAAGCTGCTCGCACCACCGTATGGAAAACTGGCCGATAAAATGTTAAATATGATTCTTAAAAGAAAACTTTAAATTATTGTTATTAAAAGATATATAACCGGTCATAAACATACGGGAAGTCACTCCCATTAAAACCGGCGCCAGCGCCAGCGTCCGCGCAGGTGCAGGGCCGCAATTACCCCGATGACCCCGCCCGTATTGCCCCGATCCGCGTGCCTCAGCGTATGTAGAGCTGGTATCCGGCCCAGTCGTAAATACCGTTGTCCCTGCTGTTTTTCAGATAGGCGAGCCTTGCTCGCCGCAGGGCGCCGGCGATATTTCCCGTATCTTCCAGGGCACGGTAGAAACCGGTGATGAAACGGCTATCGGATCCGCTATCGCCGGCCCAGTTATTGACGATCACCGATCCGGCGCCCGCTGCCAGGAAATCGGCAACGAGCCCCGGCTTGCTGCTGAAGTTCGTGCGCGGTTTTTCGGTGGTCCGGGTCGAGGCCAGGAAGACCAGCCTGGCGTCCAGTTTTTGTGCACGGATATCCGGGGCCATCAGTATCACGCGGCCGGGTTCGTACTCGCTTTCGGAAAGCTCGAGACCGGAATCCTCGGGATACTTGAGGTTGACAAGACCCGGCATCGCCAGGTGAACGAGGTCTGCCTGGGCGTAGAAGCTGCCCTTGAACTCGTCAGGCAACAGCGCGACGCCCTGGATGATCTGCAAACCTGGCCCGACGAACAGGTCCGCCACCGCGCTGATTCCGGGAGACGTCTCGAGGCGGGTCGCATAGTCGCCGGCGTAGTCCTGCGGATTACCGGCCAAAAATACCTGTTGCAGCGGTCCTGACTGCAGGCTTTTTGACGGCGTGTCGTTTTGCGGAAAATCGAGCAGGTGTACGAAAGCGTGACGTTCGACCAGGTAGTGCCCGTCCAGACGCAGCGCATCGAGCGGGAACCCCAGCAGCGGACCGGCGGTGATGCAGTAAACCGTGTCCGTCAGCAGGTTGCTCACCGGCTCCGCCAGGAGCCTGCCAAGTTCATCCATGCGCGCGTCGAAAGCGTCCAGACCCACAAAAGGGAGGTCCTGCCTGGCGGCGAGTAATTTCCGGTACAGTTGCGCCGGGTTTGCCAGGCTTTTGCGCACAACCCCGTCGCTGTTGCCAACCCACACCTGGGCCATGTCCGGGCCCAGGTGAAAGGTCAAAACCGATTCGTCATGCCCGAGGCCGCGCAGGTATTGTTTCAGACCCGCATCTGACAGGAATTCGAAGTTGCGGCGATGCGCCACGCGCAGCGTATCCAGACCCGCCCTGATCTTTTCACTCAGGGCGAGCGCGGCTTGTTTCGTATCCGCATGCGTGCGCTCGGCCAGCAGGGCGCGCAACGGATCGCTTGCATCCCCGCCGGCTTTTGCTGCCGATGAGGATTGCGCATAGCCTTCTATGAGCCGCATTTTGCTCAGCGCGAGCAACGCGGCCGAGCCATCCGCGCTGCCCTGCTCCACCGTGTCGCCGACCAGCATACCGAGCCAGGCATCGAAGACCGCTTCGTGGCGCTCCCAGTACCACGCGCCGAGCACGCCGGGCAGTGATTGGCGCAGCATGTGAATTTCATCGACCAATCGTTCCATGACCGCCAGCGCCTCGCTGCGGCGCCCGTTCCGGGCCAGCAAGCGCGCCCTTGCAGACATCGCTTCGGCGGCCAGCCTCGGGACACCGGAGGCAAGCAGCCATTCATAGGCGGCATCGAGACTGGTTTGCGCACAAGGACCATCCGTGCTTCCGGACTGCAGGCAGTATTGCAAATTCGCCAGGTGCCTGAGATCGGCATGCCCCGATGCGCCTGCAGCCTCGAAGCTGCGCAGAAAATAGGATGCGGCCTGTTGGCCCTTTCCGCCCGCCCTGGCAGCGGCGTCCAGTCCCTGTGCGTAGAAATACCGGTCCGCCGCGTGTTGATAGTTTCCCTGTCCATCCCGTGACGACTGCATGAGCTGGAATTCACCCTTGTAGCGGTAGATATTCGCCATGATTCCCAGACCTTCGCCGATATCAACCACCGGCCTGCCGCGGATTCTGCGCTTCGATTCCGGGTTGATGTCGGCCAGCCTGAAATACATAAGCGCTTCGTCCAGGTGACCGGTTTCATAGAGATTTTTCGCCAGTTCGAAGTTGATTTGCCGGCGGATGGCGCTGTTGTTCTGGTAACTCAGTGCACCGGATAGCACCTCCAGCGCCCGCTGAAAGTGGTAAGCGCCTGACAACAAGCGGGCCTGTGCCAGCAGGTTGAGGGCCAGTTCGTCGCCGCCGCCTTCCTCCACCAGTTGGGATTCGATCTCCTGCAGCACTTCGCTGGTGGCGGGCGCGTCTCCCCGCAGCGTGTGTACCTGCACGATGCTGTCGCGAATCGATTTTGCCATCTCCACGCTGCCGATGGCATCGGCGAGCTTCACGGCCAGTTGATATTGATCCAGCGCCTGCGTGTAAGACGACTGTTCCGCGTATTCCAGGCCGCTGGCGTAGAGTGCCCGCGCCTGTTCAAAATCATAGCCCATGGCCCGGGCGAGCTCCGCTGCGCGCCGCAACACGTCTTGCACCGGATCCGGGTTGCCAGCGGAAGTATTCAGCATCCCCGACTTACGCAAGCCGATTAACGCCACGGCCTGCAATTGCAGGGTCGCCAGTTCGATTTTCTGCAAGCGTGAGCCCTTGAGCTCGGAGAGGATATCCTGCGTCATGCTGTAAACGATGCTGTTGTCATGCAAGTGAAACAGCACCATGTGCGCGGCCAGGTAGTTGGCCCATAGACGCATCTCCCGCATGCCGTACTGCTCGAACAGCCTGCCGGCATTGGCCAGGCTGTCGATCTTGACCGTCCAGTTCGCCTGGCTGTCGGCAGCGTCGATCTCCGTGCCGAACGAAAGCAACCGGTAAGCCTTGGACACGGAACTGCTACGCGAATCCCAGGCTTTCAGCCGGGTCAGTTCGATGCCGAATTCGGTGCGTCCGGTATGCAGGTTCGCGATCACCTCGATACCGATCTGACGGTTTTTACTGGGGGCATATATATACTGAAACAACGGCACGATCCGGCTGCCGCTGATGCCCGAGAGCAGCAGCAATTCACCGTTGGCTCCCGAAACCCGCGATTCGAGCTCCGCTTCAAAGGCATTGACCGTGATCAAAAGATCTTCGTCGGCAGACTGCTGGACAAAATATTCCTGCTTCATCGGCTGCTCTGCACCCTGGGCGCGCGATAACGCGGGAATGGCCAATGCAGCCGGCACGAAAAGCAATGGCAGCAGGCAGGTCCAAAAGCGCCGAAATGTCAAATGCATCTCCCGGTTGAAAGCTTCATCGACCCACGCGCGGACGGACATGACCGGCGCGGGTCTTTAAACAACATTTTAACGTAGCCCGGCCCCGGGGCGGGTATCATATGCTGCATGCAAACTTCGCTCGAAACGTAAACCGGCATTGAACAAAAACGTGAACCACAATGTCAACTTCAGTTATCAAACACAAGTCATAAAAATCCTTGAGAATTCCTGATAGAGAAACCACTGTTTTCACGACCTCGGCCATCGACCTGTTCGCCTCGGCCCTCGGCGCGTTCATCCTGCTGGTCATGCTGCTGTTTCCGTATTACCGCCACGCCGGCCCCGATGATTCATTCGCCAGGACACAGGACATCATGGAAAAGCGGCGTCTTGCCAGCGGCGAACTCGCCGATCTGAAAGCGCGTCAGCAGGAATTGCAGAGTGAACTGGATGAAATGACCGAAGCCAACCAGGGACGGGAACAGCAGGTGTCCCGTCTCCGCAAGCAGTTGATGGACATCAGGAACCAGTTGGCGGCGCTGCCGACCGAGATTACCGAGCCGGTCGAAGCCGTCAACCCGGAACCGGAACCCAAAGCGCTGACGCATGGCGTGGAATTCTCGATCCTCGGCATCGCCACCGAGGCGAAGTCTTTCGTCATCGTCGTCGACATGTCCGGCAGTATGCTGCAGTACGAGAAGGAGATGATCGACTCGGTGCTCGAGATACTGAAACCCCTGGATGATACCAACCAGTTCGCGATCCTCGGTTACCACGGCAACCCGCAGCCGGTATTGTGGAGCTTCCCCACCGGTAACCGCCTGCTGCCCGCCACCCGGGAAAACCTGCAGATGGCGGAAACCTTCACCCATTCGCTGGTGCGTAAATTCGTCGGTTCGACACCGACCCATTTCGCCCTGCAGGCGGCGCTCGAATACCCGGCCGACGCCATTATCCTGATGAGTGACGGCGAACCCAACAGCCCGCCCGGTTTCATCATCGACAACATCACCCAGCTCAACCAGTTCAGACGCACCGAGATCCACGCGGTGGCGATCGGCGACTACACGCATAACCGCAGCCTGGTGTTATTCATGCAAACGCTCGCGCGCCTCAATGGCGGTGATTTCGTCGGTGTTTCGCCGTGAGATCGCGGCTGCGCCACATGGGTGTCTTTTCCCTGTCAGCGATCGACCTGTTCGCCTCGGCGATGGGTGCTTTCATCATCATCACGATCATCCTGATGCCGGACTACCAGAAAGAAGTGAGGCTCGAAGGGCACCTGGCATACATCGAGTCGCTGAAGGGTGAGACCGAGGCGCTCCTGAACGACACCGAAAAGGGTATCGTCAGCATGAACGAGGCATTGAGCAGCGCGCAGGCCCGCCAGATGGAACTGCAGGCCGAGCAGGAAATCATGTCGAGCGAACTGGAAACCCTGGAGGCCAGGCTGCAGGCCCGCAACGAACAGCCGCCGCCGCCACCGCCGAGCCCAGTTGAGACCGAGGAGAAACAGGGCAGCAACCTGGTGACGTTCCGCTTTCTCGGCCTGAAAACGGACAAGACCCGCATACTGGTCATGGTCGACATGAACAAGTACCTGGCGGACCATGACGCACTGGTGGCAAGGACGGTGATCCGCGCACTCGATTCGCTGAAGTCGGGTTACGAGTTCGGCATCCTCGGTTTCCAGCAACTGGACTCGGGGCCCCGTTACTACCGTTTTCCAGACAACGGCGGGCTGGTCGTGATGAGCCCGTCCAACCGGGCCAGGGCGGAGCGCTTCGCCCTGCAACTGGCGGGCAAGTTTGAAGGTTCTTCGTCTTTGCGCGATGCGTTTGCAGAGGCGCTCAAGACGCCCGCCGAAGCGGTTATCCTGCTCAGTGACGGCCTGCCCAACCCGACCTACAACGGCGGTCTTCCTCCCCGGGCGCTTGTCCAGGACATCGTCATGGCGAATACCAGGGGGGTGGAAATCCACGCGGTCACGATCGGCGACTACTTCAAGTACAAGGGCACCGTCGAGTTCATGGAAAACCTGGCACGCGCCAATTCCGGCGGCTTCCTGGCGCTGGCGCAATGACGGCCTCGCGATTGCGTGAACTGAATGCAGTATACTGCCGGGTTGATTACCCCGGGTGCCGGCAAGACGGACCCGTGGCGGTGAAATGCCTGGCGGGTGGGTTGGAAACGAGTGGAACAAAAAGGGAATACCGGGTCCTGTGAGCAAGAAAACGGAAATCAAGACCTGTGGACGCGACCCCGGTTGCGATCTCGTTCTCGAGCACCCGACACTGTCGCGCCTGCATGCACGGCTTGAACTGGCCGCTGACGGCCTGGTCTGGGTGCACGACGCAGGCTCCAGCAACGGCACATTCGTCAACCGGAAC
>Ga0210074_1000144_pt1 | contig 28183 bp, 34 predicted proteins | sample China_Galinas_Co_FD_184860 | JGI IMG/M metagenome (GOLD analysis project Ga0210074, IMG submission 184860) | Wetland microbial communities from San Francisco Bay, California, USA, that impact long-term carbon sequestration -... | ecosystem: Environmental > Aquatic > Marine > Wetlands ... | reverse complement strand
TCGGCCCGATCCGGCGCGCGGGATTCCGGGCCACCACGAGGATCAACCGCCACGACTTCGGCGTGAGCTGGAACAGCACCCTCGACCGCGGCGGCGTGGTGGTGGGAGACCACGTGTGGATCACCCTCGACGCCGAAGCGATGGAACCTGGGGTGGTCGAGGGGATCTAAAGGGAGCCGAGCGCGGGCCGCCTACTCCGCCGCGAGGGTTTCCAGGGCTGCCCGGTCGAGGAGGGTGAAACCGCGTTCCTCAGTGCGCACGATGTCCTCCTTGGCCAGGCGGCTCATGGTGCGGATGCAGGTCTCGATGGTGGTTCCGATCAGGTCGGCCAGCTCCTGGCGTGACAACGAGAGCGCAATAAAGGTGCCGTCCTCGCCAGCCCGACCGAAATCATCCGCCAGCTTGAGGAGGAGGCGCGCGATGCGCGAATCGACCCGGCCGCCGGTGAGATCGGCCAGCCGGCGGGTGAGATCGACCAGGCGATGGGTCATCGCGAGCAGAAGACCGCGCACCAGCGTCGGGCGGCTGTCCAGAAGGGCGAAGAACGGCCCACGCGGGATGGCCAGCACCTCCGCGTCCTCCAGGACCTCGGCCGTCGCGGGGTAGGGGCGGTCTTCGTAGAGGGCGACGGTGCCCAGGGGGCCGCCCGGGCCGAAGATCTCGAGGATCAGCTGGCGGCCAGCGGCGGTCGTCTTGAACACCTTGACGCGGCCTTCGATGATGACCAGGAAGCGGTCGGACGGATCGCCCTCGTGGAAGACCGTGCTACCGCGCGGCCATCGATGGAGCAGCGCCACCTCCGCCAGCCGCCGGCGCTCGGCGATGTCCAGCCGCTGAAACAGGTCGATCCTCAGCAGGTCCTCGGCTGTGGCTTGGCGCGCTTCGGCCATGCCTCATGCTAGCCGATGACCGCGGCAGTGGTGCCCCTCCTGCTGCGTGCGCGCATTCGTCCTGAGGGGGTCGAGATCCCAGGTGTCGAGACGGCGCGAGCCGTGGAACAGACCGCTCGCTCGATCGCCGACGGCACGGTGAACGTGCTGTTCGAGGACGCTACCCCTCCGATCGGCCCGCCAGGTGCCACCAGCTCCGGACCAGGTGCCGCCCCCTCGGGAAGCTCTCGGGGCCGCCGTAGACGAGGACTCCGGTCTCGTCGCCGGAGAGGGACAGGTAGTGGTCGAGACCGCGGAAGGCCTGCCGGAGGACAGTCTCTCCGGTCTTCGCCTCCACCGGCACGCGCCGCGTCCCGAAGTCCAGCAGCGCATCCACCTCGCGCCCCGCCGCGTCGCGCCAGAAGTAGAGCCTCGGCCGCTCGCCCTGGTGGAAGAAGCACTTGCGGAGCTCGGCGACCACGAAGGTTTCGAAGATCGGTCCCCGCAAGGGGTGAACGGCGAGGTCGGCGCTCTTGCGCAGGCCGAGCAGATAGCACAGGAGCCCGGTGTCGAGGAAGTGGAGCTTCGGGCTCTTGATGATGCGCTTCGAGAAGTTCTCGTGGTGGGGAGGCAGGAGGTCGAGCACGTAGCTCGCCTGGAGGATCGAGATCCAGCGGCGGGCGGTGGCGTGGCTGACCCCGGCGTCGGACGCCAGGCCGGAGGCGTTCAAGATCTGGCCGCTCCGGCCCGCGCACAGGGCCAGAAAGCGGGAGAACGTCTCCAGGTTGCCGATGTTCGAGAGCGTTCGCACGTCCCGCTCGAGATACGTCCGCACGTACCCGTCGAACCAAGTCGTGGGCTCCAGGCCGCGTTCGTGGATCCGCGGAAATCCGCCGCGGAACAGGACCTCGTCCAGCGGCTCGGCGGGCTGGTCCGCGCCGTCCTTCGGCAAGGCGGAACGGTCGGCGACCGCGTCCGGCGCCAGGGCGGGCCGTCCGGTGGCCTCGGCCAGAGACAGCGGCAGCAGCTCCAGGATCGCCGTCCTGCCAGCCAGGGACTGGCTGATCCGCTCCGACAGGAGGAACTGCTGCGAGCCGGTGAGAACGAACGGTCCGCCGCGCTGCTCGTCCAGGAACCCCTGGAGGTAGGAGAACAGCTCTGGGACCCGCTGCACCTCGTCGAGGATGACTCCACCGGTCCCCTCGAGGCTCCGCAAGAACCCCCGGGGATCGTCGGCGACCCGCTGCCGGTTCTGGAGATCCTCCAGGGAGATGTAGAAAAAGTCCGGGAACGTGGACCGGGCGAGGGTCGTCTTGCCGGACTGGCGCGGCCCGGTCAGGAAGACCGCCGGGTACTGGCCGACCAGGCTCTCGAGCCGAGGGCGGAGCGTGCGCGGAATCATGGAACCGGTCTACCACTCGGCTCTGCCCGTGTCAATTGAACATCAGATGTTCAATCTGCATGGGCGCAGGTCCGACCGAGGGCGGAGGCCTTCTCCTCGGCGATCTCCCGCTCGGTCTGAGAAAGGGAGCGCTGGTGGGCTTCGAACCTCATCGTTCGGGCCTCACCCAGGCCAACCCCTCGACATGCTCGAAGTGGGGATCGAACGAGATCAGGTCGGCGCCGGTCTCCATGGCATGGGCGGCGATCCACACGTCGTTGGTGGGGATCGGTTTGCCCTTCCGACGCAGGGCAGCCCAGATCCGGCTGTAGCGGTCGGCGGTCGTTCGCGTGACGGGGGCCACCTGCACCCGCGGCTCGGCCAGGAAGCGGTTGAGATTGGCCAGGTTCTCTTGCCACCGCGACCCTGCTCGAAATCCCGCCAGGACCTCGCCGAGCATGACGGTCGAGAGGACCACCCCCTCGGCCCCGCGCAGGATCTCCGTCGCCGCCGGGTGGCCGCAGCCGATCGCCGAATAAGCGTTCGTGTCGAGCAGGATCTTCACCGCCAGAGCTCTTCGTCGATCGCCTCGAACTCGGCCACGGCGTCGTCGAACTCCCGCGCCTGCTCCTCGGTCCACGAGCCGACGAACCAGTCGAGCGAGCCTCCGATGACGTCGCGGCCTTCCCTGCCCTCCGCGATCCCCGCCCCCTTGCGGAGCAACCGGAGCACGGCCTGGTTGCGCGAGAGGCCCTCGCGCCTGGCCAGATCCTCGATCTCCCGCGCCAGTTCGTCGTCGTATCGGATGGTCAGCTGCTTGGGCATGGTCTCGATGCTCCCTGGTCCATCCTAGGCACCTAAGGGTGGTGAGTCAACATTCGAGTCACTATGACTCGCGCTTGCGACTCGCCGGCGCGGCCACCTCTATCAAGAGTCTGGCACCGACGCCACGGCTCCAGGTTGACCAGGGCCAGGGCGACCTGCCGCTACGCACCCTCCACCGCCAAGGGTGCTCGCACCGGTAGGATGGAAGCTATGAGACTTCTGGCTGCTCTCTGCCTCGGTCTCCTCCTCGCCCCCGTGGCCGCGGCCAACGAGCCCATCTGGACCCGCGACCAGCGCCAGGCGGAGCGGGACGCCGTGTTCGCCGGCCGGGTGGTTTCGACGACCCGGCTCGATGAGGCCGTGCCACCGGCGCTTCCGGAGGCCGTCGAGGGAGAGCCTCGGGAGGAGGTTTGGGTCGCCCGGGTCGAAATGCTGGACGTCCGCAAGGGGCATCCGCTCCTCGAGCTCCCGGCCGTGGATCTCTACTACGTTCGGCCCGCAGAGCCGAGGGTGACAGGGCGTGCCCCCGCCTACGTCGAGCTCGCCCCGGGAGACGAGCGGCTCTTCTTCGCCGACGCCGCCCCCGGCCCGGTCGGTGGTGGGGAGGCGCTCTTCGTCGACCTCCGGAGCGACGCGATCGCCGGGATCCCCACCTCACCGGGGATCGGCCTCCGGCTCGTGACCGGGGAGTGGAGAGTCTGGTCGTGGGCCTTTTCCAAGCTTTCCGACGAAGGATACGGGATCGAGCTCTCCCTCTCCGGTCGGGTGCAGAGCGAAAATCTGGCCCCCGCCGACCGCTGGCAGCTCACCGCCGACGGAACGCTCGAGCTCCTCTCCGAGGCGGGCTGGGTCTCCTTCCGCTTCCGCCCGCAGCAGCGGGAGTCCGTCTTCGCTCATACCATCAGCGAAGGCATCGCGGCGGGGCAGGTGATCTGGCTTGGACCGGCGGGCTCCGACTTCGAAGAGCTCTCGCGCCATCCCACGGTGGAGGAGAGTGCGACACTGGATCTGGAAGGAGGAGCCGTGGAGATGGAAGAGGTCGAGGTCCGGTGCCCCACGTGCGGGGAGGTCAACCAGGTGGAGCTGGAGTGGAGCTTCAGCGGCGAGCTGGTCCAGGACTGCTGGGTCTGCTGCCGGCCGATCCACCTCAGGGTCTGGCGGGACGAGTGGGGCGACCCGCAGGTCCGGGCGGAGCGGGAGGGCGACTGAGCGCGGGCAGCTTACAGCAGGGATGATGTCCGCCGTCTTGTCTAAGCGGGTCAGGCCGAGGAGTTACCTCACGGTCGGGAGCGCGCCGCGGATGCTCCCCCGGTGGAAGCGGATCTCCTCGCGTTCCAGGGCGCTGGCGAGATCGTCCGGGGCGAGACGGCAGAGCTCCTGGCTCCGGAGAAGGACACAGGTGCCGGCCTGTTCGGCAGGCAGAGCTTCGACGAGCGCACGTGCGGTGTCGAGGGCGGCGTGCCACCGGCGGGAGAGCTCGGCGGGGTCGGGAGGCGACTCGGAGAAGGCCAGCTCGGTGATCTCCTCGGCCGCGAATCGGCCGGCTCGACCGAGGTGCTCGACCACCGCAGGCGGGCTGAATCCCGGGTCCTTCCCGGGCGCCGCCCAGGCGAGGTAGCCGAGCGGCTGAACGGCCGCGTCGCACTGCAGAATGTCGATCCAGTCCCGAACCTCGCGGCGCCCGATCACCGCCAGCAGCTTGTTCGTCGCCAAGTCGAACGGGTGGAGGGCCAGCCCGAGGTCGGGATGCTCGATCAGCGGGAAGAAGCGATAGGCGCTGTCCTGTGCCCACTCCATGCGGACCGCATCCTCGCCCTTCGCAACCTCCGCTTCGACGAAACCGGGCCGTTCCCGGAGCACACGGATCCGGTAGCCGGCCTCCTCGAGCTGTGCCCTGTCGGCAGCCCAGGAGGCTTCCACGGCCTCTTCCGTGTCATGGAACAGGTCGATGTCCCGGGAGATCCGCTTGCCGTCGAGGAGCTCGTTCAGCGCCACCCCACCGGCAACGTAACTCTCGCCGGACCGGACGCGCTGATCGGCTAGGAGCCGACAGACTGTCTGCTGGAATCTTGTGAGAGCCATTGTCGGATCCTGCCGGCGCGGATGAACCCTTCGCGGTCCGCGTGGCGTTCGATCTGACGCAAGACGCGTAGCGCTTCCTCCCGCGTCTCGGGGTACAGGTCGTGGCGCAGAAACCAGAGGCAGCGCGTGCGGTATTCGTCGACCAACTCGCGCAGCTCGGCTTCGTAGGACCGGGGGATGGTCTCCGTGGTTGGCATCGCGCTGAAGTATATCGGCCGTCCGAGGTAACCAAGCCCTCCGGGGCTGCATGCTTGACTGAATTGCACGCCCTGATCGGAGGATCAAGCGCGGGAGTTTAGTCAAGTCGGCTGCTGCCGGTGCGTCTCTTGCCCGGGTTTCGGTCCTCACTCGCTCTCGCTCGTTGCCCCTGCCTCGCGAAGCGCGCGCCGGAGAAGATCCTCGACACCGAGGAGCCCGGCACCGCGGTCGAGGTACTGGCGGTCCAGCCTCGAGCCCTGCACCTGGAGAACGCCCAGGAGATCCTGCCACTGGCGGTCGGACACTCCGCGGCCGATCTGGAACCAGTGGAGCTTCTGGAGCACCGTGTCCTCGGCCGAGGCGACCTCGACCTCGTCTCCGCTCTCGGGAAGCTCGATGCGTTGACGGCGGGCCAGCTCCTCGCGGTCGAGGGGACCCGCACCGAGGACGAACAGGTCCACCTTGAACATGGTGGCGAGCTCGATGACGTTGAACGAGGCCTGGCGCCGGACGGCGTCCCGGGCCCGCTCTTCGTCTACGTAGTAGCGCCCTTCGAGGGCTTCGACGAGGGGGCGGACCTTCTCCTGCCCGAGCTCCACCGCGAGGTCGGCGTCGTTCGTGGACCGGGGAATGCCGTGGAGCGAGCTCGCCAGCGAGCCGCCGACCACGTAGGGAATGTCGAGGCGCTCGAGCACCCTGGCCACGTCCAGGCAGGTGCGAAGGGCTTCGTTGGCCGGCACCGGAGGCTCCTCGTCTCGCCTAGCGCACCGACCGCGCTTATCGCCCCTGGACGTCCGGGTCCCAGCCGAAGGCGCGGATCATGGTCTCGCGGTCGAGGTAAAGGGAGGCGAGTCGGAGGTTCTCCTCTCTCTCGGAGAGATCCGGCCCGTACTGGCGGCGGATCCGCGCGCGGGCGAGGCTCTCCGCGGCACGGTTCAGGTCGAGGACCCGCTGGAGCTTCTGCTGCGGGGTCATCCGGCGATACCCCTCGAGCATCACCGCCTGCACCTCCGGCGGCGTGTCCTCGGCCCCGGTGAAGGGGGAGGTGGGGACGCCCTGCGGGGTCTCTTCCGGATCGGTCATCGCGGGCAGCTTACCGCGTCTGCCTCGGGTGCGAGGCGTCTGGGTGGGAACGCGCTACCGCGTCCTGGCGCGCTGCTCCAGCTTGGCTTCGATCTCGGCGAAGACCTCCTCGGCGGGCCGCCCCTCGCCCCTGTCGAGCGACGCGAAGCCTGCGTCGATCATCTCGCGGAGCGGATCGAGCGTGCTATTTCGCGAGGAGTCCATCCCGAGTCCACTCGCCCAGCAAGAGCTCCCAGAAAGCTCGTCGGCGCCCGAGGCGGGGGGCGAGCTCCTCCCAGCGCCGCTCGACCTCCTCCGGTGTCGTGAACATCCACACCTCCGTGTCCCGTGCCTCACGGAGGATCTTGGCGAGCAGGCGTGTGCGCTCCGCCTGGGACCCGGACCCCAGCCGGCGGCGCAGCTCAGCCACCGTCATCGGCTCGTCCCAGAGGAAATACGGGACGGAGTCGGGATCGGTCAGATCAGAAGAGAGCGGACGGCTCTCGGTGGGCGCAGCTCCTCGCATCGTGGATCGCAGTATAGCGGTCGGTCTTCGCTGGGTTGCGTGGGAGCCTCCTACGAAGAGCCGGGTACGAGTCCCCGGGTCCCAGGAAGGTCGTGTCAACGCAGATCACGCTCTTGCCGGTCCTCACCGGCGCGGTTCTCGGTGACCACGCCGAGGAACACCTCCGCATCCTCCTTCGAGAGCGGGGCAAGGGCCTCGCTGCCGCGGAGGATGTCCTTGCCGGTGTGGGCCTCGCCCACCTCGGTGAGAAGCCGATCGATCACCTCGGAGAAGGACTCGCCTTCCCTCTTCGCTTCCGCCAGGCGTTCGTAGACTCTGGTGTCCACGGCGATGGTCTTGGTGCCCATGCATGGATTCTCGTATGGAGGAGACATCCTGTCGAGGAGCACGTCAGGGTCGCGTCACCTCCCGATCGCGGTGAGGGTGGACCTCGGCGCCCGCGTGCTTGACTAAATGGTGCCACTTGATTGCCGGGTCAAGCGCCAGGATTTAGTCAAGTCGGCTGCCGGTGTTCGGTCGCCGGAGCCACCAACACCCGCACCATCAAGAGCCTGGTACGAACCTCCGCCAGCGAGGAAGCGGAGCTCAAGCCGGAGGGGACTCAGCGGAGCCGTTCTTCGAGCCGCTCGTGCAGGCCCTCGGTGGGGAAGCGCGCCTTGAACCGCTCCCGGACCGCCTCGGCCACACGGTGACGCCGTTCGAGGTAGTCCTCGATCTCCTCTCGGTGCCGGAGAGAGTAGGCGATGGCGGCGTAGATGTCCGCGAGCTGAAGAGCCGAGTAGTCCTGGGCGATCTGCTCGGGGGTCGAGCCGTGCCTGGACGCCGTCAGAACCGTATCCAGTGTGACCCGGGTCCCGCCGACGCGGATGACGCCGTCAGCGTCTTCGCTCAGGGGGATGGGCTCGGTTCTTGTCAGCGGTGCCATGCGGTTCTCCTCGACGAGCGTCTATCGATTGCAGCCGGCGCGGGCTTGACGGAAGCGGGCCCGGGGGCCGAGCGACACCATGGTGACGGAACTGTCCGCTACCGGGTGGCTGGAGCCGCCTCTTGGCGTCTACTGGTCGTCGAAGATCTTGGCCACCGGCAGCCGGAAGCCTGGGAGGACCGGCGCGCCGTCGAGGACATCGTCCTCCGACAGGTGACGGGGTTCGCCGTTGGGCCGGTGAACCGTCGCCGTCCGCGTGCGCGGATCGATCACCCAGACCGCCCGGCCGCCGGCCCCGAAGTACTCCAGCACCTTCTCCTCGATCTCGCGCGCCACGTTGCTCGGCGAGAGGACCTCCACCGCCAGGTCCGGTGCGCCTTCGAGGTACGGGCCGCGACGCCGTGCACGCTCGATCCGCTCCGCCGAGACGAAGGCTGCGTCCGGCCCACGCACCGTGTCCGGGTCACTCTCCAGGACGAAGCCGGTCTCCGTGTAGACCTTCCCCTGCCGCCTACCGTGGACGAAGGCGAAGAGAAGGGCGACGAGGACGGTGGTGACCCCTCCGTGGACCTCTCCCGGTGGCGGCTCCCGGACCATCTCGCCACGGACAAGCTCGATCCGGTCGTCGTCGTCTGGCAGGAAAGGCAGATCCTCGGCACGGAGGCGGGGAGAAGTGAGTCCTGTTTCTGACATTTGTATCCTCTGGCGATGACTATAGCGCATTCTCTGGGGCATGGAGCGCCCGGGGTGCAGGAGCAGCCAGCGAGCGATCCGAGCGCTCTTCGGCGCGAACGCGCTCGACGCTCGCCCCGGGTGCTTGAAGCGGTTCGGCCTTCTATAAGAGGACCCGGGCGGCGATCCGCCCGGGTCCACAGACTCCAGGTCGACTCCAGCTGCCTACAACGCCCGGATCAGCAACTCCCCGTCCTCCACCTCCACGGAGTAGCGCTGGCCGATCGGAAAGCCGCTCTCCTGGAGCCAGTTGCCAGACAGCCGGATCATGGGCAACACCTTTCCCCGCTCCGCCCCCTGCCCCGGCCGGTAGAGGGGGTGGATCCGCGCCAGCCGGCGCCCCTCCCGGTCGAACCGCGGCCGGCGCTTCCGGAGAGCCAACGCCCCGTCCGCCCGCTCCGCGACCTCACCCACCGGCCCGGTGAGCGCCGAGATCAGCGCACACGGCCCCCGGGGCTTCGTCTTCCGCCGCGGGCTCATCGGGTCACCTCCCCGGAACCGGCCGCCAACTCGGAGAGAATCCTCCCCACCCGCGCCAACGTCTCATCCCCCACGGACAGCAGGAACTGAGCCAGAGCCAGCGGCCGCACCCGCAGCCCATCCAGCACCGTCAACACCTCCGACAGATCCTCGTTCCAGCCGAGGACCGTGCCGACGTCGACATGTCCATTTCCCCATCCGGAGACCAGGAGGTACAGATCCTCCTCCGCATCCAGATCCTCCACCAGCGCGAACCGCGGCGCCCGCCCGGTCAACGGCAACGCCGCAGCGGTCAGGTAGGCGAGATCCGGATCGGCCAGGCACGCCCGCGGCGCCGACTCCCCGGCGCAGAGACACCTCCAGGGGAACGGCGGCGCCTCGCGTCGGCGGGACGGAGGGACGATCTCCGCCGGCTGGACGGAGAAAGGGCCCGCGCTCGCAGCCTCCGGCGTGGGCGGGTGGTCGTGCTTCCTGCGGAGCCGGTCGAGGAACTCGGGAGAGAAGGCGTTGGGGAGGGAAGGGCGGTCGGAACCGCCGGGAGGGGTGTTCGGGGTCTTGCTACACTGATCGTCAGATCGGCGCATTGGGGTTGCTCCTTTGCGTCGGTTCAGGGCGCGGCAGAGGGTCACAGCTCTGTCGCGTCCGCCTGAAGGTTCTTGTGTCTGCTACGTCGTCAACTGGCTAGGTGGCCTCTCGTCGCGATTGCCGGGCACCTCCCCTCGGTCGTGATCCTTGAGATGGATTGTTCCCTCATTGCGCCTAGTTTACGCGTATTCGAGCTTTGTAGTCAAGCTAGCGCTCAAGCGCGGTTGGTCTTAAACACGGACGAAGTGCCGCGACGGAAGCAAGGGGATGGCATCGAGACCGGTCGAGGAGTGCACCCCGATTGTGAGGGTAAGTCCGTTGGCACGAGGGATCCGCGCTGCGATCCATGCGAAAATCCGCTTGCCCGCAAGGTCAGCCTTCGCTAACCTCTGACGAGGCTCAACCACGGGCCGGAAACCCATGTAAGGCTCTCTCGGGGGGACAGAGATGCGCAGACCGCAAGAGCTCGTCAAACAGCTAAGACGTGAAGCTGACCTCCTCCAGGTCGCTGAGCGCCTCGGGATGCGTGTCTGGAGGAGAGAGTCAGAGGTTCCTCTTGCTCTTTGCCCGTTCCACAAGGACCATCGGCCATCCCTTCACCTCTACCGGAAACCCTCCGGACCTGATTACTATCATTGCTACGCCTGTGGTGCTCATGGCGATGTCTTCGATCTCGTTCTCAAGAAGGCGAATCTTGGCAGCTTTGTGGAAGCGGTCGACTGGCTAGCGAGCGCTCTTGGGCAGGAAGTAGGAGCTCGTGACTTCTCCGAGGCATCTACCAGCCTTGGCCTCCGTGATGCGGGACTCACGAAAGCGCTCGCAATCTTTCAATCAGAGACTCAAGCGGAGGGGCGCCTCCTTGAGCGATTCGCAAGAACTCGTGGCTACGAGGCGGACTTCCTCCGGAATTGTGAGGTCTTCGGCGCATCTGCGCGGAAACTGACCCGGAACTCCTCCGTCAAGAGGGATCGCCTTGCTCAGGCTCGCCTTGAAGCAGCTGGCCTTCTGGTCCATCGCGACCGCCTCCGGGAAAACACGCAACCGAACTTGCCATTCCCTGGCCCCACAGACTTCTTTTGGGATCGCCGGATCATCTTTGCCATCCGAGACCGAGCCGGTGGCCTGATGGGTTTCGCGGGTCGAGCCACGGATGCTGCAGCCCGTCCCAAGTACCTTTACTCTAAGGGATTCAAGCGATCTCACTCTTTGTACAGGCTGAACCAAGTTCTCAGTTCCGCCTTCTTCCGAAAGAAAGAGACGGGTTCCTCTCGACGAGCGCGAACTCCTTCTACCCTGGATGTCTACCTGGTAGAGGGGTTTCTCGATGCGCTCAGGTTTGAGAGCCTGGGCTTGAATGCATGCGCTGTTCTCGGTAGCACCTTGACCCTTCAGCAAGCCGCTCAGTTGGCCGACCTTGCAATCGAAGTTGCACGCCTAGGCGGAGTGCTCGCGCTTCACCTCTTCCTAGACCAAGATGAAGCCGGCAGGGAGGGCACCGCTCGGGCGCTTGCGAGGCTTTGGCAGATCTGCCCGGAGCTCCATGCAAGCGCGCTAATTGACGTGGTATCACTCCCGCCATCGGCTCTCCCTGGAAAGGATCCTGATGCGGTTTTGCGAGAATCCGACAAGGAAGGTGCTGAACAGACGCTCTCTTCGGCCTTGGTCCCTCCTGCCCTTTTCCTTCTCGCAAACCGGCTCACCTGTGAGCCGTCAGAGGTCGACCATGTCTGGGCTACAGCTTCGGCACTGACTCAGCAGTGGGTGCTTCAGAGCCTAGAGGCGGACATCGGCCGCGACGCTTGGCGCCTCGCAGCCCTGCGCCTGAGGCCCTTCTCCACATCCGTCGCCAAGCCACCGGAGCCGGCGCCAATCTGGCAGGATTCCTTGGAGAACTTCTTCGCAGTTCCAAGTTCGGTCAGTGAGGGAAAGGGGGCCCAAACACGAAGACCAAGAAGACTTCACGCTCCACCAAAAGATATACAAGCTGAGACCCAACGTCTCCAGTTGGCCCATCATCTAGCCCTGGCCAGCCGACACCGTCGCGAATTTCCTATCGATGAATCCACATGGCTTCGGCTCAACATGACTTTCGATGTCATGGCATCCTTCTACAAGGCGGTTCTGGAGATAGGTTCGTCACAACAGCTTGAACCCTATCTCGCAGTCTATCTTCCCAAAGCAAGCGGGGGCCTCCGGCTCAAGGCTCTGCCTTGCGCCGAGGACCTCACAATTCAGCAATACATGCTTGATGAGCTACTTCGAACGTATCGTGACAATCCCAGCTTTGCCAACTACATACCGGCTGTACGGTGGCAGAATGGGCGCCTATGGACAACTGGATGGTCTCGGGATGGGGAGCCAGTCCCTCGTGAAGGCGCGGTTAGCTTCGCCTACCAAATCGACATGGACGCTTTGGAAGGCAGGGTCCGACCAGGGAAAAGGACGCTCTTTCGTCCATTCTTTGATTGTTGGAAAGGATTCATTGGGAGACTCTCGGAGTCTATATCCGAGTTTCAAGAAGATAGGCTCTACTGTTTACGCCTGGATATCCGCGGTTTCTATGATCATCTGCGGCGTAGCGCCGTGAATGATGCTCTTAGACGACCATTGGAGAACGCTCTGAGCTGCGAGGATTTTGATCCCTTTTCGGTTGCACCGTTGTTCCAGCCGTCGAGCAGAGCCTCGCACGATGAGCCGACTTCCCATCTCAACGAAAACATCGCGCACCAAAGGGCTCGTGCGCTCGTCGATTGGTTCTGTAATCAGAGTTTTCATTACACCTATTGCGATCCGACAACAGGGCAGGCCAACTCCTCACCTTTTGAGGACATTGGAATCCCTCAGGGCCCAGACCTTTCGGCCTATCTGGCAAATATCGCGTTGTTTCCGCTCGACTATGAATTGAGCAAAGCAATTGTTGCACTCTCCGAAGAGACCTCCGACTCGCAGACAATGCCCGCTCAGTCTTCTCCCGTTGAGATGCGAGCTGACGGCCAAGCTGCGCCTCCAGGCTCCGGGGCACGCACGCGCCGGGCCGTCTACGCGCGCTATGTCGATGACATTGTCCTCATCTCGCAGCGCCCCGACCAGCTCGAGGCACTCCGAAGCAAGGTACAGCACGAACTCTCCAAGATCGGCCTGTCACTGAGCAGGAAGACCGAGCCACTTCCTCCCATGAGTCAGTCTGAGCTCCGCCGATGGCTTACTGACCAGAGAAGTCTTGGAGCTGGGTATGGTCCCATCCCTGGGGTCGATCCAGAATTGCTCCTTGCAACCCAGCGATGGCCTGACGCTGGAATTGAACTCGATCGTGGGACTGCGCTCCAGCTCCTCCATGGTCACTCCCCTCCGGATGTGCTAGAGAATTCGCAGGACGTCTTCTCCAATATCGCACTCGCTCGCCAAGCAGACCTTCGACCTGGTGATGAATCCGTCGTTGCCAAACTTCTTTGGCTCTTGGTCGCAGCATCGCAAGGGGATTCTGGGACCACAAGTCCTCTCCAGACTCTCGGTGCCTTCAGGAAACTGTGGAACGACTCCAAGCCTGCGCGGCTACCAACCATATCTTCGTCGGCTGCTGGAGGGCTCCCCGAGGCCTTCCATGCTACATGGCACATCTTCGCTTGGATGGAAGGGCTACTTCTCGCGCTTAGAGCTCGTCCCGACAGGCACCCCGGAGCCGATTCTCCAACCAAGCGACGCTGGGAAGCTCTCCGGAGATTCCTCGCTTCCCAAGTTGGGAGAGGGCTTTGTGACAGGATTCTTGAGGCGGGTCCTGACCAGCGCGATGAGGAAGGTGTCCGCCTCTTTGAGCATCAAAGAGCCTCTTGGTACACTGTTCTTCTGGCGGCCGCCTCCGAAATCTTCGGAGCATACATGCCCAAGGGAGAGGTGCCTGACTTCTCGTTCTGGCGCAACCTAAAGCTATCCTCTCCCGTCCTCTTTCGTCATGCATGCTCTCTGCACTCAGCTTGGCCCAACTCCACAACGCTGGAACCTCTCACCCGCCTGCCCAACTCAGGGCGATCTGAGGAAGGTGGGCTCCTCGAGCTTCTTCAAGTCCACGAGTCGATCGCGAGACTCGTCGGGAGCCGAGACTCCTCTACTCTAGAAGGCGAGGCACCAGACCCACTGCAGCCCATGGTAGATCGGGTCAGAACGCGAATTCGTCCAACAAGACCTGAGGCGACGCCGCTGCTCCAGACATTGTATCTCTGGCTGCCTGGTACGGAAGACGAGCAGCAGACCGGACAGACCTGGCACGAGTCCAGCTATCTCGTTCCGGCGGTGGCGGCCCTGGTCAACGTAGCGCGGACCGAAACTGTCACGCTGCTTTCTAGACGACCGTGGATGCAGCGTGCGCTGGCTCACTTTCACGGCCTTCCGGCCGAGACCAGATTCCTCCCAGTGCCTCCTGGCGTTTCCCAGAGCATCTTGATCGCCATTGCAGGCAAGAGACTCCACGTTTTCTTCCTCTTCCCCAGCGAAACCGTACCTCCGGTAGCCGACCTCATCTCCCTTCTCTCCGAGTCCTTCAGACCCAAGCAACTCTCCTGGGAGCCCCTAGATGGCCCCTCCGCTGCTGATGTTTCCTGGCGTCTCCTGAGCGCGGACCTCGATGGCTGGGAAGTCCAAGAGCCATGCGATCAACCGCTAGTCCAACGAGATGACGCCAAGAAGATCCAAATTCTCTTGGAGATCGTGAGCGCCTACCGCAGTCTTACGCGAGAGCTGGACACAGAAAGCTTAGAGGCCTTCGCCGTCTCGTGCTGCCACCTTTTGCGGAGACAATCAGTAGATTCTGGCAAGGAAGGAGTTGTGTGGTCAGTCCTCGGGCTGGATGTAGAAAGGGCCAAGATAGGCTCTCAGGCTTTTCTGCGTCAGCGAGAGGCGGGGAGCCTCCTGGCAGAGCCTGTGCCAGCAGAAGGCTCCGACTTCTGGCGAATAGGCACAGCACTAGCTGATCTCTGGGGAGGAATAGACAAGGGAATCTCAGACCCGCCGTCCACCCTGAGTTCCACCGCGCTCTATCTTGATGACCGACAAGATCTGATGGTCGAGACAATCTCGCGGATAACTCTTGCCCAGCTCCGAGGAGTTTTTGCCGACAAGCCAGGCCGGCTTGCGAAGTTTCCCGGAGAAAACCTCCCCCTTCGCGTCGAGCGGTCCATCGGTCGTGTTGAGAAGTTCGCGAATGCTTTCAGGTCAGGAGACCCACTCACCACTCTCGCTCTAGGACTGGGCTGCTTTCTTCAGACTCGCTTTGATCTAGCCTTTGGCAATCGTCTGGCGAGAGATCAAGCCTCGGGTGCCTCGGCTGCAACGGTCCTGGCGAAGGCCACACGTGTCTTGCTAGGGGCTGACGCGCGCCTTCACCGAGCACTTCCCTTGCCATCAACTTGGCCCGACTGGCTACCCCAGAGGCGTCCGGCAGCAGCCTGGTTCGCAGTTGCAGAGCGTCTCTCTCTGCTTCCTTCAACGCAAGACTCCTGCTCTGTCCATCAAGCGATAGCGGGCTATCGCCTCCTCGGTCTCGGCGAGATGCTTAGGGCCCAGGCCCTTGAACGATGGGCTGCGCTCGCACCTGAGAATCGCCGCGCCGATCTCTGGGCGCTCAATCTCGCCGCCTGGGGCATCGACGAGGAAGCGGTGCTGGTTAGTGGCGAGGCCTCCCAGGATCTCCTACAATTCCTCGAAGGACTTTCCACGCGAAGTTCTCCACAAGATCTTGCTCAGCTAGACGCGGTCACGCCGCTGGGCTGGTTTGTTGTCCTTGGTGCCCTTAGCGGTCTCACACCCGGAAACGACTTGCGCCCAGGAGTTCCCCTTCAGGATACTCGTGAGCTGGAAGCCCTGCAGTCGCTCCCATCTCTTCTGGCAGCCGCTCCGAAATCCAAAGAGTCGGGCAGTCTCACTAAGCCTTCAGAAGGCAAACTCGACTTCCTGCTCACCGAGGACCAGTTGCAAGGCTTTCTCCGAGCTCTTGAGTTGCTGGATGATCGGGAGGGAATAAACGTTGCTCAAGAGGAATCCCACCGCCTGCACTTCTCCGCTCGGTCTGGGATACTCTGGGAAGTTCGCTCCGACCTTCTGGGTAATCGAGAAGTGCCTCTCTGGGCCCTCCGGTACGTTTGGCTTCGAGACCCGCGAGAAAGGCCCGAAGAGGGCACTTCGTCGCCCAGTGGGATAGTGCAACGGAGAGCGGCACTCTCGACTTTTCAGGGACGACTCGTCGGAGCAGCCTGGGTCAGTTCAGACCTCGCAGCACTCGCCGGGCTTGACTTCGCTCCGACCTTTCCTGACGAGATTCCGGTGCCTTCAATTCGTTCCCTTCGCCCCGACTCCACGGTGGCTCAACCGCCGGACATCCCTGAAGATGCAGAAACGCCGGGACGTTCGAAAGGACAGACCGCAGTCGAAGACAAAGGTCCCATTCTACCTAACACTCGCCCGCTCGACTCGGGTCCTACGTCGCACAGTCACTCCGAGGTCTTGGACGGTCTCCGTGCGCTCCAACGCCGGGACTGGGTCCGACGTGGGGCCTCGAAGCGACAGAACACGGCGCGGATCGCGCTGCTTCAGTGGTCAGTTTGTGAGAGCTATAGACATCCTATATTCGAAGCCTGCGGTAATGTCGAGCAGTGGCGCAATCTGGGCAAGGATCGGGTGAGTGAGGTTGACTACCAACGGATAGAAGACGAGCTCAAGAGAAACAGATGCTATCGACGCGACTTGCTTGGCCCGCCATTGGGGTTCGGCGACAATCCGGCAACCCTACCTAGCTGCAGCGAACACCGCCGCCGCCGCATCCTATCAGACGTTCTAGCTGCTTGCTCAGACCTGAAAGTGGACATTCTTTTGTTACCTGAATACTCTGTGCGGCCGGATACTGTTGCCTGGTTGGCCGATCCCCAAAACATCTCGCTGACAACGGCAGTCTGGGCCGGGACGTATCGAATCCCTCCGGCTTCGTCCCTGCTGTTGGCTAACGATCCGATTTCGCCTTCCGAGAGAGAACCCTGGTCAGCCGTACTGAGTGCTGTTCTCCCGAGCCTTACCTCAGAGCCTCGGCGTATTCTCTGGAGGGCCAAGAAGTACCCTTCGCACGCTCTCGGAGAGGTTTTTTGTCCAAATGGCGACAGATTGGGACCACTCTTCCCCTTAGAACTAGGCGGAGAGGCATTTGATCCCAAGCGATTCGTGCTCGAACTAGTTTGCTCGGAGATCTTCCTCGCCACGAGTCCAACCAACTGGACGACTCTGGCCTCCAGCTTGGCTGCACTCCGGGCTAAGTTCTACGCGAACCAAGCTTCTGTGGAAGCGGCCCTCGATCAAGTGCACGAAGATGTTAGAGATCTTGGGAATTATCTCTCGTACCAGTCAGTCAAGCAGTTTCCGAGACGATCAATTCTGCTTGTCCCTGCGATGACCCCGCGGACAACAGACTATGCTGCCTTCGGTCAGCTCAATTATCTGTCCGCCGGATTGACAACAGTCTTTTGTAACGCTGTTCTTGGCAGGCACAGCATTGGCAACAGCTGTTTCATCGGGAATGACTGCTGGGATCGCACAGATCGCGATTCTGACCGGGGAATGCCGTCCCTGAGCCCCTACCATGGCGAAATCCCTGGGATCTTCCATCAGTATTCTCATAACCGTGGCTGGCTTGGACGCAAAGAGCAGGCTCTCGTAGTTGCCGATGTCGACCCGCTACATGCCGTTGAGGGGAGGCCACGCACACAATCTCTCCCTCCGCCCCTTGAGCTTGTCGCACACATTCCCATTATCGAGTCGTGGAGGTCACGGCGGGATCAGGATCCACATCCAACCGAGACCGGTTGTCTCTGTCGCGAATACGAGGCTTTCTCGCCCAAGGACGACTTCTTCCACCAACTCCTGGACCGGCTCCAAGCTGGCCTAAGGTCTACCGCTGATGATCCAGAGCCGGCCAAGCTCACGCAGTCCTTACGCCAGCTTGCCGAACTTGCTGGCCATGACAGGAGAGGCTGGCTATCCCTACGGGCAGATGCTTACGAAGAACGGCATCGCGACGATCCAGTCCTCTGGCCGCCTCCAGTAGCCCTCGATTGGCTCTGGGTTGACTTGGGAAGGCCTGGCGACGTGGAGCGCTATCCGGCGATCGAGGTGCCGCCGTTTCGCAGCCACCCGGATGAAGCAGAAGCAGAGCAGCTCGAAGAAAGGAAGGATAGCTCGACAGATCTGGGCAACGAATCAAGGGAGGATTCGTAGGCGGGCCAGACAAGTTGCCAAGGGATTGGAGGTAGGTGTCGCTTCTCGGCGAACCGCACCGCGCGCCGGGCGGCGTCGAGCATGTGCCGCAGTCGGAAGCGGTCACGCTCGGAGAGCTTCATGCCCCAGCTCCAGTGCCTCGTCGAGTACGCGCTGTCTGAAGTATCGGCTCAGATCTTCGGCCGTCACCAGGTCGACGTCGAACCCGATCAGCTCGCCGAGCTCGCGTTCCATCCGCGACATGTCCAGGAGCGTGACCCTCGTCCCGGGCTCGAATTCGACGAGCAGGTCGACGTCGCTCTTCCCGGTGTCGAAGCGACGGAAGTCCCCGACCTCGGCGATGCCGTCGTCGAGGTCTCCCAGGGCGGAGCCGAAGAGCTTGAGGTGCCGGATCGAGTGCTCCCGGCAGTAGCGATCGATCTCCCGAGCTCTCCGTCTGAGGTCCTCCTCGTCGCGGGCTCGTACCACCCACAGCCGGAAGCGTGGTGAGGACTGATCGAGAAGGCGCGCAGTCCCCATCAGATCCAAGAGGAGCGACAGGTCTCGGAGAATCGAGATGCGCCGGAAAGAGTGCGCCGGCTGCCGGTCGCGGCGCCACTGTTCGATCCGATCCCGGAGCAGTGGGGCTCCCTCTTCCAGTGGCACGAGCAACTGGAGGCCGGTCAGGTCGTAGATGAGCAGGTGATCAATGGAGGGGCGGCCGACCTCGAGCATCTGGGCCTTGCGCAGGAACGCGCTGAACAGGACATCCGCCCACCGCGCGGCGGCGTCCGCATCCGGAGTGTTGATGTCCACGCCCTCGGGGAAGACGATGTCGCGGTCCCCTCGGCGAGCCGCTTCGGTGAGCGCCTGCTGATACTGCTCGGTCGAGCCGTCGGTGATCTCGAAGGTCTCGAGCTCGCCGTCCGGCCATTCCAGCCGGAAATCTGGTGGGCCCTGACCCGCGGCCGTCTTGTGCAACGTCACCGGGAGCGGCAGCAAGCCCTCTTCCCCCGCCATGAACCTGAGGTATCGCTGGATGCAGAAGTGCTCCCGGTGGTCCTTCGTCCGCCCGCCGTTCCGACCGGGCACTCGGCGGTCCAGGTCGTCCAGCGTCTCCAGTAGATCGTCGCGGTCCTCGAAACGCACGGCGGCGCCGGGCTCGAGAAGCACCTCGTCGATTCCGCGGTTCATGCCGGAATGGTATCTCAGCGCAGCTCTCCAGCCCTGAGCGCCCCCGCTGCGGAGAGGGGCGTGGGTCGTTCAGCTCCGGCCAGGCGGCCTGTCTCAGAGCTCGGAAGTCTGACTTGGTCGATGACTTCCGAGTCGATTTCCGAGCAATCTGGCCGGGGGCGAGTCGCCGGGGTGGAAGCTCCCGTTCCTCGGACCGTCACTCGGCATCGGCGAGATCTTTGACCAGGATTTTCGTCTCGTAGGTACGCCCCTCGAAGATGTACTCGCCGGTGCCTGCCGTCCGATACCCGCACGCAAGGTAGAAGGCGAGCGCGGCCCGGTTGCCGGACCAGGCGGAGAGCCACAAGGCTTCGGCGCCCTGTTCGGATGCAACCTGTTCGGCCCGCTGAAGCAGATCGGTTCCGAGCCCCATCCCCTGAAACGGGCGCTGCACGTATAGCCGGACGAGCTCCGCGGCGGCCCTGCCGGGGCTCTCCACGTCCACCGGTGGGGAGGGGTTCACCGTGACCTCGGCGAACGCCACCAGGTGCGGTTCGGCTCCCTTCTCCTCGCCGACGCGTTCGGCCAGCAGGAAGGTGGTCGCCGGGTCGGCAAGGCGCCTCGCGAACGCCTCCTGCGAGTAGCCGGTGAGCACTTCGCGGGCGAGGTCGGGACGGATGCCGCCCGTGGCGTAGGTGTCGAGGAACAGCTGCGTCGCCAGGACGGCGACGCAGAGGGCGTCGTTCTCCCGGCCGCGGCGGATCGCGATGGTCTTGGGAGTCGTCATGGGGCGGATTACATGGAGGGGATCAGGGCTTGTCGGCTTGGCGGCGCCGCCACCAGTCGAGGATCTGGTCCTCGCCGATGGGGCGGTCGTCGGCGGGGATGCGGAGGCTCTCGCGGACCGCTCCCCAGGTCCCGCGGTCGACCGTCATGGCCACCGCAAAGGTGATCGCCATGGCCAGGAGCGCGCCGAGGCCGGCGACGCCCATGTCCTTCTGGGCATCCCAGACGTCGCCCTGGGCGCCGAGGAAGGCGAGGCCGGCCTCGGGGTTGACCTTCACCGCGGCCAGCCACTCGAGGATCTCCCCCTCTTGTCGATTCGCCGAGAAGGCGAGGGTGAGCTCGATCGGGAGGTAGTCGTTCCAGAAGCCCTTCGCCCTCGAGATGCGGATGAACACCTCGCGCACCGGGTAGGCGACCAGGAATCCGAAGCAGAAGTGCACCAGCCGGTCGTACATGTTGCGGTCGGCGCCGACCCAGTGCTGGAGGGTGAAGCCGAAGGGCACCTCCGCGTAGGTGTAGTGCGAGCCGATGACGTGGAGGATCATGAACAGGGTCAGCAGGGTGTAGGAGATGAGGGAGAGCCGGAACCAGCGGCCGAGGAGGAGGATCAGCGGCACGCCGGCGAAGACGAGGTAGTTCTCGAGCAGCCAGTCCTCGGGGTAGACCGGTCGGATGGCGGCCCACACCCAGACCGCGGCGAAGGCCAGGAACAGCCCCAGCAAGTAGAGTCGTCGGCGCATGGAACACCTCGGCTTTCGGGTTGTCTCGTGGTGGGGAGTCTACCGTCTCGGGCTTGCGGATCCGGCGCCGAGGTGCCCGCAAGAGGCTCGTGATCCGGGGGCGGCCTCAACCTCTTCGTCCTCGTCATCGGTCGTGGCGCAGCGTGGTACACTCTCTGTACTACGAGGAGCCTCACGCCATGACGACTGTTCGCCTCGACACCGAGCTCGAGACCACCCTGGAGCGCCTCGCGCGGCAGCGGGGGCAGACCAAGTCCGACGTGATTCGGGACGCGATCGAGCATCTCGCACGCGAGCAGGAGGCAGGCGGCGCCACGGCGCTCGAGCGTCTGCGGCCGTTCATCGGGATCGCTGACAGCGGAGGGCGCGAGCTTTCCCGCCAGACCGGGCGGCGCTTCCGCGAGATGCTCGAGGAGAGGCGCCGTGCGAGCCGTTCTGGTTGACACCGGGCCTCTCGTCGCCCTCTTGGACCGGAGCGATGGTGAGCACCAGGCGGTGGTTGAGACCCTGGGAACGATCCGCGACCCGTTGGTCACCGTCGGGCCCGTCGTGGTCGAAGCGATGGAGCTCCTCGGGTTCTCCTGGGCGGCGCAGGAGGGCCTCTGGGAGATGCTCGAGACCGGCAGCGTCACCCTCCTGCCGCTCGAAGAAGGGGACTTCCCTCGCATGAAGAAGCTCATGGAGAAGTACCGGGACCTCCCCATGGACCTCGCCGACGCCGCTCTCGTCCGGGTCGCTGAGCGCGAGAACCTCTCCCGGGTCTTCACCCTGGACCAGCGCGACTTCCGGGTCTATCGCCGCCAACGGAAGGGCAGCTTCACTCTGCTTCCGTAGTGGTCGTCCCGCGAATCGGCATGTCAACCCAGTCGACGGACCACGAGGTCCCCGAGGTGCCAGGAAGCACGAAGCCAGCTTGTGTAGGAAGCCGAAGTGTGGCTACAATGGCCACGGAGGCGCCCATGACCACTGTCAGCACCCGCAAGCTCAAGGACAGCCTGTCGGCCTATCTCCGCCGCGTCGAGCGCGGTGAGCAGATCGTCGTCATGCGGGGCAAGAAGGCTGTCGCGGCACTCGTCCCGTTCGAGGAGGCCGCCGGGCTGGACGAGGACGCCAAGTTACGCCAGCTCGCCGCGCAGGACCTGCTCGTGCTTCCCGAGGGTCCGACGCCGGAGGATCGCTTCACCGCTCCTCGCATTCCGGCCCGCGGCAAGTCTGCCTCGGAGATGGTGCTCGAGGACCGCCGGTGATCCTGTTCGCGGACACGAGCGCTCTGATCAAGCTGTACATCGAGGAAGACGGCAGCGAAGCCATGGCCGAGCGCGCTCGGCGCAGCCGGATCGCTCTGTCGGTGCTGGCCTACGCGGAGGTCTACTCCACGTTCGCCCGCCGCCTGCGAGAGGCCCTGCTCACCGAGGAGGAGCACGACGATCTGGCCGATCGGTTCGAGCGCGATTGGCAAAGCGTGATCGCGGTCGCGGTCCGGCCGCCGCTCATCGGTCGGGTGCCGCGGCTGGTCAGAGAGCATCCTCTGCGGGGTGCCGATGCAGTTCACCTGGCCAGTGCGCTGGCGCTTCGGGAGGCCGGCGTGGACGTCACCTTCGCCGTCGCCGATGGCCGGCTGGTGGATGCTGCAGGGCTCGAGGGGCTGGAGGTCTTCAATCCGTTGAATTGACGACGCACCACTCCGTGTTCGGCGCGCAGACGAGGCACCACGAGCTCAGGGGTGCCGATTCCACGGCTTCTGCCGATCTGCGGCACGGCTTGTCGATCCATGGCACCCGTTGCCGGTTCACGGCACGGTCTGCGTACGAGCCTGGGGGCCCTGGTCGAGGTCCTGGTCTGGGGTGCCGGGTGAATGGTGTACAGGACCTGATCGACCCCTGGTCAGCTTGAGGGAGCGCTCGAGCGACCGGTGGTGCATTGTGACGAGCCCCGCGACCTGGATTCCGAGCAGACTCCTAATGCGAGCCGATGACGTGGAGGATCATGAACAGGGTCAGCAGGGTGTAGGAGATGAGGGAGAGCCGGAACCAGGATGCCAGGCAAGGAGAGGTGGAGGCGACTGAGGCCGGCGTCAGAGGTCGTAGTGACCGCCGATGGCGAAGATGTAGATGGCCCCCTCGTCGAACTTGTAGATGAGGCGGTCGCCGTGGGAGAGCCGCCGCGACCAGAACCCGCTCAGGTCATGCTTCAAGGGCCGGGCTTTCCGGTGCCACGGGCCGGGTCTCCCCGCCGCATCTCCTTGAGCTGGCGGCATAGGGTCCGATGGAGGGCAGGGTCCTTCTTCCGCAGCTTCTCGTCGCGCTCCCAGGTATCCCCCTCAAAGACGATCGATCTCATCCAACTCCTCGGAGTTCGGCCGGTAGCCCGTTTCGGCTTCGTGGGTTTCGGCGGAGCGGGCGATCTGTCGCATGAGCGATCGATTCTGGAGCACGTACAGAGTCTCGCGCTCGCGCTCCCAATCCTCGGCGCCCAGGACGACGAAGCCCTCGCCGCCGCGGCGGGTGACACGAAGAGGCTCGTGATCGCGAAGCACGCCTTCGACCGCCTCCCGGAGCTTGCTGCGGAACTTGTTGACCGACATCTCGCGCATGATCTTCTCCTTGGCTCGAAACGTACGCAGTTACGGCACAACTCGTCAAGGGCTGACGCGAAGGGGTCTGCAAGCTGTCTCCGGATCACGGCCTGCTGGCTCGCCGCCGCCACCAGTCGAGGATTTGGTCTTCGCCGATGGGGCGGTCGTCGGCGGGGATGCGGAGGCTCTCGCGGACCGCTCCCCAGGTGCCGCGGTCGACGGTCATCGCCACCGCGAAGGTGATCGCCATGGCCAGGAGCCCACCGAGGCCGGCGACGCCCATGTCCTTCTGGGCGTCCCAAGCCGAAGGGGACCTCCGCGTAGGTGGAGGAGTCTGCGCGGCAGAACCACGCGGCCGGGCGCCGGGGCGGTCCGAGCGGGCTGCTAGACTCGCAGAATTCAAAGGAGGGTCCAATCATGCGTATCCGTTCGATCGCAGTGGTGCTGATCGCCTTTCTCGCTTGCGCGGGGTTCGCGGGTGTCGTGCTCGCCAAGAAGTCCTTCGACATGAACCTGTTCCTGGGCAAGCCACCGAAGGAGGCGGGGGACGCCTTGCTCGCGGTGGCGCAGCGACAGGCCGAGAAGGGGAGCTGGGAGAACCTCGCCGTCGCCCGGATAGAGATCCTCGGTGGGGAGCGGGAGAAGGGCGAGGCGCTCCTGGATCAGGTCACCCACGGCAAGATGAAGGAAGAGGACTGGATGCGGGTCGGCCGGATTTACTGGGAGGCCGGAGATCACGACAAGGCGTTTGAGGCGTTCGAGCAGGCGATCGCTACCGATCCCGAGGATGCCGAGAACTTGGCCGAGGTCGGGGCGCGCTACAACCTCGCCGGTGACCGCGGGAAGGCGGAGGAGTACTTCCAGCGCGCCTTCCGGCAGAAGCCCGACAACGTGTGGGTGACGGTTTCCGTCGCCGCGTCGTACCTCGGCGTGGAGCCGCAGTAGAAGACCTGGGTGGATTCCGCTGGAGCAGAGTCACCGGATGGCATTTCCACAAGTTGCCCTCTTGCTGGCGCTTCTGTCGGCCGCCGGACCAGCGACGGCCGTGAGCCCGGATCTTTCCGAGCTCGAGGCGGTTGGCCAGGCTCTCTTTGCAAAGGACCGGGCGACCTGGCTTGCGACGGACCGGATCGTGGAGTCGTACGGGCCACCTCTACTTGCCTGACACCTCGTCCGTCTCGTCGAGCCGGTCGAGGACGGCAGGATCCAGGAGTCGGAGCCGAGGAATTAGAAGGTCACGCTTCAGTTCCAGCTCACCTGGACGGCGCAGGTACCTTCGCGGCTTCCCTCGAGGGGAGAGCAGCAGCATCGGGGGCGCTCTCGGCCTTCAGCAGGAGCTTGACTAGTGTCGAATTGGGCGGTATTGTGGCGGTATTCATGACGAGCGCGAACACCTGTCACACCAGTTCGGTGGTGCTTGGACGGATCGCAAGCTGCAGGTCCTGGAGAGCTACCTCCAGGCATACACGACGGCTCTCAAAGACAAGCCGAGCCGGGGCCGACCGTTCCGGAAGGCCTTCGTCGATGCGTTCGCGGGGACCGGCTACCGGGAGATCCGTCGGGACGAGCACAATTCGGACCAACAGTCGCTGGAGTTCCCCGACCTGGCAGGTGAGGAGCCCCAGCAACTCCTCGACGGTTCCGCGAGAATTGCGCTCAGGACGGAGCCGTCCTTCGACACCTACATCTTCATCGAGAAGAGCGCGGCGCGGTGCGCTGAGCTCGAAGGTCTGAAGGAAGACTTCCCGCACCGCGCTGACCGGATCAAGATTCGACAGGGCGATGCCAATGCCGAGATTCGGGCGCTGTGCCGCGGGAACTGGTCATCCCATCGTGCCGTGCTCTTCTTGGACCCGTACGGCATGCAAGTTGAATGGCAGACCATCGAAGCGGTCGCGGGAACCGAGGCCATTGACCTTTGGTTGCTGTTCCCGCTCGGAATCGGTGTGAATCGGCTGCTGACCAGGTCAGGCGACATTCCGCCCAGTTGGCGTCGTCGCCTGGACCTGCTGCTGGGGACGACGGACTGGTACGATGAGTTCTACCGAGTCGACACAGAGCCAACGCTCTTCGGCGATGAGCAGCAGGTCATCAAGGCCAGGATGGAGACCGTGGGGCACTACTTCAACGAGCGGCTAAAGACGGTCTTCGCAGGCGTGGTCGATCAACCCGGCATCCTCCGAAACTCGGCCAACAGCCCCCTCTATCTGTTCTGCTTCGCTGCGGGGAACCCGAAGGGCGCCCGAATCGCCGTGAAGATCGCGAAACACCTCCTCAAGGAGCTTCGGTGATGGCGCAAGGCTCCGGGATCGAGTGGACCGAATCGACCTGGAATCCGGTCACGGGGTGCACGAAGGTGAGCCCCGGTTGCAAGCACTGCTATGCAAAGCGGATGGCGGAGCGGCTCCAGGCGATGGGGCAGGCGAACTACGCGAACGGCTTCGAGCTGACGCTCCAGCCCCACATGCTGGAGCTCCCCCTCCGGTGGAAGAAGCCGCAAACGGTTTTCGTCAACTCGATGAGCGACCTCTTCCACGACCGCGTGCCGATCGAGTACATCGAGCGGGTGTTCGACGTCATGGGGCGGGCCGACTGGCACCGGTTCCAGGTCCTCACCAAGCGGGCCGAGCGCCTGGCACGCCTGGCGCCGGAGCTTGACTGGGCCGAGAACATCTGGATGGGGGTGAGTGTCGAGACGGACCGCTACCGCCATCGGATCGACGCTCTTCGGGCGACCCCAGCGCGGGTCAAGTTTCTGTCGCTCGAGCCGTTGCTAGGGCCCCTCCGTCACCTGGATCTCGGAGGGATCGACTGGGTGATCGTCGGTGGGGAGTCCGGACCGAAGGCCCGGCCGATGGACCCCGCGTGGGTGACCGATCTCCGGGACCAGTGCCGAAGGGCCGGGGTGCCGTTCTTCTTCAAGCAATGGGGCGGGAGGAACAAGAAGAAGGCCGGCCGCCTTCTCCAGGGGCGGACCTGGAGCCAGATGCCCCTGAGCGACGCAACCTCTGGGGCAGCTCCGGCCTGAGGCGGACGCGGCCGGTCTGGTGGGTCGGGTGAATGGTGTTGGGCACAAGGAGGAGGCGTCCCCGGTCCCACGAACTATCACCTGCTATCCGCGAGATTCTTGACCACAACCTCCGTCTCATAGGTCCGCCCCTCGAAGATGTACTCACTGGTGCCCGCCGTCCGATACCCGCACGCACGGTAGAAGGCGAGGGCGGCCCGGTTGCCGGACCACGCGGAGAGCCACAGGGCTCCGGCTCCCTGCTCGAATGCGGCTTTTTCGGCCCCATGGATCAGGTCGGTTCCGAGGCCCTGGCGCAGAAACGGGCGCTGCACGTACAGCCGGACGAGCTCGGCGAGCAGGAAGGTGGTCGCCGGGTCGGCAAGGCGCCTCGCGAAGGCCTCTTGCGAGTAGCCGGTGAGCACTTCGCGGGCGAGGTCGGGACGGATGCCGCCCTCGGCGTAGGTATCGAGGAACACCTGCGTCGCCAGGACGGCGACACAGAGGGCGTCGTCCTCCCGGCCGCGGCGGATCGCGATGGTCTTGGGAGTCGTCATGGGGCGGATCAGGGCTTGTCGGCTTGGCGGCGCCGCCACCAGTCGAGGATCTGGTCTTCGCCGATGGGGCGGTCGTCGGCGGGGATGCGGAGGCTTTCGCGGACCGCTCCCCAGGTGCCGCGGTCGACGGTCATCGCCACCGCGAAGGTGATCGCCATGGCCAGGAGCGCACCGAGGCCGGCGACGCCCATGTCCTTCTGGGCGTCCCAGACGTCGCCTTGGGCGCCGAGGAAGGCGAGGCCGGCTTCGGGGTTGACCTTCACCGCGGCCAGCCACTCGAGGATCTCCCCTTCTTGTCGATTCGCCGAGAAGGCGAGGGTGAGCTCCAAGGGGAGGGAGTCGTTCCAGAAGCCCTTCGCCCTCGAGATGCGGATGAACACCTCGCGCACCGGGTAGGCGACCAGGAATCCGAAGCAGAAGTGCACCAGCCGGTCGTACATGTTGCGGTCGGCGCCGACCCAGTGCTGGAGGGTGACCCCGAAGGGCACCTCCGCGTAGGTGTAGTGCGAGCCGATGACGTGGAGGATCATGAACAGGGTCAGCAGGGTGTAGGAGATGAGGGAGAGCCGGAACCGGCGGCGGCCCACACCCAGACCGCGGCGAAGGCCAGGAACAGCCCCAGCAAGTAGAGTCGTCGGCGCATGGAACACCTCGGCTGCCGGGTTGTGTCGTGGTGCGGGGGAGTCTACCGTGCCCGCCGCCTCGAGCTTTTCATCCGTCTCCGATGCTGCTTGCCGCCGGCATGCCATTCGTCATACGATGTGAATGACATTGGAGATGCCGTGCGTACACTCAGCGTCAGGTTGCCCGAACCGCTAGATCGCAAGCTCGACCACGAGGCCCGCGACGAAGGGAAGAGTCGCTCGGAGCTGGCTCGTGAGGCGATCGTGGAGTACGTCGAGCGGCGGGAACGGGAGCGGTTCCTCGCCACGTTGGCGGAGGAGGCGCGAGGGCTCCGGGGTGCTCCCGAGAGCCAGCGCATCGCGGAGGAGTTTCTGGTCGCGGAGAACGAGGCCTTGGAGGTGGCGGAGGGAGGGGGCGAGGGGGATGATCCTGACGAGCGCTGGTGGGAGTGACCGATGAGGCGCGGCGAGGTCTGGGTGGCGAACCTGAATCCGAACCGCGGTGCGGAGATCGGGAAGATCCGGCCGGTCCTGGTCATTCAGGAGGACGCGCTCGGGCCGGAGGTCACACAGACGGTGGTTGTCTTGCCGTTGACGTCGCAGGTCCGCGAGACGGTGCAGCACCTGCGATGCACCCTGCCGGCCCGGGATCGTCTACGGCGGCCGTGCCAGGTCCTGATCGATCAGCCGCGAACCCTCGACCGCAACCGAATCGGCGAAGGCCCCCTCACTCGTCTGACCGAGCAAGAGATGACCGCCGTGGAGCGGACTCTCGAGGCCGTGCTCGGGCTGACGGAACGCCGGTGATCCTCCTGGAGCTCACCCAGC
>Ga0210074_1000143_pt1 | contig 28390 bp, 24 predicted proteins | sample China_Galinas_Co_FD_184860 | JGI IMG/M metagenome (GOLD analysis project Ga0210074, IMG submission 184860) | Wetland microbial communities from San Francisco Bay, California, USA, that impact long-term carbon sequestration -... | ecosystem: Environmental > Aquatic > Marine > Wetlands ... | reverse complement strand
AAGGCTGCCAGGGTCAGACCCAGGGTACCCGGCCCGAAGCTCACCCGGGAAACCCCGAGTTGGGCGAGACGCGCGAGCGGGACAGCGCCCGGATGGCCGATCACGGAGATTCGGCCGTTCACCTCGGCCACGGCGCGTTTGACCTTGTCCTCGTCGTTCAGACCGAGAAAGAAGATCACGTCCGCACCGGCATGAAGGTAGGCGTTGGCGCGGGCGACGGCTTCTTCCCAATCACCACCACCGGCGAGCGTGTCCACACGGGCATTGATGACGATTGGGATGCCGCTTGCCTCGGCCCCGGTGCGGGCCGCAGCGACGCGCCCGGCGGCGGTCTCAATGTCGTACTGTGGGGCCTTGGGCGCACCGATCGAGTCCTCGATATTGATGCCGACAATGCCGGACTCCTCGATGAGGCGGCGAACGTTACGGGCCACGCCTGCAGTGTCCGGCGCATATCCTTTCTCGAAGTCGGCGGATACGGGTAGGTCGACGGCGCCGGCGATTATGCTCGCCGCATGAATCGCCTCGTCGACGGTGATGCCTTCACCATCCGGGAGTCCGTGCGCATTGGAAATCGAGTGGCTCGCGGTGGCCAGCGCGGTCACGCCCGGAGCCTCGGAAACGATCTTCGCGGTAATGGCATCCCACACGTTGACCACGATGAGAGGCTCACCGGGAATATGCAGCGAGTTCAGGAGTTCAGCCTTCTGAAGTTGAGTGAAGCTCATGAATTTGGTCTCCTTTGCAGGTTGGTCCCGGAGTATCCGGAAACTCGAATATGGTGATGCAGAGAATCACGTCTTCCTCTGTCATTCACTGTTATTCCTCCGCCATATTACAGTTGTGACTTGAAGTAGTTGAAAGAATGTTTGAAGGCATCGCGCACTTTTTCCATCTCGGCGACCATGCTTTCCCACTTGTCTTCTCCAACCAACTGGATTTCCTCGAGTTTTGTGACGGCAAGTTTGGACTGCTTGCTCAGCTTGCTCATTTCTTCCTTGTACCTGGCACGCGCATCAATCTTCGCGTCCTGCGCCCTGGCCTCGAGTTTATTCATCTTTGCATTCAGTTCGTCGAGTTGCTTCTTCATCTTTTCGATATATTCGACTCTTTTTGACATGGTATTGGCTCCCGTGGTTAAAAATCGTCTGAGCGCGATTCGGCTCGTTTGATCATGTTGGTTTGATGTCATTGAGTATGTATGGCAAGAATACGCCTGGCATTGCGCCAGGACTGTTCGGTGCCACACGTAAGCGGTTTGACCGACTCGTCGAAGTTGCCGTGACACTTTTCTTTCGCCGCGGACACGCAGTAGTGTCGTTCAACACTCTCCCGGGTTTTCTGGCTCTGCGGGGCGCGGGGCATTTGCTCGCTTCCGTTTATCCCGCAGCCGCCCGACCGTACTTTCGACCAGTCTGGTCAATTTTTCCGCAGCACCGTCAACGGCCTCGTGCAAGGTCATTGCATGGTGAGTGACGGCGACGGGCGGACGACCCTCGAGACGGGCTTCCATCATGCAGCGCTTGTCATTCCGGGTGTCTTTGTGTCCGCTTTCGTCGGTCAGGTGGACCTCAACCCGCGTGATGTGATCGCTGAGTGAGTATAGCGCGCTCTTTACTACGCCTCTGATGTGATCTGCCAGCGCCTCGTGACCTTCGACGTTGTGGTCAGTATTGATTTGTACCTGCATCGTGTTCTCCTGTTGTATTGGTGATGAGCATAATGGTTTTAACCCTTACCTGGACTCCGCTTCGGACTTCTCCGCACATCGGTCTCAATCTCACCTTCGGTCATGCCAAATTGTTTCTCGGCACGTTCGCATGCACCGGTCGTTCAAGATGCATACTATTTTCGCCAAGTTGGCGCTGAACTGCTGTACGCTGGCGCACAGACAGTTGGCTCCCAGGGCTCCATGCTGGGTCAACACTTGCCCCTGGATGTAAGCATGCCAACACCGAGTTCTTCCATCTATGACTACATCGTCAGGGAACTGGCGCCTACCGAACATGAGCCGGACGAGGCCCCGATCACCATCGTTTGCGAACCGCTCAGCGTGCCGGGTAGGAAGGGTACCCGCAGTACAATCTCAATGCGTCTGAAGGCAGGCACCACTCCTGAAGAAGCGCGGGCAATCGCGGACACGCTGCAGGCCAGGGTCAAGAGGTTGTGTCATCTGGAGGTCTCAGGCGACGAAACCGTATGAACTGGCTTACAACACCTTTCTCAGCAAAGCGCGTCCGATAAAGCGGGCTTTATTGCCGAATGTAAAACGCTCGAGATTGGTCTTCACGATACCTTTTGTGAAGCGGGTGCGCTTCGAATAATCAATTTTCACATCGACGATGACCGGCTTGTTTTTTGCCGCCAATGAAAGTGCTGTTTTAATACCGCTTTCGCAGGCCGCGTCGTTTTCTATGCTTATAAACTCACAGCCCGTGGCATCGGCGATGCCCTTGATTTTGACTTCATGCAACACGGTGCAGGTCTTACGGTTGTAAGGTATTTCCTGGGCCTGGGAGATCTGTGACAACTCACCGTCGTTGAATACCAAGTAAACACCACCGAGCCCCAGCGAAGCAGCGGTCAGGGTTTCCATGCAGGTCATCAGGAAGGCGCCGTCACCGATGATGCCAACCACCTGTTTGAACGGGTTGACCAGCTTGGCCGCGGTTACTGCCGGTGCGCAATAACCCATGCAGTTGAAATCGGTGGGGGAGATAAAGCCGCGCGCCTTGTGGATCGGCATCAATTCTGCGGCCAGGAACGTGTGATTGCCGTCATCGGCCACGACGATGGCATCATCATCCAGTTGTTTACGGAGTTCAGAAAAAAACCGCGCGGGGTTCACACGACCCTTGCTGTCGTGTTTAAACCATTCATCAAAATAGGCTGCCTTGTCATTGCCGATGGCGGTCTTTAGAACAACATTGTCGGCTTTGGGCCCGCCCAGCGTCTGTAAGGATCTGTACAACTCTGCAAGCACCCTTTTTGCATCACCCTCGATGGTGATGGCGGCCGGGTAGTTGGCGTTGAATACCTTTTTATTGATATCGATATGGATCAGGTTATCCGGTGGATTAACCCCGTAGCTGGCCGTTGCGATTTCGCCGAAACGGGTGCCTACCGCGAGCAGGCAATCGCACTTTTTAAATGCGTTCTCGGCGGCGGGGACCGCAGCGGGCCCGAAACCCATGCCGGTATGCAGCGGGTGACTGGCGGGAAATGAGCTCAACCCCTGTAAGGTTGTTGCGGCCGGCGCGCCGAGAAAATCAGCAATGGCGATGGATTCATCGCAGGCATCGACGGCGCCCCAGCCTAAAAACAGACCCGGCGAGTCGGCCGCATACAGTTTTTGTGCAGCCTGTTGGATGGCCTCGTGATCAAGCCGGTCTTCGGTAACACCGGCAATAAATGACGGTGTCTCGGAAACCTCACCCGGGAACAGTTGTAAATTGACCGGTACCTCTACAAATACGGGACCCGGTTCACCTTGCGTGGCAATTCGAAAGGCCTCGTAGATGGCGGGGATGATCTGCTCGTGTGTTTCAACTTTCCAGGTTTTCTTTGTGATCGGGGCGAGCAGGGCATGCTGATCCATTTCGTGTAGTTGATAGGTTTTGCCGGTGTCCGTGCGGATGCCACCGGCAATCACCAGCATCGGGATACCGTCGAGGTAGGCTTCGCCGATACCACTGGCGGCATGGGTGACGCCGGCAGCGGGAACGATCAGCAGCGTGCCGATGTGATCAGAGGTCCGGCTGACCGCATCGGCCATAAAAGCCGCGCCGCCCTCGTGGGTGACCAGCACCGGCTGGATCCGGGTGGATTTATTCAGTTCATCATAGATCTCGGTATTGTGAACACCGGGGATACCAAAAGTGTACTTGACGCCAATTTGCTCAAGGGCGAAGCGTACCAACCATGCGCCTGTTTTCTTCATAATGTTCTCTTGTAGGTAATAATCCTGATGTTCATGGGTTGAGTGGCTGACCGCCAATGGAGCGTGTCGCCATGCGGGCATTCAAAATACAGTTGGATATAAACGTACCCTCGAGCGATTTCAGCCCGTTGCTGCCACCACCGCCGAATCCGGCAGCTTCACCGGCGGCGTAAAGACCCGGTATTGCTTGTCCGTTGTTGGCAAGCACGCGGCTTTCGAGATCTGTCTGTATACCACCCATGCTTTTGCGGCTGACGATGAATTCCCTGAACGCCACCAGCGGCAGGGATTTTTTCTCCATTATTTTCGCAAATTTACAGGTCCGCGAGCGGTCACCACGCCACTGTCTGACCTGGGCAATACGCCTCAACTGGTCGTCGTTATGAAATTCTTTACCGAGGTCGATCTGTGCATCATAGCGCTGGATGGCCTGTTTGACGTTTTCAAGGTCAACCGTACCCTTGCCAACGGTCTGGCTGGCTGAATTGAGTTCATTCATTTTCCCGACCAGTTCCTCAAGACTGTCAGCGGTCACAACGTCTTCGCACTCATTGACGAGGTACTCCAGCAGCTTGTGGTTGCCGAGGAAAATATCCCGCGCCAGTTGCATGATGCGCCGGTCCCGAAACGCGGTGTTGCTCTCCGCTCCCGAAACGGCGATCTCCTTCAAAGCGATTTTCCAGTTCAAGACCTGCCAGCTGTAGCCATACGGATCCTGCGCGATACGCTTGCAGATCAGGTGGGTGTCGAAGCCGGTCACCAGCGGATGCGGGCCGAATCGTTTACCGGTCGCATCCAGCCAGAGCGCGGACTTTGGTGGAATCAGGCTCAAACCTTCTTTTGGGATGCCGGGTTGGGGATGATGAATACCTGCAGCGTAGTTCCACATGTGATGCAAATGGGTGACCTTTCCGTCTATTTTCGCAACGGCATCATGCAGTGTGCCATCTGCAAATTTATGTGCGCCATTGAGCAGGTGTTGCGGTGGTTTCCCCCAGGATTTATCCCACTCCCGTTTGACCCGGTCTATATCGCCATTGATACCGCCGCTGGCGACCAGCACGACCGGTGCTTCAATCTCAAATGCCAGACCGGTTTTTTCAAAGCGGCCCTGTAGACCTGAGATTTTTTGGTTGGTTGTTAATATATGTTCTACTTTATGATCAAATAGATATTCTATATTTGAAGAATTAGCATGATGTTTAAGTTCATTGATGAGCGTAAGCATCAGGTGCTGGCCCGTACCCCAGATAATGTGGTAGCGTGGTAGTGAGTTGCCATCGCCATACTCACCTCTTTCCACCCAGTGGGGAATGGGGAAAAATCGGATACCCCTGGGTTTTAGCCAGTTATAAATGTCATCAACGCTGCGGTTGACATAAAGTTCTGCCCATTGCCTGGGCCAGTGATCGGTTTCTGCGAAGTGAGCGCAGGCGTGCCAGTCCCTGAGAGCGATTTCGGGACTGTCGTGAATTCCATTCAGCCGTTGTACCGGGGTATTGACCAGGGTCATGCCACCCAGGGATTTCATCGCCAGGCCACCGAAATTGCTTTCGGAATCACGGTCAATGATGGCGATCTTCAAACCCTGATCGAGCAGTTCGATGGCCGCGCATATACCTGCCAGTCCGCCACCGACGATTGCTACGTCAAACTTCGATTTATCATGCACCCGTGGTATCCCCGAAGGCCAAAATTGATCATAATACAAGCGTTATAAAACAACATTTGCACACAAGGATTGTATCCGATGAGCGACTACCATTTCCCCTACAAAGATGCCTCGTTTTTAATCAACCAGGTGCTGGATTTTGACCAGGCCTGCAGGGATGCAGGTCTTGAGGATGTAAACAGTGAACTGGCAGATGCCATTTTGGAGGAAGCCGGCCGCCTTGGCAGCGAAGTTTTTGCCCCATTGAACGAAGTAGGTGACAAGTCGGGTGCCAGGCTTGAGGAAGACGGGGTTCACGAAACTCCGGGCTTTGCCGAAGCTTACCGCCAATATGCTGAAAATGGCTGGGCTGCACTCACCGCAGGTGAGCAATATGGCGGCCAGGCCATGCCAAGGGTTTTGGGGGCAGCGACCACAGAAATCTGGTATTCCGCCTGTACGGCGTTATCCCTGTGCCCCTTGCTGACGACCGGTGCGGTCGAGGCTATTGAAGCGCATGGTACGGACGAACTGAAAAGTGCTTATTTGCCCGATTTGATCAGTGGTAACTGGTCTGCTTCGATGTGTCTCACCGAACCGCAGGCAGGTTCTGACCTGGCGGCAGTGGCCTGCAAGGCGATACCGGAAGGTGACCACTACCTGCTCAGTGGTCAGAAAATATATATCACCTGGGGTGATCACCAGATGACGGAGAACATCATTCACATGGTGTTGGCCCGGTTACCCCAAGCACCCCCGGGTGTCAGGGGTATCTCGCTGTTCCTCGTGCCCAAGTTTCTGTTGGATGAGAATGGCCGACCGGGTAAACGCAACGATGTGTATTGCGTTGGAATTGAACACAAGATGGGTATTCACGGCAGTCCGACCTGCACCCTGAATTTTGGCGACAACGATGCGGCGGTGGCTTACCTCGTCGGCCAGCCGAACCAGGGTTTGGCCGCCATGTTCACGATGATGAACGAGGCACGCCAGGGTGTCGGTATCCAGGGGCTTGGTGTTTCTGAGCGTTCCTATCAACAGGCTGTTGCTTTCGCCAAGGAGCGTCTGCAGGGGACACATAGCGATGGCTCGCGCTTCCCGATTATTGAATTTCCTGACGTACGGCGCATGCTGATGTTGATGAAATCGGCAATCGAGGCCATGCGCGCCCTGGCCTATGTCGCCGCGGCGGAGAGTGACCTGGAGCATACCGCCACGGATCCGGAAAAGGCACAGAAACACGCTGCACGGATTGGTATCTATACACCCATTGTAAAGGGCTGGCTGACCGAGTTATCACAGGAGGTCACCTATTTGGGCACCCAGGTACACGGGGGCATGGGTTATATCGAGGAAACCGGTAGCGCCCAGTTTTACCGCGATGCACGCATCATGACCATTTATGAAGGCACCACGGGTATCCAGGGGCTGGACCTGGCCGGCCGTAAAACGCTCGGTGACGATGGCAAAGCGCTGCAGGATTTGCTGGATGAGATCCAGGCCACGGTCGAGGACATGTCCGGTGTTGAACGTCTTAAAATGTTGGCTGACGCCTTGCAAGCGGCCGTTGACAATGCTGCCGGGGCGAAGGCCTGGCTGCTTGAGAACGGATCCAAAGACCGCAATGCCGCCGGTGCGGCCAGTGTTAATTTCATGATGCTGATGGGCTACCTCTGCGGTGGTTGGGTGATGGGCAAATCGGCACTCAAAGTGGAACAGATGCTGGAGGCCGGTGGTTACGATGAATTCTTTTTGAAAGCCAAGCAAATCACGACGCAATTTTATTTCGAGCACCTGTTACCCCGCACCAGTAGTTACCACGTGGCGATCCTGGCAGGTAGCGAAAGCATGATGGCGCTGGATGTGGAGCAGTTCTGAATACGTGCCTGAATACGCGTCTGAACTCGGGGGGAGCTTGTGCAGTTACCACAGCAGAGAATTTGCCGGTTGACCCGTGTTGAAGAATGAATGGCTGGCCCGTTGGCAGAAAGGTCAAACCGGCTGGCACGAAGCTGGTGGTAACTCGGCACTTCGGAAGTTCTGGCCCCGGCTTGCAGCAGGCAAGCGCGTGCTGGTTCCATTGTGCGGTAAGTCAGCCGACCTGTTATGGCTTGCGCAACAAGGCTTCGATGTAACAGGCGTGGAGCTCTCGGAGATTGCCGTGCGGTCATTCTTCGCCGGGGCGGGTATTGGCTTTGAGCTTGAAGCCAGCGACGGGTTCCTGCGGTTTCGTAGCCCGGGGAACCGTCTGACCATCGTCTGTGGTGATTACTTTCAATATACGGATGAGGCATTCGACGCCCTGTACGACCGTGCGGCCCTGGTCGCCCTGCCGCCGGAGCTTCGCCCCGGCTATGTGGCGCACACCAAAACCCTGTTGAAGGCGGATGCTGCGCAATTGCTGATTACGCTTGAATATGATCAGTCGAGGGGGCATGGGCCGCCGTTTTCCGTTTTGCCTGATGAAGTCAATGCTTACTGGCCTGGACTGCGCAGGGCAGGTGAGTTGAGTGCGCTGGACAATATGCCACAAAAATTTCACGAGGCCGGTATCACCGGGTTTGTAGAAGCGGTCTGGATGACTGCAGGTACCTAAAACCGGGTCAGGAAAACGGCTGATTTTTACTTCTGTAGCAGATCGACACGAACCGGGTTTATAAAGTGCGCACCGTCATTACCCATGTGTTTTTCAAAACGCTGTTTGACCCGCGCATGGAGTGCGGCATCGAGATGGTAATGGCTGTGGGTGGCATTGATAATGGTATCTTCAAATTCAGAAAAATCCCTGTATGACCTCAGGGTATTGAAAAACGTCTCTTCAACAAGACGGAACGAACCTGAGTCCACAGCCCGTTTGACCGCGTTAAACGCCGCTTCACGTACTTTAAGTTCATTATTAAATAGACTTAATATCTCATTGAAATTGCCATAAAAAATAGGCTCAGAAATATAAGCAAGCCCACCCGGTTTGAGTACCCGCCTGATTTCCTGCAGCGAGACATCCATTAACTCAACAGGCACGTGGTGCAGTGACTTGAACATCAGCACGATGTCGACCGATTCATCATTCAGCGGGATCTGCTCTGCACCGGCCAGGACAAACTTCACATTGGGCAAATCACTTATCTGCAGGTTTTTCTGATGCGCAATCTCGTCAACTTCCATCGCGGTAATGGTTCGATTGCTACCGGATGACGCAATATCACGCGTTTTTTGAGCTGCGCCGCAACCCAGTTCCAAAATGTGCTTGTTATCCAGTGATAGCAGACGGTTGTAAACCTCGGCCTCCTGGCAATTCACGACGATAGGGTGTGCTGCAATTCTCATCTGACGGCTACATTAAACATGTGCCGCGACCATGACGCGCTTGTGATAACGCAATTGCTCATAGGCATCTTCCGGTGGTTCGAGTACGGTGGCGCTGGAAAACCCGACTTTCTCCAGTATCCACAACAATGCATCGAGACTGGGTACCAGGCTGATCCCGGTAACACTGGCTTCGGGCCCCTGGGTATCATCCACCTCGTCGATGATACCAAAACTGCCTTTAAGCGGGCGCACATACCGGTAACTGCCGTAATCGACAAAACCGCTCATACCCGGAACGATTTGGGTTTCGATGATACAAAGGTTCCTGCACAGGCTGCGGCATACACGCAGAGCCCCGACCGGGTTTTCCAGGTGGTAGAGCAGACCCAGCATCAATACCACGTCGAACTGACCTGTCTTATCCGCGCTTTGCTCATGAATATCTCCCCGCACAAAGGAGAGTTGCTCCATCTCGTAGATGTTTGAGATTAACGTCGCGTCGTCAACATGCGACTGGCGCGCATCGATACCCAGTACGGGGGAGAAACCGGCACGGGCCATATTCACCGCAAACCAGCCCTGGTGTGATGCCAGGTCCAGCGCCGACAATCCTTGCCGGTCGGTTCCCAGGTTTCTATCGAGGTAGGATTCCAACATTTGCCAGCGGGTATCGTGGATCACGTGGATTTCAGCATCATGATAGGTAGAGGTAGAGCTGCCATCAGGCAGCTTATAGGCATAAAACCACTCCCTGGCATGTGCCTGTTCTATCAATGTGGACATCAGAAACTCCGGAATGAAATGAGCGTGGGAATTATGCCAGCAGGCCACCCTGAGAACCAGCTTGAAAGTACAACATATGAAATGTCATGGCCGGTCAATATCACCTGATCATTTGGCGTATCATTGAAATTAGTGGGGCTCGATACTTCCGGTATGACATGTTTAATACACGCCAGGGTTTATTTGATGTTGAAGCCTGGAAGTCAATCTGCCAGGTACGTGTGAGCCGTTGGAGATATAGGTATGGCGGGCAACAAAAAGCCAAAACAACATAGACGAAATGTTGTAACTGGTAAGGCAAGAACCGTGCAGAAGGCATTGCCAAAAGCGACGGGCGCAGGCCACAGGACCGCTACCAATACCGGAATGGTCTGGCCACAGATCCCACCGGCGCAGGATGCTATCCCGCTTTCTTTGCAGTTTACATTCCAGGTCAGTGAATGGTGGCCGGGTGATCAGCTTTTAAAAAACCAGATGCGCCAGATCTCGGCGTTATTGCGCCATGCAGCGACAAGCGTTCCTTACTATCGTGAAAAACTCTACGATCATCCATTGCGGTCGCTGGCATATATGACGATGGATGCGTTTCGATCACTACCGCTGTTGCGCCGCAGCGATATTCAGAATGCCGGTAAGAAGCTGGTTTCGGAAGCGATTCCGGCCAATCATGGACCGACGTTCGAAATACGCTCATCGGGATCCACCGGGCGCCCCATCCGGGTCATGGGCAGCGGACTCACCGGCATGTATGTCCTGGCGCTCTCCATGCGTGGTCATCTATGGCACCGCCGTGACCTGTCGGCAAAAAATGTCGATATTCGTACCGCCCTGGCAGATGCCAAGCCAAACGAGAAGTTCAGCTGGTCGATCGCGCCTAATGCGGGTGAGAGTGTTCGCCTGGACATCGGTTTACCCATAGACGTTCTGCTGGATCAGCTGATTCGTGAGGATCCGGTGTATATGCAAACCCATCCGTACACTCTCAAGGGTCTGATTGAAAGCTCTGTGACGCGTGGTGTTCGCCCGGCGAGCTTACGCGAGGTTCGAACCTTTGGAGAGGCCCTGGAACCGGACATACGCCAGGCGGCGTACGAACATTGGGGCGTTGCGGTGGTTAACAATTACAGCGCGATGGAAGTCGGGGCAATGGCACTTCAATGCCCCGTAAGCGAAAATCTGCATGTGCAATCCGAGTCTGTTCTGCTTGAAGTGCTGCGTGATGACGGGACACCCTGTTTGCCGGGTGAAGTTGGCCGGGTTGTGGTCACGGCTTTGCATAACTTTGCAACACCGTTAATCCGGTACGAGATTGGCGATTATGCAGAGCTTGGCGAGGCCTGTTCCTGCGGTCGTGGCTTACCCGTGCTGACACGCATCCTCGGGCGTCAGCGGAATTTCGTGGTGCTGCCCTCCGGTGAAAAACGCTTTCCGGAAGCGTGGAAAAAGCTGACGGAAATTGCACCTGAAATCCGGCAGTTTCAATTGACACAGAAAAGCCTTGAGAGCATCGAGGTAAAGCTCGTCGTGGCAGCAGATTTAACGCGTTCGACTGAAATGCAATTAGTTAAGTATCTTATTGAGAAGTTTGGATATCGATTTGATTTTAAATTTATTTACGTAAAAAATATTCCTCGTGAAGCAAATGGAAAGTTCGAGGAATTCAAATCGGAGCTGTTGTAAATACAGCGTCTTTACGGTGGGTCTGATGTCAGTGATGGGCAGCGTCCGCCGGCGTCGTTTCCTGAAAAGATCGCAATTTCAAAGACCACTTCGCCATCGCGCTGCCGGTATGCCTTAACCTGCGGCGCAGTCCAGTGCAGGCGTGTCTGCCATTGACGGAACCGTTCGCTACGGTCGCCGGTAACGAGGGCAACCACGACGTCCTTGCCTTCGCACAGCCGGCGTTGCGCGAGCTCGTAATTTTCATGGGCCACGATTTCCATGCTCGCCTGGGTCAGGAACGCCGTTGGCATGTACAGACCCCAGTCGGGCAGGACCAGCAGGCGGTTGTGATCGGCTGCGAACAGGTCCGCTCCAAGTTGATTGATGGCGTCAGAGAAGTTTCCGACCCCACCGGTTCGGCGCAATTCCTCTATTTCACGGGTATTACCGACGATGTTGATCGCTGTCAACACAACGAGGACTGCAGCTGCCGCGAAGCCCGCCAGCCTCCGCCAGCGGCCCGGCGTGACAAAGAAAATGCTCATTGCTGCCGCCAGTCCCGCATACGAGAGCGGTACGAAAGCCATGTAGTGGTGGCCGTTGATACGCATACCAAAAAACCATGCACCCACCAGGAACGAAAGCTGCAATCCCAACACGATCCGCAACAAGGGTGTCGCACAGCGTCTCCACTCCGCAATCAGCCACAACAGGATTGGCAGACCGATCAGCAGGAAGTATTTATATGCGGCCCCGGGTGTTGGCGTCCACGACTTGAACATCATGACGTGATGCCAGATATTTCCAATGACCGCACGCAGCATTTCCTCCTGGTGCACGATACGCGCACCGAAAGCAACACTGGCGTCGGCGATACCCAGTTGTGGCTGTACGGTCAGGTAATAGTGGATGGCGTCTTTGACACTGCCCAGATCATGGGCCATCAGCGCGAACCCCATGGCAAATGGGGAGAAGCCGACCGCTATGCCGATACCCAATACCAGTACCCGTGCCCGTCGCGACAATTCGTCAGTGGCATTGACCGGCAGCAACCAGGCAGCGATCAACATCGCGGGGAAGAAGAACGCGTAGATGAAATAGCCGAAGCTTGCGAGTCCGCTCAGCAGACCGCACCCGGCCAACCACAGGGTGCCGGCCCTGCCACTGCTGGCGCGGGCGCGAAACAGTGCGATGACGGCTAGCATCAACAGCGCCACCGGCGCCATGGTGATATAGCTCTGATCCCGAAATGCGTATACGAACGACGGGTCGATCGCCAGCACGATACCGAAGGCGACAGCCCAGGTCCGTGATAAGCCGACATGTCGCTGCAAGGCGTACCAGGATGCCAGCACTGCCAGTGCAAACATCGCGTGGGTAAGCCTCAGACCGATCACGCTCATACCGAAGATCCAGAAGAACGGCGCACCCAGCCAGAGCTGGAGCGAGCCATGATGCAAGCCAACCAGCAGTGGATAATGGCCAAGAATATCATTGCCAGGTACGATCCAAGAGGGCATGTATTCTGCGTGCGGATTCAGCCAACGCGTGACCAGGTAGTCCGGGTTGACCGCATCCATATAAATACCGGGCAACTCGATCTCGCGTGTCGCTGCAAAGAGATAGACGGCCGCAATCAGAAGGAAAGGCCCCACCGCCACCATGATTCTGAGCAGTCGTTGCATCATTGAGCCATACATATTCATTCGTTCCGCTTAAGGTGATACCACAAACCCGCCGCCAACAATAAAAACACAAGCTGACCCAATACGAAATCCAACCAGCGGTTATGCAACAAGGGTACCGCAATACTCGCCACGGCAGCATTGGTAATTGATTGTAAAAACCCCTGCATCGAAGCCGCTGTTCCTCGGTTTTCCGGCAGGCAATCCAGCGCCAGCACGGTTATCGCCGGCATCATTACGGAGAGCCCGGTGACATAGAGTACCAACGGACCTACCAGGGTCAAAATACCAGCCGTTGTTAAATTGACGGTGGCAAGGTTGATTGCGGTGGCCAACATCATCACCAGCAAACCCGCCGAAATGGTTCGTTGTGCTGGCCAGCGGTGTGCCAGTCGGCCCGAGATCGAAGCACCCAGGATCAGGCCAGTCACGATCGGTATAAATAGCCAGCCAAAGTCATCGCTGCCAAGACCAAGGAAATTGTAAATCACCGTGGGGGCGCCGGCGATGAATAAAAACAGACCGCCAAAGGACACGGACAGACATAGCACCAGGGACGGAAAGCGCTTGTGGAATATTGCACGGACATAAACCTTCAGAACGCTTGCAGGATGAATCGAACTGCGCTCGTCTGTGTGCAGGGTCTCGGAGATGAAGAACCCCATCACTAACAGGAAACTTCCAAACACGCTGAGAAACCAGAAGACACTGCGCCAGCCGAAATGGTCGTGCAGCCAGCCACCAAGCACCGGTGCGAGCGCCGGCGCCAGGGCGAATAACATCATCACCTGTGACATCGCCCGATGTGCTTCTTCGGCGTCGTGGGCATCCCGGATCATGGCTCGCCCGGCGATAAAACCACCACTGGCAGCCAGACCCTGGACCACGCGCAGCAACATAAAGGTATCTGCGCTTTCGGCAAGCGCGCAACCGATGGAGCCGAGCGTGTAGATGGCCATGCTGACCAGGATTACCAGGCGCCGGCCAAAACGGTCAGCCACCGGACCCCAGAAAAGGGTCGAAATGGCAAATGCCAACAGGTAAACAGCCAGGCTTTGTGAAAGTATCGCGCGACTGATACCGAACGCTATTTCAATATCCGGAAAAGAGGGCAGGTAGGCATCGATGCTGAACGGCCCGATCATCGCCAACAGTGCCGCGATAAGTGTCAGGTGCCGGTTACCGGGTTTTGTCAGTCTAATGCCTTTGCCGGTCATTTGAGACAAGGAACTCCAGAAATTAGCACCAGTGGCTGGCGAAAGGGTGAAAGAACAATTGGCAGCCCTTCATGTCGTAGAAGGACGTGCTTCACGTTATGCGCCAAATATACAGATTTTTCTTTCGCTCAATCAGAAACCGTTGGTTGCATCGGCTTTTCCTGTTCGCGTGGAACTGCCTGCATGAAACAGCCGTGACTCTTGATCTCTTCGAGCCGGCAACTCCAGTAAAGCTGGCCATTGTAGACAGTCATGTCCGGACAACCATCGCACATATTGGCGCGGCCGTCTGCCATCAGATCCACCGGCTGGATAATGGTGAAGGTTTGCATATGCATTTTGTCGAGGATGGACGCCTCGTCATGACCCATGGCGCGCAAAAAGCTTTTACCGATCTTCCTCATACCGGGGTCAACCAGTGAAAAAAGTGCGGTCGTTGATTTGCCTCGTTGCAAAAGCTTGGGTGTGGAGTAACTCAGCCAGGTACCCTTGAAAAGGTGGTGCCCCATTTGCAGGTACTCCATGTATTTCGGGCTGACGTAGCCGAAGCCGCGCTTCTTGTTGGCCATGCGGGCACCGATCAGCCACTTGGTTGAATTCGGGTCTACCGTGCCGCCGAGGTAGGCGCTGGGTTCAAAATCGGGGTCGACCTCACGGATTTTCGCAACCACGTGCCTGGCCTCGATGAGGCTGTCGCCACCCCAGGGGGTTTCCTCATAATTATCATACTCGGTGACGTTTTCGCCATTCGCATAGAAGTCGAAGTCACCGGTAAGACCGGGGCTCCGGAACAGGATAAAGACCACCGTGTGGACGATATCCGGGTATTGGAGCGCCCACTCCATGGTGTCTTTGACCTGGTCCAGCGTATTGACGCTCACGGTCTGGTTAAACGAACAGGTCAAACCGCCTGCTGCCGCGACCATTCTGGCAAATTTGGTACGTAGCTCATTATGATCGGCCTCTTGTGTACCCTCGGAGTCCTTCCTGGTCTGGGTGGTGTCAATATGGAAAGTGAAGCCAGAGGCGCCGGCCTCCTTGAGTTTCATCAGCAGTTTTTTACCAAGGGCCAGTCCATTGGTATTGATGATTGGTTTCCACCCGCCCTCACGTACCATGCGTACGATTTCCACAATCTGCGGGTGCATCAGCGGATCGCCACCCGCCAGGCTCATACAGTCGCTCTTGCGTTGGCTCCTGAATACTGCCAGTTCCCTGGCAATTTGCTCGAGTGATTTGTGATTATCAACATGTGGACGGTAGCAACCTTCGCAGGTCAGGTTACAGGCATCGGTTACTTCCAGCCAGGAGATCCCGTTATCGTTTAGCGTCCATGGCAGCCGATAGTATTTTTGCGGTGTGAGAGCCGGTGCTTCGGGCATCGGGTCGATCTTCTTCTTGCGTGTTGCCGGTTGCGCTTCCAGGACGACTGCATTCATGTTTCTGACCTCTATTCTAATCCGGACTGAATGTGCCGGACATAACACAGGCGTAGCCGCCCGCTTTTCATGCCCGGCAAAGATAATTTGTTTACATCTGGGTGCTGATTATGAATTAAACAAAGCTGGATACAATGATATAGGTCATGTCTTTCGCGTAGGGCCAGGGCGCCAGGCGCAGGTTTTTTTATCAATTTTCATCACTAGATCGTGCTTGAACTGACCTAAATCACCACGCGCAAATCACAAAACATCTATTGTTGAGACCTGCGTAATTTCGTCAATTAATTGAACTGATTGATACACGGAGATAGAGCATGACTTCCAAAAAAACACCCAAGAAATACGTTTACCTGTTCGGAGAAGTTGAAGAGGTACTGGCCCGTTTTGATGGCGACTGGGAGGGCATGCGTGGATTGTTGGGCGGTAAGGGTGTGAACCTGTTTGATGCCACCAGCCTGGGTATCCCGGTGCCGCCCGGGTTTACGGTGACGACGGAAGGTTGCAACGACTACCTCGCAGCAAAACAGAAATTTCCCAAAGGTTTATGGGACCAGGCACTGAACGCAGTGACCGAACTGGAGAAGATTACCGGCAAATGTTTCGGTAAGCCGGAAAATCCGTTACTGGTGTCCTGTCGATCAGGTGCCAAGTTTTCAATGCCGGGCATGATGGATACCATCCTCAACATCGGCATGAACGATGAAATTGCGGCCAGCATGGCCAGGCTGACCAAACGACCACGTTTTGCCTATGATCTGTATCGCCGCCTGGTGCAGATGTTCGGCGGTGTTGTGATGGGTGTACCCGATGAGGTTTTTGAAGCGGTGATCACCGCGCAACGGCGTGAGTCGCAGGTCGTTAGCGATGCCGATCTCAACGCTGACGCCTGGAAGGCCGTAACCGCTAGATTCAGGGAGATCATCCGCAGTTATACCGGCAGGGAATTCCCAACCGATCCGTTTGAACAGTTACAGCAGGCCACCGAGGCCGTGTTTGAGTCCTGGAATGGCAAACGCGCCATCGATTACCGCAACGCTGCCGAAATCGATCATAACCTTGGTACGGCCGTCACCATCCAGACGATGGTATTCGGTAACCTCGGCGACGATTCCGCCACCGGCGTGTTCATGTCGCGCAACGCCACCAATGGCTCGCCGACGCTTGAGGGCGATTACCTGATCAATGCCCAGGGTGAGGATGTGGTTGCCGGATCCCGGACCACGCTGCCCATCAGGCAATTGGCCAGGGACATGCCCAAAATGCATGCAGAGCTGGAGCAGATTGCCCGTCGCCTGGAAAAACACCACCGCAATATGCAGGACATGGAATTTACCATCGAGCAGGGTAAACTCTGGCTGCTACAGACCCGTGATGGCAAGCGTACGGCGCAGGCCGAGGTGCGCATTGCGGTCGATATGGTTGATGAAGGGCTGATCACCATCGCCGAGGCTGTCTCACGTGTAAAAACCGGCCAGGTTGATTTTTTCCTGCATCCGCAACTGCAGGCAGAAGCAGTCAAGAAAGTTAAACCCATCGCAAGGGGGCTGAACGTCTCACCGGGTGCCGCAGTCGGTATCATTGCTTTTGAACCGGGTCTGGCCGAGCGCTGGGCAAAAGAAGACGGCCGGAACGTCATCCTGGTCCGGCCGGAAACCCGCCCGGACGATGTACACGGCATGCTGGCGGCAAAAGGTGTCGTCACCTGCAAAGGTGGCCGAACCAGCCATGCGGCGCTGGTTGCGCGCCAGTTTGGCAAACCCGCGGTGGTGGGTGTCAATAATATCGTAATTGATCTGGATAACCACGAGATGACGGTGGGTGAAGACCTGGTCATCAAGGAGGGTGACTACCTTTCCATCGATGGCAACACGGGCTTGATTTATAACAGTAAACTGCCGACCCAGATACCTGATTTCAACGATCCTTACCTGATCAAGATACTGTCGTGGGCCGATGACATACGTAAAATTGGTGTGCGTGCAAATGCGGATTATCCCGAAGACGCCAAACGCGCCCGCCAGTACGGTGCAAAAGGTATCGGCCTGTGCCGCACAGAGCATATGTTCTTCCAGGAAGAACGGCTGCCGATTATGCAAAAAGTAATCGTCGCCGGAACCCAGTCAGAACGTAACGAAGCCATCAGCAGGTTGTTACCGATGCAGCGTTCGGATTTTGAGGGACTGTTCCGCGCCATGGACGGCTACCCCGTCATCATCCGCTTGCTTGACCCGCCGTTACATGAATTCCTGCCGTCGGCCCATGACCTGATGATGGACCTGACCGATCTCAAGTTGCGTATGCAGCACCTGTCCAACCTCAAGGACCTGGATCGCACGCTGGAGGAGATCGAGGAGAAACGTATATTGCTGCAACGCGTCACCTCTCTCGAGGAATCCAACCCGATGCTGGGTACCCGGGGTGTGCGCCTGGGTATCACCATTCCCGGTCTTTACACGATGCAGGTCCAGGCCATTTTCGAAGCGGCCTGCCGCTGTGTTGCAGACGGTGTAGACGTGCGTCCCGAAGTGATGATACCGCTGGTCTCTCATGAAAGTGAGTTCAACGTGATGCGCAAGACACTGGAGGACAAGGCCATCAGGGTGATGGAGGAACACGGTGCCAAGATACCTTACCTGATCGGTACCATGATCGAGATTCCGCGCGCGGCGCTGACTGCAGGTAAGATCGCTGAATCTGCCGAGTTCTTTTCCTTCGGTACCAATGACCTGACCCAGACCACCTATGGCATTTCACGTGATGACGCCGAGTCGGGTTTCCTGGTGCAGTATCTGCAAACCGGTCTGCTCAAGGAAAATCCGTTCGCCAGCATCGACGCTGACGGTGTCGGCCGTTTGATGAAAATTGCCGTCGAGGAAGGCCGCGCGGTGCGTAAAGACCTGGAGATTGGGGTATGCGGTGAACACGGCGGTGATCCCAGGAGTATTCACCTGTGCCACAAACTGGGTGTCGATTACGTCTCCTGCTCGCCGTTCCGGGTTCCAATTGCACGGTTGGCAGCGGCACATGCGGCATTGGAAGACGGTATGTAAAAGATGGGATAGCTGTAAATTCCGGCAATGTTGTAAACGCCAGGACCATGCAGGTACCGAAAATTAAGCAGTTCTGACAAACCCGGGAGGCCCCGGCAGACGGTTGTTGCCTGAGCTCTCCGGCCAGCGGTCCCGGATTGGCATCCGGGACTGCCCTCGTAGCCGGTCGGATCTTAACGGGACCGGCCTCACAGAACATCGTCGGCAATTGCTCCCGGCATGGCTCTACCTCCCACATCCCTGTGGTCGTGTTCTGGTCGGCCTCGATCGGGCATCCCGCCCGATCGTCCCTGATCCGCCCGGCTACTCGGCGCTTCAAGGTTCGCCCAGCCAACAACCGTCCGCCGGGGCTGAACCGAGGTGCACGCCGTCAGACTGAAAAGCTCAATGGCCCGGGTGGTATTCACTGCCCATTTATCCGCCGAAGACGGGATTTCGCCCGGGGCGCTTTTCAAGGATGAAAAGCGAGAGCTGAAGGTGCATGGATGCACCTCCAGCGCGGTCCCGATCAGGCGGGATCCTGGCTGAGGGAAGCCCGCAGGGCCGGATTGGTATGGGCAGTGAATACCACCCGGGCTGTTGAGCGCACGGCCTGAACCGAAGCCATCAAAAAGTATACAACGTAGCTGGAATTTACAGCTATCCCATCCGGATGACGGTCACCTGGCGGGCTCTGCTTTGCCTTTTCCGCCCGAGTGTTGCCTGAGGTGCGCTTTCACATCGAAAAATATCTTCAACGCAATCATGATCAGCAGAACCGGTACCGGGCTTCCCAGCACCATGGTCAGGCCTCCGCCCAAGATCAAAGTTAGCTGCATGAAAATAATTCGGCTATAGGGCTCCGTCATCTGGTCGTTGACGGTTCTGCCACGGTACTCCCTGCGGCCCAGAAAGTTTGAGAAAAATGAGAAGGCATGACTGACGATCAATGCGACCAGGCCGGGCCATAAACTGGTAAAGAGTAGGGCAACCTCCGCCAATTCACCGCTGCCGGCATTGCCGCCCTGTAACTGCTTGACGAATATCGTATAGATAAACAGGAAGTGGACCACCATAAAACCGCCAAAATGACCCACAAAAAAAGGTACGGCAATTAGCGCTGCCCAACGGCCGATGATAATGATTTTGCAAATATTGAAAAAACCGATCACGGCACTTTCCGCCCAGTAAAGCACCATCACATCGGAAAGACTCCAACCCAGAAATACACTGCCTGCGACAGGGATCAGGTTGGCGACAATCAATACCAGTGACGAAGGTGACGAAAGTGTCAGCGGAGCGTGGTCCGTTGCGGTTGCCGCGATCGGTATTTGCGTGGTGGCTTCGCCGTCACTTTCCCATTGGCGGTCTACTTCACTGGCAAGCGCGTCACCCTGCCTGATCCTTGTTCCGGTCGCAATTTCTAATTGCCCCTTCAGTTCTGCCAACTCTTCAGGGCCGATGCCGGAACCGAAAGCAACCGTGTTGGCTCCATAATCAAATGCCAGGTGTGGTCCGCGCCATGATTTACCGGATTTTTTCGGTGGTTGTTCGAAACGCAGATTGCGCATTTTGGAAACCTCATAGCGTGCCGTGACACCGACAAAAGGTAGCCCAAGGAAGATGTCCACGGTCCCCGGACCTGCCTTGAGAACCTCCCTGCCAAATAACAGGAGAACAAGGATGGTGGTCATGATCAACGGCGCCATGATCCAGCCGAGTAGCCACGCACTGAGGAACAGCGCGGCAACCAGGTCGAACAACGAGTCGAAACTGCCCCACTCATTCAACGCCTGCCTGAATGTGAAAACCGCCGGGAGGACAAAAGCGGCATCCATGGCAGCCAGCACCGCGATAGCAATCCACGAGCGTCTGAACGGCATGACCCTGCGATAACCGTTGTCTTCGGCGGGCAGATCCAGACCGAATTTGAGACCGGGTTTGAGGCCTTTTCTTTTCATCCCGCAATGTTCGGGTCAGAAGGTACCCGGGTAAAGTCCTCCATCTATCAGCACGTTCTGAGCCGTGATATAGGCGGCTTGCTGACTGCAAAGAAAGGCGCAGGTCGCACCGAATTCATCGGGGTCGCCCGGTCGCCGGGCACCGATTTTACCGAACAGGTTCTGCTTGAATATTTCCGGGTCCGTGCCCGACTGGCTGGCACCGGCTTCGAGGACCGACCATAAGCGGTCGGTTGCTATGTAGCCGGGTAACAGGTTGTTGATGGTGACATTGTGTTGTGCCGGTTCGCGGGCGATACCGGATATGAAGCCGGTCAGACCGGTGCGGGCGCCATTGGAAAGACCCAGCACGTTTACCGGCATCTTCACCGCCACGCTGGTGATATTGACGATGCGGCCGAAACGGCGCTCGATCATACCGTCCAGACAGCGTTTAATCATGTCGATGGCGCTATACATATTGGCATTGATGGCATCAAACCAGTCTTTCTGGTCCCAGTCACGGAAATCACCGGGCGCCGGTCCACCCGCGTTGTTGACCAGGATATCGGGGGCAGGGCAGGCCTCAAACAGGGCGCTGCGTCCAGCGTCGGTGGTGACATCGGCAATCACTGCCGTTGCCTTTCCACCACCCGCGGCATTGATTTCGTCAACGGCTGCCTGTAATGGTCCGCTTGTGCGCGCGCTGATCCAGACGTCAACCCCTTCCGTGGCCAGGGCCAGTGCGCAGGCTTTACCCAGGCCCTTGCTCGAGGCGCAGATGATGGCCTTACGGCCGGCGATTTTCAAATCCATACGATTCATCCTTTGTGTTGGCGCCGTCCGCCGGTAAGAGCCCTGAACAGCGCGTGTGATTGCCGGATTATAGCCAGAAACAGTATCACCGGTCATGGCTCTGCGACATAATAGATCAATGAGTTCCGTCCCGGATTCACTCGACTACGAATACGATTTCCAGCCGGAAATCGGTGAGGCCGTTGATATCCTGCCGGGATTGAAATGGCTGCGTCTGCCGCTGCCATTCATGCTCGGACATATCAACGTCTGGTTGTTGCAAGACGGCGATGGCTGGGCGATTGTCGATACGGGTATCCATTCCAGTGTCACACGCAAGACCTGGGAGAATGTATTCAGTGTGCAACTGGAAAATGCGCCGTTGACGCGGGTGGTTGTTACCCATCTGCACCCGGATCATGCGGGTTGCGCAGGCTGGTTGTGCGGGTTATTTGATGTTGAGTTGTACATGACCCGTGACGAATACCTGCTGTGCCGTATCCTGGTATCCGATACCGGTTTACCGGCACCCAAAGAGGGACGGCGTTTTTACAAGGCTGCCGGGTTCGCAGAAGATAACATGACACGTTATATCGAGATGTTTGGTTCGTTCGGCAAAATGGTTGCACAACTACCCCAGGCCTACCATCGGTTGCATGAAGACCATCCGCTCCTCATCGGTCGGCACGAATGGCGGGTTATCACCGGTCATGGCCATTCACCGGAACACGCCTGTTTATATAACCCTGCGTTAAACGTTTTGATTTCCGGCGATCAGATTCTGCCCACGATCTCACCCAATGTAAGTGTTTACCCCACCGAACCCAAGGCCAATCCGCTGGCAGGCTGGTTTGACTCGCTGCATCGTATGAAAACCCTGTTACCGGATGATGTGCTGGTGCTGCCATCGCATGGCAGGCCTTTTCGTGGTGTCAAGGAACGACTGGATGCGTTGATCGATGAACACCAGGCGGGTCTGCAAAATCTACGGCAGCTATGCCACACACCGCAACGGGCGGTCGACGTTTTTCCCGCCTTGTTCAAGAGCGAAATCACCGATAGCAACCTGATGATGGCAACCGGCGAGGCCATCGCCCATCTGAGCTATCTTTTATATGAAGGTGAAGTCGGTTTCACCACAGATGAGGCGGGCGTCCGCTGGTATCAGACCTGCTAGCAACCGATTGTGATGATTGTGACCCGGCAGATTTCCAATTCATACTGGATGCGTGCATCAGCGCATCAATGCCATCTATACTCGCCTGCACCATACTGAGAGGATTCTGTCATGCCGAAACAAGTGCTGCTGTACCTTGTGTTGGTGTCATTGACACTGACTGGAAACGCGAATGCTGAAGACAAGGAACGCGATGCGGTGCTCGCATTGATGGATCAGGCCTTTGCTGCCGTAAGTTCCCGGGTTCCGGATGACATGCGCGCAATCCAGTTGGCCGAAGGCACGAGCATTAGCTTCAGACCGCTCCTGAACGGAAAACCCGGCGAGTTGGAGATGCGCATCGCAACCAATGAGGCACTGGCAGCGGGCGATGTTGATGACGGTCACAAATTTGTGGAACGATGGACCGGCGATCCGACCGTGATGATCCGTGGTCCCATTGCGGTTGTTTGGGGTGAATACGAGTTTCTAATCGATGGCGTGTTTTCGCATTGCGGTATCGACTCGGCCGATCTCGTGAAGGTGGATGGTGACTGGAAAATCGCGAATTGGATGTGGACGGTAGAAAAAGACAATTGTCCTACTGCCCCTTAGAAGTGTGACCAAGGTAAAATAAAGCCAGACGTTCCTGGCAGACCAATATAACCTGAGTTTATTATTCCGTCGCCGGCTTCATGTAATCGGCCAGGCGGTCAATCTGCTCTTTCAATACGCCATCAACCGCTGCGGCCAGATCGGCCATGACGGTTTCACTGTATCCATAGACGTGGTATTTCCAGTTGACACGCGTACCGCCCTCATCAATGGGCGCCAACGACCATTTCATGGTGCCGCTTAGACCAAGCTCCTTTAACGGACCCAGGCCGCCTTGCATGACCACCTTTGAATCTTCTATCCAGATTTCGGTGTCCAGGTGGCGCACCAGGTTGTTTCCCCAGCGTTCACAGAAACAATCCTTATCGACAAGCATATTGCCGGCATCGCCCGAGAAACTGTGGTCCGGATTCCACCACTTTCCGACCTGGCTGGTCATGCTCGCAAACACCAGGGCCTTGTCGCTGGGGATCGCAACGCTGTGTTGCACGATGAAGCCATCATCAGTAGCTTTTATAAGCTCAGCCCGGGCCGGGCTGGAAAGGATAAGTGCTGCTGGTAACAATATACGAATCAACATGTTTCTAGCTCCAGGATTGTTCGCTTAATAAAATAACTGGAAATGTGCGAGAGTGCGAATATTGAGTGATTTTTGATAGCTGCCCGTACGGCAAATCGCATTTGTACAACAAAAATGGATTCTATCTACTACACTGACAAAGAAAAGGAGAAACTTATGTCTGAATCGAATTTTAACAATCCGGGAAAAGCACGTTGGCATTTTTGGGTGGTCGCTATCATTGCTCTGTTGTGGAACGCGATGGGGGCGATGGACTATCTCATGACCCAGACCAAAAATGAGGAATACATGAGTAATTTTACCCAGCAGCAACTTGATTTTTTCTATGGTCTGCCGGTCTGGGTCGAGTCTGCCTGGGCGATTGCAGTATGGGGCGGTGTTCTGGGGGCGATATTATTGCTGTTGAGGAAGGCCATAGCAGTCCCGGTGTTTTTGGTCTCGCTCATCGCCATGGTCATCACGACCATTCATAACTATGCTTTGTCCAATGGCCTGGAAGTGATCGGGGACACCTTTTCCCTGGTTTTCTCTGCAGCCATATTTTTAGTGTCGCTTGGGTTGTATTTGTATTCAAGGGCTATGAAACAGCGGGGTGTGCTCAAGTAGCAGACGGGGCAGGGAGAGGTGACACGTATCGATCAGCCTAATGATCACAAGCCGGTGTTTTCAGGGTTCCCATACCCCTTGCGCTTCACACTGACGGCTAAAGCCTGACCCCGCAAGCAGATGAAGGCACTTGCGGGGCCATGGTGAATAGACGAGCGCTGTCAGCCTCGGGTTGAAACTTTTTGTCCGGGCAATTACTTAACGCGCTCGATGGTCACCTCAACCACCGGGTTGCGCCAGTCGTGCATCGCCGCAGAAAGGCCGTTCGCACCACCAACACCGTGAATGCCGGCATGAACGTGAATGTAACCCTCGCCGCCCACATTGATACCGGTGCCCGATACCGGGTCATCATCCGTGGCGCCGAGCGCACCTACCGTATCAGGGCTTTCCGCATTTGCCTCGCTACCCGCGTCGTAGGCATTGGCATAGACGCGGGTGCTTTCGCCGACACCCCTTGGCAACTGTGCGCCGCGTATGGCATAGAAGGCGTCGTTGGTCGCCCCCAGCATGGCTACGGCACTCAGGTATTTGGCATTGCCCGAGGCGTGGATCATGGTGGAATTGGATTCACTGGGGAAAAGCACGGGTGGATTATTGGCCGTCGGTAAAGCCAGCGCTTCCCAGACGCCGTTGGAGGCAGAAACCTGGTCCAGCACATGGAACGGGTAGCCGGTTTCCGCCATCGCAGCAAGTGCGAAATAGTCATCGTAACCAATATCTCCCGGCATGGGTGCCGGCCCCAGGTCGAAAAGATGGAAAGCGTCAGTATGTGTCGCAATGACCGACGGTGCGACCGGTTGCCCAAGGGTGGCATTTGTGATCGTGACCCGGTACACGCGTTCACCCCCTGCCACGGCGGCAGGTGAAAGGGCGATTGTGCAAGTGGCAAGGGCGGCGCTCAGCATAGCGGCTTTGGAAATAGATATTTTCATGTGAACATCTCCTGAATATGTGTAAGTGTTGATTGGGACTGCAAACCAACCTTACTAACGAGTTATCACAGGACTATCACAGGAATGTCACTATTTTGTCCGCAATGTGAATGTGTCCGGAGGCTGCGATAGCGGTGGTGACTTCACCCGACTGCCTGGCGTTCGAGGTGACGTCGGATACCCGGACCTCGCCTACGGTTTTTAAGATAGGCTGTTATGATTACATGCACTTGATGAGCGGGAATAGGCAGACAGAAGCGATGTTGAAAAATCCATCCTTATTCTATAAATCGCTTGCTACCATAAAACAGGCACTTGTATGGTGTGAAATTTGAAGTGTGATTAACAGTGAAACCGTGCAGATGAAAAACACAAAATTCGGTAAATTGATAAAGCGGATCAATTTGTATCCACCTTACCTCGGCATGGGTGTCAGGGTGAAATCATTTCGAGATGACTGCACGCGATTTGAGGTTGAACTGCGTGCCAGGTGGTACAACCGGAATTTGTTCGGTACACATTTTGGTGGCAGTCTCTACGCGATGGCTGATCCGTTCTTCGTATTTATCATCATGATGAACCTGGGTAGTGGTTACATTGTGTGGGATAAGTCGGCGTGCATCGATTTTCTCAAACCCGCGAAGGGTACTATTCTGGGAATATTTGAAATCAGCAATGCCCGCCTTGCGGAAATTCGTGCCGAGGTCGATGAATTAGGCAAGAAAACCTATCAATTCGAGGCGAACCTGGTTGACGAAACAGAACAAATAGTTGCTCGTGTCAGGAAAGAAGTCTATGTGCGAAGCAAGGCAGCAGGTGGCGGAGCTTAAAAGAATTGTAAGGCGATGAACTTTGCCCGGCTGCAACATCATCGATAGAACCACTTTAATTAACAATTTATTACCAGAACCAAACTGCGTGCGTGCGATTAAAACAGGATCCGGAAAAAATTACTTCTGAGTAATATTAAAACACACGCCAAAAGCGAATCGACACTGACTCCGGCGACATTGCAAATGCTACGGTCCCGGTGGATGGTTCATTGAGACCCATAAACGCATCGTTAATGAATGCCGCAATAAAATGACCAAGGGCCATGCCGGCAAGCACGTCCGAGGGATAATGTACACCGCCTTCGACACGGGCCCATGCGGTGCCGGCTGCGATCACGCCGAAGCCGATATCCAGCGTTCTCCGATAGTTAGGGCTCATGTCTATGGATTGCAGGTTGCGGGCAGCAAGGGTTGAATAGGTTGATGCCGAGGAACTGTGGCCCGACGGAAAACTGTCATTGCCACTGCCATCAGGCCGGGTTCTGTCCGACCAGTTCTTGACGGCCGAGGTTATCCCGCCGGTCAACAAGGCTGCCGAAGCACCAACAGCAATTCCCTTGGTCTTGGCACTAAGCCACTCCCTCGATGAGTCTCCACTGGGAGTAGCGAGGGCGGTGACCAGCCACGCCCCGGCTGAAATGTCTTTAAGGACACCGCTGGCATCTCGTGCAGACTGCTGAGAGCCGAAAACCGGTGTGTTTTCCGACGCCCAATCGGCAAGATCACTGTCCCAATCACCAATTTGCAGGAGCGCTGCACCGGCGAGAGGTGCCCAGGTATACGGTGACTTGGCCGCACGGACAGCCGATTCACGCACTGCCTGCCAGCCCGGTTTGAAGGTTGCGTCCTGCCCCCAATCGCGACCGTTTGGCAGCGTGCTGCAGCCACAAAGAAGGTGGCCAATACTCGCCAGTATTGCCAGTGAAAGAAGCCTTGTCGTTTTAATGCGATTTGTCGTCAAGACCATGGACTACTCCATATTACTTAACATCGAATTTTGGCCGCGCATACAACAACTTTTTGACCTGCAGCACCTTTCTGATTCTGCGGCTGCGCAGCAAGACCTGCGACATCCACGAAACACCTGTCGCTGGTCAGGAACTGTCAGTCCATTATAGGCCGATCACACCAGTGCGCCAGCGAATCCAGCATATTGCTTACCCAATATAATGGTGGCTTTAAACTTGCGAAGCGCCCGACCCGCAGTGTCGCGCGAACCCGCTCCGCGATGTTATAATTGCGCCGTTTCAAGAGCCGCTGGGCCCGCAGACGGAACCGGCTGGTGCCAATCGCCTGAGGCGCAGCCGACGGGCTGCTTCGGAACCTCAAACCAAATACAGGAGTTCAATTCAATGACCACCAGTCTAGACCTGTCCAAGCTCAGCCTAATGGACGCCCTCGATCTCGCGACTCTGATCGAGGAGGAAGCGCGTCAGCGCTACGAAATGTTCGCCTCACAGCTCCGCGGCTATGGTGCTGGATCCTTCTTCGCCTCAATGGCTGAGAACGAGGCCAAGCACGGAACTGAGCTGCTCAACCGGCGCATGGCTCTGTTTGGTAAGGTCCCCATGAAGCTGAAGTTAACCGACCTATACGACGTCGAGGCTCCGGATATGGGGGCGCCGCGCCGCGGCATGTCAACGCTCCAGGCCTTCGAGCTTGGGCTCGCCGCTGAGAAGAAGGCCTACGACTTCTACGACATGGCCTTGCCCGGCGTCACTGATCCCGAGGTCAGGACCCTGTTCAAAGAACTTCGAGACGAGGAGACCGAACACGTCGAGATGCTACGGGAGGCAATGGCCAAACTACCCCCGAGTGCCAGCGAGGAGATCGAAAACGACCCCGATGATGCACCCTTTCTATAGGGCGCGGTTTACAATCTAAAAGGCCTGCCAAGGGCGGAGAATCCGCTGCGGAGTCGAGATGATCGTCTCCGTACAGGGCGGAGCAAAAAACAAAAACCAACCGTTATCGCTAATTAGCTATATCACTATCTATTGTCGCGATCAGTTCCTCTGACATTTGTTTCATCATTCTCATCTGCTCGTTCATGGTGCCGAATTCAAGGATGGTCATCGCGAAACCGTTCTTCAGTTTCTGGCTTTTCAGATAGTCCTCGAAATAGGCAGCAGTCAGGATGATGTCTTTACCTGATTTACCCCCACTCACCCTGTACTCGAAATTATTCACAAGTTGTTGCAGATCCATGAGT
>Ga0210074_1000142_pt1 | contig 28589 bp, 26 predicted proteins | sample China_Galinas_Co_FD_184860 | JGI IMG/M metagenome (GOLD analysis project Ga0210074, IMG submission 184860) | Wetland microbial communities from San Francisco Bay, California, USA, that impact long-term carbon sequestration -... | ecosystem: Environmental > Aquatic > Marine > Wetlands ... | reverse complement strand
CGGCACCACAACCGAAGTCTGGACTGACCCGGAAACCTTCCAGCCGGACCTCGATGCCATTGAGTCCGCCATCACAGGCAACACCCGGGCGATCATCATCAACTCACCGAACAATCCGACCGGTGCGGTATACAGCGCCGAGACCCTGGCGGAACTTGGTCAGATGCTAGAGCGTAAGCAAAGCGAACTCGGCAACACCATTTACGCGATTTCCGACGAGCCTTATGCGCGCCTGGCGTTTGACGGGAACAGCGTCCCCCCGGTCTTCAAATATATCCGCAACGCGATACTGGTCACTTCACACTCCAAGGACCTGGCCCTTCCCGGAGAACGCATCGGCTACCTGGCCGCCAATCCATCCATGGATGATGTCGCCCTGTTCATGGAAGGTGCGGTTTTCTGCAACCGTGTACTTGGCTTTGTCAATGCACCGGCCCTGATGCAGAGGCTGGTCGCAAAGCTCCAGAGTGAAAGTGTTGATGTCACCGAGTACCAGGAGAAACGTGACATCCTTTACAACCATCTGACCGGGCTCGGTTTTGAGTTGGTTAAACCGGGTGGCGGCTTCTATTTCTTCCCAAAGTCGCCGATTGACGATGATGTCGAGTTTGTTCGTCAGGCGCAAAAACACAAGATCCTGCTCGTCCCCGGCTCCGGATTCGGCGCCCCGGGTTATTTCCGCATTGCCTATTGCGTTGGGATGGGGATTATCGAACGCAGTCTTCCTGCATGGCAAAGGCTGGCAAAAGAGATCGGTCTCGCATAGAAAGGAGAGCGCCGGCTGAAGTTTCATTGCTTCGCACGCGCTTCGCTCTGCAATGGAAAAACGTTTTCTGACGCCGACCGAGACGACCCAGCTGATTTCCGACAACGGCCGGCGGGTGCTTACCCAGCCTGTGTCCCGGACCTGGGTTTTGAGCCTGTTAGCCGGATTCTACATCGCCTTCGGTGCCGAACTAGCGACTCTGATTACTTCTGACACTGCCCAGCATTTCGGTATCGGTATATCGCGCCTGCTCGGCGGCAGCGTTTTCTCACTGGGACTGATGCTGGTGGTTATCTGTGGTGCGGAGCTCTTCACGGGCAACAGCCTGCTCACCAAGGCAGCTCTGCATGGCCAGATACCCTGGTACAAGATTGCCGAGAATTGGCTGATTGTAATCATCGGCAATCTGCTCGGCTCTCTCTTTATGGCTTGGCTGATGGTTGAATCGGACCTCTGGCAGATCGGCCGGGTCGCAGAGCATGCCGTGAATATTGCCACAGCAAAATGCGAACTCTCTTTCGGGGTCGCCCTGGTCAGGGGAATCCTCTGCAACTGGCTGGTCTGCCTCGCAGTGTTCATGGCCGCGGCAGCACGTGACATCCCGGGCAAGATGCTGGCCTGCTACGCGCCGATCATGGCTTTTGTTGCCAGTGGTTTTGAGCACTCTGTCGCCAATATGTACTTCATCCCGACCGGACTGCTTCTGAAAGAAGAACTCGGACTGAACCTGCCAAACCTGACCTGGTCGAGATTCTTTATTGACAACCTGATTCCGGTTACTCTTGGCAATGTCATCGGCGGTGTGGTGTTCGTCGGGTTTGCCTACTGGTTTGCCTATTTGAAAGGTGAAAGGTGAGAGGAATCTTGGTTTTGACGTCACTTTATACTTTTTTTTCACCTTTCACTGTTAACTGACTTCCTGACATCCTTGACTCGCAGCTGAACCGTCTCACGCCCCTGATAATAATTGATCTGTGGAGTGACCAGCAGGTCAAGCTCGCCCTGGAAATCCTCTTTTCGCGCCTGCATGCCAAAGGCTATCGCCGGGTGACTGAACGCTCCCTGGCAGGCTGTGAATCGCAAATGCCCGCCGCCGAGCTCCTGAACCCGCATGGCACGTACCGATTCAACCACCAGAAGCGGTTCCGGGTTCTCCATGCCGAACGGGGCCATGCCCTCCATCTGACGAAGCGCGTCAAGGTCTATCTCTTCGAGCAACACAGTGCCATCGTGGCGCAATTTTGGGAGCAGGTCGTCATCGTTGAGTTCTGCACGGGCATTGGCCTCCATGGCTGACGCAAAAGCCGGCAGTTCTTCTTTTCTGAGACTCATCCCTGCAGCCATTTCATGTCCGCCAAAAGCCATCAGATGATCGGCACAGGCCTGCAGCGCCTGATACAGGTGATATCCGCGAATTGACCTCGCCGACCCTTTGCCCTGCTCACCGTCCAGGGCCACCAGAACCGTTGGCCGGTGATAACGTTCGACAAGCCGACTGGCGACGATACCGATTACACCCGGGTGCCAGCCTTCATCACCGAGGATGATCGTGTGGGTATGCTGCTCGGAAAGTTTTGCAACAGCGGCTTCCGCTTCGCGCAAGGTCTGTTTTTCCAGTTCCTGACGTGCACGATTGCATTGGTCAAGGTAACGCGCCATATTCAGGGCCCGCACCATATCCTCTTCGAGCAGAAGTTCTACACCGAGTGCGGCATCTTCCATCCGCCCAGCAGCGTTCAGGCGCGGCGCCAACTGGAAGCCAACGACCCCGCTCGAAACATTCTGGACCGAAGCCACCTGTTTAAGCGCCCGCAAACCGGTCCGAGGGCCATTTTCGATTAGTCTGAGGCCATGCCTGGCAAGGGTCCGGTTAACCCCCTGCAGCGGCACAAGGTCGGCAATCGTTCCCAGAGCTACCAGATCGAGATAATCGCGCAGGTCAGGTTCTGTTCGATCTTTGAACCAGTCGGCCTCACGCAGTGCTTTGCGTAAGGCGATCAGCAGGAAGAAAGCCACACCGACACCCGCCAATGGCCGAAACGGAAAGCTGGAATCCTGCCTTTGAGGGTTAATGATTGCAAGAGCCTCCGGAAGGGTCGGCGGAGGTTGGTGATGATCAGTGACGATCAGGTCGACACCATACTCCCTGGCGAGATCAGCCTCATCATGGGCCGACACACCACAGTCGACTGAAACAACAACCTTGATGCCGCGGTTTGCCGCATCTTTTATCGCCTCCGCGGAGAGTCCATAGCCGTCACGTAACCGCAGGGGGATGTGATATTCGACGTCTGCGCCGAAAGCCCCAAAAGCCGCTGTTAGCAGAACTGTTCCAGAGATACCGTCGACGTCATAATCACCGTGAACAGCAATCTTTTCACCACTCTCAATTGCAAAATGGAGGCGTTTGACAGCGATCTCCATATCCGCTAGCAGAAAAGGATCGGGCAGGTCAACAAGCCGTACGTTGAGAAACTTACGTGCGGACTCCAGTGAGAACTGACGATCGATCAGCAGACGAGCGACCAGATTGGAGACCTCCAACTGCTCAGCGTAGTCGCTGGCCGCGGAGTAATCGGATGAGTAATGACGCGGCCCCCACAAGCGCTTGGTTACGGGCTCCAAGACAAACCTGCCTGGCTTGATGATGTAATAGTTGGAGATGTAAAAAGTATACGGCCCAAGGGGGTACCGCAACAGTCGTTGGAGAAAGAGAGGACCATGTCAGCAGGATCAATGTACGGCCAGCAGCTGAGTAGAGGGGATAAGACCACAGGCAAAAGAGGTGGAACCCGCAAGAAATATTTATACTTTGAGTTAAACATCTTGGTTTCGGACATAAACGAAAAACGGGCCGGAAGCAAGCTCCGACCCGTAACATTAATTATTTCGGTTGTTGCTGAATCGGTACTTGAGCCCGCATGGCTTCGAGATCCTGACGCACCCGGTCGGAGCCCGGCCCGGTTGGATTGATTTCAAGGAAACGTGTCCAGGCTTGCCGTGCCTTGGCAAAATCCTGAAGATCATAACGATAGATAACACCGAGGTTGTACATACTCGTGGCGTGAGCAGGGTCAATTTCATTCGCCCTGGTAAAATTTTCAATAGCACGGTCGAACCAGCCAAGGCGTTTGAACATGACCCCCTGATCGGTCAGAACATCCGGAGAATCCGGTTTGATTTCCAGCGCTTTATCGTAAGCCTGGATCGCATCCATAAACTGGTTGCTGTCGAAATACTCGTTACCGAGGGCAACCCAGGCATTAAAATTGGTCGGATCTGCAACAACAATATTTTTCAAATCACCTATTTTCTGTTGCAGATTCACCATAGGCGGTGGTCCCGCCGGCACACCGGAAGTCGATGATACGCCTGGCCCGGAGGTTTTCTCGCCAGCCAGCAAACCGATGACAAAACCGGCGACCAAGGCCACAACGACAAACAGGATGGTTTCCTTTTTCATTTACGCCCTCCCTTCTGCCGAAGTCGTTTTCTTCTGCCCGCCGGAACGCATATCCTGCCAGAGGATCAGTAACGGACTGGCAACAAAAATCGATGAGTAGGTACCGACCAGGATGCCAACGAGCATTGCGAAGGCGAAATTGTGAATCACGCCGCCGCCAAAGATAAAGAGAGCCAGAACCACCAGCAGGGTTGTCCCGGAAGTAAGGATGGTCCGTGACAGGGTTTCGTTGATCGACCGGTTCACAACTTCACTGAAGCCAAGCTTCTGGTGTTTGCCATAATTCTCGCGGATGCGATCATAAACGATAATCGTATCGTTCAGTGAATAACCAATGATCGCCAGGAAAGCGGCGATTATCGGCAGGTCGATTTCACGACCGGTTATGGAAAAAGCTCCCAGCGTGATCAGTACGTCGTGTAACAAGGCAATGATCGCCCCGATTGCGTAGCGCAGTTCAAAACGCCAGGCGATATAGACCAGAATACCGATCATCGCATAAGAAATCGACAGCAGCCCTTTCTGACGCAGATCCTTGCCAACCTGTGGGCCAACCATTTCGACACGTCGGATATCGACATTCCCCTCGCCGTAAACCGACTCAAGACTACTGGAAATCAGGCCGGAGAGGTCCTTGCCTTCACCGCTCTCCTGAACGCGAATCAAAAACTCATTGGGGTCATCGCCAAAACGCTGGACAACAACCGAACCAAGATCGAGCGAGGCGAGACCGTCCTTGATCTTGGCAGCATCGGTATTCTCACTGAATTTAACCTGGACCAGGGTACCGCCGATGAAATCGATACCGTAATTCGGCCCGCCATTGACGACCAGCGACGTCAAACTGACAAGGATCATTACCGCAGACACGATCAGGGCAATTTTGCGTTTGCCGACAAAATCAATATTTATATCATGCTTGATAATCTGCATTATTGAGAACTCCTAGATGCTCAAACGAGTCGTTTTGCTGCGCGACAGGAAATAATCGAAGATCAGTCGCGAGACAATCACCGCGGTAAAGAGTGAAGAGAGAATACCTATCGACAAGGTCACGGCAAAGCCTTTAACCGGGCCGGTGCCGAACTGGAAGAGGACCAGTGCGGCAATCAGGGTCGTGATATTGGCATCGATGATTGTCAGCTTGGCCTTTTCAAAACCGGCTTCCAGGGCTGCCCGAGCGGTTCGTCCCAGGCGCACTTCTTCACGGATCCGTTCAAAGATCAGCACGTTGGCATCGACGGCCATACCGACAGTCAGGACGATACCGGCGAGACCGGGCAAGGTCAGGGTCGCACCGAAGATCGACAGCATGGCCATGATGAAGACAATGTTGAGAATCAGTACAATATTGGCGACCAGGCCGGATAGCCTGTAATAGATGAACATCGCCAGAATAACCAGGGCGCTGCCGATCAGGATCGACATGATTCCCTGGTTGATCGAATCCTGACCGAGAGAGGGGCCAACGGTCCGATTTTCCATGATCTTGACCGGTGCCGGCAGGGAACCTGCCCGCAGCACGATGGCCAGATCGGTGGCTTCCTGTTCGGTGAAGCTGCCACTGATTTGGGCGCTGCCACCGGAAATACGTTCACGGATCACCGGTGCCGAATAGACCGTGTCGTCCAGAACAATCGCCATGCGTTTACCGACATTGGCCGCAGTAATCTGGTCGAAACGCTTGGCACCAACCGAATTGAAATCGATCGCAACATAAGGATCATTGAAGCGGGTATCGATTCGTACCTGGGCGTTGGAAAGCAGATCGCCGGTGAGAATGGTCTTGGTTTCAACAATAATCGGGATCTCGGAAGTCGCCCCGGTGCGCGGGTCGATCCGCCGCTCATAAAGGAGCTGTCCACCCTGCGGCAGATTGCCGGCGATCGCATCCTGCGGGTTGGCATTTTCCATAACCATCTTGAACTCAAGACGGGCGGTTTTGCCGAGCAGGTCGATAGCGCGTTGAGGGTCCTTGACACCGGGCAGCTGGATCAGAATACGATTGTCGGCCTGACGCTGCAGGGTCGGCTCGCTGACTCCGAACTGATCGACTCGATTACGCAGGGTCTCAAGCGCCTGACGAACCGCATAGTCCTTGACGGCTTCGATTTCACTGTCACTCATGCGGTAGTTCTTCTGGAGATAGGCCCCATCAGCCGTAAACGTCATTGCTTCAAGGTTGGGGAAAGTTTCTGCCATAAAGGCGTCAACCTGGGCTCCGGCCTCTTCGTCGTAGACAGTGACAACTATACGCTCGCCGGAAGAACGGTCAACACGCTTGAAAATCACGTCCTTCTCACGCAACAGCTCTTCAGTCTGGTCAACAATTGTATCAAGACGGCTTTCTACGGCCTTGTCGACATCGACACCAAGGACAAGGTGCATACCGCCCTGCAGGTCAAGCCCGAGATGAATCGGGTCAAAGGCCTTGCGCCACCAATCCGGCAGGTTGTTGCCGAAGAGAGTCGGCCCGAGCGAGACCAGAGCCAAAACGAGGCAGCACAGCACCAGGCCGGCCCGAATCTTTATGCTGTTGGACATTATGTAGGATCTCCTTTCAACCGACCCGCATCAGCGGATCGTCCAAGTCTATATCGCGCCACTAGTCTTCCAACTGGTCGGTCTTGGTCCCGACAATCGAGGGGCGGTTGATTTTGATGCGCACATTACTGGCGATCTCAAGGGTGATGATATCTTCCTGGACCGCTACGATCTTGCCGTGCATACCACCCGCCGTGACCACCTGGTCACCTGATTTAAGGTTTTCCACGAGTTCCTTGTGTTGCTTGGCACGTTTCTGCTGCGGACGAATCAAAAGCAGGTAAAAGATTGCGAACATGATCACCAACATGATGATCCCTTCCATCCCGCCACCTGCCTGTTGTTCGGCGCCACCTGCCATCGCATAAGCGTTGGTTGCAAACATATGTTTTCCTCCTTAAGGTTCTGAATTTTTAATCTTGTTAGGTGCCTGTCATACTGAACCGGTGAGGGCGTGGCCATCACCGGCGGGAATACGTTTCCGGTAAAATTCTTCGCGAAAAGCCCTGTACTTGCCGGCTGCTATCGCATCTCTTATCTGTTGCATGAGCTGCAGATAGTAATACAGATTGTGGGTAGTATTCAATACCGAAGCGAGGATTTCGTTACTTTGATAGAGATGGCGCAAATATGCCCGGCTGTAATTGCTGCAAACGTAGCAGTTACAGCCGGGATCTATCGGCATTTCATCCTCGATATACCTGGCCTGCTTGATGCTGATTTTACCGAAACCGGTAAAAAGCACACCGTTGCGGGCATTGCGTGTCGGCATTACACAATCAAACATGTCCGCACCACGCGAAACGGCCTCGACCAGGTTCTCAGGAGTACCGACCCCCATAACGTAGCGGGGACATTCAACCGGTAACAACGGCAGCGACCATTCCATCACCTGGTACATGACCTCGGCCGATTCCCCCACCGACAGACCACCAAGGGCATAACCGTCGAATCCGATCTCGAGAAGATCCACGACACTCTGCCGTCGCAAGTCCTCTTCCATCCCCCCTTGAACAATGCCGAACAAAGCTGCACTCGAGTCGCTGCGCGCTGCCTTGCAGCGCTCGGCCCACCTGGTCGAACGAGCAGTCGACTCGGCAACATATGCACGCGTTGCCGGGTGTGGAATGCACTCATCGAACACCATCATGATGTCAGCACCCAGAGATTCCTGAATGCCTATCGACAGTTCCGGAGTCAGCAAGTGGGCGCTGCCATCCAGATGAGACTGGAAACTTACTCCCTGTTCGTCGATCTTGCGCAGTTCACCGAGGCTGAAAACCTGGAAACCGCCACTGTCGGTCAGAATCGGGCGGTCCCAGTTCATGAACCTGTGCAGACCACCGAGCCGCGCGATGCGTTCATGCCCGGGGCGCAGATAAAGATGGTAGGTGTTGCCGAGGATGATCTGGGCGCCTATCTCCTTGAGTTGCTCAGGGAGCATCCCCTTGACCGTACCCTGGGTTCCAACAGGCATGAAGGCGGGCGTTTCAATACTGCCTCTCCGGGTGTGTATCGTTCCGTGACGCGCTTGTGTGTCATGACACATTTCGTGCAACTGGAATTTAAACAGGTCAGAACCAGTCTGTTTGATATTTTGTTTTATTTTTTTCATATTAATTTTTATCGAAACACGAAGTGCGAGGCGGTGAGAAAAAGTATAAAAAAATATTTCGCACTTTTTAACTTCGCTCTTCGTGCTTCTATTCAACCAACATACAGTCCCCGTAACTGAAAAAACGGTAACCCTTATCTACCGCCTCCCGGTATGCCCGAAGGACAAAGTCCCTGCCGGCAAACGCGGAGACCAGTACCAACAGGGTCGACTTGGGTAAATGAAAGTTGGTCAGCAGGGCATCGACGATACGGAATTGATGTCCGGGTTTTATAAAAAGTTGCGTCTCCCCCTGTCCTGCATGCAGCAGACCATTGTCATCGACCGCGTGTTCAAGCGTGCGCGCCACTGTCGTACCAAGAGCAATGATACGGCGGCCTGCTACACGAGCGTTGTTGATACGTTCAGCAGCTGCCAACGGTATGTCATAGGCTTCGGAATGCATCTGATGCTCTTGCAGATCATCTGTCCGGACCGGAAGAAAGGTTCCCGGACCGACGTGCAATGTGACGCCACAAATATCTATGTTACGCTCCGCCAAAGCCGCAAAGGTGACTTCTGTAAAATGCAGACCCGCTGTCGGTGCAGCCACGGCTCCGGGGTTGTTGGCATAAACCGTCTGATAACGCTCCCTGTCAAGAGGCTGGTCATCTCGGCGAATGTACGGTGGCAAAGGCATGTGGCCAACCTGCTCCAATGCTTCCAGGAACGACCCGGGGGAGGAAAAACCAACCAGGCGTTGTCCGTCCTCAACGATCTCGATAACTTCACCTTTAATCTCAGCCGGGAAATCGACAATTGCTCCAACCTTGAGGGGCCTGGAGCTGCGGGTCATACAACGCCAAATATTCTGCTCGGAGTCGAGTTGGCGGAGGAGTAGAACTTCCACCTGACCGCCACTTTGTTTATTCCCCAGCAGTCGCGCGGGCAACACTCTGGTTTCGTTGCGGACAAGCAGATCCCCTTCACGCAACATCGCAGGCAAGTCAACAAACTGATGATGACCAACAGTTTGAGAACTCCTTGACAAATGCATCAACCTCGATGCAGAACGCGTTTCAAGCGGACGTTGTGCAATCAGTTCATGGGGTAATTCAAAATCAAAATCGTTGAGTTGCATTAGGCTTCTTCGTACTTGGTGTAACATATAAATAAATATGGTATTTAAGTTTTGGCAAGATAAACTAGGAATAGTCCGGCCAGCATAAAGCCAAGCCCTATAAACCGTAGAGACTGGTCATTCATCTGGAAGAGTTCACTTAACATACGCTTGGTCCCACGAGGTGACATGAACCAGGGGAGACCTTCAACGATCAGGACAACACCCAAAATGATAACCAGTGTTTCTGAGAGCATAAATAAATTCCGCACACACTCTTCTGATGGTGTGATTTTTGCAAAGTTTTTCAACGAGTTTGAATAGCCAGTTAAACTAATAGAGAACTCAGTCAACAGCAACAAAATTCGCCGCTGCACAGACTAATTATGCTATAGAGGTTGCATCAATGTGTGTCAAATTCGGGCCTGTCGTTCATAACAGGACGATAAAAACAGGGGCCACAGGTTATATAACAGAACCAGGCGCTCATGACATTTACTATAATTTTTAGGTTTCCTTGTCGACAATAACTGATATTAAACCATGAATTCACTCAAGATTAAATTCCTCGGGCTGTGCTCTGTGATCCTGATCGTAGCTATCAGCCTGACGACCTGGTACAACCTGAAGACCCAGAAAGCCATGCTCAGCAAGCTTGCCAGCGAGCATGGTCGCATGCTGGCTGAAACGATCCACAGAAGTATCATTACGGATATGGCCAACGGCAAGAATGACAGCGTCGTTAACATTTTGACAAAAGTTAACTCTGAACCCGCAATCAAGGACGTCAGGATATTCGATGAAACAGGCCGGGTCCTGATGTCAGGTAACAATCAGGAGATCGGCGGGCTTGTGAGCACTTCTGAATTGATGGCATATCGCACCGGGAATTTCAGCTTTACATCTTCAAACAATGACGGTGCAGACTTCTTTAATTCTGTGGTTCCCATTTACAATCAGCCGATCTGCTATTCCTGCCATGACGAGAACCTCAAGGTCCTTGGTATTCTTAACCTGCAGGTCTCACTGGATGCGATATCCGACATGCGAGTCAACGGCCGCAACGCGACAATGATTGCCTCGGGGATCATGCTCGTCATCCTGGTCCTGACGATCACGGCATTCCTCCTTGTATATGTCGATGCGCCGATCCGCAAACTTGCCAGCGCTATGGAACAAGTCGAACAGGGGCAACTTGAAAATGCCCACGCTTCTGTCAGCAGTTCAGACGAGATGACTATGCTCTCCTCCAAGTTTAACCTCATGGTTCAACGACTGCGCGAGATGATGGAATCCACGATCAAGAACGAACGTCTGCTTGCCATCAATCAGGAAAAACTGGCTCATAGCGAGGAACTGCACGCCATGAACCTGACTCTTGAGGACCGCCTCAAGGAGATCGAATACCTCAATATCAACCTTGAAGAACGGATTGAGGAAATAGAGGAAGCCAACTACAAGATCGCCGACCTCGCCAGCGAGCTTGAAGAAAAAAACGTGGGCCTCACTCAGGCCGTCGATCGCCTGCAGGCTCTTTACAAAATGGGGCTGGCGGTTAACGCCACCATAGACCTGGAAAGACTGTTGAACCTGCTCAGCCAGAAAAGCGTGGAAACGCTGCATGCCCAGGTCGGCTACATCCTGATGAAGAACCACGAGACCGGTGGCCTGACTGTCGGCGGATCAGAGGGGTTGCCGGGGGATTTCGACCATTCGCTGGAAATCCCTCTCAAACCGGGAGGGATATCCTACTGGGTCATCAACCATAACGAACCTAAACTCATCGGGAACATAAACAAGGCCCGCGAGTTCAGCAAGATGAGTCGACTCGGTTTTATCCGAGAATCGGTCATTTGTGTGCCATTGTCGGACAAGGACCAGGTCATTGGTACGATTACTGTGGCTAACCCGACCGATGGCAAGGAATTCGACCTCTCCGACCTGGAACTCCTGACAACCATCGCTGCACAGGCAAGTATCGCGATCCGTAATGCCCGTCTCTACGAAGAACAGGAGAGCACTTACCTGAACACAGTCCAGGCCCTTGTCTCAGCAATCGAAGCCAGTGATGCTTATACGAGAGGACACTCTGAGCGTGTTACCCGGTTGAGTATTGCATTGGCTAAAAAACTTGGTATAGACGGTGAGGCTCTCAAGCAACTCGAGCAGGCAGCGATTCTTCATGACATCGGCAAGATCGGTATTGATGTAAACCTGCTCCACAAGAAGGAAAAATTGACCCCTGCGGACATCGATGTTCTTAAGCTGCACCCCTCAATCGGTGTGCGCATACTCGAACCGATTCATTTTCTCGGCACCGTGCGTGATATCATAGAGCAGCACCACGAACGCTTTGATGGCAACGGCTATCCCAACGGCTTAGGCGGAGAGGAATGGCGCATTGAAGGCAAGATTCTTTCGGTCTGTGATACTTTCGATGCAATGACTTCTGATCGACCGTACCGTAAAGCATTATCCGATGAGGTTGCCATCCAGGAAATTCAAGATCATTCCGGCACTCAATTCGATCCGATAGTGGCGGCGGCATTCGTCGAGATGAGTAAACAGGGCCAGCTACCAGGGTAACCGCATAGTCCGATGAATACTGCCGAAATCCACCCGAAGCTAACCGGGTTTCAGCGCTTCCGAACTCTGTTAAACAAGCGTGGTCTCCTCAGCTGGATATTGTCATGGTCCGATAAACGTGAGAAAACCCGCTGCCGTGATCTGCAGAGCAAGAGACAGAGGCCCTTGCGCGCGAGCAGAAACAACAAAGGCCACCCGGTAAGCAGGTGGCCTTTGTTTTGACAATTATTACAGGTCAAGGATAGCCCGGGGCCATCATCAAACCCGTTTGCTCTGGCAGGCCAAGCATCAGGTTCATGTTTTGCAAGGCCTGCCCCGCAGCGCCCTTGACCAGGTTGTCAATCACTGAAACCACTATCACCCGACCGGTACGGTCGTCAAGCAGGACGCCGATGTCACAGAAGTTACTGCCTGTGACCTGGGAGATATTCGGCAGATGTCCTTTCGGTAAAACCCGCACAAAAGCTTCCGCAGAGTACCTGTCAAGGTAAAGGCCGTGCAGTTCATCGAGGCTGATGGGGCCTTCGAGAGAAGCGTAACAAGTGCTCAATATACCCCGGTTGACCGGCAACAGGTGCGGGGTGAAGCTGATTGTTACAGCTTCGCCCGAAACCACGCTGAGAGTCTGTTCGATCTCAGGGGTGTGCCTGTGCCGTGGCAATCCATAGGCCTTGAATCCTTCGTTGACTTCACAAAAGATCGTGCCCAGCTTGGCCGAACGTCCGGCACCACTGGTCCCGGACTTGCTGTCGACGATAATGGTAGCCGGATCAATCCTTTGCTCTTCCAGCAATGGTGTCAGAGCCAAGGCGATACTGGTCGGATAACAACCCGGGTTGGCGACCAGCCTGGCTGCAGGGATATGCTTGCGAAACAGTTCAGGAAGGCCATATACCGCTTCAGAGAGCAAATCAGGGGCGGTGTGTTCCTGATACCAGTCTTCATAGATGGAGACATCTCTGAGCCGGAAATCGGCAGAGAGGTCGACAACCCGACAACCGGCGCCAAGCAGTTTCGGAACCATGTCCATGGCAGTCTGGTGAGGCACCGCCGTAAAAACCAGATCCGCCCGGCCAGCCAGTCCGGCAGGGTCGACATCTTCAAAGTTCAGACTTACAAGACTGCGCAGCGAAGGGAATATCTCGTCCACGGGTTGTCCGGCGTACTGACGCGAGGTGACGCATACCAACTCGGCTTGCGGGTGCTGGACAAGTAAACGCAAGAGCTCTGCCCCGGTGTATCCACTTGCGCCAATAACAGCAATCCGATGCATAGCTTAACTCCTTGTAAACGGAAAGAGGGAAACCCGCAGGTTTCCCTCTTTCCAGCAAATATCATAACGACCAGAGGTCGTAAGTTATTAACGCTTGGAGAACTGGAAGCTGCGGCGCGCACCGCGTTTACCGTACTTCTTACGCTCCTTGATACGGCTGTCACGGGTAATGAACCCGGCTTTCTTCAAAGAAGCACGTAACTCCGGATCAACCTCGAGCAGGGCCTTGGTGATGCCGTGCTTGATCGCACCGGCCTGGCCTGAGGGACCTCCTCCGCAAACGTTGACGTTAATATCGAACTTGCCGATATTGTCGGTCAGTTCGAGCGGCTGACGTACGACCATCTTGGAGGTCGGGCGGCCGAAGTATTCGTCCATCGTCCGCGTGTTAATGGTAATCTCACCTGTTCCCGGCTTCATCCAGACACGGGCTACAGAGGTCTTTCTCCTGCCGGTGGCGTAAAATTTCTGTTCGGCCATCGTCTAATTTCTCCTGAATTCCCTTAAACCTGAAGTTCTTTGGGCTGCTGTGCCTCATGCGGATGATTGGCACCGCAATAGACTTTAAGTTTTCTGTACATCTGACGGCCGAGTTTGTTTTTCGGCAACATCCCCTTGACGGCTTTTCTGATCAGTTCTTCAGGGGCCTTTTCGAGCAACTTGTCGGCAGTAATTGTCGTCAGGCTGCCGGTATAACCGCTGTGACGATAATACTTCTTCTGAGTCAACTTGTTTCCGGTCAGACGGACTTTCTCGGCGTTGAGGACGATAACGAAATCACCGGTATCAACGCTCGGGGTGTAAATAGCCTTGTGCTTGCCGCGCAGGACACGGGCAATCTCGGTAGCTGCCCGGCCAAGGACCTTGTCCTCCAGGTCGACAACATACCAGTCTTTCTGGAGTTCATTTTTTTTCGCAACTGAAGTGCTCATTACTAACCTCTCTATATCGAATCTGTAAGTTTACGGGGCTCACAGAAACACGAAATGTATTCAAAACACCTTGTGTTGTCAAGCGTTTTTTCGACCGTCACTAGACTTTATTCCTGGCGACGGCAAACGTTTATGCCGGGATAAAAGAACTCTTTTCCGTCAACCTGCCGCAAAGGCTTGACAGGAGCTTGACCGCCCCTTCGAGATCCGCCCAGTCAAGCACTTCAACCGGCGTATGCATGTAGCGCAGCGGGATGCTGACCAGAGCTGTTGCAACACCCCCACGGACCAGCTGCATAACGTTGGCGTCGGTTCCGGTGGCACGCGGGATACCGATCACCTGGTAAGGGATTCTTTCAGCTTCAGCCGTTGCAAGCAGAAGATCGAAGAGCACGGGATTGATATTCGGGCCACGGGCGATGATCGGGCCCTTGCCAAGACTGATCTCCCCGGAGTGCTTGTGGTCCGCGTCAGGATAATCACTGGCGAAACCGACCTCAACAGCGATGCCGATATCGGGCTGCACGCCATAGGCACTGGTTGCCCCGCCGCGCAGACCAACCTCTTCCTGCACCGTCGAGACGCCGTAAAGGTCAACCACCAGGTTATTCTGACGTCTTACTTCCCGCAGGACCTGGGCAACAATAAAGGCACCCATCTTGTCATCCAGTGCTCGTGAAGTCAGCCGGGTGCCCTGAAGCCGTTCGACTCCGACACTGAAGGTCACCGGATCCCCGATCGATACCAGCTTGACAGCCTCCTCCTTGTTGGAACAACCGACATCGATAAACTGGTTTTTAAACGGCATTACCTTCTCGCGATCCTGCGGTTCGATCTGGTGAATCGGACGTTTTCCCACCACGCCCGGGACAGGGCCGGACTTAGTGTGCACTGTCACTCTTTGGCCCGGAACAAGATGTGCATCGACTCCGCCGATCGGCGCAAAAAACAGGTACCCCTGGTCATCTACATACTTGATCATGAAGCCGATTTCATCACAGTGTCCCGCCAGCATCAGACGCGGGGCGCCTTCCGGTCCCTCGATATGCGCCACCACGTTGCCCATGACATCGGTGCGGAGATCGTCGGCAACATCTGCCAGCGCCTTGCGAATCACCCGTTGTGCCGGCTGCTCGAAACCGGATGGACTCGGAGCCTCAACCAGTTCCTTGAAAAAACTGAAATCTTTTTCATTCATATCTTCTTAGCTCCCACAGTTCTCCGGCAACTCGCCGAGCAGCGAATTGCGATATGACCTGGTGATCTTTACCGACACAAGACGGCCCGACAATTCGCTAGGACCGGTAAAATTGACAATCCTGTTCCAGGTGGTGCGCCCGAATACCTGGCCCTCCCCCATCCTGCTTTCACCTTCGACCAGGACATCCAGAATCTTGCCGACGTCCGCCTCCCAGGTCTGGCGGCTGATTTCCTGCTGCATGGCGAGCATGCGATCGAATCTCGCCTGTTTCACGTCTGCGGGCGTCTCATCTTTGATGTCTGCGGCAGTCGTGCCTTTTCTGGGCGAATAAATGAAAGAATAGATTTCCGCGTAGCGCACTTCCTTGAGCAACTCCATAGTCTCGGCAAAGTCTTCCTCAAGCTCTCCGGGAAAACCGACAATGATATCGGTAGTCAGGCGTATCTCCGGACAGGCCCGTCGCAGACGGTCGACAATCTCCAGGTAGCGTTCGCGCGTGTAACCCCGGTTCATTGCCCGCAGGATATTGTCAGAGCCGCACTGGACTGGAAGATGCAAATGTTTACAGAGTTTTTCGAGAGAACCGAAACATTCGATCAGTTCCTCGGACAGATCTTTCGGATGGGAGGTCGTGAAGCGAATCCGTTCTATACCATCAATTGCATTGACCTGCTTCAGGAGTCCGGTGAAAGAGAGTTCAGCATTGTCTTTGAGGCCGTAGGAATTGACATTCTGGCCGATCAGGGTCACCTCACGTACTCCCTGTGAAGCCAGTTCACGGATTTCATCGAGGATTTCTCCGCTGGGCCGGCTGATCTCTCGACCACGGACGTAAGGCACGACACAATAACTGCAGAAGTTGTCACAGCCCTGCATGACCGTCACAAAACGCGTATAGGCATCCTGACCGGTCCGGGAAGGAAAAAGCTGCAGCCGCGTGTCGCGGTCGAGGAAATCGGTCTCCTCGCAACGCACGTGATTATCGGCAACATTCTGCACCAGTTCTGGCAGACGGTGAACGTTGTGAGTGCCAAACACCAGATCCAGGTAAGGGAACTCATCGAGGAGCTGTTTGCCTTCCTGCTGGGCGATACAGCCTCCCATGCCGAGAATAAGTCCCGGATTGCGGTCCTTGAGAGGTTTGAATCGACCCAGGTGGCCGTAAGCCTTGCGTACGGCTTTGTCCCGGACAGCACAGGTGTTCAACAGGATCAGGCTGGCCTGGTCGGGCTCTTCGACCTGCCGGTAGCCGATGCCGCCGAGCAGGTCGACTATTCGTTCCGAGTCGACGACGTTCATCTGACAGCCGAAGGTTTCCAGGTAAAAAGCTTTATTATTCATAGGGTTATATCCTAGCCGATATCAAGGGGCTAGAGATTAGTCAAAAACACGGGATAAAGCAACCGAATTGCCGTAATCCTCAGCAGGTTCGCATATTGTTGTATCGCGCCTGGTTATTTGCTATCACCTCTTCAAGAAGCTCCGTTGCCCGATGCGGGTGTTCTATGCAGTGCAGGACAAGCTGCTGCTCAGCTCCATTGTGGACACGCAGTGTGCCAAGCTGTTCACTCTGTCGGTGCAGACTGAAATAAGTGAGATCTGACAGGACGATAAACTTGCTTTGCGGGCGCGCCAGGCCACGTTGTACAATCACCCGCCGGTCCGTTATCGCGTAATAAACATGGTTCCACTCGAGACGGGCCTGCACCAGGTGTCCAACGAAAAAATACATCCCTGCCAATACGAAGGGGAACGGCAGCCAGGCCAACCACTGCACTGTGTAAGTGTCCGCCATGGCAACCCCCAGAACCTGCCAGTAGCTGCATATTGCGAGAAAAATCAGTCCGAAAACCGAATGTCGCCAGTGCCGGAAGGTATAACAACGCGGTGCAGGACGTGCCTCCCAGAGAAGGGTTTCACCATCATCAAGAACAAGGCCTTGAATCATCATTTACGGCTCGACCGGGTCAGGCGATCTGCTGCAGTGCGTCCAAGCTTGCTATAAGGATCTGTCTCAACGATCAATCGGTATAAAGACATACCCCCTTCGACATCGCCTCCTTTTTCGCGTGCCTCAGCAAGCAGAAACAGATTTTCCGTGACTGGCAGCAGGCGCACACTTTCTGCCAGTTCATCGTTCGCCTTGCGCACTTTGCCCTCTTGCAGGGAGAGGTAGCCGAGCCCCATCCGGGTCATGTAATAGTCAGGCTGCAGTTCGACAGCCTTCTGCAGGTTAAGTCTGGCAGTTTGCAACTCACCGGCACGCAGGTAGGCCATTCCCAGAGAACCGAGAATCTGCGGCTCATCCGGAGCCATGGTTGCGGCATTGAGATACTGAATTATTGCCTGCGAAGGTTTGTCGGCTTTTTCAAGTCGTTGGGCCTCTTTCAATAGTTCGTATGCCGGCTGCAATTCTTTCAGTATGCGGATTGGTTCCGGCACTTCTCCAGAACGGCTCACTCCGGATTGCAATAAACTTGTCAGGCAGCTCCCTTCGCAAGGTCTCTGCGCAAAGATTCGCGCCAGTCGGATCGAGCCGGACTCGGGATCATACACGGATTCCTGCAGCGACAGGATTTCCGTCATGGCCTTGTTCGAGGCACGGTTCGCCCGTCTCGAATATGCCGTATGGGTGAGAGCTGCTGCTCCCTGAAGCATGGCCCTGAGTTTACCCTGATCGCGAATCTCCGACAGAAGACCACGGGTCATGATAACCCGGTTACCAGGCAGCGCATAGAGCGCTGCAGCACTCTTGTCCGCAACAGAGACAGTGAACCGGTCGGAGGCCCCAACCTCCTGCCTGATTAGTGCATCAAGCTCTTCAATCAGGGCCTTATCGTGGCGCGGCCCTCCAAGCAGCTGAAGCAACCGATCTTCTACAGCACTTCCGACTTTGATTCCCTGCTCGGCGGTCAAAAGCGTTGTATCGGCAGGCAGGTACTGGTCCATCCCGGCACAACCCGCCAACCAGGTCAGAGTGATGATGATTACTGACCGCATGAGTTTCTGCGAAACAAGATTCTTCATCTGTTAAATCCATCTGATCATATTTATGAGTCTGCATCTTAGGCTATCCTCGAATGGCAGACAAGCCGTCGGCAGAAAAAGCTGCTTGCATTTCCCCGACAAGTGACTATCATGTGCCGCCCGAAGTATAATAAATTTTGCAATACGGATAAAGAAAGTAACAAAAATGACAGAACATCTACGAAACATTGCCATAATTGCCCATGTCGATCACGGCAAGACGACCCTCGTCGATGCCATGCTCAAGCAATCAGGGGTCTTTCGAGAGAATCAGGTCATTACAGAACGCGTGATGGACAGCAACGACCTGGAAAAGGAGCGCGGGATCACGATCCTGTCAAAAAACCTGTCGATTCACCACAACGGAATCAAAATCAACATCGTCGACACCCCCGGCCACGCCGATTTCGGCGGTGAAGTGGAACGAGTCCTGAAGATGGTCGATTCGGTCCTGCTTCTGGTGGATGCTTTTGACGGGCCGATGCCGCAGACCCGCTTCGTACTGAAAAAATCGCTTGATCTCGGCATCCGTCCGATCGTCGTCATCAACAAGATCGACCGCCCGGGAGCCCGACCGGAAAAGGTCGTCGACATGGTTTTCGACCTGTTCTGTGAACTCAATGCCGATGACAAGCAGCTCGACTTTCCGATTGTCTATACCAGCGCCAAACAGGGAGTTGCCAAGCGCGAACTGAATGATGCCTCGGATAACCTGGAACCGCTTTTCGAGATGATCCGTGAGCGGGTTGCCCCGCCGGCTGCAGATGTGAAAGCACCCTTCCAGATGCTGGTCACATCAATCGACTATAACGATTACCTCGGCAGAATCGCCACCGGAAAGATCTTCAACGGTCGCGTGAAAACCGGTGAGACCGTGGCCCTGATCATGAAAAACGGTGAGATCTCCAAGGCCCGCATCACCAAATTACTCGGTTACGAAGGGCTCAAGCAGATTGAACTGACAGAAGCCTGCGCAGGTGATATCGTCACTGTGGCAGGCTTTGAGAACATCGGCATCGGCGAGACCCTGGCCTGTGCAGAACGACCCAAGTCGCTCCCCTACGTGTCGATCGACGAACCCACCCTGGCCATGAACTTCATCGTCAACTCCTCCCCTTTTGCCGGTCGGGAGGGTAAATATGTCACATCACGTAACATCCGCGACCGCCTTTTCAAGGAGTTGCGCACCAACGTCTCACTGCGCGTCGAAGAAACCGCCAACACCGATACCTTCAGAGTGTCGGGCCGCGGCGAACTGCATCTCTCGATCCTGATCGAGAATATGCGCCGGGAAGGCTTTGAACTGGCCGTCTCCAAACCGGAAGTCATTTGCCGCGAGATCGACGGCGAACAGTGCGAACCGATGGAGTACCTGGTGATTGATGTCCCGGAAGAGCACCAGGGAACGGTGATTGAAAAGCTCGGTACCCGCAAAGCGGAAATGGTTGCCATGAACGCCCTAGAAGGTGTCAACCGCCTGGAGTTCATCATCCCGGCACGTGGCTTGATCGGCTTCCGCAGCGAGTTCCTTACCGACACACGTGGCACTGGCGTCATGAACCACACCTTCCACGGTTATGCCCCCTGGAAAGGGCCTATTCCGGGTCGCAAGAATGGCGTCCTGATTGCAATAGAAGCCGGAGAAACGATTGCCTATTCGCTTTTCAACCTTCAGGAGCGTGGCGCCCTCTTCGTCGAACCGGGCGTCAACGTCTACGAAGGGATGATTATCGGCCAGCATGCCAAGGACAACGATCTCGTAGTCAACGCGTGCAGGGGGAAGAAGCTGACCAATGTCCGCGCCTCGGGGAGTGATGAAGCGATTCGCCTGACCACGCCGCGTGACTTGACCCTCGAGCAGGCCCTCGAGTTCATTGATAATGACGAACTGGTTGAAGTTACACCGGCATCAATTCGCCTGCGCAAGCGTCTGCTTGACGAAAACGATCGCAAGAAAGAGAATAAGAAGTTCAAGTAGGACCATGCTTTATCCAGGTCGGGAAAATTAAAAATGCACCAACCTGATGGATAGGGTGCCGCTCAGGTCCCGGCGCGTGAATCTTCCGTCGAGTTATTCACTCTGGATAAGACAGTCTCGCTGTAAAACTGCGCTGCAGATTTAACCTGGTTAAATTAATCTCCTAACTGGTCATTGTTACCTTGAAAAATTCATTCCATGGCTCTATGATTGGCCCGTTCTTTTTACGAACGATTCCTCACCTGAGAGATCTGGAGGCAGCGTGGAACGAGAGTTAAACGCTCACGAGCAGCAAGTCCTCCTGGCCATTGCCCGCCAAGCTATCATTCACGGCGTACAGACTGGCCAGGAGTACATTGAACCCCGCGAAGAAAAAGTCCTGAACCAACGCAACGGCTGCTTTGTCACTATCAAGCAGAATGGGCAATTGCGGGGATGCATCGGTAATTTTCAATCCGAACTCCCGCTGTTCAAGGAGGTCGCCCAGATGGCCCAGGCTTCCGCGGCAAAAGATCCCCGTTTCTACCCCCTCAAGGATAACGACCTGGATAACTTCACGCTGGAGATTTCAGTCCTCTCACCGTTACAGAAGATTGAAGATATAGAGGAAATCGAAGTCGGCAAGCATGGCATTTACATCGAGAAGAGTTTCTACCGGGGTGTTCTCCTGCCCCAGGTTGCTCTGGAGCACAACTGGGATCGGTTGGCTTTTCTGAAACAGACGTGCATCAAGGCGGGGCTGCCAACGGATGCCTGGAAATCAGATGATGCAGACATCTACGTCTTTAGTGCCCAGGTTTTTGGAGAAGAGTAAAAAACAGCCCTGTTCAGATTTAACCCATAAAAAGCAGGGAGGGGCAACCGTCTCACTGCTTATTTGTATAATCCAAATCCTCGATCAAGCGTCCATGTGGCCCGTCACGAGCCTGTCAACCAGCCAATTACTGCCCGGTAATCCTTCATACTTGCCAAAGAGAAGAAGACCGCAATGACCAGAAAGCTGGCCAGTCTGTATCGGAAAGGATGAAATTCATATAAGAGCGACACAAATCTCAAAGAGCAGCCCGGACATCATGAGCCGTCCTTGTCGATCGCCTCTTCCCTGAACCAGCGGTCAAACCAGGTCCTGTGATCCTTCTCCGAAAAGATCCTGAAATCTTTAGGTCCCATCCAGACCCCCCCGCAGTTGACGCATCTGTCCATTGGAACCCCCCTGAAATCAATCGGTTCTATCTTGTCACCACACTTCGGACATCGCCCGAGACAATACTTATGAATCAGCTTTTCCCGGGTTTCCCCCCTGATCTTCTCAATCAGTTCTTTCTCCAGATCATGAAAGTATTTATTCTCTAAGGCCTTTTTGCGTTCTTCCCATGCATCAGTCATGACGCCACCTCCGTGAAGGACCCAGTTTCGTTAATTATAACAAGTATTTGAAGATCAGCAACAAAGTCTGATACGACCGGCGCCATAGGTCGCGCCCTTGCCGATGCCGAACAGCGAAGCAACGGCGAGCACCCAAAATATCTCTTCTATGGCCTGCCCTGAAAGAATCATTTCGCCCGTAAAACCACCAACCGTAAATCCTTGTTGACCGGCGATCGCTCTCCAGTCGTTCCAGCTCAGTCTTGTTTCAGTCTCTTCAATCCTGCCGACAGCGTCGAGCAAGAGGGAGGGGTCGTCCAGAAGTTCGACACCTGAATGGGCAAAGAGCATGGAGGTCACACGTCGCAGCATGAACGGGAAGACCTGACTAAAACGTGGCTTTCTTAGCGGTTTGCCATCCGCCATCAGACGTACCGGTGTCTCATACGATATCAATATTCTGTCGGATACCCGTTCCTGACTAAACAGCCAGCTCAGTGGTTGGACGACGCAGGTGAAGGAATCCAACGGCTCATCTTGCCGCCAGGCAAGGTTTTCAGGTTGCCCGATACTCATACTGTAGACTTCCGTGACTTCAAAACGACCATCTCCAGACACCAACCCAAGGCTCCCCAGGTGAACCAAACTCCTCAAGAACACGTGGATTAGTGGTATGCCGTCGCCGATGAACAGCACTTCACATTCAAGCCGCTGCCCTGTATCGATGCAGGTCTTTTGCATGATCGGCATAGTCATCACCAATGCCGGGGCAGGTTTCTGGAATTTACGCCGGGCGACTGGGTCATCACTTGGGGCAGGTTGGAAAAGGGTTTCCCATTGCCTGCCTAGAAGGCCATCCGTCTGATCAAGCATCTGTCTTCCGGAAGCCCGCAGGACTCGCCCCAGCCTGATAAAATCAGTAGGATGGGCGGTACAGGGAGAGAGAAAATCCAGGGCAAACCGGGCTTTGACAATATCCACCGACTGCAACGCGTCTGGCCAATCCGGTATGAGTAAATTCTTTTCAGTGATCATTTCTGGTTATTGTAGTCCGTGATCAATTCTGATAGAGTCCGCCTCACCAGCAACAGATATACACCAAAACTGCAACGGCTGCGACAGGTAAAGCTTACGCCATTATGCTGCAATTTGAATTGCTTGCCAGAGACCACAGGACCCGTGCCCGCAGGGGTCGTATCATAACACCGCACGGTACTATAGAGACACCGATTTTCATGCCTGTCGGGACTCATGGTGCTCTCAAGGCAATGACCCCGGCTCAGGTTGACGATACCGGTGCCCAGATCATTCTCTCCAACACCTACCACCTGCACCTGAAACCCGGAGAGGGTTTGGTGGAAAAAGCAGGGGGCCTGCACAAGTTCATGCACTGGCCCAAGCCAATTCTGACTGACAGCGGTGGTTTTCAGGTCTTTTCCCTGCCCAAGAAGGAAATCACCGACTCAGGAGTCTTTTTCAAACACGAGATCAACGGCAATCGCATCTTTATAGGCCCGCGTGAGGCTACCGGGATTCAGAACTGCCTGGGTGCCGATATCATAATGGCCTTCGATGAGTGCATACCCTACCCGGCCTCACACGATTATTCGAGCAAATCAATTAAAAAAACCCTGCGTTGGGCAGAAGAATGCCTCAAGGCCCATGACCGAAAAGACCAGGCGCTGTTCGGCATAGTCCAGGGAAGCGTTTACGACGACCTGCGGCGCGAATGCGCAGAGAATCTGACAGCAATGGACTTCCCCGGCTATGCGATTGGCGGAGTCAGTGTAGGGGAAGGCCTGGAGCTGCTCAAGAAAGTCGTCGACGACACGGAGCCTCATCTACCGGAAGACAAGCCGAGGTACCTGATGGGGGTTGGTCTGCCGGAGGATATCCTTGAGAGCATCGGGCGCGGCATGGACATGTTCGACTGTGTCATTCCAACCCGTTACGCCCGCAGCGCGACTCTCTTTACCCGGAGAGGCAAGATCCGGGTAACCAACCGGCGTTATCGTCGTGATTTTTTCCCGGTCGACCCGTCATGCACCTGTTATTGCTGTGCGAACTTCACCAGAGCCTATCTCCATCACCTGTTCAATGCCAACGAGGTCCTTTCGGCGACCCTTGCGGCCATCCACAACGTCCGTTTTTATCTCGACATGGTCGCAGCCGCCCGTGCCGCCATTGAAGCCAATGACTACGCCGGCTTCAAATCCGCATTCCTTGAAGAATACCTGCGCGACGACGGCCAACCCGGGCGTTGACGAGCCGCCTGTCAGCCCGCATAATTAACCTATGGCTGAAACACCGCGAACCAGACGAATCGGTGCCGAAACCGGCAAACGGCTGCACAGGGCACTCTCTGCAACGGCTGACGAACTGTTCGAGGTTCTGCTTGATCCGGAGATCCAAGTCGTGAGAGCGGTTCTGAAGAATCCTCGTCTGCATGAAGATCACCTGCTCGCCCTACTGAAACGCCGCGACCTTGAAGAGGATCTTCTGAAAGCCATCCATCATCTTGAAGCAACCAGAGGCAGCCACCGACTGAAAGTAGCCCTGGTCAAGAACCCAAATACTCCAGGCCAGGTCGTTCTCACCTTGTTGCCACATCTCCATCTCTTCGAACTTGTCGATCTCTGCATGATCCCCGGTGTCACACCGGACCAGAAATTCGCCGCGGAACGGGCCATTCTGAAGAGGCTGCCGACCACCGAACTGGGCAACAAGATGACCCTTGCACGTCGGGCAACAGCTTCGGTCGTCGGTGAGATACTCAAGGAGGGTGACGTCAAACTCGTGGAAATCTGCCTGAACAGTCCGCGCCTGCGAGAGGTTGCTATCCTGCAATTTATCAACGGCGCTCGTTCATCGGCAGAGACCATATCTATTATAGCCAGGCATCCAAAGTGGAAACTGCGGCCCAACCTGAAGCTTGCCATCCTGAAGAACCGCAGGACACCCTCTATCTGGTTCACTCTTTTCCTGCCCCAGATGCGAACCCCTGACGTCCGCAACCTGCTTGTCTCAAAACGTCTCAACCCCGCACAAAAAAAGCTCGTCCAAGACGAGCTTAAAAAACGTGGTATGCGTTGAACATCATGACCTGACCGGCAGTTCAAACGTCACTGTCGTTCCTTCGCCAAGCTGGCTGTGTACTTTTATACTGCCACCATGGTCATCAATGATCTGTTTGACGATGCTCATCCCCAGCCCCAACCCTATGGTTTCAAGACTATCGGTATCTACTCTGTAGAACTTCTCAAAAACATGTTCCACCTGCTCTGCGGTCATGCCAACTCCTTTGTCTACTACCGAGACAGAAATCTTGTTTGTACCGGTTGACAGCAGTACTCTGACGATTCCCCCTTCAGGCGAATATTTGATCGCATTGTTCAAAAGATTATGCAGCACCTGGGCAATGCGGCCGGCATCGAGCCAGACTATTTGCGGGAAGTCGTTACTTTGTTCTACAACAATTTCATGCCGGCCGGTTTTCACTCTGAATGAGGCAATAACCTTGTCTACAATTTCAAGCAGATTATCTTCTTTCGGTGAAACACCGAGAGAACGGCCGATTTGGATACGACCGAGATCGAGCAAATCACCGATGAGACGGTTAAGGATGTCTGCGTTGCTCTGTATGATCGACAGGTAAGTTTCCCTCTGTTCATTACTCAAACCCATCGAGTCAGCATTTTCCAGGAGTTCGCAATACCCGACAATTGCAATCAGGGGGGTGCGCAGCTCATGAGCTGCCGTCGAGATAAAATCGCTTTTGGCTTTATCAAGTTCCCGGATAGCCTCTTCAATACGCCTTTGGTCTGTTACATCAATGACAATACTGAGAATTCTCACTTCGCCTTCGTACTCAATGGCCCTGCTCGAAACCAGGCACGTCATCTCTTTGCCATTCTTGCCGAAAAACACACTTTCCAGTTGGTCGATAAAACCATGTTGATTGATCGCAGACACCATACGTTCACGATCTTCCAGGTTCCGCCAGAAGCCAAGTTCCTGAGACGTGTGGCCGATAACCTCATCAGCAGAGTATCCTGAGGCTTCAATAAAGGCCGGGTTGACCTGCAGCACCTGACCGGACGGCGTTGTGATAATGGTCCCCACAGGATTGGCCATAAAGAATTCGCGAAACAGGTTTAAACTTTTGTATAAAGCCTCTTCTGTTTCTTTGCGACCGGTGATATCCAGCCAGGACCCGATGATTTCCTGAGGATTGCCGTCCGCATCGCGAATTAGGCGCAGTTGATCTAGGACCCACAAGTAGCTGCCGTCTTTTTTCCGAAAACGGTATTCATGGACATGATGACCCTCCTTAAAAAAAATGTCATAGGCAGCGAACACGCGTTCAACATCCTCGGGGTGAATGTTGTCGTGCCAGAAGTTCTGGGTCTCTAGACAGTCTTGAATTGAATAACCAAAAAGAGAGGTGATGTTGCCGCTGACAAACGTTGTAGCAAAATCCCCGGTTGCTCTGCGGGAGTAAATTATCGCCGGTGACAGCGAGAGGATCTCGTTGATTTTTTCTGTAGACAGATGATTCATAGACAAATTTTGGGTAACATCCTGCCTGGGGTTGAAAAGCACCTCATTCTTTACACTTAAAGGGTTGCACCGGCGAGATATTTTCTTCTGTACTAGGGGTTGACAAGGCAACAACTTTCGCCTGCCCCTCCTTTTCAACCTCGTCGATGCGACTGATCGAATGGTACGGAATCATCAGGCGCTTGACGTTGCCGAACTCGTTTTTCAGCGCTTCCTCGTTGGGATCAACCACAATTGCAGATTTTTCGCCGAAAACAATCTCTTCAATTTCAACAAAACCATAAATATCGCTCTGATTGACCTTGCGGGCGTAGATTTCATAACCTTTGCCCTGGCTACTGAAAAATATGCGAAAAACTGATTTTTTCTTATTCATGGCAATAACCTTGAATGATCTTTACCTGGCAACGATAAAACTTCCGGGGAAGCCGTTAGCCTCGACGTTTAGCAGGGCCTCCGCAGCACGTGCCATATTGTTGTAAAGACCGACACGAACCCGGAAGAATTTCCGGCCATCCACCCAGCCTTCAACAACCGAAGAAGTACCGTACTGCTTTTTCAACTGGGATGCCAGGCGATAAGCATTATCCTTGATCGTAAAAGCTCCGACCTGGACCGTAAATGGTCCGATGTCATAGCTGTCGGGCTGTCGGTAGACTGGTGCCCCCCCTGCATTGACCTTTTCCTGGTAGCCCAGGGCTTCGATGCGTACAGGTGCCGTGCCGGGCCCAACGACCCCCAGCTGTTTCGCGGCGGAATATGACAGGTCGATAATCCGGCTTTTGACAAAAGGCCCGCGGTCATTAACGCGAACAATAACGGATCGCCCGTTGTTCAGGCTGGTCACTTTAAGATAAACATTCATCGGCAGGGTCTTGTGCGCTGCCGTCATCGCATGCATATCGTAAGTTTCACCGTTACTCGTTTTGCGCCCGTGAAAATCCTTGCCGTACCAGCTGGCAACGCCTTCCTCATTGAACCCCTCTGCATCGGGGATCGGCTGGAAACGCTGACCATTGACTGAGTAGGGCTTTTGTGTCGGTGGCAGGTTCGGCTGCGATGGTGTGTCCATAACCTTGACGCGGTAAGTCGGTGACGGAGCACCACAAGCAGCCAACAGCAGAATCAGAGTTAACAGCAAAGATTGTATAAGTGATTTCATATACTAGAACTGATAAATGAACCCTGGAGACAAGTCAACAGAATCACCTTGGATTTAATGATCAATCTGCATGGGCTCGCAGGAATATTTCAACCTCCGGTAAATCCGGGATTGCGGTACGACCGCCCAACGCACGGGTTTTCAAGGCTGCACAAGCTGCTGCAAAGCGAACTGTCTGTTTTATCTCCCAGTTTTGCAGAAGGCCGTATATGTAACCACCATGAAAGACATCGCCGCAACCGGTTGTATCGACGGCATCCATTTTAAATGCCTGTTGATGAAAAACAGAACCCGCTGAATCGATGCTCATACTCCCCAATTCGCCTCGCGTTATCGTGACTCCAGAGGCACCCTGCCCGCTCAGGAACCTGATGGCCTCTTCGGAGTCGTGATGGCCGGTGATTTGACGAGCGAAATTTTCACTCACGACCAGGTGATCGATCAGCGGCAGAAGTCGGTCCATGCCTGGGCGCATGGTTCCTGCGTCGAGAACTGTCGTAACACTCAGGCTGCGAGCTATCTTTGCTGCTGTAATTGCCGGCTTGAGGTGTAATCCATCCAGGTGCAGCACCTTGACATCCCGGGAGAGCAAGGTCTGGCTTAAATTGTTAACATCCGGAACGGTATCGCCCCGATGCCAGAATATATTGCGATGCCCATCGTCGTCGACGGCAATGAAAGCCACCTGACTGCTGCCACCCGGGTCTTCCGTCAGGAAAGTACAGTCAATACCTTCTGCGATCAACCCGGCTCGTATCTGCTGGCCAAAATCGTCATTTCCCACTGCACCGAACATCGCTACAGAGATTCCCAGACGAGCCAGCGCAACCAGGGCCGTTGCGACCGGACCGCCACCCTGCATCAGTAAAGAAGTCAGTTCGGCTTTCTTGTACAGACCAGGATAGTGGCATACCTGTCCCAGGATGTCCAGAGAACATTGGCCCAGACCAACAACATCGATCCGATCTGTACTGGTCATGGCATTCCAGAAATAAAAAGGGGCCGGCCCCAAAAAGAG
>Ga0210074_1000141_pt1 | contig 28644 bp, 22 predicted proteins | sample China_Galinas_Co_FD_184860 | JGI IMG/M metagenome (GOLD analysis project Ga0210074, IMG submission 184860) | Wetland microbial communities from San Francisco Bay, California, USA, that impact long-term carbon sequestration -... | ecosystem: Environmental > Aquatic > Marine > Wetlands ... | reverse complement strand
TTCTAAATTATCACTTGTTCAGGTCAAATACGCAAAGAGATTTACTATATAATATTTATTTTAGAGGAAATATTATAAGTGATTTATTAACATCAATTAAATGTCCAAGTTAAAAAAGAAAAAGCAACAACCATCAGTCAAAAAGACAACAGATGGATTTTCATTTTTAAAATTGAACTCTTTCATAAATTATAAATACGCCGGTCTTGTTTTGGCAGGTATTTATTTTGTGGTTGTTGGATTGATCAGTTTTATTTTTCACAAGGTTGGTGATTACGGCGTCGAAACAGATTTTTTCTGGGGTTATGTTCCGAGTGCTAAAAATTTTCTTGCCGGCAAAATACCAATGGATGCTTTCAGGGGCCCTTTGTATCCGATCATTCTCGGCATCTTCGGATTTATCACTGGAGACTTTTTTCATGCCGGAATGCTAATAGCAGTAATTTCTGCATCGGTAGTTATTTATGTAACATGTGAGTTATTGAAGAATATATTCTCTCCGATCATAGCAATTTTTGTTACTATTCTGCTTACGGTCAATCAGGTTTTTATACAATACTCCTATAGCGCCGGCACAGATATGTTTTTTAATGCCCTTGCTGCAGCAACGCTCTTTTTCTCTTTTAAGGATAAAGAACTGAGATATAAAAATTTAATAATTGCTGCTTTTATCGGCGGGTTATCATATCTGACAAGATATAACGGAATATTTTTAGCAAGCTTTATTCTGGTTATCCTTTTTGTAAATTATTGGGATATTAAATGGACTAGCAGAATAAAAGCTTTCGTAATTTTTGTTTTTGTTTTTATAGTTACTATTTCACCCTGGGGATTTCACACTCTTGCTGAAAAGGGATCATTTTTCTACAATGAAAATTATAAAAACATTGCCTACGAAGTTTATGGTAAAAATAGAATTAGCTGGGATGATTTCTGGTTTAAGGAGAGCAGTAAAATTACATCAATGTCCGAGGTAATATTTGAGGACTTTGGATTATTCCTATCCACAGTAGTTGGCAATACCCCTGATAATTTCATAAGTGACATGCAAAAACTTCTCGGATGGCATCTTGGAGCATTGGTGATCCTTGGTTTGTTAATTTTGTTGCTATCCAATCCACTTAAGCAATGGAAAGAGCGAGAGACAGGATACTACATTGTGAATTTACATTGTGAATTTATCTTACTTCGTTTTACTTCTTTTAGTTTTTTATAGTGAAAGATTTTCATTATTTCTAATACCATTTTACCTGGTAATTGCAATCCAACCATTCTTATCAGATAAATTCAAAATATCAAAAGTTATTAATCCAGCTTTTAAATACGTTATTATATTCGGATTGATCATTATCTCCTTCGTGAATTCTTATTCATTCAACAGTGAAAATATTGACTCAGGTCCAAATGAACTTTTAATTCTCAGAGAATGGTATCAAGAAAATGTTCCGGATAAATTGAAGGGAAAAACAGTTGCAGCTAGAAAAGCTCACGCAGCTTATTATCTTGATATGCAATTTAAACTTATGCCGATGGCTGATTCCTATGGTGAATTCATCGAGAAACTTAAAAAAGAAAATGTCGATTATCTATACTTCGGAATAGCTGAAGCCGGACTAAGAAGAGAACTTCAATTTCTCATTGATCCAAAAGGAAACCATCCCGGACTTGAAGTTATTGTATATTTTAACGATCCGCCTTCGGTACTTTACCGGGTTATGTATTAATTTTTTTTTATTGAATTATTTTGAAAAGAGTGCTTGCTATACTTTGACAATACGTGTTATTTTAGATAATTTTGGTCTCCTTTAATTCATATTTATCAAATGATATTAGATTATATACCAATACTTCTCGTACTAGCTGTGGCGCTGGCTTTTGGGATCGTTCTTGTTTGGACATCAACACTAATTGGACCGCAACGTCCTAACCGCGAAAAGACTTCAACTTATGAAAGCGGAATGAAACCAGTTGGTGTAACAAACCAGAGGATTTCAGTAAAATATTACCTTGTTGCAATGTTTTTCATAATATTCGATCTCGAGGTGATCTTTGTATATCCATGGGCGGTTCAATTCAGAAAATTATTTGGTGAGATAGGAATTTCTGTCTTTATTTCGATGTTAGTATTTCTTATAGTATTAGAGTTAGGATACTTATATGCATACAAGAAAGGTGGATTTAAATGGGATTAGAAGCTTATATAAAAGATACCGGATTTTTAACTACGCAAGTTAATGCATTGATTGCATGGGCAAGAAAAAATTCCGTGTGGCCGATGCCTATGGGGATTTCCTGCTGCGCAATTGAAATGATGGCTGTTGGCGATCCAAAATATGATATTGCAAGATTTGGCTCGGAAGTAATGAGGTTTACGCCTCGTCAATGTGACCTGATGATTGTAGCCGGAACTGTCACTTACAAAATGGCCCCTGTCGTAAGAAAAATTTATGACCAGATGCCTGAACCCAAGTGGGTAATAGCCATGGGTGCCTGCACTTCTTCCGGTGGAATGTATCGTTCCTATTCAGTGGTGCAGGGAATAGATCAATTTTTACCTGTTGATATTTATCTGGCCGGGTGTCCGCCACGTCCTGATAACCTGCTTCACGCATTAATGATGATTCAGGATAAGATAGGAAAAACAAAAGCATCTCAGTTCAAGAATATCACCATTGATGATGGTGGTATTAAAGTCCCGGAATTAAATGTAATTCAGAATAACTGATTATTATGGACCTCAACACTCTTATTCCTCAAAAGTTAAAAGAAAAATTTCCTGCAACAGATTTTGTGATTTCTGATTACAAAGATGAACTCACAATTAAATTTGATAAAATATTTATCCTTGATGTTTGCAGGTTTCTAAAAACGGACGTTGATCTTTTATTTACATATTGTACAGATATTACTGCAATTGATTGGGCAACCCGTAAAAACAGGTTTACAGTTGTTTATAACCTTTTCTCGCTGAAACATAGTTTCCGATTAAGACTTAAAGCCGATGTTGATGAGTTAGATTGTAAGATTGATTCAGTTTCGTCCATCTGGAAAGGAGCCAACTGGCAGGAGAGAGAAACTTATGATATGTATGGAATAAAATTTAATAATCACCCGGATCTGAGAAGAATGTATATGCCTGAAGAATTTGAGTATCATCCATTAAGAAAAGATTTTCCGCTGATGGGAGTGCCGGGTTCACTTCCTTTACCTAAGAAATAATTATGGATCAATTAGAAAACGAAATACATCCGAAAATTTTAGAAGCCCTGTTAAGCGCTAAAAATGACTATACTCTTGATGATGCACTAGAGAACGAGATGGTGCTTAATATGGGTCCGCAACATCCAGCTACTCACGGAGTGCTTCGATTACTTTTAAGATTGGATGGAGAAAGAATTATTGGCTGTGTGCCTGAACTCGGATACCTGCATCGTGGGTACGAAAAGATGGCTGAGAATATGAGTTACTACGAATACATTCCGCATACAGACAGGCTTGACTATATTTCTCCAATGGCTAATAACGTAGCCTGGGTACTCGCTGTTGAAAAGTTAGCAGGAATTGAAGCTCCGAAGCGTGCCCAATACATAAGAATGATGATTGCCGAACTTGCACGCATAGCTTCGCATCTAGTTGCAATAGGTGCGTTTGCAATGGATGTGGGAGCGTTGACAATATTCTTGTGGACACTCCGTGAACGTGAAAAAATTCTTGACATATGGGATATACTTTGTGGGGCAAGATTTACAAACAGTTATACCAGGATCGGTGGTGTGGCAAATGATGCTCAACCCGAAGCCATAGCGAAAGCGAAATGGTTTATTGATCAGTTTGAACCAAACCTCTCTGAAGTAGAGCAATTAATAAATACGAACAGAATTTTCATTGAACGTGTTGACGGAGTTGGGGTATTATCAAAAGAAGATGCAATCGATTTGGGTTTTAGTGGTCCAAACCTACGTGCGAGCGGAGTTGAATTTGATTTGAGAAGAAATGTCCCATATCTCTGTTATAATGAAATTGATTTTAAAATTCCAACTTACACTGAAGGTGATTGTTTAGCTCGGTACTTTTTAAGGCTCGATGAGTGTAGAGAAAGTGCAAAGATTGTAAAGCAGATTCTCGATAAAATGCCTGCAGGACCTGTGCAGGCAAACATGCCGAAGAAGGTTCTTCCGCACAAAGATGAAGTTTATTCCAAAATGGAAGAACTGATTCACGATTTTATGATCGTAAATTTTGGAATTAATCCACCTGAAGGAGAAATTTATCATGCAATTGAAGGGTCGAAAGGAGAGCTTGGTTTTTACCTGGTTAGTAAAGGAGATGGACATCCCTGGAAATGTAAGATCCGTTCACCCTCGTTTAATAATATACAGTCTCTGCCTAAACTTGTAATTGGTCACTTAATTTCAGATGTGGTTGCAATAATCGGAAGTATCGATCCAATTATGGGAGAAGCTGATAAATAATATGGAATTTAAATTTACCCAGGAAAATCTGGACAAAATTGAACAGGAGACAAAAAAGTACCCGGTTCGAAAACCTGCAGTAATGGCTGCATTGTATATTGCTCAGGAACAGAATGGATTCATCTCGAACGAAGTTATTAGAGAAGTTGCAAGTGTTCTGGGAATTTCAGCCGAAGAAGTTTTAGGTGTAGTAACTTTTTATACAATGTATCAACAGAAGCAAATGGGTAAATATCATATTCAGGTTTGCACAAATGTTTCCTGTATGCTTCGTGGCGGATATGAAATCTGGAACCAGGTTAAAGATAAATTTGGAATCGATCACATGGAAGTTACAGGAGACAATAAATTTTCTCTTGAAGAAGTTGAATGCATGGGCTCTTGTGGAACAGCACCGATGATTGCAATCAACGAAGATTTTTATGAAAATCTTTCAAAGGAAAAAGTTGAAGAAATTTTAACTTCTTTGGGGAGTGCGAATTAATGGAAAAGATCCTCCTTCCTGATATTAAAGATTTTCACTTGATAGATGTTTATGAATCAAATGGTGGATACAATTCAGCTAAAAAAGCTTTTACCCAATCTTCTGATGAAATTATTGACCAGGTCAAAAAATCCGGACTCAGAGGAAGAGGTGGAGCAGCATTTCTTACCGGACTGAAGTGGAGCTTTATGCCCAAGACTACGGACAAGCAAAAGTATCTTTGTGTCAATGGCGATGAAAGCGAACCCGGTTCTTTTAAAGATAGACAGATATTTGAATTCAATCCTCATCAGATGATTGAAGGAACGATTATAACCTGTTACGCAATCGGTGCAAGGACGGCTTACGTCTATATTCGAGGTGAATATCACAAGTGGATAAAACTGTTGCAAAAAGCTATCGATGATGCTTATGCAAAAGGTTATCTAGGCGAAAAGATGAAAGAAACTTTCGGCATTGACTTCTCCTGCGATATATATATTCATAAAGGTGCTGGTGCATACATTTGCGGTGAAGAATCTTCGCTAATGAATTCTATCGAGGGAAAGAGAGGATACCCTAGAGTGAAACCACCTTTTCCAGCGCAAAATGGTTTATGGGGTTGTCCTACAACAATAAATAATGTTGAGACAATAGCAAATGTTCCGGCAATAATTGATAAGGGTTGGGAGTGGTTTTCAAAGATAGGGCAACCAAAACATCCAGGCACCTTATTGTTTGGAGTTAGCGGACACGTGAATAAACCAGGTGTTTATGAATTACCAACAGGAACTTTACTCACTGATATTATTTACAACTATGCTGGCGGGGTTCCAAAAGATAAAAAGATTTTATGTGTAATTCCCGGTGGAACTTCTATGCCTCCACTTAGAGGCGATAATTTAGAAGGTGTGAAGATGGATGCTGAATCGTTGAAAGAATTTGGTTCAGCAATCGGTACCGGTGGCGTTATTGTTATGGACGAAGATACTGATCTCGTAAAAGTTTTAGCACGAATTGCACACTTCTACCATCACGAAAGTTGCGGACAGTGCACACCCTGCCGTGAAGGTACCGGCTGGCTCGAAAAAATTCTGAAAAGAATATTAGCTGGTAAAGGCTCGATCAGTGATCTTGATTTACTCATCACGGTTGCAAACCAGATTGAAGGCAATACAATTTGTGCACTTGGTGAAGCTGCTGCCTGGCCGGTTAAATACATGGTAGATAGGTTTAGAGATTATTTCGAAACGAGAGTGAGCAAAGAAATGAGCCTACCTGTTTCTAACAAAGTTCATTCAATGAGGGAAACTGCATACCCGCTTTCGGAAGTAAAAAACTGATAGCATTCCAATATTCTATACTTCCCATCTTTAAATAAATTAATTCTCTCTTAGCTTAGTGTTTCTTCTATTCTCTTTTGAAGACTACAAGAAAAAAGTTTGGGTTGCTTAAAGTCTCAAACTCCTTTGGATAACTATTCCCGGCTAAGTTATAACAGATAGTTAAGAGACTGTTTTCAAGTTTGAATATTGCCGGAAAAAATTTACCTGCGTTTACACCCGATTCAACGTGAATATCCATTTTGCTACCATCGTATTTTATAGTCCCTTCATCAGCACCTTCAGCAATAAATAAAAATGAAGTGTCGATAATTGTAAGCCTTTGATTTAGAAAAGATTCAAGTGGTAATTCCTGTCCTCTGATTTCCTGTTTTACCGGAAGCCAACTTCCGTCCAGTTCACCGGAAGTAGATGTAATTTCCTTTGATGAGGAACAGGATACAATTAAGCATAAAATAAATAGTGCAGAAATGATTCTCATAACATCTCTTATAATTAATTTTTCAAATATTATTAAGTGGACATTAATTCAATTTGACTCTAATTATTCTACTTACCTGCCATTCTTGATCCTAGTTCTCTATCAAGCATAAACAAACCGCTCTTTGCATCTCCAATCATTTCGAGCTTTATAATTATTTCCTCGACAGTTGCTTCTTCTTCTACTTGTTCGTTAACAAACCACTGTAAAAAATTATTTGTTGCATAATCCTTTTCCTGCATTGCCTGGCCAACAAGTTTATTAATTAGTCCAGTAATTTGTTTTTCGTGCTTGAATGTTTCGTTGAATACTTCCTTATAAGATTTCCAAGTAGTTTTTGGTGCCTTTATTGCTTTAAGAGTTACTTTTCCTCGAACCTGATTTATATATCCATAAAACTTCATACCATGTCCGTATTCTTCCTGAGACTGCAACTTAAACCAATGTGCAAAACCATTAAGATTTTTATCTTCAAAATATGCTGCCATCGATAAATATAAATAAGACGAAAAGAACTCTTCATTCATGTGATGGTTTAATGCGTCAACCATTTTCTTTGATACCATTATATCCCTCCATAGTTGGATTTTTATTTGTTAATAATTTTATGCAAATATAGTAAATCTGCATTAAACTCTTAATTCAGAAAGCAATAGAATCGTTTTGAATAATCCACATTAATTTTGTGATAAACAGCAAGCATCAGTTTTAATAAATTGAAAATGCCTTCTCCTTTAGCTAAATTTGCCCACATCATTTTTTCAATTTAAAATTAGAATAAGGAGCTAGTAATGGCAATAAAAGTAGGAATAAATGGTTTTGGAAGAATAGGCAGATTGGTTTTCAGACGATGCATGGAAATTGGAGGTTTTGATTTTGTGGGAATAAATGACTTAACAAGTGCTACAACTCTCGGGCATTTATTAAAATATGATTCTGTTCACGGACGCTTCAACGGCGAAGTTAAAGTTGAGGGTAATGATCTTGTTGTGAATGGTGACAGAATAAAAATAACTGCTGAGAAAGATCCTTCAAAATTAGACTGGAAGGGCGTTGATGTTGTAATTGAATCAACTGGTGTTTTTCGTGATAAGGAAAGCTGTCTGAAACATATTTCTGCAGGCGCAAAGAAGGTCATTCTCACAGTACCTCCAAAAGGTGAGATTGACGCAATGGTGGTACTTGGTGTAAACGAAAATGATTTAACAGGAAATGAGCAGGTTGTTTCAAATGCTTCCTGTACAACAAATTGTTTAGCCCCGATGGTAAAAGTTTTGAATGATGCTTTTGGAGTCGAAAAAGGTTTTATGACAACAGTACATTCTTATACAAATGATCAGCAACTTCTCGATCTTCCACATAGTGATCTTAGAAGAGCCAGAGCTGCAGCACTTTCAATTATACCAACTACTACTGGTGCAGCAAAAGCTATAGGTAAAATTATACCTGAGCTTAAAGGCAAACTTGATGGTTTCTCATTGAGGGTACCAACTCCTGATGGATCAATTACAGACTTTGTGGCCGTTCTTAAAAAAGAAGTTACAGATGAAGAAGTAAATGCAGCATTCAAGAAAGCAGCAGCAGGCGAATTAAAAGGTATATTGGAATATACCGAAGATCCTATAGTATCAGCGGATATTGTTGGAAATTCACATTCAAATATTTTTGATGCGCTTTCAACAATGGCAAACGGAAATCTGGTGAAAGTTGTTGGTTGGTACGATAATGAATATGGTTATTCCAGCAGGGTAGTTGATCTGATACAAAAAATATCTTAAGTATTATATATTATTTCTTTGGTCATTCTGAGGAGTGAAACGACGAAGAATCTACAAGTGATATTTGTGGTTAGATGCTTCTCCTACTCAAGCAGGATCAGAATGACATCGCACAATAAGTTTTCATAAAGGAACCAATGAATAAATTATCAATCGATGATATCGATTTAAAAGATAAAAGAGTCCTAGTTCGTGTAGACTTTAATGTACCGCTAGATGAGAATCTAAATGTTACAAATGATATAAGGATTGTTGAATCTCTCCCTACAATAAATAAAATTGTGAATTCAGGCGGCAAAACAATTTTGATGAGTCATTTAGGGAGACCAAAAGGAGAACGAAAACCTGAGTTCAGCTTAAAACCTGCTGCCGATAGATTAGGAAACTTAATTGGTAAAGAGGTTAAATTAGCTCCTGATTGCATCGGTGAAGAAACAGAAAAGCTTGTGAATGAAATGAAAGCTGGCGATGTGATTCTTCTGGAAAACGTTCGCTTTCATGAGCAGGAAGAAAAAAACGATCCTGAATTTGCAGAGAAGCTTGCAAAACTTGGAGATGTTTACATTAATGATGCATTTGGTAGCGCTCACAGGGCACATGCCTCCACTGCAGGTGTTACAAAATTTATCAAAACATGCGCTGCTGGTTATCTTATGCAAAAGGAATTGGATTATTTAGGTCATGCTTTGTCAAACCCTAAAAGACCCTACTGTGCAATTCTGGGTGGTGCTAAAATTTCCGGTAAAATCGATGTGATTAATAATTTACTCGATAAAGTAGATATATTGATTGTAGGTGGAGGAATGGCGTTTACCTTCTTCAAAGCACAAGGCAAAGAAATTGGAAAATCTCTGCTTGAAACTGAAAAGCTTAATCTTGCAAAAGAATTACTTGAAAAAGTGAAATCTTCAAAAATGAAATTCTTATTGCCCGTCGATGTCGTCGTTGCTAATGAATTTAAAAATGATTCTCCGTATCAGACCGTTGATGTAGATAATATTCCTGCTGATAAAATGGGATTGGATATAGGTCCAAAATCAATTAAGTTGTTTTCAGATGAACTTATGAACTCAAAAACAATTGTATGGAATGGACCGATGGGTGTATTTGAGATGAGTAATTTTTCCAAAGGAACTTTTGCCATTGCTGATACTCTAGTCCGTGCGACAGAGGATGGTGCTATAACTGTAATTGGTGGTGGTGATTCAGCAGCGGCAATTACAGATGCAGGTCTTGAGAAAAAAGTTTCACACGTTTCTACAGGTGGAGGAGCTTCATTGGAATTTCTAGAAGGAAAAACTCTTCCTGGTGTTGCTGCTTTAACAAACACGAAATAAACGGCATTAACATTAGTTTCATTAAAAATGAATTTGCATTCAATAATAAACCTATACATCTATTCAAATGCACGATCGTGTGGCTGGAATTTCTAGAAGGAAAAACTCTTCCTGGTGTTGCTGCTTTAACAAACACGAAATAAACGGCATTAACATTAGTTTCATTAAAAATGAATTTGCATTCAATAATAAACCTATACATCTATTCAAATACACGATCGTGTGGCTGCATGATTGTAAGATTAAAATATATATTTAAAAATTTTAGGAATGAATGAGTAATTATTATAGACCTTTTGGCGGATTCAGTGTTTTTCCTCCGGTGATTAAAAATTTATTAATCATTAATGCTGCTGTTTTTTTTATTCAATTGATTGCTGGAAATTTACTCGTCAGCGGTCAACCGCTTAGTCATTTTTTAAATGTTTGGTTTGCACTCAACCCACTTGCGGAAGGTGCTAATTTTCAAGTCTGGCAATTGATTACTTACCAGTTCATGCACGGTGGTTTTGGTCATATCTTTTTTAACATGTTTGCTTTGTGGATGTTCGGAATGGAAATCGAAAATAATTGGGGGTCTAAAAAATTTCTTATCTACTATTTATTATGCGGAGTTGTAGCTGGACTTTTCCAGTTATTCCTTACTCCACTTCTTGGTTCAATGCCCGCAATCACTATCGGAGCTTCGGGAGCCGTTTACGGTGTATTAATCGCATTTGCTCTAATGTTTCCAGATAGACCAATTTATCTTTATTTTCTTCTACCCATTAAAGCGAAATATCTTGTAGGATTTTTAATCGTGTTAGAATTTTTACTAGTAGATAGTGCTGGCAGTAATGTAGCACATCTGGCACATTTAGGTGGAGCTCTCGCTGGTTTCCTATTTATTTTGTTCGATAGTACAATTGATGTACCATTAAAGAGATTGTTAAACATCTCGTCCGGTTATAGCTCGAACCGTAATTTTCAGAATCCATTTAGTGGATTGGCGGATAAGTTTAAACAGAGGTCACAGAATATCGAAGACGCAAAGTTTTACGACATAAACAAAAAAAATAACAATAATGAAGAAGTAACCCAGGAGGAAATTGACAGGATTCTTGACAAAATCAGCGAGTCAGGTTACCAAAATCTTTCAGAAAGGGAAAAGCGTATTCTTTTTGAAGCAAGCAAAAAGATGAACTGAACAAATTAATGTTAAAATTAATTAATCTAAAACTTCCTACCTCAATATTATTTCTGTTATTAATCATTTTTGCTTGCGATACAAAACCACCAATACCTGAAGATAAATTTTTAAAAGCTTATGTTGATCTGTTGATTATACAGGATACAACAACCAAAGCTGCTTTTTCTATTGATTCTGTAAAGAACATTGTATTTGGGCGATACAACATTTCATTTGAACAATACGATGCAATGATAAATTATTATAATGCTGAACCCGAAAAATGGATAGAGTTTTTTGATAGTGCTGGTACTTATGTGGATAGACTTAAGTTGAATGCCGGGAGTCAGCTTTAAACTTTGCGATTGCAATCCTGATCTGCGGATAAGTTATTTTCGAAGGCAATCTTTCCTTTAAATCCTTCAAGTTTTCAAATCCCTTACCAGCTTCTACAATAACATTTTTTATCACTCCATCATCAACCAATTTAGAAATATCTGTGGCCGGTTCAAATTCGACTATTGTTTCAATCTGCATGGAAATCACTGCTTCGGTCAATTTTCTAGTCTGAGCAATTTCCTTAAGCGTATACTTTTTTTCGAGGAGTTTCTTTGTTTCAACAATATCAGATGGAAGTTGTTCGGTTTTTCCATATTGAATAGCTTTAACTTGTTCAGGTTTATATGCATTAATTATTTGCAAAAAATCGTTACCGATCTTATTGAACATCCTACTGTTAAAACCTCTTATACCAAGCAACTCAAATTTACTTTTTGGTCTAACACTCGCGACTTCTCTCAAAATATTATCTGAACAAATCAAATAAGCTGATTGTGTAAATCTTGCTGCTGCTTTTTGACGTGCTTCTCGAAGTTGGTTATAAAGATAAAGTTGTTGATTGTAATTCTCTAATTTCTCTTTTTGTTCAAAAGTAGGAATTGACAGTTCAACTTTTGCTCTATCAGGTAACCGTAAGTAATTTTTTCTTCCAATACTCTTAATTATTTCTCCTTTGGAAATAGATTGGGAAAGAACTGTTTTAATTTCTGATCTTGTATATTTTTTACAGCTTCCAAAATGACGGAACAAAGACGCACTTTTTTTTATCTTTTCACCTTTCAAAACACTTATCAAAAAATTTTCAGGAATTTCCTCTGTTGCTTCCTCGAGCGTCTCTTGAATAATCTCTGCAAGATATTCTGCCGAGGTTTGGTTTAGTTTTACCAGACTTGTACAATTGTCACATTTACCACATCGGTAATCAGGAACCTTTTCGCCAAAGTAGCTTAATATGTTTTTGAATCGGCATTCAATTGAAAAAACATATTCATTCATCCTGTCTAGTTTACGGAGCGAATTAAGATAACTTTCATTTATTAATTTGTAATTTAAATTTAGTTTTTGAGCATCAACCCGAGGCGTTGTGAGACGAACAGTATCTCTATCGATTGCTTGCTGAAATGAAATTATCCCCATATTCTCAAGCACAGTTAGGGAGTCAATAAAGATTTGTTCAGAAATTGATAATTTATTTGATAATTGTACCGATGAGAATTTTACAGGTTTGGAAAAAATATTATTTCCGAATTCACGTAATAATAAAACTAGAACATTAATTAGTTCTCCGGTGATACTATTTTGCATAAAATGTTTTAGTTTATCAGCACTGAATAAAATCTGGATAGTATCTTTTTTATCATATTCAGAAATCCGCGATAGATAACCGCTGTGCTCCAGATGTTTAATTGCGGAATGCAGTAAGGCGGACGAGATATCAGCAGCGATATATTTCGCTATATAATCCTTGTCAACAATTAATTCTTTTTCAGAAACACTTCCCACGGCTATCCTGTTGTAGTCACATATTGCTTTATAAATTTTTTGTATCTGTTCTTTAGAAGGATGTGAATTCGAAATGAAATAATTTTGGATCGCAAGATCTGATTCATCATACAAAAGAAAGCAGTAAGCTTCTGTACCGTCGCGACCAGCTCTCCCGATTTCCTGGTAGTAACTTTCAATTGAACCGGGAGTATTGAAATGTATAATTACTCTGATATCAGATTTATCAATTCCCATTCCGAATGCATTTGTTGCAGCAATCTTGTCTATTCTTCCCTGCAGAAATTCTTCCTGGACTCTTCTTCTCTCGGCTGCAGATAATCCTGCATGATAATAATTACATTTTATTCCATTCATGTTTAAATATTCTGCCGCCTCTTCAGTTTTTCTTCTTGAAGAAGTGTAAATGATTGCAGGTCCTGAAATTTTTTTTAATAACTCAAAGCATTTTTCTCTCTTCTTTTTTGTTTGAAGAATTGTTAAATGCAGGTTATCTCGTTCAAAACCTCTTACAAAAATTTTAGGTTCTTTAAAGCCAAGCTGCTGAATTATATCTTCTCTAACTTCAGGAGTTGCTGTTGCTGTAAAAGCTGAAACTTTTTTAACTGATATATGACGCACAAAATCTTTTATTCTCAAATAACTTGGTCTGAAATTATGTCCCCATTCACTAATACAATGTGCTTCATCAATAAAAATATTCTGAGGATTAAGTGCCTTAATCCTTTCAGCAAACTTCAAAACCTCCACTCGCTCCGGTGCCAGATACAGAATTTTTATACTTCCGAGAGCAATTTTGTTTAGTACTTCCTCTGTCTCCGAATAACTCATCGTACTATTAATGAAGGCAGCAACTTCCTTTTTTCTGTTTAAAGCATCTACCTGGTCCTTCATTAAGGCTATGAGTGGAGAAATTACGATAGAAAAATTTTCCGATAAGAGTGCCGGAATCTGGTAACAAAGGGACTTGCCGGCTCCTGTCGGAAGCACGGCTAAAACATTATCAAATTCCAGAACTGCATCAATAATTTCAAGCTGTCCGCTTCTGAATCCACCAAATCCAAAGAATTTACTTAGTATATATTTAGGAGTATTTTGCATCGGTATTTTTTTTGCTTGTTATATCAGTCAGATGGAATTATTTTTAAACAGGAGTTAATTCAACATAAATAGAATTTTAGAATCTAAAATAAACAAAAAATCCATTTCAGAATTTGACCCTCAAAAGAGTTTTCTCTAAAAATTACACAAACAGGAGTTTACATATGAAAGCAATATTCTACTCGATCATTCTAATTGCTATTACATCAGTTAGTTTTTCCCAGACTTCATACACAGATATTCTGATTGAGAATTCTGTTTATGCTGATGCACCTGAGGAAATTCAACAAACCAAACCCTTTATTCGTCAAAGATGGTTTTTTGAACAGCGTGCGTACCCAAACAATTTTATTCCCGAGGATGCTTATGCGAATGCAATGAATCAAAGGGATGAACTTAGGCTGCAAAATGCCGGAAGGATGACAGCTGTTAACTGGGTTAGCCTTGGGCCAACACCTGGTTATTATTTTAATTACGGAAATATTTCATCAAGAGTTGTAACTGGCTCATTCGATCCAACAAATGCATCCATTGTTTATATCGGACCAGCAAATGGTGGTGTGTGGAAATCAACGGATAGCGGTGTTAACTGGACACCACTAACAGATGATCAACCTTCAATGTCAATGGGTGCAATTGCTGTTGATCCATCAAATCCAAATAATGTTTATGCGGGAACCGGTGAAGCAACCTACAGTGGTGCTTCTTACTATGGTCGTGGATTGTTAAAATCAACCGATGCTGGCCTTACCTGGCAGCACATTACGAACGGGTTACCTTCCTCGTCATATTTTTCAAGATTAAAAATCCGTCCCAATCATCCAAATGAATTGCTTGCCGCATTGGGAAATTCAGGACTCTACAGAAGTACGAATTATGGACAAAACTGGACTACTGTAGTGAATGGAAAATGTGATGATGTTGTATTTACTTTCACCGGTGATACTGTGTACGCTGCCGGTTCGGGAATTGGTTTCAGAAGATCTCTTGATGGTGGTCAAACCTTTGCAACTTTCGGAACAGGATTAGGAACCGGAGCAAGAATTCATTTTGATTTATGTTTAGCTTCATCAAACGTATTGTATGCTTCCGTTTATGGAAGCAGTAATGTTAATCTTTACAAAACGACTGATTTTGGTAATAACTGGAGTCAATTAACCACAACATCTGCATTTCAAAGTCAAGGGGGACAAGCATGGTATGACCTATATTGCAGAGTAAATCCTATAAATCCGAATATTGCTTATGTTGGAACAATTGATGTTTGGAGAACTACTGACGGAACGAATTTTTCTAACATAACCAATGGTTATTCAGGTGGTTACGTTCACGTTGATCAACACTTTTTATTTTTTCATCCCACAGATCCAAATTCTTTAATTGTTTGTAACGATGGTGGAATATGGCGTAGCACGAATAGTGGAAATAGTTTTACTAATCTTAATCAAAATTTAACCCTTACACAATTTTATAGAATAGCAGCAAGTCCGTTTACCCCAAGTAGAATTTTAGGCGGTACGCAGGATAATGGAACTCAACAAACATTTTCAGCATTAAACTGGGCGGCAGCATTTGGTGGGGACGGAGGCGAAGTTTGTTTTAATCCTATGGTTGCAAATGATCAAAATATTATTGGTGAAACTCAAAATGGCGGTTTGCAGCGAACTACCAACGGCGGAACAAACTGGATTAACGCTACCAATGGAATTAATACTGGCGAAAATGTAGCCTGGGTTGCACCAATAATTAAGCATCCCAACATCTCAAGTTATTTCTTTGTTGCGCGCCAGCGTGTTTATCTATCTACTGACTATGGAGCGAGCTGGACCGCTATTTCCGGAAATGTAAATGGAAGTAGTTCTGTTCGTGAAATGGCAATTAGTAAGTCGAACTCACAAATTTTATATGCAACATCTGGCTCTAATGTATTTTTATCGAATGATGGAGGAGTAACATTTGCAAATAGAACCAGTGGATTACCTTCACGAACAATTACTTCCGTAAACGTTCATCCAACTGATGAAAATATAGCTTTGCTCACATTTTCCGGATTCGGCACAAGCAAAGTTTACAAAACTACAAATATGGGAATCAGCTGGTTTAGTATAAGTGGTAACCTTCCGGATGCGCCGGTTAATGATGGATTTATTTATACGTACGATGCTCAAAATCCAAACACCTACTTTGTTGCAACTGACATTGGAGTATTCCTTACGCAGGATGACGGTGCAAGTTGGGTGGAACTTCCAAACAATTTACCAAATACAGTTATTATGCACCTTGATTATTCACCTTCAAATCAAATGCTGAGGGCCGGTACACACGGTAGAGGAGTTTATGAAGCGTTCATCGATTTCACAATTCCAGTGGAACTTACCTCGTTTAATGCTCAGGTTAATAAAAATACTGTTCAGTTGAATTGGTCAACCGCAACTGAGACAAATAACCAGGGATTTGAGATTGAGCGAAAAATAAAAAATCACGATTGGATTAACATCGCATTCGTTGAAGGAAATGGCACAACAACAGAAAACAGTGACTACAGTTTTGTTGATGATTATTCTGATTTGCCATACGAGGGTACAGTTCTATATAGATTAAAACAGGTCGATTTTGATGGTAGTTTTGAATATTCTACTCAACTTTCTGTTAACCTGACATTTATTCCATCAGACTTCTATATCTCTCAGAATTATCCTAATCCATTCAACCCTTCTACCAAGATACAATACTCTTTAACTGTTGAAAGTAGTGTCGTCATAAAAATTTATAATTCACTTGGTGAAATGATAGAAGAATTGGTTTCTGAAATACAATCTCCGGGTAGTCACGAAGTAGTGTGGAATGCTCAAAAATTTTCTTCAGGTGTTTATTATTATTCATTTAATCTCAGTAGTACAGATGGAACTCAATCTCATCGTGAAATGAAGAAAATAGTATTTCTCAAATAAATTAATCGTTCAAATAGATATAAGAAAGAGATGCAATTAATCGCATCCCTTTTTTGTGATTTGAATCAACCCACGATTTACTTTGCAATTAAATAATAACATTACTGGAGATTGTCCTGTTAAAAGAATCTTAAATTCAGTAATTTTGAATTAGATAAATAAATTTTTGTTATGTAATTAAATTAATGGGGAAATAAAATTGAGAATCCGCAGAATAACTCGCTCATGTTGCTCTCAAAGAAATTTTAAAAGGTAATGCAATGATTGAAGAAAAATTAAAACTTGAAGATCTTCTAAAATCATCCCCAAAAATTGATGATCAGGATTTAGTGCAGGATATAGCCATAATTGGTGCCGGAGTAATGGGGCAAGGTCTTGCCCAAACCATTTCTTCAGCCGGGCTGGATGTGCTATTGATAGAAAAAAATGAGAAGCAAATGAAACATTCAAGTGCCATGCTTTCTGAATATATGGATCGTGAAATAAAGCGATGGTCTATGACAAAATCCGAAAAGAAAGCAATACTCAGCAGAATTATTTGGGATACGAGTTTCGATCAAATTGGAGATCGTGATTTAATTATTGAAGCTGTTGATGAAGATTTTGATTTAAAAGTGAAGGTCTTTACTCAACTTGATAAAAAGGCGAAACCAGACTGCATTTTCGTTTCAAGTGCATCCACTCTTAGCCTTACAAAGATTTCTGAAAAAACAAGCAGACCGGATAAAATGATCGGACTGCATTTTTTGAATCCCGTTCCGAAAATACCAGTAGTTGAAGTTGTAAAATGTGTGCACACATCTGCAGAGACAATAGCTAAAGTAAAAACATTCGTCTCAAATATTGGTAAAACTCCTGTTGAAGTTTATGAATATCCCGGATTTGTAACAACAAGAGCGATTGTTCCACTGCTGAATGAAGCAATGCATATACTTTTAGAAGGTATTGCAAGTGCAAAAGATATTGATACTGCAATGAAACTTGGTTATAACTTTCAAATGGGTCCTATTGAAATGGCGGACAGCATGGGGCTTGATGAAGTTCTTGCCTGGATGGAAACTCTCTGGAATACACTTGGTGAACCGAGATACCGTCCGTGTCCTATTTTGCGTAAACTTGTTCGAGAGAGAAAGCTTGGTAAAAAAAGTGGTGAAGGATTTTACAAATACGATGAGAATGGTAATATAATTAGTTAAAATTATTTAATAATTAATAAAGCAAATTAAAAATGAAAGTACTGGTACTAAACTGCGGAAGCTCATCAATTAAATATCAATTTATTGATACTGAAACTGGAACTGCCTTAGCCAGAGGTATGGTGGAAAGAATCGGGATGACCGGAGCAGTTTTATCTCATAAAAGATTTGATGGAGAAAGCATCAAAATTGTTGGAGAAATTCTCGATCATCAGATTGCAATTGAGTATGTAATAGCTATCCTCGTCAGCTCAAATCACGGAGTTATTAAGGAGATTAAAGAAATAAAGGCAGTTGGTCATCGTGTGGTTCATGGTGGTGAAACTTTCAGTGCATCTGTAAAAATAAACGATGAGGTAATAAAAGTTCTCCAGGATAATATTGAGCTAGCACCGCTACACAATCCACCGAATATAAAAGGTATTCAGGCTGTCATGAGAATTTTACCCGAGACACCGCAGGTTGGAGTTTTTGATACAGCCTTTCATTCAAAAATGCCACCACACTCTTTTCTCTATGGAATTCCTTATGAACTTTATAAAAAATACAAGATAAGAAGGTATGGATTTCACGGTACATCGCATCTTTACGTCTCCCAAAAAGCAGCTCAATTATCAGGGAGGAAAATTGATGAATTAAAAATTATAACTGCTCATCTGGGAAACGGATGTAGTATCGCTGCAATTAAAAATGGTATTTCAGTTGATACTTCAATGGGATTCACACCACTTGAAGGTCTATTAATGGGAACAAGAAGTGGTGATCTTGATCCATCTTTGATTTTATACATAATGGGAAAAGAAGGGTTGTCTCTCGGTGAAGCTAATACGTTACTTAATAAACATTCCGGATTAATTGGCATAAGCGGCGAAAGCAGTGATATGCGGGAAATACTTGCCTCAGTTAAGGATGAACAGAAACGTTCGATTTATGCTTTTGAAATATTCTGCTACCGAATAAAAAAATATATCGGGGCTTACTCTGCTGCAATGGGTGGCTTGGATGCTTTGGTATTTACTGGTGGTATCGGGGAAAACGCAGTTGAGGTCAGGGAAAAAGTATGCGAAAATATGGAGTATTTAGGCATCAACCTCGATAAACTTAAAAACGAAAATGGTGAAACACTGGTATCAGAACAAACATCAAGAGTAAGTGTTTTCCGCATCCAAACCAATGAAGAATTGGTTATTGCGCTTGATACAGCAAAAATAGTTGGTGAATTAGTTCATTAATTAAAATTAATACTTTATTTTAATTCTTGTCATTCGCTTAATCTTTAAAATAAATACAAAAGCAAAAAGTGGATACTGGATTAAAAGATAAAACTGTGCTCATTACTGCTGCAAGTATGGGCATTGGAAAAGCGGTTGCAGAATTATTCGCTCGTGAAGGTTGCAAAATTGCAATTTCTTCCCGTTCAAAATCAAACCTTCTCTCTACTGCCGGAGAAATTAAAGATAAATATAAAGTCGATCCATTTTGGTCGGTTTGTGATTTAAATAAACCAAAAGATATTGAGGGTTGTTTTACTGCAGTTAACCAGCAATTTGGAAATATTGACATTCTTGTAAATAACTGTGGAGGTCCGGTAACCGGATTATTCCAGGAATTGGATGAAGAGGATTGGAATGCTGCTTATGAACAAGTGCTTCTAAGTGCAGTAAGGTTTTCAAAACTTGTATTGCCAGGAATGATGGCAAAAAATTGGGGAAGAATAATAAATTTAACATCAATTTCTGTAAAGCAGCCTATTGATAATTTAATCCTTTCAAATTCTATGCGGGCTGGAGTAACCGGGCTAACGAAATCATTAAGTAATGAGGTTGCAAAGTTTAATATTACTGTCAACAATGTTGCCCCTGGAATGACATTAACCAGCAGACTATATGAACTTGCTGTGGTTGAAGCAAAGGAAAAAGGAAAGTCACACGAAGAAATTCTAGTTGAAATGGCTAAACGGGTTCCAATGAACCGACTTGGAAGACCTGAAGAAATAGCTGCAGTAGTGGTCTTTCTTGCATCAAAGGAAGCAAGTTATGTAACAGGTAATACAATTCAAGTCGATGGCGGTTACGTAAAAAATATTTTATAATATTTCTCAATAAAAATGAAACATCAAATAGAAATAATAGTCCCACCGGAAAAAATTAATCAGGAAGGTTTCTTCCGCTATATAGCATCGAAAAAGTTAGGCGTGAATGCTTCGGACATAACAAAAATTGTCCAGGTTCGCAGATCAGTTGATGCAAGAAGAAATCCCATCTTTCGTATAATGGCAGATGTATATGTTGGCGAAACACCTTCCCTTGATAAACCGAATTACGTTTATGATCCGGTTAATAAAAAAAAGAAAGTAATTGTAATTGGCTTCGGTTCAGCCGGAATGTTTGCAACTCTGAGGCTCATTGAATTAGGTATTATGCCCATTGTTCTGGAACGGGGTAAAGATGTTCAAACCAGAAGGCATGATTTGCGTTTTCTGATGCGTGAACAAATTGTTAATCCTGATTCAAATTATTGTTTCGGCGAAGGCGGTGCAGGAACTTACAGCGATGGTAAATTATATACACGTGCAGTTAAAAGAGGTAATGTTTCGAAGATACTTGAAGTATTTGTTCAACATGGTGCAGATCAGGATATATTGATTGAGACTCATCCGCACATTGGTTCGAATAAGCTACCTAAAATAATTGCTGAAATCAGACAAACTGTTTTAGATGCGGGTGGTGAAATTCACTACGGTGCAAAAGTGACAGATTTTATCATCACGGATAAAAAAATTAAAGGAGTTATAACTAACGATAAAGAGGAATTTATTGCTGATGCAGTAGTTGTTGCTTCAGGGCATTCTGCCCGGGATATGTTCTATCTTTACAACAAGCACAAAATAAAAATTGAGCCAAAACCGTTTGCAATGGGAGTACGTATTGAACATCCACAGCCCCTTATTAATGAATTACAGTACCATATGAAAATTAAACCGGAAAATCTCCCGGCAGCAACTTATAATCTTTCAACAAATATTGAGGGCTCGGGAGTTTACTCTTTTTGTATGTGTCCGGGTGGAATCATTGTCCCTGCTATGACGAATGAAGGTGAAATAGTTGTGAATGGAATGTCGATGTCCAGAAGAGATTCTCCTTTTGCAAATTCAGGCTTGGTTGTTGAAATCAAGCAAGAAGATTGGAATAATATTGATGACGACGATGATGAGACATTTAAACCTTTAAAACTACAACAAAAAATTGAACAGTTAGCATACAAACTTGCTGGAAATTCTATATCAGCACCCGCTCAAAAGGCAACCGATTTTATTGAAGGCAAGTTTTCTCAAAAGCTTCCTAAAACTTCCTACATTCCTGGTTTAACTTCTGTTAGGCTTGATGAGGAACTCCCGAACTTTATAGTTAAGAAACTTAAAAAAGCAATTAAAGATTTTAATAGAAGACTTAACGGCTATCTCAGCGACGAGGCGGTACTGGTTGGTGTTGAAAGCAGAACAAGCTCACCCATCAGAGTACCCAGAGACAGAGAAACATTTATGCAGGTAGATATTAATGGATTGTTCCCATGTGGTGAGGGAGCAGGATTTGCAGGCGGTATAGTTTCTTCTGCAATTGATGGAGAAAATTGTGCAAATGCTGTAAACAGGTATTTAAGTTAGATAACTAAGTCCTCTAGTTTCTATTTTCTAACTGGTATTATTTCTAATTCCTTCAGTATCTGGTAGACAATATTTATCCTTGCTCTGGCAAAATCATTATTGTTGTCTATAGTTTGAATGCAGTTCGCAAAATAAAAGACATTTTTATCTGTTTCCACGTAACCAACATACCAACCAATGTTTAAATTATCCTGATTACCCCAACCGCTTTTTGCCCTTACCACATAAGCTAAAGTGTCTTTCACAATCATAATTTTTTTAACGATATCCATTGACCTTTGGGAAAAAGGAAGGTCGTTGTTGTAAAGTCTTCTTAAAAAAATAATTTGTTGTTCAGGAGTTATGCGAAGTCCACCGGATAACCAGAACTTATCAATTCCACCGGAAGTATCGGCATTTCCATAGTTAGCTTCATCAAGCCAGTGTTTCATTCTCTCTCCTCCAACACGTCTTGCAACCTCCTGATAATACCAAACTGTAGAATTTTTAAATGCAGATTTTAAATCCTGATCCTGATTCCACACCGGTAGCCATCTTGCTACACTATCCCACGGAATAATAAAGTTCTCATCTTTTATAACACCAGTCTCTAATCCGATTAATGAATTGCAAATTTTAAAAGTTGATGCCGGTGTATATGGTTGTTTAAATTGATCCGAATTATAAAAGATAAACTCGTCATCATTTTGATTATAGAGTGTGAAACTGCCTGTAACATCAAATTCATCGTAAATTTTTTTAAAGTCTTTACGAATTTCTATAGTTTGAGCTGTAGTGATGCTGTTAAAAATAAAAAAAGTGAAAATTATTAATTGTGTTGTTTTAACTAGTGTCATTTTAATAATTTAAAATTTTGAGTTCAGATAAAAAAGGCGATCCAAAGATCGCCATAAATTAATTTTATTTCTATAATTATTATAATCTATTTCATATAAAGAATTTTAATTACGTTGGAATAAGCTCTATCTGAAGAAAGTGATTTTGCATTCATCTTAACAAAATAAACTCCTGTTGCAAACCCTTTTGCATTCCATGTTTTTTGATATGAACCTTTTTGCTGAATACCAGTCACAATGGAATCAATTTCTTTTCCTAATGAATCATATATTTTTACTATTACATTGCTTTCTTCTGGCAGATTGAATTTTATAATTGTAGACGGATTAAAAGGATTAGGATAATTTTGTTCCAGTAAATATTCACTTGGATTAATTTCTGTTTCGATCGACGTAACAGTTGGTGTAAATCGATAAATATTTCCATTAAAAGAAGTAATGTATAATTCATTTTGCTGGTCAACACCGAATGAAGTAATATTACCATTTGAGTTTAACAGGTACTGATTCACTATTGGAGTTATACCATCATACTCAAGGGACCAAATTTTACTTGAGCAATAATCTCCATAAATATATTTTCCCACCAGACTGGGAACACCTGGACCTCTGTAAACGTAACCACCTGTAATTGAACACTCAGGACTGTGGCCATATTCCCAAATAGGATCAATGTACTCAGGATAATTACATCCAGCAGTATTGTATGTATGCGTTCCTTCATAACAACGCCAGCCATAATTCTTTCCGTTTTCTATTAAATCAATTTCTTCCCATGCATTTTGTCCTACGTCTCCAGCCCACAACCAACCGGTAACCGGGTCAAAGCTGCAGCGCCAGGGATTCCTCATTCCCCACGCATAAATTTCCCTGGCAACATTTCCAGTGCTATCATAGAAGGGATTTGTTGTAGGAATATCGTAGGGTGTTCCACTGTCCACATCAATCCTCAAAATTTTTCCAAGCATAGTAGTGATACTTTGTCCGTTATTTTGAGGATCACCACCCGAACCACCATCACCTGTTCCTATGTATAAATATCCATCCTCTGGTCCAAATCCAATCCACCCACCATTGTGATTTGAGTATGGTTGATCGAATTTCAATATTTGCAATTCGCTATTTTTATCTGCTGAGTCTGGATTACTAGTTACATTGAATCTGGCAATTCTTGTGGAATCATTTCCATTTGCGGAAAAAGTGTAGTTAACATAAAAGAATCCGTTATTCTCAAAATCCGGATGAAATGCCAATCCAAGTAACCCTCTTTCACCACCTGATAGAACACGATCAGTAATATCCAAAAATACTTTGGCTGTTGATGAGGAAGAAGAATTCGGAAAAACCTTTATCCTTCCTGCTTGTTCTATTACAAAAACTCTGTCCGTACTGTCACCTGCGTGCGTTAAAAACACAGGACTGCTAAATGATAAATTAGGGAAAGCATTCTGGAGGGTATACTGAGCTTTAGAACCAGTAGCCAACAAACAAATCAGGGCTACAATGTAAAATAGATTTTTTTTCATTTCTTTATCCTTTTCTTAATTGGTTTCTTAACAATAACGTTTGTGTCGGGGATTTTATTCAACTCACTCTGGAATTTAGTAAAATCATATCCACTTAATTCAGCTTTATCTATAAGCTCAATAAATTTTTCATAATTGTTTTTTGAATACCTTAAAATTTCTTTATCGATTTGAGTTTTAGTTGCTTTTGCATCATACTTTTGATTGACGAAAAATTGTAAGCGTGTTAGAATTAATAACAACAGCCATCGCGCGAGTTCCTCAAATCTTTCTTTATTGAAATAAGTTATTCCTTCAAACTCATTTATACGTAAAAAATTATGAACTTTTTTTTCTGCAAGCAATAGATTAATAATTGTGTTAATTTCTGCTTTTTCTATGCCGGCACTTACGGTTTGTTTTACTTTCTTGCTTCCTGAAGATTTGGCAGATTTTGTATTATTTAGAAGGAAACTTCTTAACAGTATTTTTATTAATTCAATCCTCTGATGAATACTGAATTTATTACTCTGCCTCTGGAGAATATTAAAAATAGGTTTTGAAAGCAGCAATTCGTCAAATATAAAATCTATTTTTTCACTTTTGGATTTTTTATTAATAAACTGTTTTAAAAAAATCAAATTAATAAATGTAAGATATTCACTCTCTGTCTGAACTTTACTATTTACAGGAAGAATTTCATCACAGTTTTTAACCCACTTAGCCACAGCTTTCCTGGAAGTTTTTGAAATCCAAAACTGATAAAATAATCTGCATTCGGAAAGATCGTTATGAAATTTCTTTTCAATTTTTTCGCTGGTTTTTTTTTCATTCAAATATTTATTGAATTCAGTTGCAAGAGTTTCAAGTTCTTTATCCAATTTACCCGGTAGTGCAAATTCTTCCTGTTTCTTTTGCTTCTCAGGTTTGTGGACGAGATAAGTTCTTATTTTCTCCATATTATCATACGAAAAGAAGTTCTCATATCTGCTATGAAGTGGGAGCAGTTCTAATTCCTTTAAAGCCTCATGAACGGATGAGACACCTTTACCATTCAGTAGACTGTAAAGTTTTTCGTATCGCCCCTCCGAATCATAGACTTCTCTAAATCGCAGACATACCCTGTACTGATAACCGAATAGTTGAACTGTGAATCCTTTCTCGGCTAATTCTTTACCCGAAACCAGGTACTGTAATTGAGTTCTATGGTCGGTGTAAATGTAGAAGTATTCATGGTTCGGTTTAATGTTCAATAATTCTGAGATGTGATGCGGTTTCTCCGTGCGGATTTTACCGGATTCCAATTTCGGGTTTGAAAATGTAATGCTTCCTTCAGTTTCATAATACGAATTGTTGTAGATTACTAATGCCGTTTCATCACCTACTCTATTACTGAAAGCATAGACATTATTATTGAGTTTTCCATTCTTATCAATGAAATCATAAAGTTCAAAATTTTCAATCTGGCTAAACAGGTAACGCATTTTGATTAGTGGAAACAATTCTTTTTTGTGTCTCCAGACTAAATGTTCGTCTGGGGTTTCGTTATTGTAAGCCTGCTTGTATTCCATTCCGTATTTTTCTGCATAACCTTCGATCTGTCCGTGCCCAAACATTGGTAATCCCGGCATTGTGAGCATCATTACTGCAACACCAAAATATTTATCACCTTTTCCAAATTGATTGATTGCAGTTTCTTCGTCAGGGTTACTCATAAAATTTACATAGCGTTTCAAAATTTCAGGATTAAATTCAAGAGTATTTATCATCAGTTGACGGTATTTTTCATTCTCTTCTTTCATCATCATATGCATAAATGCACTGTTGTAAACTCTATGCATTCCAAGTGTTCGAACAAAATAACCCTCCATCAGCCAGAAAGCTTCGGCAAGCAATAGGACGTTCGGCATTTCAGAGTTTATTCTGTCAACAACTTCTCGCCAGAATTCATTCGGCATAATTTTATTGAATTGTTCGAGACTCATTGAGTAATCAGAACGAGATGGAATAGCTCCGCCAGAACCTGGTGCGGGAAACCACAGTCTCTGGTAATGTTTTTTTGCAAGTGTCATTGCAGCATCAAAACGGATTATCGGAGTTTTGCGAGCAACATGCATAATTGTTTGAATGAGTGATTCGCGGACTTCAGGGTTGAGTAGATTGAGTTGTGCCGTATCATTCCACGGCATGTTCGTTCCGTCATTGCCATGATATATATATTTTACGGTGCCGGTATATTTATCCTTCCTTTGGAAAACTACCGCAGCATCTTTTCGTGTGTAATATTGATCCTCGACTCTTATTTCAACTCGCTCATCTTCAGAAAGATTTTCACCTGTAAATGAATAATTAGGATAAGGTGGCTCATTTCTTTGTAAGAAATAATCAGGTTTTTCGACTGCCCATTTTGAATAAACTCCCATATGATTTGGAACCATGTCGCTTGCCATTCGGATGCCACGAGCCCAGGCACGATCTTTTAAATTTTGAAAGGCTTTTTCACCACCAAGTTCATTTGCAATTATATAATCGTATAGTGAATACGCGGAAGAAACTGCACTGACATTACCAGTAAGATGTTTAATCTTTTTTGATGCTGAACTTCGCTCCCAGATACCGATAAGCCAAAGAGCATTAAAATTCCAACGTGCAAGCTGGTCAAGTTCGTCATCAGGTATTTGGTCTAATCTCTTGATTTCCCTTTGATATTTCTCAGATTGTTGATAAAGCCATACGTAAACATTCTTCGCGATCATCACGACTTCGGGAATCCATTGCACGTCTTCTGTAAACTTTTCATAATCTAGATAAAATCGTCTTTCATCTTTTGAAAGTTTTTTCTCAGCTGACAACTTTTCTCGAATTAATCTTAATCTTTCAAGGTCCTCATCGTAAGTTGGAACGGGAGGAGTGCCTTTTTCACCACCACCATGCTGGACAAATAATTTGAAATCCTCTCTGATTAAATCAACACCGCGAAGGAGTCTGTTCATTACATCTTCGCCAAGATAAGCACCATATTCTGTCCTGATAAACTCAAGCTGCTGTTCTAAATCAAATGGATTTTCAACAATTGGCTTTCGTAATAGTTTGAAGAGAGAAAGTCCGCCAAATTTGGTTGGAACTTCATTATTAAAAAAAGTTTCAGTCTTTTCAATTACCTGCTTGTAATTTGTTTTTGCCGACAAATTATCATCAGAATAAAGCTCTCTAAGATTGGCTGCTGCAGGATTACTATTCTCCATATGCAGGAGAATAATTTCTTCAAGAATAATTTCTTTGTTCGGTTTACCTGCCTGGCTGCTATTCAAATATTTTTCAGGTGTCATTTCATTATTATAAACGGGAAGGGAAGGGAATTCCTTAACAAAGGCAAGCAGAGTTTTTTCAAGATCAATCTCAGAAATTTCATTCTTCAAATGATTTATCACTTTGCTGAAAACTCTCGGATTATCACTTTCCTCATATCTTCTTATTAACAAGTGAAAAATTTCGTGAAGTAGTCCCAGGGCATTTATCTGTCCAGCAGTTACGAACTGGTCAATATTTCCTTCTTCTCTTCTCTTTGAATTTATTCTTTCAGAAAGGATGCGAGACTGCTGGTAATCAGCAAGAATTACTTTTCCGGCTATTGAGAATAATGATTTCTCAATCTTATATTTTTCTCTTGCGGCTCTTGATATGTGAAAATCATATTTTATCATTTTATTTTACCAAAAATCTTGTGATCAATATAGGTGAATAGGAGAAGATTTGTGTGCAAATATAATAAAATGAAGGTCAAATGTAAGGTAAATGTTTAGTAAATGAAGTAAAACAACTAGACTTTATGTAACGCTGTACTCCCACCAACCCAGGTTTTATTTTTGTTGAAATCGACGCCAAGCATCTTTCCTTTGCTTTGCCTTACAAGGTTGTTAACTAGAATTGGTTCTTTGTCATAAATGAACATCATCCTTATTTCAGCTTTCGCAAATTCATCAGGAGTTTCAATAAGTGGTGAGTACTCAACTTTTTCCTGCAGAATGTAATTTTCTGGATCCTTTATTTCATCGAGCATTTTTTTTGTTACATCAATCTTAACGCCCAGACCTGCAAAGGAAAAAAGAGGTTTCAATACATAATTTTCCAGATCAGCAGGATATGAAGTAAGTTCGTTCAGGTAAAAACAATTCGGCACAAACTCACCTTTAAGTACTGGCAATGAGTATTTACTCATCTTATAAAACCAGTTTGGGTGTGGAGCCCAAATTACATTCATTTCTTCATTTAAATTAAAATTGAATTTAGCCTCAGCTCTGCTAAGCTCATCAAAAATTACTCGATTGTAAATTCTTTCGACTGGAATTTCAATTCCGTTTTTTTTGTAATAAAGAATTTTTCCGCGTTTAATCACATCAGAGATGCAGACTTCTGTTACCCCCAGCAACTTTTCAGTTGCTGCAAAATCAACTCGAGTCTTTTGTTTTTCTGGTTCTATTTCGAGAAGAATTACGTTTTCAGGATC
>Ga0210074_1000139_pt1 | contig 29249 bp, 26 predicted proteins | sample China_Galinas_Co_FD_184860 | JGI IMG/M metagenome (GOLD analysis project Ga0210074, IMG submission 184860) | Wetland microbial communities from San Francisco Bay, California, USA, that impact long-term carbon sequestration -... | ecosystem: Environmental > Aquatic > Marine > Wetlands ... | reverse complement strand
GTTCATCCAATTCAAAAGTAAAATTTATTGTTGTCTCCATAAAATCAGCACCGACACCTGCTTCAATTATGTGATCATCAAGTATATAGGTAAACTTATCATCAATTGAATATTTATTGTAAACGAAATCGCCTCCAAATGAAAATCTTAGAAGATAAGGTGCAAGTGTATCAGGGATAGTGTTTTCAAATGAACCCCGGTTAAGTGAAGGATCAAGAATTTGCGAATCAAAATCTGTTGTGCCGTTATTTCTGTAATATGAAACTATTAGTTTATTAAGAGTTTTTTGATTTGGCGCCCAATGCCATGCCGCTGATATCAAATCATTATTGGTAACATTGTAGACTCCAAGACTATCTGGAGTTTGCCTTTCTTTTGCACTTACAACATCTACAGCATCTCTTGATAAAATTCCGTTGAACAAAAATTTATGTCCGTTGTACGGACCAATAACAATTTTTCCCTGTAAATCGTAAAAACTCGGAAAGCTTGTATTTTCATCAACAAGTCCGGCATTTTTTACAAATGGCTCCATGATCAAATCATAATAAGTTCGGCGCGAATTGAACAGCCAGCTTCCTCTTAGATTAAATGGATTTTTTCCTTCCAGTACAATGTTTGCGTCAACAATCGAGATATTAATATTGCCAGCAAGATTTTTTGAAGTTGTTCCCTCTCTGTTTGTAACATCAAGAACGGCAGAGAGCCTGTCGCCGTATTTTGCAGGGAAGCCGCCGGAAATTAAATCAACATTTTCAACAGCATCAGGATTGAACATGCTGATAACCCCATAAAGTCTGTATGGATTGAAGACTTCCACATCATCAAGAATTATTAAATTTTGATCCGGTCCGCTGCCTCTGATAATTAGCTGAGAAGAAAAATCATTTGGAGCTAAAACGCCGGGCATCGATTGTAAAGTTCTGAACACATCTTCACCAGCACCGGGTAAAACTTTTGCATCTCTTGGATTTAAATCGATAACACTGGTTCTGGTGTCTCTCTGATCCTGCCTGTTGATGTCTAGCACTTCAACACTCTCAAGTTCGATTGCTTTCACTTCAAGCTCAACATTTAATTGAGTTATTTTGCCTGCTTCAATCTCAACATCAAATGTTTTGGAATCATATCCAATCAAACTGAAACGAACTTCATACTTACCGGGAGGTATTCCGGAAATTTCATAAGTGCCATCCAGATTAGTTGCGGTACCGAAGTTTGTATCGAGAATAATAATATTTACAGAGGGAAGTGTAGAAGAAACGTCTGAAACAGTTCCTTTCAGCTTTCCCGTTTGTGCAAACGAAAATCCGGCAAAAAATATCAGCCATATGTAAATAATGTTTTTCAATACCAGTAAATAATAATTAAGAGGTTATTTATCTATAACAAAAGAAAGTATTAAATAATTCCTGAGAAAAGGAATTATTAATCAAGATAGAGAGAAAAGAACCCGGAGTACAGTCCGATGTTTATTTCCTGGAAGTTTGTTCCGTTTGTTTGAAGTGCAAAATTATATCTGTAACGAACATAAAAAGTGAATGAATCTTCAATTGTAAACAAACCAAGTGAAAGCTCCGGACTAATTCCCTGATTCACGTAAAAATTTGTGTACAAAGATATTCCAGGCGAAACATATTGAATGTGAGATATCTCAAACAATTTTTTGTAACCAAGCCTCAGATAACTCGGATTATCGGAATTGAAGATGTATGAATATTCAACAGATAAGTAGCCGGATGGGTAGTTTAGCTTTTTGGATCGAAATGAAATGAAAGGAATTTCTTTAGTAAGACTAAAATAACTTGAATTCGAATCGAAAACATAATTCGGGTAAGGCAAAAGAAATATAACAGAACCAAACAAGCACACTGTAAAAAGATTCGAGCCCGACTCTATATTTGGCTCGAAGGGTAAATCAAAATCAAATTTTTCGCTTTTGAACGTTTTGCCCGATTCTGACTCAGTAATGATAGTGAAGTAAACAATTTTTCCCTTGAACGAAATATTATTTATATCAATTTCCGTTTTATGGAAATCTGTAAGTGCTGTAGAAACATCAAATTCATATTCATCATCCAGAACCACTTTCGATTTACATTCTTCGCTTGTATAAAATGAAAGCTTAAATGTATATGGAATTTCCCTAGTGCAGTAAGCATCTATGAGATAAACTTCGATGGAATCTGTCTGGCTGAAAGTTAATACAGCTTGAGAAAGAGTAATGATGAGGAATAAGTTAAACTTAATATTCATTAAAAAATTAGACAATAAAATTTACTTAGCAAATTTAGTCAAAAATAAATTCTATTTTAATGCTCTCTCAACATCCTTAATTAGATCTTCAACATCTTCAATCCCAACAGAGAAACGAACTAATGCATCAGTGAAACCATATTTTTCTCTTTCCACTTTTGGAACTGCAGCGTGAGTCATTGAAGCAGGATGACAGATTAAACTTTCAACTCCTCCAAGACTTTCGGCAAGTGTAAAAATCTTTACTCCGTTTAATACTTTCTTTGCTTTGCTAATTGTACCAAAATCTGCAGATACCATTCCCCCGAATCCCCGCATTTGTTTTCTTGCAAGCTCGTGCTGAGGATGATCTTTTAAACCCGGATAAATTACTCTTTTTGCTGAACCTGACTCTGAAAGAAATTTTGCAAATGCTTTTGCATTTTCTTCGTGCTGTTTCATTCTAACTGCCAAAGTTTTAGTCGACCGAAGAACTAGCCAGCAGTCAAATGGTGAAGGAACTCCGCCTGCAGCATTCTGAATATATCGTAATCTTTCGTGATGTTTTTCATTGCTGGTTACTAATATTCCGCCAACCATATCACTGTGACCATTTAAATACTTTGTAGTGGAATGAAGCACAATGTCAATTCCCCATTCTAACGGATTTTGAAAGTAAGGACTCATAAAAGTATTATCACAAACAGTAATAAGGTTATTCTTCTTTGCGATTTCAGAAACAGCCTTTAAATCTGTAAGAATTAACATTGGATTCGTTGGAGTTTCAACGAAGATCAACTTCGTGTTCTTTTGAATTGCCTTCTCGATGTTTGCTTGGTTACTTGTATCAACCCAGGAAAATTCTATCCCATAGTTCGACATATTCAATTCATATAGTCTGTAAGTACCACCGTAAACGTTGCTGGAAATAATTATATGATCTCCTGCTTTCACAAGACTCATTAGTGCGTGTGTCGCAGCAAGTCCGGAGGCAAAAGCAATTCCGTATTTTCCTGTTTCAAGTGTAGCAATATTATTTTCAAGTGCTTGTCTTGTAAGATTGTGAGTTCGGCCATATTCAAATCCAGTGCTTTTACCCATCTCATGCTGAGCATAAGTTGATGTTAAATAAAGCGGTGTGATTACAGCACCGGTTGTTGGATCAGGTATTTGTCCTGCATGAATTGCGTCTGTTGAAAAGCCCATAATTCCTCTTTTTTCACACTGAACTTGTTTCAGTGTCTTAAATTTTAATTGTTAAATAAGATCCCGAAACAAGTTCGGGATGACTGGATATTATTTATTATCTAAATTAATTAAATCATATCTCGTTATAATATCAGTCACCAATCCAAAATCACTTACTAAAACTGCAGCATTTTCTTTTAGTAATTTTTTCACTTCTGATATTTCTGTTTTAGCTTCTAAAAGTGGGAAGCTTTCTTCCATCACATCTTTAATCAAAGAATCGTAAAGAGTTGGCTTGTCCACCAGCTTTGCCAATAATCTTCCTTCTCTTATTGCACCGACAGATTGCTTCCCTTTTAAAACGGGAATTTGAGTATAACCAGTCTTCGTGATAAGTTCAAGAACGTCTTTTACTTTATCATCTTCTTTTATTGAAACAATCTCTTCAATACCAGTCGCTTTTTTTCTATCTGAAATATCTCGCAATATTCTAATCTCAGTATCAAGCATTCTGTTCATCCTGAGCCAGTCTTCATTGTGGACTTTGGAAAGATATCTTTCGCCAGTATCACAGACTATAAAAACTACGACATCATCTTTGGAAAGATTTTTCGAAATTTCAAGAGCAACGTGAACAATTGTACCGGTACTTCCTCCGCAGAATATCCCTTCTTCTTTCGTCAATCTTCTCGCTGTGGCGAATGAGTCTTTATCGCTAATGTTAATAATTCTATCTATATACTGAAAGTGAACATTTTCGGGTAAGCAGTCCTGACCAATGCCTTCAACAAGATATGGAGTTCCTTTTATCATCTCTCCTGTTTCTTTGTAATGCTTGAATATTGAACCAAGAGGATCCGCACCGATGACCTGAATATTCGGATTTTTTTCTTTCAGAAATTTTCCCGTCCCGCTGATAGTTCCGCCTGTTCCAATGCTGGAAACAAAATGAGTAATCTTTCCATCCGTTTGTCTCCAGATTTCAGGTCCGCTTGTTTTGTAATGAATTTCCGGATTGGATGGATTTGAATATTGATACGCAAAAAACGAATTTGGAATTTCTTTGTTTAGACGTTTGGCCACATTTACATAATATTCATCATCTTCCGGATCAGCAAGATTTGAAACCACAATAACTTCAGCACCAAGTGCTTTCAAGTAATTAATTTTTTCATCACTCACTTTGGAAGTCACAACAAAAATACATTTGTAATCTTTTACTGCTGCGGTTATTGCTAAACCAATTCCTGTGTTTCCGCTGGTTGCTTCTATTATTGTTCCGCCGGGTTTCAATGTTCCCTTAAGCTCGGCATCGGCAATCATATTGTAGCCAATTCGGTCTTTTACACTTCCACCGGGATTTGCCGATTCTAGCTTTGCAAATATTTGTGGTTTTAAACCTTTATTAATTTTGTTGAGCTTGATTAGCGGAGTATTACCTATCTGCTCAATTATGCTGTTTTTGTATTCCATTAACTAATATAATTTATTATCGTAATAAAGTGGGCAATAATAAGGATTTGGTTTGAATGATAAAAGAAGATTTCTTTCACCAAAATTTCCTAATATCATAAAAATTAATGTCGATTCTCTTCAGAATATTTCTTCAATATTAATTTGCGTAACTGAACGGTTTCACTTATATTGGTAACCAATCGGTTACAAATTTAGGCATTTAATTATGAATGAATTAAGAAGAGATGTTTTCCAAGCAATCTCAGATCCGATAAGAAGGGAAATCATTCTGCTTCTCTCGGAAAAAAACCTGACATTGAATGGTGTAAGTCAAAATTTTTTAATAAGTCGCCCTGCAATTTCAAAGCATATAAAAATACTTGAAGAATGCGGGCTTGTTACAATAAATCAACAAGGGCGTGAACGGTATTGCAATGTAAATCCGGAACCTTTAAATGAAGTATATGACTGGCTCTCGTACTTTGATAAATTTTGGGATAATAAATTGAACGCATTAAAAAAACTATTGGAGGAAAATAAATGAAACCGCTCGAGAAAAAAGTTGTTATAAATGCACCTATCAGTGATGTCTGGAGTGCATTAACCAATCCTGCTAAAATTGAAAAATGGATGCTTATGCCGAATAATTTCAAACCGGAATTAAACCGCGATTTTATTTTTAATGCAGAAATGAATGGGAACCATTTCGATATTAAATGTAAAGTTCTGGAAATAGAAAAAAATAAAAAATTGGTATATTCATGGAGTGGTCCTTTCATGGAAGGAGATACAACAGTAAGTATTCAGTTAAAAGAAAATTCCGCCGGGACAGAGTTGATCCTTATTCATTCAGGATTTGCTGAGGACCAGAAAGATGTTCGGGAAAGTCATTCGGAAGGATGGGATTTAAGATTTGTTGAAAAATTAAAAGAAGTTGTTGAGAAGAAGTAACTTCGTTTTTTTTAGAGGAATTGAATGAAGAATACTGCACCGGTGATAAAAGAAGTTTTGTTAAATGCCAGTGCTTCAAAAGTCTGGAAAGCAATCACTGATAAAGATGAAATGAAGCAATGGTATTTTGATTTGAAAGAATTCAAAGCGGAAGTAGGATTTGAATTCCAGTTTTATGGAGGCGATGAAAAGAAACAATGGCTGCATATTTGCAAAATCACTGAAGTAATTGTTGAGAAAAAACTAACGCATAGCTGGAAATATGCTGGCTACGAAGGTATTTCTTATGTTACTTTCGAATTATTTCCAGAGGGAAACAAAACCAGGTTAAAGTTAACTCATACAGGATTGGAAAGCTTTCCTGTTGGTGAAGTTCCTGAGTTTGGTCGTGAAAATTTCGACGAAGGCTGGACATCAATTATTGGTACATCGTTAAAAGAATTTGTTGAGAAAGTTTAATTAACTAATTATCCTTTCAAATCTTTTATCAGGAATAAGCCACATCAGTGCTACAACTATATAAAGTGATGCAGCAAGATATTGATTCACGAAAGCAAGGGGAATGGCAATCGCATAAATAACCACTGAAATTTTTCCTTTAAAATCACTACCAAGAGCTTTTACAAGTTTCGAATCTTCTTCGTGGTGCGTTTTCAGTGCAAGCGTAAGAATAAAATAAGCAATAGCATCAAAAAGGAGAATTACACCATACAAAGCAACTGGTAAAGGCGCAAAATTATTTTCGCCCATCCAGCCTGTTACAAACGGAATTAAGGATAACCAGAACAGCAGATGAATATTTGCCCAGAGAATCGAGCCGTTGACTTTTTCAATTGCCTGACAAAGATGATGGTGATTATTCCAATAGATGGCAAGAAAAACAAAACTCAGGACATAACTTAAAAAAACTGGAATTAAAGGGACCAATGAATTGAAATCTGTTCCGTGCGGTACCTTCAATTCCAAAACCATTATGGTTATGAGAATTGCAAATACTCCATCGCTGAAAGCTTCCATCCTGCCTTTTTTCATTTTGAGTCCATCTTTGTTAATTAAATTTTTAATAAAAAATTTATTCAATAATAACGAATTGGTATGAATGATGAAAGAAACTAAGGATAATCATTTTCACTTTAAATTATTATTGAGTAGAGATATTTTTGCGGTGTATATTTGCTCATCATTTTAATAGTTAATACTAATCATAGCTTTTATGTCTGTAAACATTACTCCTGTTATTTTATCAGCACTTGATCTTGAGGTACATTTTGGTGAGCAAGTTATACTTGATAAAGCTTCGCTGACTATTCATGAAGGTGATCGTATTGGTTTAGTTGGAAAAAACGGTGCGGGGAAATCTACTTTTCTAAAAATTATTTCAGGTTTGATGCCGCAGGATTCTGGTAAAGTTGCGAAGAAAAAAGATATTGTAATAGGTTTTCTATCTCAAGAATTTATGATCGATGAGACTAAAAATGTTTATGATAATATTCTTGAAGGGGCTCTATCTGAATTGAATCTTATAAAACAGTACGAACATACTCCATTCGATTCACCCAAGAAACATAGTCTTGAAGAAAAAATATTGCGACTTGATTCCTGGAATCTGGACAAAAGGATAAATATTCTTATCAATTCACTTGATGCTCCAAATGGCAAGAGAGAGATTCTTTCACTTTCCGGTGGTGAAAAAAGAAGGGTTGCGCTTTGCGGAGCTTTGATCTCAAAACCTGATTTACTCATATTGGATGAACCTACAAACCATCTTGATACAAAATCAATTGAATGGCTTGAGAATTTTCTTTCATCGTATAATGGAACTTGCATCTTCGTAACTCACGATCGTTATTTCCTGGATAGAATTGCAAACCGAATAGTGGAATTATCATCAGGAACATTTTATTCGCATCAAGGAAATTATACCGGTTACCTCGTTAATAAAGCAGAACGACGTGCAATTAAAGAAGTTGAAGAGCGTAAACGCCAGATGTTTCTTAAGCGCGAACTTGACTGGATAAAACGTGGACCTAAAGCTCGCAGAACAAAAGCTAAAAGTAGAATTGATAATTATAACGAGGTTGCCGCTCAAAATGATTATGAAGTTGAACTTGATGTTGATTTAATTATTCCACCTGCAGAAAGATTGGGGAAAAAAGTTTTAGAGTTTAAAAATATTGGGATCAAACTTGGTGAAAAACTGTTGTTTCAAAATTTTAATTTTATCTTTGAACCGGGAAGAAAAATTGGTGTTGTTGGACAAAATGGTGTTGGTAAAACTACACTGCTAAAAATTATTCTTGGATCAGTTTCTCCTACTTTCGGAATTATTGAAATTGGTGAAACGACACAATTTAATTACGTTGATCAGGCAAGAATATTGTTGAACGATGAAGATACTGTTGTCAGAGCAATCGGTGAAGGAAGTGAAACAGTTAAGTTTGGAAAACAACAGATTAGCATATGGACTTATCTTAGAAGATTTCTTTTTACTGATGATAGAATTAATACTCTTGTTGGAAGATTATCTGGTGGAGAAAAAAGCAGGTTAACTCTTGCAAAGATTTTGTGTAACGGCGGTAATTTCCTTATGCTCGATGAACCAACAAATGATCTTGATCTGCCAACATTAAGAATACTGGAAGAAGCTCTTTTATCTTTTGAAGGATGCGTAATGATTGTAAGCCACGACAGATATTTTCTAAATCGCGTGTGTGATGGAATTTTAGCTTTGGAAGGCAATGGTGAAATTTACTACAGCGAAGGTGATTACGATTTTTATATCGAAAAGAAAAAGAATCGGGTCAAAGATAGTGATCAATCAAAACCAAGAATTGAAAAAGTAGATACAAAAGTAAAACCAAAATCCAAAAAACTTAGTTTTAAAGATGCATTGGAATTAGAAAAAATTGAAGAAAAAATAATAATTGCTGAAGCAGAAGTTGAACAAATCGAAAAAATATTTTCCTCCCCTGATTTTTATGAAAAATATGCTACAAGGACAAATGAATTAATTCAAAAATTAGAATCAGCAAAAGAGAATGTAAAAAAACTTTATACACGATGGGAAGAGTTAGAGAAAAAGAAAACTGAATTTTCTAAAAATTAGTTAAATCTTCACTATGGAAATCACAAAAACACTTCACGTAAAAACCCGGAACGAGTGGCGAAACTGGCTGAAGAAAAATTATAAATCAGAAAAAGAAATCTGGTTGGTATTTCAAAACAAATCTTCTAGTAAAACCGGAATAACGTACGAAGATGCAGTCGAAGAAGCGTTGTGTTTCGGATGGATTGACAGTATTGTCAAAAAAGTTGAACAGCACAGTCGCGTTCAAAGATTTACACCGAGGAATCCTAAAAGTAGTTATTCTCAGCTAAATAAAGAGAGATTAAAACGCTTACTCAAAAAGAAGAAAGTAATTGGTTCGGTTCGCAAATCTCTTGGTGATTTAGAAAATGAGAAATTTATTTTTCCAAAGGATATTTTAGACCAGATAAAAATGAATAAAAAAGCCTGGAAGAATTTTCAAAATTTTTCCGAAGCATACAAAAGAATCCGGATTGCTTTTATTGATGGAGGAAGGCAGAGACCTGATGTATTTCAGAAGCGTCTAGATTATTTTATAAAAATGACTGAAAAGAATAAACCTTATGGTATATCAGGAATAGAAAAGTATTTGTAGCCAAATCTCTTGTAGGTGTTATCTTCACCTTTTATTATTGAAGTAACAATCCTTATCTTGCACTTAAACCTATGAAGCTGCTTTTATCATACCTTAGAAATTATTGGAAACTGGTTATACTCGCATTGTTTCTTGCTGCAATTAACCAAACATTTTCCATGCTGGATCCATGGATTTTCCGGATTGTTATTGATGACTATGCTACAAAATTCAATCAGTATACAACCGAACAGTTTATTAAAGGCGTACTTTTGCTCCTCGCAGCTGCAGTTGGCGTAGCTTTTATTTCGCGAGTAGCAAAAAATTTCCAGGATTACTACGTAAATGTAATTACACAGAAACTTGGTGCTCAGATATATTCTGATGGCATTAGCCATTCTTTACTGTTGCCATTTTACCAGTTTGAAGACCAGCGAAGCGGAACTACTCTCGGTATTTTGCAAAAAGTAAGAAGTGATTCGGAGAAATTAATTTCTGCTTCGGTAAATATACTTTTTACAACCCTGGTAGGAGTTATTTTTGTTTCGATTTATGCAATAAGTGTTTCCTGGATAATTGCGCCAATCTTTTTTTCTGCGATACCTCTTATTGGATTAATAAGCTCTGTTCTTGGTAAAAAAATAAAAAAAATACAGAAGGTGATTGTGTCAGAAACAACTTCGCTTGCAGGCTCAACTACTGAATCACTAAGAAATATTGAGCTTGTAAAAAGTCTTGGGCTTGGTAATCAGGAAATAAACCGGCTAAATTCTACAACAGATAAAATTCTCGATCTTGAATTGAAAAAAGTCCGTTATATCAGAACATTAAGTTTTTTACAAGGAACAATGGTCAATTTTTTGAGGACGACTATTTTATTCGTGATGTTATATTTGATTTTCACTCAGCATATAACTGTTGGAGAATTTTTTTCCTTATTCATTTATTCGTTTTTTATTTTTGGTCCACTTCAAAGTTTAGGCGATATTATAAACATTTACCGCGAAGCAGAAGTGTCTTTGAATAATTTTAATGACTTGATGTCAAAACCGATTGAGAGTAAGCCAGTTAAACCTAAAAAGCTTGGCGAAATAAAAAGAATTGAATTTGAAAAAGTACTTTTCCAGCATCAATCTGCGAATAGGCACGCAATTAACGGAATCTCATTTAAAGTTGAAGAAGGAGAAACTGTAGCGTTTGTTGGTCCTTCCGGTTCCGGAAAAACAACACTTGTAAAGCTGCTTGTAGGACTATATACTCCACAGGAAGGAAAGATTCTGTTCAATAATATTCCAGGTGATAAAATTGATTTCGACGAAATAAGAGAAAAGATTGGATTTGTTACACAAGATACACAGCTATTTTCCGGAACGATTAGAGAAAATTTACTTTTTGTAAATCCTAATGCAACTAATGAAGATTGTATTGAAGTTCTAAGGAAATCTGCCGCAACCGGACTTCTTGAAAGAGCGGATAACGGTTTAGACACAAAGATTGGTGAGGGAGGAGTAAAGGTAAGTGGAGGTGAAAAACAGCGTCTGTCGATTGCAAGAGCTTTGCTTAGAAATCCACATCTTTTAATTTTTGATGAAGCGACTTCTGCTCTTGATTCATTAACTGAAGAAGAAATAAGTAAAACGATCAGAGATATTTCTTCAGGAAAAGATCTGATTACACTTATGATCGCACATAGGCTTTCAACAGTTATGCATGCAGATAGAATTTATGTTCTTGAAAGAGGAAATATTGTTGAATCAGGAAAACATGAAGAACTTCTTGAAATTAAAGGACTTTATTACGCAATGTGGAGACAGCAGATTGGTGAACGCGATCCCGTTTTAAATGGTTTGTTAAAAGATATTTCAGAAAATTAAAATCATCAGTGTGTATTTAGTTGTCAGTCTGAGCGGTGTCGAAGATTGACTAATTTATTTTTTTCACACTTCGACTAAGCTCAGTATGACTTATTAAAAATTAAAAAGATTATGAGAAGTATTAAAAAAATTATAAAAAGCCAGAAAGTTGATATGGGAGGAATCATTCTCGATCAACCATTACCGAATCAGTCTATGGATCAGCTTGATCCGTTTCTACTTATTCATCACTGGGATGACGTACTTAAAGGGAATCAAAAGCAGAATGACGCAGGCGTTGGTCCACATCCACATCGTGGATTTTCTCCTGTTACTCTGATTTTCAAAGGTGGTGTTCATCATCGTGATTCAAGAGGAAATAACAGTATTGTGATGGCAGGCGGTACACAGTGGATGTTTGCAGGAATGGGGATTACTCACAGCGAAAGACCGTACAAAGAGCTTGCTGAAAAAGGCGGAGAGTTTGAGCTGATACAATTCTGGCTGAATGTTCCTGCAAAAAATAAAATGGAGCAACCGGTTTATACTGCAATCACAAAAGAAGATACTCCGGTCTTCACTTCAGAAGATGAAAAAGTAAAAGTTGGGATTGTTTCCGGCCGTTTCAAAAATCTTAAAGGTGTTGTTGACCATTTTTTGCCTGTCACTGTTTTAAGATTTGATTTTGAAAAAGAGGGCGAAATAGAATTTGAAATTCCTTCAAAACAGAATACGTTGATTTATTTGCTGGATGGTCACGCGATTATTAACAACGAAGACGTTACGAGTAAAGATTTGGTTTGGTTTAGAAATGATGGTGATGATATAACAATTAAGGCTCATCAAAATACGAGAGCAATCTTACTTTCAGGTGAACCTATAGGTGAAGAAGTAGTTTCTTATGGTCCGTTTGTTATGAATACTCATACAGAAATAATGGAAGCAATGAGAGATGCTCAAATGGGCAAAATGGGTGTTTTGATTGAAGAATAAATATTATTGAAAATAAATCTTAGATTATTATGCCGGACTACGATAAATACAATACCAAACTCAATGTAAAATACAAACACTTTGAACTGATTGATATTCCTCAAATGGTAAAAGAAACAAAAGATAAATGGTTCAACCAAACACTTACTGAAGTAAATGGTAGTGTCGTGAGAGTCGGAATAGTTGAGGGAGAGTATCATTGGCACAAGCACGAAAATGATGATGAATTCTTTTTTGTTCTCGAAGGAAAATTATTTGTTGATTTAGAGGATAGAACAATTGAGTTAAATCCTGGTCAGGGAGTTACGGTGACAAAAAATGTAATGCATAGAACACGAGCAGCGCAAAAAACTGTAATGCTGATGGTTGAGAATAAGGGGATTATTCCTACTGGAGATTAATAAATTTATGCTTGAGTTTTTAAATGGAATTGTAAACATTGAATACTGTTGAAGTAAAAAAAGAGTTTGATAAATTAGTTAAAAATAAATTTGAAGTTTACAACAGCTTATTTTTAAATCTTCCCTTCAATAAAATCCGGGATACGGGGATGTTCATTCCCCTGCTCCAGCAAGTGTGTAAAAGCGGACTCGACGCAGGGAAAGAACCAATCGAAATCCTCAACGAATTTTTCAAAGTGCATGCCAGTATTAATTCTGAAGATAAAAAGATAGATTTTATGTTCAGAATAATTCAGTACATCGAAAGGCAAATAGTGCTTTATGATAGTGTTGAGGATGCAGCATATCCATCAATCCAGAATTTAAGAAATGATCTTTCACTAAAAGACTTTATGAATTTACTAAAAGAAGAAAAAGACCCGGAAGAAATTTCTGCAAGGTTATCAGAATTCAATGCAAGGATTGTTTTGACTGCACATCCGACGCAATTTTACTCCCACCCTGTTCTCGATATTATGAACAGACTAAGAACGCTCATCCTGAACAACGACATAAATAATATCGATCTCACCCTTCAGCAATTGGGTTTGACATCGCTGGTAAACTCTCAAAAGCCAACTCCTTTAGATGAAGCAAAAAATATAATTTATTTTCTCAGGAATGTGTATTATGACGCTGTTGGGGAATTATATTCTCAAATAAAAAGTCTTTTAGAAAATGACGAATTTGATAACCCGGGAATTATTCGAATTGGTTTCTGGCCAGGTGGAGACAGGGACGGAAATCCTTATGTAAATTCAGAAGTTACAATGAACGTTGCCGATGAACTTAGAATGTCTTTGATGAAATGTTATTACACGGATGTAAAAAATCTCGAACAAAAAATGACTTTCAGAAAAGTTGAAAAACTGATTTCAAGCCTTAGATCAAAGCTATACGATACAATGTTTGATGCAAGCAAAACAATAAAGCCAGACGATATTTTAAACTCGCTTAATAAAATCAGGAAATTTGTAGTTGAGGATTATAACAGTCTTTATATTGAATTGCTTGAAGATTTGATTAGCAAAGTAAAAATATTCAGGGCTCATTTTGCTGTGCTTGATATCAGGCAAAATCATACCGTTCACAAAAAAGTAATTGAAGATATTTTAAAGAAGGAGGGATTGATTAAAAAGAGTCTGGATGAAGTTAAAGATAATGAACTAATAAAAATTTTACTTCATAAAAATATAAAAATTAGTCCTGATAAATTCGAAGATGAGCTTGTAAGAGATACTCTGCTCAATATCACTCGGTTAAAACAGATACAAAATAAAAACGGTGAAGAAGGTTGTTCAAGATACATCATCAGCAATTCTGAAGATATTTATTCCGTGCTGTTTGTTTATGCTTTGTTCAGGTGGCTCTGGCAAAGTGAAAAAATTAATTTTGATATTGTACCGTTATTTGAATCGATGCAGGCGATGAATAATTCTGAAAATATTATGGGTTCACTATTCAACCTACCTGAATACAAAAAACATTTGAGACAAAGAAAAAACTCACAGACCATAATGCTTGGATTTTCTGATGGAACAAAAGATGGAGGTTATCTCAAGGCAAACTGGTCAATCTTCAAAACAAAAGAAAAGCTCTCCGAGTTGTGCAAGAAATACAATATCAAAGTAATATTCTTTGATGGAAGAGGTGGACCTCCTGCAAGAGGAGGTGGTAAAACCCATAAGTTTTATGCAACACAGACTGAAACAATCTCAAATAATGAAATTCAACTTACCATTCAAGGACAAACAATTACGAGCAAGTACGGTACGAAGGAACATTTTATTAATAATATGGAGCAATTGTTAACAGCGGGCTTATCTAACAAATTTTTTATTGAAAAAAATAAAATATCTCAAGAATCTCGAAAGATTATTGAAGAGCTTGCACAAATAAGTTTTGAAAAATATCAGTCACTTAAAAGTCACGAAAAATTCCTTCCATACCTCGAGAAGAAAAGCACATTAAAATATTACGGTGAAACAAACATCGGAAGCAGACCTGCAAAAAGAGGTTCAAAAAATAAATTAGAGTTTGAAGATCTCAGGGCTATTTCATTTGTAGGATCATGGAGTCAGTTAAAACAAAACGTACCAGGTTACTTCGGAGTGGGCACTGCGTTAAAAAAACTGGCTGATAAAGGAAAGCTGAAAGAATTAAAAAAACTATTTAACGAAGTTCCATTTTTCAAAGTATTGATGCTTAACAGTATGATGTCCTTATCTAAATGTAATTTTAAGCTCACTGCTTATTTTAAAAAGGATAAAGAGTTTAGTGATTATTGGAAAATCCTTTATGATGAATACATATTGTCCAAAGAGATGCTATTAAAAATATCAGGCTTTGAAGAGTTAATGGAGGAAGAACCTGTTTCAGGTAGCTCGATTGCAATTCGTGAACAAATTGTACTACCACTTCTTGTCATTCAGCAGTATGCGATGCAGAAAATAGAACAGAATTCAAAACAAAAAAATGTTTATGAAAAAATTGTGAAAAGATCTTTGTATGGGAATATTAACGCCAGCAGGAATTCTGCGTAGGTTGGTTTAAACTGAAAAATTGAACCCTCTCAAAAACTCTTCGGTTGTCATTCTCTTTCTTCCTTCCTGCTGGAGTTCAAGAATTTTAAGAGCATTTTTACCGCAGCCTATAACTAATTCGGCTTTTGTTTGTTCAATCTGAAAAGGTTTGAGATCAGTTCGCTCAACAACTTCAGTTTTATAAATTTTAATTACCTTTTCATTGTAGAAAAAAAATGCAGCTGGATGAGGTGAAAGTCCACGTACTAAATTGTGAATTTCCACCGCTGATTTATTCCAATCTATCTCGCAAATTTCTTTTGTAATTTTTGGTGCAGGTGAAGCAAGTGAATCATCCTGTTTTTTGAATTCATAATTTCCGTTTTCAATCAGATTTACTGTTTCGAGAACTAACTTTGCACCAAGTTCGCTCATCCTATCGTGAAGAGTTCCAAAATTATCTTCCGGAAGAATCTCAAGCTTTTGTTGAAGATAAATATTTCCGGTATCAACTTTTTCAGCAAGTTTGAAAGTAGTTAATCCGGTCTTGGTTTCACCATTTATCAAAGCCCATTGGATTGGTGCTGCACCACGATATTTAGGCAGATATGAACCGTGTAGATTGAATGAACCAAACTTCGGAATATCAAAAACTTCTTTTGGTAAAATTCTGAATGCAACTACAACAAATAAATCGGGTTCAAGAGATTTCATCTGCTCAACAAACTCTTGATTCCCCTTTAACTTTTCAGGTTGAAAGACCGGGATATTATTTTCAGTAACAAATTGTTTTACCGAAGTAAAGGAAACTTTTTGCCCTCTCCCCCTTTCTTTATCAGGTTGAGTAACTACAGCTACAACTTTGTGCTTACTTTCCAGAAGAATTTTTAAGGAAGGAATCGAGAAATCGGGTGTGCCCATAAAAATAATGTTCATTGCACGCCTATTTTATAAGGTAATAATCAGTAGAAGGACTAAACGGGTATTCAATATCAAGTTTTCTCTTCTTAATTTTTTCCAGATGCTTTTTGTATCGCTTCTTCAACTCATCATCGAAGTAATCAATAAATAAGATACCTTGAAGGTGGTCGTACTCGTGCTGGATAACTCTAGCAAAAAGTTCATCAGCTTCAATGGTATGTTCTTTCATATTAACATCAAAATAAGAAATCTGAATACTCTCGGGTCTAATTACTTCCTCCCGAAGTTCAGGAATGCTCAGGCATCCTTCCTCTATTGGTATTGTTTCATCTGATTTTGAAACTATTTTTGGATTTATCATCGCAATAGGTTTGAAGTTTTCATAATCTTCAACAGGAGAAATATCCACAACAAATATTTGTTTATTCACTCCAACCTGATTAGCCGCTAGTCCTATTCCATTTGCATTCCTCATCGTGTCAAACATGTTAGCGATTAGCCCGATAGTTTCATCATTAATATCGGAAACCTTTGCTGTTTTCTTCCTTAATATTTTATCACCACAAAGGGTAATTGGGATAATGGACATTAGATCTTGATTATTCTTGAATTAATTTGATGTAAAAATACAATTCTCGGATGAGAGATTAAATAACCTGAGAAGTGACCGGGAGACAGAAAGTCGATTTATCCTAAATTAAAAGCTTTCCGTCCTTCATCAATAGTTTTTTATCCATCCATACTGTTGGTTTTTTGATTACACCATCAAGATGTATTGGTACATTTACGCTTCCACCCATTGAGACGTTATTTCCAACTGCAATATGAATTGTTCCCATAACTTTTTCATCTTCAAGCAATATACCGCTAAGTTTTGCCGAATCATTGGTACCGATTCCGAATTCTGCAATATTTCGGGCTTCCTTCCCTACTTTATCTAACATTACTTTTAATTTCTTTGCTGCAATTCCGCCAGAAATTTTTGTAGCGTATCCTTTTTCAACTTCTATTTTAATATTTGCATTTTTAATTAACCCCAAACCAGCCATTGAACCATCAACAACAAAAACTCCTTTTGCTGTTCCTTCAACTGGTGCAAGAAATGTTTCTCCCGTGGGAAGATTTCCGCTTTCTCCTTTTGCATGGAATAATCCTTTACTTGGAATAACTTTTCTTCCTGTAATCTTAAAGCTAATATCGGTTCCAGCAGGTGCAGTTACTCTTACCTCTTTTCCTTTTTCAAGAATTTTTTGGAGTTTGATTGTTCGCTTCGATATAGCTTTATAATCAGCATTCATTCCTCTGATCATCACATCTTTTGTTATCCCGGGAAATGTTGCAATTCGTACGCCCTTGGCCGAGGCAGCTCTTCTTGCATCAGTATGTGTTAAAGATTTTGCAGTTGGACAAAAAACGACATCAAATTTCTTCATCAATTCCGCTACTTCAGGAGATGGTTCCTCACCATTTATCTTTCCGGACTTTGTTTCAACTAAAAGCGCATAGTAACCCATCCGGATTGCATTTTCATGAAGCGACAAACCAATTTCTCTTTTAAGTTCATCAGTTATGATAAGTATTTTTTCGTTCTTCTTTGCACCCATACAATCGCGTATTGCAATCTGTGATGCAGTATCAAGTTTTGTTAATTTTTTCATAATTCTCCCTTGCAAAAATATTTATCAAATAAAAGTCAACTTCGTTTCATACCCTCTTCCAAACCATGGCCGTTAGGACCAGTTTCAGCTTTTCTTAATAAGTAGGCAAATAGTAATCCAAGAATACCAAGTATGGAAAATATCCACATCCCCAGATTATACCCTGAGGGATTACTTGCACTTGCACCCGAGTAATCATTTGCTGCGCCAATTAGTAATGGGAAAATTGCCATACCAATTTGTTGAATTAACGTCATGAGTGCATAAGCGGACCCCAACCGTTTTTCTTCAACAATGTAAGCTACCGATGGCCACATTACAGCAGGTATTAATGAAAATGCTACTCCCATCATTATTACAGGAATGTAAAGTGAAATATCTGTATAAGCCATTAACAAATAAACCGGCAGTAGTAAAATTGATCCAATCGTCATCAGAAGCGCACGTCGTCCGATAAAATCCACAAGCAACCCAATCAGAGGGGTCGCAATCATTGCAGCAAAAGGTAAAGTTGAAATCATAAAGCCTGCAGATTCGCGGGAAATGTTATGACTTTCCATAAAAAATTTTATCGCAAAACTTCTGAAAGGAAAAATACCTGAATAAAATGTAACGCATAACAATGTTATATACCAGAATGATTTACTGAATTTAAACAGGTCTTTGACGTTAAGTTTATCAGTTTCAACTTTCCGAGCTAAAACAAATCTCTTCTCTCCGGAAGATTCAAGCATATAATAAACCAGAATTCCTGCCATCGACAATATGCCTATTATCGCTGCAATAAATAATGGACCTGAATAGCCGCCACTATAAAGCCCAGGAAAAATTGAAGGTGAATTATCAACCGCAACTGTACCGCTTCGGGCAACCAACAAATTGATTCCCATTGCAAAGCTTAGTTCTTTTCCTTTAAACCACTTTGCGATTGCAACTGTAATTGCCACAATCAGGGGCTCTGATCCAATACCAAGCAGAAATCTTCCTGCGAGCATTAAATAGAGATCTGAAGAAAACGCTACCATAAATCCTGAAATTGTACAGATGGTAGCAAAAACAATTGCAGATTTTTTAGTTCCCCACTTATCTACAAGGACTCCGCCAAAAATCAAAACAATAACCGCCGCGATACTGTAGTATGAATATAATTGCCCAATATTAAGGTCTGTGAATTGGAGTGATTCTTTTAACTGATCTGCGACCAGTGAAATGGAATCGAAAACATAGTAGTTACCGAACATTGCAAGGCTAAGAAATAATAAAACCATCCATCTATAAAAGGTAGATGGTTCTTTTTTTATCGGGATATCATTGTTTTCTGTCATTAAGTTTTTTCAATATTGGTTGGGGTTTTATTAACTACGTTTTTAATAATTTATGTTTTTGCAAAATAATAAAAAGCAGATACTATTTAACTTAGTATCTGCTTCACAAATTAACAAAAGAAATAAATTCTAGTTTGAAGGAATATTTTTCAATGAATTAACCAGTTGTTTCCAAAATTCCGGCACAGTTGAAATTTGTAACTTCTCATCAGGTGAGTGAACATCTTTCATTGTTGGTCCGAATGAAATCATATCCATATCAGGATATTTTTCTTTTATAATTCCGCATTCAAGTCCTGCATGAATAGCAGTAACATCCGGTTCTTTACCGTACATCTTTGTGAAAGTAGATTTGAATACTTTCAGAACATCAGATTCGATATCCGGTTTCCATCCGGGGTACCCGTCATTGTAGCCAACAGTGCCTCCAGCAAGATTCAATACGGATGTAACCATATTAGTCATATCGACTCTCTCTGATTCAACTGAACTTCTCTGGCTGGTTACAATATTAATGTGCTTGCCAGCTGTTTCAACAACAGCCAGGTTGTTTGAGGTCTCAACCAACCCAGGAATTTCATTCGACATTTTTGTTACACCGTGCGGTATTGAATATATCGCATTTAAAAGATGTTTCTGAACTTTTTCATTGATAAATTTCTCCGGCATTTCGTGTTTCATTGCAGTAACAACAAGTCCGGGATCAACTGCCTCGAATTCGAATTTTACTTTATCATTAAATTTTTTAACAAACTTTTTCAACTTTTTATCATCTTTCTTTGGCACAGCAACAACTGAAAATGCTTCACGCGGAATTGCATTATGTTTGTTCCCGCCATTGAATGATGCAAGTCTGATTTCATTTTCCTGTGAATATTCCCATATTAATCTGTTTAGAATTTTAGTTGCGTTTCCTCTACCGACATTTATTTCAATTCCGGAATGACCTCCTTTTAATCCTTTGACTATTAATTCAAATGAAGCATAGTTCTTTGGAGTTTTCTCAAGCTTTGCTTTGATTTTAGCAAAAGTATTCATACCGCCTGCACATCCGATAAAAAGAAATCCTATCTCCTCGGAATCCATATTGATAAGAATATCAGCTTTCAACCAACCTTTTTTAAGTTTATTTGCACCTGTCAATCCTGTTTCCTCATCAAGAGTAAACAGTGCTTCAATTGGTCCGTGCTCAATATCATTTGATTCCAATACTGCTAACGAGGCAGCCATACCAATTCCATTATCCGCACCCAGAGTTGTTCCTTTTGCCTTTACCCAATCACCATCGATGTACGGATGAATGGGATCATTATCAAAATCGTGTTCAACATCACTGTTCTTTTCGCAAACCATGTCAATATGCGATTGAAGAACAACTGTCTTCAGTTTTTCTTTTCCTTTAGTCGCAGGTTTACGAATAAGAATATTTCCGAATTTGTCCTTTTCAGTTTTAAGACCAAGTCTTTTCCCTACTGATACAACGTACTCAGCTATCTTCTCTTCTTTTTTTGAAGGACGAGGATATTTGCAGATTTCTTCAAAGTGATTCCAAACCAATTTTGGTTCTAAGTGACCTAATACATTTCCCATTTTAAATTTTTTCCCTTCAGATATTTCAATTAAATTTTTTCTTCTTTACTCATTGCAAACTTAAACAGGGTTGCTCCCAGTGCAGCAAAAAGAATAAGTGCAACTAGATCACCAGCAGCTCCCATACTTTCACCTAATCCTGTATTTAAAAGGTCAACAACATTCATTGCTCTACCTTCCGCATCAGTTCCAACATTGGTACCTATGAGTATTGCGATTATGATTCCTGTTATTGCACCTCCAGCAATCAGCCCTGAACTAAATAATGCACCGGGTCCGATTTCGGATTCTTCAACATTTGATTTTTTCTTTCTGTCAACAAACCACTTAACTAGTCCGCCAATAAAAATCGGAGAAGATGTTGATAACGGGAGGTAAGCCCCAACTGCAAATGGTAAGGAACGAACTCCGCTTAATTCCATTACCGCAGCTATTCCCATCCCGATAATTACAAGTCCCCAAGGTAGATTTTGACTAAGTAAACCTTTTATAACTGTTGCCATTAGTGTAGCCTGTGGTGCAGGGAGTGGATTTGAATGAGCTTCAGTTATAGGACCTATTCCAAGAGTATTATTGAGTAACAATAAAGTAAATCCTATTACAATCACTGAAGCAAGCACTCCAATTAGTAAACCTATCTGCTGTTTTACCGGAGTTGCGCCTACAATAAAACCAGTTTTTAAATCCTGTGAAGTTGCACCTGCATTTGCTGATGCTATGCAAACTATTGAGCCAACTACCAATGCGATTGGTTGATAAATATCACCTGTCCATCCAACTCCAACAAAGATTAGTGACGTTGCCATTAAAGTTGCAATCGTCATTCCGGATATTGGATTTGACGATGAACCAATAATTCCAACGATTCTTGATGACACAGTAACAAAGAAAAAACCAAATATTACAATCATAACGGCTGATAGAAAATTTGTAGGAATATTTGGTATTAGCGACATAAACAATACAAGTAGTACACTACCAACTAAAACATAAATTAATGGCATATCTTTTTCAGTTCTAATCTTTTCTGTTTTGGTATTGTTTTTTGTATTAGCCCTGTTTTCTTTTAAATCAGCAAATGAATCCTTAAAAGCACTAATAATCGTTGGGAATGATTTAATCAAAGTTACTATTCCTCCAAATGTAACTGCACCAGCACCGATATATCTGATATAATTGCTCCATATTTCAGATGGAGACATTTCCGATATCAGTTTAGTTCCGGGAGCAAAAACATTCGTTAAATTATCACCCAAAAGAGTTATCAAAGGAATTAATACAAGCCACGATAATACTCCACCTGCAACCATAATTCCAGCAATCTTTGGTCCGATAATATAACCAACCCCTAAAAGTTCCGGAGTAATTTCACCGTTGATTGTTCCATTCGGTAGAACTGATTTTCTACTAAAAATAAATGCAGGGACTTCCTTCCACAAACCGATTATGGACATAAAAAATTTATATAGGAAAGCTATCCCTAAACCGTAGTAAACTTTCTTTGCAAGATTGCCTCCCTTTTCTCCGGCAATCAATACATCAGCGCAAGCCGTTCCTTCGGGATATGGAAGAACGCCGTGTTCTTTAACAATTAACGATCGTCTCAAAGGAATCATAAATAGTACACCCAAAATTCCGCCGGCTAATGCCAGAACAAAAATCTGGAAATACTTGAAATATTCATTTCCGCCTGGTAAAAAAAGAAGTGCGGGAATTGTAAATACAACTCCTGCTGCAACAGATTCACCAGCTGAACCGATGGTTTGTACCATATTATTCTCTAATATGGTAGACTTACCTATCTTCTTAAACACTGCTATGGCAAGAACAGCGATGGGTATTGAAGCGCTTACTGTTAAGCCGACCTTCAGTCCGAGATAAACTGTTGCCGCACCAAAGATAATTCCGAAAATAGCTCCAAGAATTATCGCTTTGGGTGTGAATTCGGGGATTAAATCAGAAGGAGCAATGTAAGGTTTGAAACTTGAATTAGTAGAATTATTTTCTGCCATAGAATTCTCCTTAAGTGCGTGAGAGAAATAGTTGTTTGCCCGTTTGGACTAATTTAGCTTTCAAAAAGAATGGACAAATATAAACAGCTTTTAGAAGCTCATCAACAAGATTAATGGGTATTTTCAAGTAATATCATGATTTTTATAATTTGCAACTAAATAAAATTAACACAAAAGAGGAACTCCAATGGCAGAATTAAAAACCAAACCCAACAAGGTAAGCGTTGAGAAGTTTTTAAACTCGGTTAAAGATGAAAAAAAGAGGAACGATAGTTTTGGAATACTTGAGATGATGAAAAAAATTACAAAAGACGAGCCTGTAATGTGGGGAACCAGTATTGTTGGATTTGGAAAATATCATTATAAGTATGCAAGCGGTCGAGAAGGAGATTGGTTTTTAACAGGTTTCTCACCAAGAAAACAAAATTTGACCATTTACATTATGTCGGGCTTTAAACGATACAATGCATTAATGAAAAAACTAGGCAAGCATAAAACAGGAAGCAGTTGTCTTTATATCAACAAGCTTGAAGATCTTGATATGAAAGTTTTGAAGGAACTGATCACAGAATCAGTCAAGTATATGAAGAACAAGAAGTGGGAATAAAATATTTGAAATTAAAAATTTAATTTTCGCATACCTATATGGCATATTGCAAAATCATACTTAACAGGATCATCGGGATCAAACTTTTTTAGGCTGTTAGTAATTTCTTCTGCCATTTGCCAGCTTACATTTTTTCTTTTAGTTAATTTGAGTTCCGTGCAAATTTTGGCTATGTGAGTATCCACAGGTATTATAAGTTTTGATGTTGGGATTTCATTCCAAAAACCAAAATCAAGTTCATCTTTTCTGACCATCCAGCGAAGGAACAGATTCATTCTTTTGCACGCACTTCCCTTATCTGGCAATGGAAACATAAACTTCATTCCCATGCTCAAATTTCCAAATTCACTTAGTGCTTTTTGTAAAAGGTAGTTGGAAAAATTTGTGATTGCATTTTTAGTATTTGAATCAATTTCCTGATATCCAGATAAAAATAATTTCTTGAGTGAACCGAATTCAGTATAAACCATATTTAACAATTGAAATAAATGGAGTATATCCTTATTTGAATAAAACCTGTGAATAAATTGTGATGAAAAAGTTGTATCAATTGAGAAACTTTGAATGAATTCGTATGGTTTATTATTACAGACACGTAAAAATTTATTCAAGGAGTTTATAATTTGCTTTACATTCCCATACGCAAAAACAGAAGCAATGAACGCCATTACTTCAATATCTTTTTTATCTTGAAATAAATGAGGAAATTGAAGCGGATCTGGCATCAATTGAGATTTGTCAAATGCTTTGTAGTGGTACTCGAGTTGATTTTTGAGAATTAAATTATACTTCATTTAATTATTTGTGATTAAATTTGAAGTAAAGTTAATCAGATAGTTTTTAATTATACACGATGTATAGGGGTTTTAATATGAAGAATCATATAAAAATTATAATCCTAATAACTGTGCTGTATACCACTTTTGTAGAAGCTCAAGACTATATTCCAGAGTTACCACATGAAAAAAATCAGTTGTATTGTTTATTGAATGTGAAAGTGGAAACAATACTACAGGAAAATTTAATAATGACTGATTCAACAAAAGTTTGGAAAAAGATTACTAAAAATTATTATAATCCATTTGGATATTTAATAAAGAAAGAAATCTTTGATTCTTCCTTGACTTTACCTAGTCTCATAACTGAATATATGTATGATGATCATGGTAATTACACAGAATATATTCGAAATGGAAGTCTTAGAGAACGACGAGAATACAATGAATTTGGTAAAATTACTCATACAGACTATTATAATTTTGGTGAAATAACTAGAACTCGCCTTTATAAATATGATTCATTTGGTAATGTAATAGAAGTTTTTACAGTATATTCATCTGGAAAGATAGATACATCATTAATTACTAACTATAATTACAATTATTCTGTTAGTCCACCAGTAATTATTAGTGACACAACATATTTCCGAGAACGAGACGATCTGGAAATAACTACATGTGAGTTTGATTCGATTGGTAGAATCAATAAATCACTTACATTACATCAGGATAAAATTCGAAACGATACAACATTTTATTATTATAACGTTAAAGATCTATTCGATTCAACAATTCACTTATATGGTGATGGTATTACTAAGTATTTAAGGACATATGATAGTTATGATAGATTAACTAAAATTATTAATTATTCAAAGACAAGTTCAAGTCCATCCATTTGGAATTTAAGTTATGATGATAAAATCTTTTTCACAATCGATTCGCTTTTTCAAAAAAATGATTTGGATTTAACAAAGATTTCTAAGTTTGAAAAAACAGGAGTAATATTAGAGACTCTACATAAAGATGACAATGAGATTCGTGTTAAAATCATTACAGAATATTACCAAATTGGATTGATAAAAAGTTTGATACGTTATGATTACAAATTCGAAAAAATAGAAAAGAAATTTTATGAATATGAATTTTACTAAAATTAAAAAATTACAAACGCTCTTTTTGTTCTCAATTGTTTTAGTAAGTTCGATTTTTCCGCAACAATTCAACCAACTTGCAGATGCTGTAATTGAAAAAGATACTGTGAAAATTAACCAGCTTCTTCTATCCGGAATTGATATTAATACCCAGCATAAAACAACCGGTACAACAGTTCTAATGATTGCAAGCAGCTATTACTACTACGATGATATGGTTCAATATTTAATTTATAAAGGTGCAAATGTAAACCTTCAGGACAATGATGGAAAAACTGCTTTGCTTTGGGCTGCAAGTAATTCACTTCCAAACGCTGAAATTTTAGTTGCAAATGGTGCGGACGTCAACATCGCAGCAAATGATGGGATGACTCCTTTCCTTCAGGCAACACTTGGTGTTTCATCAGGCAAAGTTACTTTGGAGATGTGTGATCTGCTCAGAAAAAAAGGTGCAGATATTAATGCTTCTCTTACTAAAAATAGTGCAATGGGTTGGAATGTACTTCACTATGCTGTTATAAATGGCGATGTTGAACTTGTTATTTATCTTATCAAGTATGGTGCAAATATAAATAAAGCAACAGCAGACGGATCAACACCTCTTTATCTTGCCGAGATTGCAAAGCAGAAAGAGATAATTGACATTTTGAAAAAGGCCGGAGCCAAAAATTAGTTCGGGGTTTAATTCATTTCATTAAGTATATCTCAGATATTCATATATTTATGCCGGAATTTTTTCATAATAGATTGAGGGTTGGTTGAAGAAAAATTTTTTTGTCATTATAACTTTTATAATTGTCTGTTCAGGATTTTCATTTTCGCAAAATGAAAAAATGGGCGCAGGAGTAATTCTTGGTGAACCAACCGGCGTCAGTCTCAAATACTGGTTAACTGAATCTACTGCACTGGATGCAGGATTAGCGTGGTCATTTGTTGATGAAAATGCTTTCCAAATTCAGGCAGATTATCTTATTCATAACTTCAATTTAATCAAAGTTGAAAAAGGCAAACTTCCATTTTATTTTGGCATTGGCGGCAGATTAAAATTTTCTACCGATGTAATTTTAGGAGTCCGTGTTCCCCTTGGACTTGATTACATATTCAGTGATGAACCTATTGATATTTTTCTTGAATTTGTCCCAATCCTCGATCTCCTGCCAAAAACAGATTTTACAATTGGTGCAGCCATTGGCGGAAGATATTTTTTTAATTAAATTCTAATCAATAATCATTATCTACTCAATATCTAAGGAGGAAGTATGCTTAAAATCAATCAATTTTTTATCTTCGTTTTGATGATCATCTCATCAACTTTCATTTTTGCTCAGGAAGGTGGAGAGCAATCAGCAGAAATGCAAGCCTGGATGGAATATATGACACCAGGTCCGATGCATGAAATGATGGCTAAAACAGTTGGCGAATGGAATGTGAATACAAAATTTTGGATGGATCCAGCTGGAGAGCCAATGGAAACAAAAGGATCAGCTATTGTTGAGATGATTCTTGGTGGAAGATACATGCAATCAACTCACACAGGTACTATGATGGGAATGCCATTTGAAGGGATCAGCCTTCAGGGATATGATAATTCAACTGGAGAATTTACATCAATCTGGATTGACAATATGGGCACAGGTTTTTCTATTAGTAAAGGCAAATATGATGAAGCCACACATTCAATAAATTTTGAAGGCTCGATGTTAGATCCGATTACAAAGAAAGATATGGACTTCAGACAGGTCGTAAAAACTATTGATGATAATCATTTTTTGTTTGAGATGTATATGAATTACGATGGGAAGGAATTCAAATCAATGGTTGTGGATTATACAAGGTAACCAGTTACAAATATTTTTATATTAAGCCGAGCTATTCAAGTTCGGCTTTTTAGTATTCAGTGGTAATGTTTACATTTGAATGAGAAAAATAATTTTAAGAGTTGATGAAGAAAATCAGTAAAAAAGGAATCAAATCGAAATTCAGCTTTTATCCCGTCACAAAAGAAAAATGGAATGATTTCGAGAACTTATTTGGAGAAAAAGGTGCTTGCGCTGGCTGTTGGTGTATGTACTGGCGGTTGAGGAGGAAAGAGTATGATCAACTACGAGGTAATGGTACAAAAAGAAAAATGAAGAATCTGGTGAACAAAGGAATCATTCCCGGTATACTTGCGTACGAAAAAGATATTCCTGTTGGCTGGTGCTCAATTGCACCGAGAGAAGATTTCCCTGTTCTTGAAAATTCAAGAGTACTCAAAAGAGTTGATGAAAAACCTGTTTGGTCTGCTGTTTGTTTTTTTATTAACAAGGAATATCGAAAAAAAGGTCTTAGCGTTGAGTTGTTGAATGCTGCCAAGTTAATTGTTAAAAAGAGTAGAGGGAGAATAATTGAGGGTTACCCAGTAGAACCAAAATCAGGTAAAACTGCTGATGTATTTGCATGGACAGGATTAGCTTCAGCATTTAAAAAAGCTGGATTTAAAGAAGTTGCCCGAAGATCTGAAACCAGGCCAATTATGAGATACAATATTAAGTGATAACTAATTCGGAGTTCTAAATGTCTGAGAATAAATTTGAAAAAAATCTTTTGTGCATTGGTGCTGGCTATGTAGGTGGACCTACTATGGCGATGATTGCTCATAAATGTCCACAATACAAAGTTACTGTTGTTGATATAAGTACTGAAAAAATAGAAGCATGGCAGACAGACGATTTACCGATTTATGAGCCAGGTCTGCTTGAATTAGTTAAAACGTGTAGAGGGAAAAACCTATTCTTTTCAACCGATGTAGAAAAAGGAATTAAAGAATCAGAGATAATATTTATTTCTGTAAATACCCCAACTAAAACTTTTGGCGAGGGTGCAGGTAAAAGTGCTGATCTTCAATACTGGGAAAAAACAGCCAGGGATATATTACGGGTTTCAGAATCTGATAAAATAATTGTTGAAAGATCAACTCTTCCAGTTAAAACTGCTATTGCGATGGAAAGAATTTTAAGTCTGAATGAAAAAGGGTTAAATTTTGAAGTTGTTTCTAATCCTGAATTTCTTGCTGAAGGTACAGCAATTAGAGATCTTGAAAAGCCTGACAGAGTTCTAATCGGTTCAAAAGAAACTGAAAGCGGTTTGAAAGCCCGACAGGCAATAGTTGAAATTTATGCTAACTGGATACCAAAAAGTAATCTTATTACCAGCAATCAAATGAGTTCGGAACTCTCTAAGCTTGTTGCAAATTCATTTTTGGCACAGAGAATTTCTTCAATAAATAGCATTTCAGCCCTCTGTGAAATGGTTGATGCAGATGTTCGCGAAGTAGCAAATGCAATTGGAAAAGATAGTCGGATTGGCGATAAATTTTTAAAAGCCAGTGTCGGTTTCGGTGGCTCGTGCTTCAAAAAAGATATCCTGAATCTTGTCTATTTATGTGAGACGTACGGATTATACGATGTTGCTGCTTATTGGGAAGGCATTGTAAAAATGAATGACTACCAATCAACGCGATTTGTACAAACCATAATGAAAGCGATGTTCAATACAATTACGGGCAAACGTATTGCACTTTTTGGATTTGCATTTAAAGCCAACACAAGTGACACAAGAGAGACTGCAGCACTTTACATTACGCAAAAATTGATGATGGAAAAAGCACACGTTGTTATAAGTGATCCAAAGGCAATAAAAAATGCAAAGAATGATCTCAAGGAATACGGAAATGATATAGAGTATCAGGAAGATCCATACAAAGCTGCAAAAGGTGCTCACGCGATTGCTGTAGTTACAGAATGGGAATTATATCAAACTCTCGACTACGAAAAGATATATGATGAAATGGAAAAGCCGGCTTTTGTTTTTGATGGAAGAAATATTCTCGATCACGAAAAACTATTTAAAATTGGATTTGAAG
>Ga0210074_1000138_pt1 | contig 29470 bp, 28 predicted proteins | sample China_Galinas_Co_FD_184860 | JGI IMG/M metagenome (GOLD analysis project Ga0210074, IMG submission 184860) | Wetland microbial communities from San Francisco Bay, California, USA, that impact long-term carbon sequestration -... | ecosystem: Environmental > Aquatic > Marine > Wetlands ... | reverse complement strand
CTACCCCGGCAGTCTCCGGGGCAAAAAAGAGGGGCCTGGACGGCCCCTTAATGTGGAGAAGTCAAATCAGAATCTAAAGCCGATGTGGCCGCCAAGGACCCACGGATCGATTTCGACTTTGCCGAGACTGACGTCATCCAGCCTGGCCTTTGTATCAATGTCGATGTAACGGAAATCCAGGTTCAAAAATACCTTGTCACTCACCAGGTAATCGAAACCCGCCTGTCCGGCGATTCCCCAGCTATCGCCAAGGTTCAGGTCCGAACCCGCCAACGGGCCGGTGGTCTTCTCGTCGAAGAAACTCGTGAAATTGACGCCAATGCCCACGTAGGGCTGAAGTTTTTCCGTGGGTCTGAAGTGATACTGCAGACTCAGGGTGGGCGGCAACTGCTTGGTGCTGCCGATCTTGGTGCCATTCAGCAATTCGAGGTCATGTTTGAAGGGGTAGGCGGCCAGCAATTCCAACGCCCAGCAATCGGTCATCATGTAACTGAAATTGATCGTCGCGCTGGTGGCGGATTCCACGGATATGGTTTCGTGGTTGTCGGAGGCCGGCGCCACGTAGGATGCGCCTACCCTGACCAGCCAGTCACCCGGTTCGAATGCCGTTGCCGTGCCCGAGAAACCCAGACCCAGTGCTATCCCTGCCAAAAGAGCCTTGTTCATCTTCATTTGCATCTATCCCCGCTTCCGGATTTGTTGTTGCCTGAATCTGAATTGTAGTCAATGACGGGCGCGCGACATTGACTTGTATCAAGAAAACTGCACGGTTTACGTAACAATCCGGATGCTCAACCCGGCGTCACACACAGGTGGGCCTCCTGTTGGCCGGCAGGCTGCTTGCACGGGTCGGCGGACACTCCGATACGCGCCCGCAAGGACCCTGGAATCAGAAATCCGCCGGGGGTGTCTTACGCCTGCGGGGCGGATCGTAGAATACATCGGTGACCACCCGGGCCGGCGCCATGACACGGCTCCATTTCAGTTCCTTCTGGTAATAAATCTCCACCAGCAGTTTTTCGCCGGGTTCACCGTGCGGTGTTTCCACGGTCGCCAGTGCGATGCTCGCCTTGGCCGACGGCGACCAGAACGCCGAGGTCACCGTGCCGACCTTTTTCTTTTTCGTGTTGAACACGTATGCATCACGGGCCGGCTTGTTGCCGTCGATATCCAGCCGCACCAGGTTGTAACGGTGACCCTTCTTTTTTTGCGCCAGCAGCGCCCCGCGGCCGTTGAAGACCGGTTTGCCGAAATCGACCAGCCAGCCGAGGCCGAGTTCGAACGGCGACCGGGTATGGCCGGTGCGCACGGTCGCGTGCGCCGGCATGAATTCGTGGCGGGCCTGGATAAACCCTGCTTCCACCCGCAGCATCTGCAATGCCTCGTCACCCATGGCCTGGATGCCGTGCAACTCGCCGGCCTCGAACAACCGGTCCCACAGGGCCCCGGCGTATTCCGGCGCGATCCAGAGCTCATAACCGAGGTCACCGGTAAAACCGGTGCGGGATACCATCAGGCGGCTGTCCTCGAAGGGGAAATGACCGATGTCGAACGGCTTCATGCTGGCGACGCCTTCAAGCCCCATTTTCTTCAGCGTTGCGCAACTCGTCGGGCCCTGGAGCGCAAGTGCCGCGACATCGTGGGTCTCATCCGCCAGGCTCACATCAAAACCGATCGTGTTGGTCAGCAGCCAGTCCAGGTGGCGCTCCTGTGAACACAGGCGGTAGTCGTCCTCGCCCAGGTGGAATATGGTGCCGTCGTCGACCACCTGGCCGTGGTCGTCGCACCAGACCGTATAGCCGACGCGGCCGGGTTTTATCTTGTTGACGTCACGCGTGACCAGGCGGTTCAGGTAGGGCAGGGCGTCCTTCCCGCTGATGCGGTATTTGCTCATCGGCGTCAGGTCGAATACCGTGCAGGCATTGCGGCAGGCGAAATACTCCATCGACGAGCAGGTGTAGGCGTGCGGTGAAAGATAGTCCGCCCAGCGGCCCCATTCCCTGAGGTGGTTCAGGGGATCCTGGCGTGAGTAGAACGGGCTTTGAAATGCCTTGGTGAGATAGTGCGACTTGGTCGAAATATCGAAGGTTCGCGCCGTGGCCTTGTTGCCGGTCTCGCTCATGGGTGTTGATCCTCCGTGTCTTTTCTGCCCAGCACTGCGTGCGCCGCGTTGCGCCCGGCGCTGCCCATAACGCCACCGCCCGGGTGGCTGCCGGCGCCACACAGGTACAGGCCGTTGACCGGTGTTGCATATTGCGCGGCATGGGGCACGGGACGCAACATCAGGAACTGGTCCAGGGCCATTTCGCCGTGGTGCCAGTGACCGCCGGTAATACGGAATTCAGATTCGATATCCGCTGGCGTCAGCAATTCGGTGTGTAAGATCTGCGAGCGGATACCGGGTGCGTAAACCGCGATCGTTTCGATTACCAGGTCCGTGAATGCAGCCTTGTTTTCAGACCAGCCCGACGTCAGCTGGTATGGGGCATATTGCACCAGCGCGGAAAGTACGTGTTTGCCCGGAGGCGCCAGGCTGTTGTCACGCAGGCTCGGAATGGTGATTTCCGCAACCGGCGCTGCCGAGTATTCGCCGTATTTCGAATGGTTGAAGGCGTGTTCCACGTATTCCATATCCGGTGCGATCAGCAAGCGGTTGTCGAGCTGGTCCTGGTTCAACCCTTTGAATTCGGGTGCTTTGTTGAGCGCCAGGTGCAGCTTGGCCACATTGCCGCGCATGCGGATATTCTGAACTTTGCGCGCAAACCCGGCCTCCAGGTTGCGGGCGCCCAGCAAGCCGAGGAACGTGGTCTTCGGATCGGCGCTGGATATGACCGTGCCGGCGGCAATTTGCTCCCCGCCGGACAGTTCGACGCCGGCGACGTGATCGCCCTCCATCAGGATACGCGACACTGGTGCGGATGTGCGTATGGATGCGCCGTGTTGGCGCGCCGCGCCGGCCAGCGCCTCGCTGACGGCGCCCATGCCGCCCCGGGGCATGGAAAGGCCCTGCAAACCGCTGAAACGGTGAAGTGCGCAGAAAACGCTGTTGTTGGAACGCGGGCCGAGGTTGGAGCCCAGCACGCCATCCATGCTCAACGCGCCCTTGAGCAGCGGGTTTTCGAAATTCTCCTGGAGCACGTCGTATATGTTGATAGCGGCGATACGCAGGAATTCACGCATGTCGTCCTTGCCGAGCAGGCGTACATTCAGGGCCAGTTTCCCGAGTTCTATCCAGTCCTTGCGGTCCCGGGTGCCGATCCTCGGGGGCAGACGCTTGTTGAGCCGGTTGATGACCGCGGCGAAGCGGTTCATCAAGCGGCGGTATTCACGCATGGCGAGACGGTCGGCCTCGCCGATATTCGCCCCCTGCAACGCATCACCCGCAATCTGCAGGTGGTTGCCGTCGGCAGCCAGCGCCGTGGTCCTGATGTCCTGCTGTGAGAAGGACAGGCCTGCCGCATCCAGGGACAATTCCCTGCGCACGTCCGCATCCAGCAAATAAAGCAGGTGGGCTGCGGCCGAGACCTTGAAACCCGGGGCGAATTCGCGCGTGATGGCGGCGCCCCCGACCTGCCCGGAGGCCTCCAGGACGGTTACCGTTTTGCCGGCCCTGGCGAGATAGGCGGCGCAAACCAGGCCGTTGTGCCCGGCGCCGATGATGACGACCTGGTTGCTAGTCATCGAGCCAGCCCTCCGGAACGGTGTTGGGCCGGCGCAGGTCACGCAGTATTTCGCGCGCCGCGTTGGCGCCTGGAGCAGCCATAACGCCGCCGCCGGGATGGTTGGAAGAACTGCACATATACAAACCCCTGGCCGGTCCGCGGTACTGGGCGTAACCGGGTATCGGCCGGTTGAAGAGCAACTGGTCCATGGTCAGTTCGCCGAGGAATATGTTGCCCTCGGTCAGCCCGACCTCATCTTCGAGTTCACGGGGCGTGCGTATTTCCACGTGCCGGATGAGCTCCTTGAACCCGGGTGCGTAGCTGTCGATCTTGTCGATGACCGTTTGTCCGAACTGGTCGCGCAGTTCCGGGGTCCAGTCGCCGCCGTTGACCTTCGGCGGCACGTATTGCACGAAAACCGACATGAAATGCTTGCCCGGCGGCGCCATCGTCGGGTCGGTCAGGGAAGGAATCAGGATGTCGACGTACGGGTCCTGCGACCAGATGCCGTTCTTCCAGTCGTCGTAGGCACGCTCGAGACGTTCGACGCTATCGACCAGGTGCAGGTCGCCCTTGATGAGTTCCGGGTTGCCTTCCAGCGCGGTGAACTGCGGCACGCCGTCGAGCGCGATATTCAATTTTCCGGAAGAACCGCGTATCTTGAAATTCCTGACCCTGCGGATGAAGTCCGGTTGCAGGTCCTTTGCATCCATGCACTCGAGAAATGTGCGTGGCAATGTCATGTTGGACACCACCACGTCGGCCTGATACTCGTTGCCATTGTCGAGTGCGACGCCGGTCACCTTGCCGTTTTTCACCAGTATTTGCTGTACCCCGGAACCGGTCAGGAGTTCACCGCCGTGGTCCTTGAAACAATCGGCCATGGCCTGCGCGATGGCGCCCATGCCGCCACGCGCGAAACCCCAGGCGCCGATGTTGCCGTCGACGTCGCCCATGGCGTGGTGCAACAGCACATAGGCGGTACCGGGCGACATGACGCCCATGGCCGAACCGATAATACCGTGACTGGCCTTGTCGGCCCTGATCAGGGGGTGTTCAAAATAGCCGTCCAGGAAGTCCACGATGCTCATCGTATACAGACGCATCATGTCGTAGATGACGTTTTCACCCATTTTCAGCAGGGTTTTGCCCATCTGCAGCATTTCCAGCAGGTCGCGGGGCTTGAACGACGCCGGATCGGGTGCGGTGCGCAACAGGAACTGGCGGATAAACCGTGCCTGGCGCATGATGTCGCGGTCGTACCTGACCTTGGCGTCCGCGTCGCGCGGGCTGATACGGGCCATTTCGCGGCGGGATACGTCCGGGTCGACGAACGAGGCGAGGTACTCGCCATCCGGGGACATCGTGGCGCTGCCGCCGTAGGGTACGACCTGGAGACCGTATTTCGCCAGGTTCATGCTGCGGTAAACCTCGGGCCGCAGCAGGCTGCTGACATAGGAGCAGTTGGAGTAGATCCAGTCCTCGTGCTTTTTGAGGCTGACCGTCGCCCCGCCGATGTAGGCGTTTTTCTCCACCACCAGGACATCGAGTCCGGCCATGGCCAGGTAGGCGGCATTCGTCAGGCCGTTATGACCTGCACCGATAACGATGGCATCATATTTTTTCACGCGCTCGGACTCCCGGAATGTCAGCGCTGGGTGGCTTGCCCCGCGGTACGATGAACCCGCCATAGATTCGCATATCTCACTCCTTCTGTCCATATAAATGAATGGATATTCATTCATTGAAATAAGGCCGAAAAGGAATTATGCTGACGGCGTAATACGGTCATTTGCATACATGTTTCAGGACGGGGACCGGGTTTGAGCGAGACCTTGAAAAAGCCGCGGACAAAGCGACGCACCGCGCCGAGGGAGGAGCGCCGGGTTCAGCTGATCAAGGCGACCATCCGCTCGATCGCGAAAAACGGCCTGTCGGTGACCACGATCGCAACGGTCGCCAGGGAAGCGGGGCTCAGCCAGGGGATTATCAACCTGCATTTCCAAAGCAAGGAACGCTTGCTGGAAGAGACCTTGAGCCACATCGTGAACGAATACCGCACCGTGTGGTACAAGGCCATGGAAAACAGTGACGACCCGGCGGCCGGGAAACTGGCTGCACTGGCGGCCGTGGATTTCGACAAGCGCATCTGTCAACGCAACAAACTTGCGGTCTGGTTTGCTTTCTGGGGTGAGAGCCGTTCGCGTCTTACCTATCGCAAAATGTGCGCTGAGAGCACCCGGGAGTACAAGCAGTGCCTGACCGGTCTGTGTGAAGAGATCATCCAACAGGGTGGTTACAGGGTAAAGGCCGGGCATGTCGCCACCGGCTTGCTGGCCCTGAATGGTGGTTTGTGGCTGGACATGTTGATAAGCCCGGCGGAAATGCCCGCCTACAAGGCACGGGAAATCAGCCAGTCTTACCTGCGCGGTGTTTTCCCGCGGCATTTCACGGAATAGTAAATGGACAAAATCGAACTCGAGGCGTTGATTGACAATCAGCCTGCCAGGACCTCCCTGGACCAGGCGTTCTATACCGATTACGACATCTATCAGCGGGATATCGAAGCGGTCTACCTCAAAAGCTGGCTGTATGCCGGTCACCTGAGTGAAATCCCCCGGACCGGTGACTGGTTCCTGTTCGAAATGGCCGGGGAGTCGGTCATCATCGTGCGCAAGGACAGGGATTCGGTCAGCGCATTGCTGAACGTCTGCCGTCATCGCGGTTCGATCATCTGCAGTGAAAAGCGCGGGTGTTCGAAAAAGCTCGTGTGCCGCTACCACGGGTGGAGTTACGACCTGGATGGCCGGCTGCATTCGGCTGCCCATATGCCGGATGATTTCGACAAATCCGGAATCAGGCTGGGTAAAATCCACGCCGAGATACTGGAGGGCATGATCTTTATCAATTTTGCCGAGCGTCCCGCCGCTTTCGAAGCGGTTCGCGAAGACCTTCGCGGCTGCCTGCGCCCCTACCGGATCGACCAGGCGAAAGTCGCCCATCGGCAGACTTACTTCATCAATGCCAACTGGAAACTGTCGGTTGAAAATTATACCGAGTGCTATCACTGTGCGCCTTCGCACCCCGAATATACCCGCGGCCACGCCCTGGCCAAGCCCGGGGCCCGCGCCTCGGAGCAAATGAAACAGGTCATGGCCCGCGCCCCGGCCTGTGGCCTGAGCGACCGGGCGGTGAACCGCATCTACCTCGACGAACCGGGTTTTGGCGCCGGTTACGCCTTCGAGCGTTACCCGATGTGGCGTGGTCACGTCACCGGCAGCGAGGACGGCAAGGCGGTGGCGCCGCTGATGGGGGAGATCAGGGATTACGACGGCGGCACCACGGATTTTCAGGTCGGGCCGGTCAGTTTTGCGCTGGCGTATTGTGACTACATTGTCATTTACCGGTTTACGCCGGTTTCGCTGCACGAGTCCGAATGCGATATCACCTGGCTGGTCAATGGCGACGCCGAGGAGGGCAGGGATTACGACAGGGAGCGCCTGACCTGGTTATGGGATGTCACCACCCAGGCGGACAAGCGGATCATCGAGAACAACGCGGCGGGCGTGCGCTCGCGTTTTTACGAACCGGGTCCGTATTCGACCATGGAGGAATATACCTGGAAATTCATGACCTGGTACCTACAGACAATCAGGCCCTGAAAGGGTAAGGTTCAGGCTGACCTGGCAGCAAAGGCTTTGATCGTAGCGTGGAACCCGCCGCTGGACCCGTAATCATCGACAAGGAACGGCAACTGCGCCGCATGAAGCGGATCCCCTTGCTGCTGCTGTTCCTGATGGTACTGTTGTTCACCGTGACCCTGCACGCGCCTGCCCCCTGGATGGGCTGGCTTCACGCGTTTGCCGAGGCGGGCATGGTCGGCGCACTGGCGGACTGGTTTGCCGTCGTCGCCCTGTTCCGTCACCCGCTGGGTTTGCCGATACCACATACCGCGATTATTCCGAACCGGAAAAACGATATCGGCGAAAGCATGTCGCGATTCGTCGCCGAACATTTCCTCGAGCCCGAAGTGGTGCGCAGAAAGTTGCAGGACACCAACCTGGCGGACTTCGTGGCCGGCTGGCTCAAGAGCGAAAAGGGCCGCAAGAGTGTCGGGGACCTGTCAACGGCGGTGCTTCGCTGGGCGCTGGGGGCGCTGCATGAAAAACGCGTGCGCCGGTTTCTTTCACGGCTCTCCAGCAGGCAGCTTGCCAATGTCAGCCTGGCGCCGCTGCTCGGAAACACGCTGAACTGGCTGGTCAGGGGACAGAGGCACCAGCAGATACTGACCCAGGTGCTGCGCTACGCCATCGAACTCGTACACGACAACCGCGACGGCATCCGCACCCGCGTGCAACAGGAAAGCCCGTGGTGGGTTCCGGGCTTCATCGACGACCGGATCCTGACAAAGATGCTCGAACGCATCGAACACCAATTGTTTGAAATGGCATTGGACCAGGAGCACCCGCTGCGTGAACAGTTCAACCAGTGGGTGCAGAACCTGGCGGACGATCTTAAAAACAACCCGGCGCACCGGCGTCTGGGTGATGAATTCAAACAACAGTTGCTGGCCAATGACGAACTGCAGGATTACCTTTACGGGTTGTGGCGGGAACTGTCGCGTAACATAGAAGCGGATATCGAAAAGCCCGATTCGGTTATCCGGCAGCACGTCGGCCGATGGCTGGACAACGTCGCCAGGGAACTGGATGCCGACCCGGACATGCAGGCCTGGGTCAATGCCTGGCTGGTTGAATCAATCACCCAGGTGGTCGGGCGCAACAGCGCCCAGATCGCCAGCCTGATCAGTGACACGGTGAGATCCTGGGATGGCGTGGACACCAGTCGACGGGTCGAACTGGCGATTGGCCGCGATCTGCAGTTCATACGCATCAACGGCACGTTGGTGGGCGGCCTTGTCGGCCTGTTGATACATGCGGTGAAACTCTACGTCTGAATCGCTTCAGGCCCGGGATACGAACCTGCCGTTGGTCGTATTCACCTTGATGCGCTCACCGCTTTCAAGATATTCGGGCACCTGGATTTCCAGCCCGGTCGAAAGCAAGGCCGGCTTGGTCCGGGCGCTGGCGCTGGCGCCCTTGATGCCGGGGGCGGTTTCGGTGATCTCGAGCTCAACGGTCTGCGGGATTTCAATATCGACGACCTGGCCGTCGACCAGCAGTGCGATCATGCCTTCCAGGTCTTCGGTCATGTAATGCAACTGTTCTTCGAGAACGTCGGCGTCGAGCGCATACTGGGTGTAGTTCCCGGTATCCATGAAATTGATGACGTCACCTTCGCGGTACGAGAATTGCACCGAACGCCGGGTGAGTTGACCCTCCTTGATGAAATCATCCCCTTTCAGGGTCTGTTCCAGTTTTTGCCCGTTGCGTACATTGAAAAAACGCACCCTGTACAGGGTTGACGCGCCGCGCGCCGACGGGTTGCGTTTTTCGATCTGGCGGGCAATGTAGGTTTCGCCATCCACTTCCACGACCGAACCCTTTTTCAGATCACTTGCTTTTGGCATTTCATCATCCTGTTGGCGTATTGCTTTCGAAACGGTTTTTCTGACGGTTTTTGTGCACCGTCCGCGGATTCCAGATACAGCCGTTCATGGCGATCCAGGCGCCCTGCGGCAGCGCCTGCAGCGCACCAACCGCGCAACCGATATTGAACACCGCATCGGAATCGCGAAACCGGGCCGGGTTCAGGGCGCCGGTCAGCACCATGGTCTTGTCCGGTATATCGGTCAGCACCAGCGCCGTTTCGACCATGCTGTCGGTGCCATGTGTGATCAGTATGTGGTTTGCCGGGCTGGCGGCGATTTCCGCATGGATCTGCCGCCGGTCCTCATCGGTAATATGCAGGCTGTCCTTGCGCATCAATTGCATTACCTCGAACTCGAACCCCACCTGCAACTGGTCGAGAATCTGGCCGATCATGGGTTCGCCGATCTGGTAGTCACTCATATCGTCAAAGTAGATTTTGTCGATGGTGCCGCCCGTGGTCACTATTAGCAGTTTTTTCATTGTCATTGTCCGACCGAATTGATTGCCGCTGTCGTATAGCAGCGGGTAGTATAGCCTGCAAGCCGTACTTTCAAGCCAGTCAAATGGATAAACATACATGATTATTCCGAACCGACAGGTCCACGCGGACAAGCACGGCCGGCGCGCGTTCGCATTGCGGGTTTTGATTTGCAGTCTGTTCGTCCTGTTGTCTCCGCTGGCAGGCGCTCAGAGCGGCGGCCGGGAAGACGCACAGGCGGACCCGGCGGCGCAGACCCCGGCAGAACAGGCAGCGACCGAACTGGCGCCTGCAGAGGAAACTGAACCGGTCGTCGTGACATTGCCAGCCACTCAACAGATGGCGCTGGCGCTGGCCACCCCGGGATTACGCGAACCGGCCTTGCTCGACCTGGCGGCTGCCGCCCACGTGGTAAGCCGCGTTGAAGAGGAACTCGAGAACGGCACCAAGCTGGACCAGTCTTCCATCGCCCAGGGCTATCTCGATGACCGCGCCTGGCTGCAATCGATTATCGACCGCTATGGCTGGGTGGAACCACAAGCTTCAATTCTCGATCCGGCGGCCTGGCAGCTATTCGATGAGCTGCAACAATTCGACCTCGAAGACATGCCGTTGCTGATCCCGGGCCACTTGCCCCGGGACGTTTTGCTTTACCAGGTTTTTCAGCGCAGCAGCCTGCAATTGGCAGTGGCGAACCTGCCGCATTTGCTGTTGGAACTCGAACCCGATGTGTTCATCCTTTGGGATGCGTTTTTGCACCTGACCGAAGTCGATGGATTACCCGACACTGCGTGGAAAGCGGTAGAGGATTCGTGGTTTAAAGACAGGCAACTGCCACAGCAACCGCCGGCCGCCGCGACGGCGGAAGACCGGCAGGCGCCGGTGGAAAACATGCCCTTGGCCATGTCCAAAATCGTCCTCAGTGCGATTGACGCGCAACCGCCCGACCGCGAAGGCCTGCGGCGGCTCCGGTACGCGCTGTACCAGGACCTGCTGGCGCCGGCCGCGGATGACAATGCACGCGCCCGGAACCAGGCAAAGGATTCGCTTTACCTGATCGACATGATAGACGGCCTGCACGACGGTCACTACGTTGCGTTCGTCCAGGGTCTGCTTGCCGTTACTTTCAGGCTCCTGGAGCCTCCCGCCGAACCGCCGGCGCCATTCTCGCTGGTTGACTGGCTGGTCGGCGAGTTGCCAGCCTTGTCCGCGCATTACGCGGCCGGTTTCGCAAAGGTTGACCCGAGGCTGAACAGTGCGGTGGAAACTGCTTATGCGGTGCTGGTGAAAATCGCCGCTTTCAGGACGGAAGAAGGTGCCAGCCTGGCCGCCGTGACGCCGGAACCCGCTGACGGCGATGCCGGCGACGGCGCCGTCGACGCGCCGGACAGGCACCGCGAGGATATCAGGGCTGCGCGGCGCATTTTGGCGGACTCGGTCGCACAGATTTCACTGCTGATACCGGACATGGCCTATTACTTCGATATGCCGGTGCGCGCAAAGATCGTCAATCAAATCGACAATTGCCTGGGCAAGGCCGCCGCCACGAGTGAAAAAGGCCCTTCATCGATGAACCGCAGCGAGTTCGACCGTTGCATGGAGACCCTGCTGCAACTGGCGGACCGGGAAACCCGCGTGGCGGAACTGTCGGGTGACATGAATGGCCCGTTCACTCCTGAAACCCTGCGGCGTGAACTCGGCGTCGTCCCCTGGCAGCGAATCAACTACGGCGTGGGCTACCTCGAGGAACGGTTTTCCAGTGGATGCCTGCCGCCAGCCAACGTGCTCCCCAATCCGTTGGAGTGGTCCATTCTCGCCGATGTCATGAGTTGGCTGGCCGAGCGTTACCCCGACTTTTTCGAGACCACCGAGAACGAGAACCGTATCGCCAGAATGCGTAACATCGGTGAAGAAATCATCCAGGCCATGGTCGAGCAGACCGAATGCCTGGCGGCTGCGGGAACGGTGTTCGCTGACCTGATCAGCCGCAGCATGATCGATTACGAGATCGTATTACGGGATATGGAATCGGGCATCAGCCAGGCCGAGGCGGATTTTCGCGCCCAGCGACTCAGGCCCGGCGCCGACGTTGCACTCGACAAGGGCGCGCTGCAGAAAACCAACTATCGTCCGAGTGACTTCGTCATCGCGCCGTGCGACCCCCAGGCGGTCTGTGAGATGTCGGGCAACCTGAGCGTCACCCGCGCGCTCATCGGTCTGTTCCCCAGTGAATACCTGGTGGCGGAGCAAACCAATATGGGGCATATCGAGATCTGCTACCGCAACATGGAATGGGTGCAACGGCGTTCGGAACTGGTGCGGGCGGACGACGAAAACGTCGCCAATTATTATGGTCACCTGGCATTCGACCTGGTGGGCCGTTATGTCGAGAACGATCAGGACAGCGACATATTCGGCTTCCGTTTTACCAGCCCGGAGGAAAGCCATTATTTGTTTGCCCAGTCGTCCCAGGAAGTCCTGGACGACAGCTGTCCCGTGGAATGGGTCGGCAGCCGCATGGTAACGCCCCTGAGGGAGGACCGTTATGGCATCGTGCCCAACCGCCTCACATACCTGGCCGCGGCCAGGAAACTCCCGTCCCGGCTGCTGCAAAACAACTGGGACCGGGGTGCGGAATGGCGTGACTGGTTTGTGACCGGCATCGGCGTGACGGCGCTGGACCTGCCCCCCGCCCCGGAAATCATCACCCGTCTGAACCAGCACCTGCAGGCCCTGTACCAGGCGGAGCAACTGGAGATCTACCAGCGCATTCTGCTGCCCGGCTATCGCAACCCGCAGGGTAGTGACGTGTCCCTGTACAAGGAGATGTCGGAAGTTACCACGGCCAAGGATCTGTTGCGCATGCAGATGATGCTGTTCTACCCGGAATCACTCCAGCGCAATGATTCAATCCGTACGGCGATCGTGGGCGATGGCGGCCTGCTGGATCGGCGCACCCTGAGGCGCTTCAGGGAAAGCAACGTGGCAATGACATCGGTCAACAGGATTTCCCGCGAACACCTGGACAAGTTTCGCGAAGTCTGGTCACAGCAACCGGAAGCCGTGCGTCACCAGGCCTCGATGCCCGACAGCCTGGTGTATGCGCTGACGCGTATCAATATGCTGTACCGGCAATTTTTCATCGCACGTCCGGATTCACTGCAGGACATCGAGGTCACTGAACAGCCACTCGCCGAGGATTCCTGAAGACCGTTATCCGTCCCGCTGTTGATTGCGCATCCTGAAGGCGAACAGGTAGAACAGCGGCAACATGACCTGCACCAGGGCCGGCCACCGTTGAGCCGGGTTACTCCATGCCTCCATGACACCAAGCGCGAAATAGAGCATTAACAGCAATCCCGCCCAGATCATGCTGCGATAGTTCCCGCGCAAGAGTCCGCGCAGCGGGATCAGCAGGGGCAGGCAGGCAACCAGGCCCAGCCAGGGGTTGCCGGCGCCCCATGGCGGCGGCAACAACCCGTGCCAGAGCGGCTGCCACACCAGCATGGCCAGGTAAGCGGCCAGCATCCTTCGGGTCCAGCGTTTCAGAGGATTTGCAGCACGGCTTCGGGCGGACGGCCGATACGCGCTTTGCCATTCGCCAGTACGATGGGGCGTTCGATCAGGATGGGCGCCTTTAGCATCGCATCGACCAATTGTTCGTCGCTGAGCTGCGTGTTATCCAGACCCATTTCCCTGTATTCCGGCTGGCCCTTGCGCATCAGGTCCCTGGGCTGCATGCCGAGCGTGCCGAGTATCGAGGTCAGTTGTTTCGCATCCGGCGGGGTCTCGAGGTAAAGGATCACCTCCGGTTCGATTCCGTTTTGCCTCAGCAACTCGAGCGTGGCGCGTGATTTGGAACAACGCGGGTTGTGCAGTATCTGTACTTTCAAGCGGGTATCCTTCTGTCAATATTCGGGTTGACTGATTATTATACAGCCAGCATGGACCGGAACGGGTAGCCGCAGGCCGGGCACGGAGGACCAATTGGACGTACTGCAATCATTCAACAGTATTCCCCGCATCAGGCGTCTGGCGGCGCATGTCTGGCGTCATTTTGGCGAGGACCGGCTGTTCGACGAGGCTGCCTCACTGAGTTATACCAGCCTGCTTTCGATGGTGCCATTGCTCGCGGTCGTATTTGGCGTGGTTTCGATCTTTCCGGTTTTCCAGCAATGGAGCGACCAGATCAAGTCTTTTGTTTTCAATAACTTCGTACCCGCCTCCGGGGATCAGATCCAAGGTTACCTGACCGGTTTTCTCGAAAGCGTGGGTAAGCTCACGCTGACGGGCACGCTGTTTCTGATCATTACCGCGTTGCTGCTCATGATCAGGATCGAGCGGGCCTTCAACCTGATCTGGCGGGTGCCGGCGGCCAGGAGCATCGGCAACAAGGTCGTCATGTACTGGTCGGTATTGACGCTCGGTCCGATGGCGCTCGGTGCCGCGCTTGCACTGAGCGCGGCACCGGTATTCGATCAGATCGCGGAAGGCGCGGCCAGCCATTCGAACTGGCGCGCCCTCGGCGTATTCTGCCTGTCGTGGTTTGCATTTGCCCTGATGTTCTGGCTGGTCCCGAACCGCCGGGTTCGTCTGACCCACGCCATGACCGGCGCGTTTCTGTCCGCGGTGCTGTTCGCCCTGGCCAAGAAAGCCTTCGTCGCTTTCGTTGCGAATGCCAGTTTCAATGTCATTTACGGCGCCCTCGCAACCGTTCCCATTTTCCTGTTCTGGATATACCTGGTCTGGACGGTCGTCCTGCTGGGCGCGTCGCTGGCGGCTTCACTGACCACCTTCAATGACCGCAGGGTTGAATGGGGCTGGCCCAGGAAGTGGCGCTTCCTGCTGAGCTACCGGTTGGTTGGACACTTGTGGAAAGCGCAGCGTGAAGGCCGGGTACTGACGGTCGAGGCGTTGCTGGAGTTGCTGGAAGGTGTCACGGAACCGGTATTGTCGGAACAACTGGATCTGCTGTTTGAGACCGGCTTTGCCAACCGCACCGAGGACGGCGACTGGCTGCTCAGCCGGGACCTGGAAACAGTCAGCCTGCTGGACCTGTACCACGCCGGTCAATTTTACCTGCCGCTTGGTGAGAAACCCGAGATACCCGGCCAGGACGAGTGGGATGCGGCTTTTTACGCCGCCATATCGGAGGGTGAACTGAATATGCAGCAATCGCTGAAATCAATGTACACTCAGTCCACGACCTGAGACCCGGAAAAATAATGATCAGAATATCTGCGCTGGCATCGCTGCTGCTGTTATTGACCATACCCTCCCTGCAAGCCGATGGAGAGCCCGCGGAGCCTGTCGATTTCAGCCTGCAGCAATTGCATGGCGAAAGCGTCACGATCAGCGCATTCCGGCCAAAATGGGTCGTATTGAATTACTGGGCGACCTGGTGCGTTCCCTGTCGCAAGGAAATTCCCGAACTCAGCGACCTCAACAACCAGCGGGATGATATCGTCGTGCTCGGGCTCGCCTTCGAGGACACGGAGATGGAGATATTCGACGAATTCCTGCAGGACTTCGAACCGAGTTACCCGATCCTGCTGGTGGACGTCTATGACCCTCCGAAGCCGTTTGGTGCGCCCAAGGCGCTGCCGACGACGATCATCCTGGACCCCGAGGGTTACGCGGTCAAAACCTTCGTCGGCCCCGTCACCAGTGACAGCATCGAGTCATTCATCGACGCCAAATAGTCCCCCAGGCAGCAATTCGTAGCTGGCGGTCGCTGATATTCCTGGGCTCGTTGACGCGCCGGCTATCGTGATTCCTGTTTCGGCTGATCGGGTAGCGTTGATCTTATGGGCGCCGGGCGTATGCAGTACCTCTTTTCAGGACGCGCCGTGAACCCACCCCAGCTCTCCCCCGCCGCCAACCAGGGGTCAGAAACTGAAACCGGCCTCAATGGCCTTGCGCACGGGTGCGAACGATTTGCGGTGGATGGGGCAGGGGCCGAGGGCTTCGAGACGTTCGAGGTGCAGGGCGGTCGGGTAGCCCTTGTGCCGGTCGAAACCGTAATCCGGGTAGCGCTCGTGCATGGCGATCATCAGGCGGTCCCGGTAGACCTTGGCGAGTATCGAGGCGGCCGAAATGGACGCCACCAGGCGGTCGCCGCCGACCACGGTCCGGACGTCAAAGGCCAACTGCGGCGCCCGGTTGCCGTCGACCAGGACTTCGTGCGGTTCGGGGTGGAGTCTTTCCACGGCCCTTTGCATGCCGTTCAGGGTGGCCCTGAGGATATTGACCCGGTCGATTTCGTCGATCCCGACAAACTCCACCGCGAAGGCGATGGCCTGTTGTTCGATCTGCGGTGCGAGCCGTTCGCGGCTGAGGGCGCTGAGACGTTTCGAATCATCCAGCGCAGCCAGGTCATAATGCGCCGGCAGGATGACCGCCGCGACCACCACCGGCCCGGCCAACGGACCGCGGCCGGCTTCGTCGACGCCGGCCTGCAGGAACGGATCCGGGCGCACCGCTCAGTCCCCGGCAGCCGCGAGATGCCGGAGCACCACGTCGCCGGCGGTCGCAGCCGCGTCGATCCTGAGCACGCGGTGCAGCTGATCGAAGTGCATCTTCAGATCGCTGATGAGTGCGGGCTGATCCAGCCATCTCATGACTTCATCGGCGATGCGCCGGCCGGTCACCTCGTGTTGCAGCAGTTCCGGCACCAGCAGGCTTGCTGCCAGGATGTTGGGCAGGGAAAAATAACGGGTCTTCAGCATTCTGAACCATTTCATCAGGTGGTAGGTCATGCCCGAAACACGGTAGCAAACGACCATCGGGCGGTTGATCAGCATCACTTCGAGGGTCGCGGTGCCCGAGGCGCAGACCACCACGTCCGCCGCCGACATCACCTCCTTGCTCCGGCCCGAAAACACCCGGCAATTCAGTCCGGGGTATCCGCCCAGGACCGATTTGAAAAATTCGCCGATCCGCTGCGTCGCGGCAGGGACGAGGAACATGGCGCCGGGGTAGCGTTTCTGCAGAATGACGGCGGCGTCGAGCATCGAAGCGGAAAGTTTTTCGACCTCGGCCATGCGACTGCCGGGCAACAGCGCGATACAGGTCATTTCCGCACCGGTCCCGAGTGCCAGGCGGGCAGGCGCTTTGTCCACGTGTAACGGTATCTCGTCAGCCTTTGGGTGGCCGGTGTAATCAGCGGCCACCGAGTAGCGCTGGTAGAAGCCGGGTTCGAACGGGAAAAGGCACATCACCCGGTCGGTCGATTTCTCTATCGTTTTGACCCGCCCGGAACGCCACGCCCAGACCGTGGGACTGACATAGTGGATCACCGGGATATCCCTGGTCTTGAGACGTTTTTCCACGCCGAGATTGAAATCCGGTGCGTCGATGCCAACAAAAACATCCGGTTTGAGTTCCAGCACCCGTTGCACGAGTTGCTTGCGCAATTTAAGCAGGCGCGGCAGGTGGGAAATGACTTCGGACAGACCCATCAGTGAGAGTTCGCCCGTATCCCACCAGCAATCGCAGCCTTCGGCTTGCATCAACGGGCCGCCGATACCGGCGAAACGGGCGCCGGGCGCTTGCCGTGCTATTGCGCGCATCAACGCCGCGCCGAGCTGATCGCCAGAAGCTTCCCCGGCTACCAGAACGATGAGCATTAGCGAATGATGCCGCGCTCAGCCTGATTGAGAAAATCCACCAGCGGTTGTATCTCGGGAGATTCGGCAGCCATGGCGGTCAGTCGCGCGGTCGCTTCTTCCAACGGCAGGCTCTCACGGTAAAGTGTCTTGTACGCGCGGCGCACCTGGTTGATCTGCTGGCTGTTGAAGCCATGCCGCTTCAGCCCTTCGGCGTTGATGCCCTTGGGGCGGGCCTTTTCACCGGCGACGGTGACATACGGTGGAATGCTCTGGTTGACGTAGCTGGCGAACGAGGTAAAGCTGTATTCACCGACGGAACAGAACTGGTGAATCAGCGTATACCCGGACAGGATCGCATTACTGCCAACGGTCACGTGCCCGGCCAGCGAGGCATTATTGGCCATGATGATGTTGTCGCCGAGGATACAGTCGTGGGCAATGTGAACACAGGCCATGATCCAGTTATTGTTGCCGATACGCGTAACACCACCACCCTGCAGCGAGCCGCGGCTGAAAGTGCACAATTCGCGGATGGTGTTGTTGTCGCCGATGATCAGCTCGGTGTCTTCACCGGCGTATTTCTTGTCCTGTGGCTGCTCGCCAATCGACGTGAACTGGAAAATGTGATTGTTTTTACCAATCGTCGTACGGCCGGTAATGACCGCGTGCGGTCCGATCTTGGTGCCGGCGTCGATGCGGACCTTTCCGTCAATGATGGTAAACGCGCCGACTTCGACGTCATCGGCAAGTTCGGCTTTGGGGTCAACCAGGGCTTTTGGATGGATCATGATCAATCTTCCCTTGAAAGCGTATTGGGGCCTGTTAACACGATGCGGATACGCCGGGACAAGGCCTTTCTTGCGCATGGCCGCGTTGCGGTTTCGCCCGTGTTGCACGGGTACACGACGCTGGTTGCGCCTTGTCCTGCAAAAAAATGACCGTTGTCGACGGGTGTCCGCATCTAACCTTCAGAACACAAGATGTCACAGCTTGCAGTACGCTGTCCATCAACGGTGACGCAGGCTTCGTACTTGCCCATGCCCCGCATGATTCGCGTTTGTTTGACCTCCACCAGCAACTGGTCGCCGGGCACCACTTTCCGCGTGAACCGGGCATTGTCTATCTTCACCAGGTAGTAAATGCCGCCGGGGTTCCCCGAGGTCACCTGCCCGACGTGCGCCAACACGCCACAGGCCTGCGCCATGGATTCGAGTATCAGCACGCCCGGCATCACGGGCTTGGACGGGAAATGCCCCTGAAAAAACGGTTCGTTGATGGTGACGTTCTTTATCGCGGTGAGCGTTTTTTCCGGTTCCAGCGTGTAGTCGAGCACACGGTCGATCAACAGGAACGGGTACCGGTGCGGAAGAATTTTCATTATTTCCGCATTTTCAATGGGTGTCGGGATCGGGGTTTCAGTCATTTCAGGTTTCTTTTCCGCTTTGTTTTTCAAGATTTTTTACACGCTGGGCCAATTTTTCCAGCTTGCGCAAATGGGCGATCGAACGGTTCCAGTCACGCAACGGCTGGGCCGGCATGCCCGAACTCCAAACCGTTCCGGGTTGCTTGATCGATTTCGTGATCATGCTAAGACCCTGCACCGTTGTCCGGTCGGCGATCTGGAGATGCCCCACCGTGCCCGAAGAACCGCCGAACATGCAGTATTTGCCAATCCGCGTGCTGCCGGAAATACCCACCATCCCGGCCATCGCAGTATGCGCACCGACATGCACATTGTGGCCAATCTGGATCTGGTTATCGAGCCTTACATCGTCTTCGATTATTGTATCGCCGATCGCACCCCGGTCGATAGAAGTGTTGGCGCCTATTTCGCAATCATCGCCGATGCACACCGTTCCCAGTTGCGGGATTTTCACCCAGTGATCCCGGTCGAACGCCAGGCCAAAGCCATCCGAACCGATCACGGCGCCGGGATGGACGGTGGTCCGCTGGCCTATCCGCACACCTTCGCAAAGCGTCACATTGGCGACCAGGCGCGTCGCTTCACCCAGGCGGCAGTCGGCAAGCAACACACACCCGGGGCCGATGGAACAGGCATCCCCGATTTCACAACCGGGACCAATGACCGCGTTTGCGCCGACATGCACGTCGCGACCGACCCTGGCCGTGGGATCGATGCTGGCGGACGGGTGCAAACCGGGCGACGCCGGTTTGCGCGGGTCGAAACGCCGGGCGATCTTTGCATAGCTCACATAGGGATCATCGGCAATCAGCACGTTGACCGGGCAATCCTTGGCATCTTTCGCCGATAGGATGACCGCGCCCGCGCGTGTTGTGTTGAGTTGATCGCGATAGCCGGGGTTGGCGAGAAAACTGAGTTGAGAACCGGTGGCGCCGGACAGGGTGCCGATACCTTCAATCAACGTTTCGCCGTCACCCTGAAAACGCAAGTTGTAATATTCAGCCAGTTCGCAAAGCCTGAGACTACCTGTCGATTTCTGCATATGGGGGAGCCGCTCATTTCTTTTGACGCGGAGGAGGCGCTCTAACGTTGCGACCGTTCCTGCTTGTCCGCTTCGTACTCCAGCCTGAGCTGGTCCAGAATAAGCTGGGTAATATCCAGTGTCGGATCGGCGTAGACCACGGGGCTGGACAATATGAGGTCATAACCATTGTCGCGCGCGATCTCCTGCACGGCCTGGTTGATCTGGTCTTCCAGTTTCTGCACTTCTTCGGTACGCCGGAAGGAAAGCTCGTCGCGCAGGTCTTCTTTTTGCCGATTCACGTTGCGCTGCATTTCGCGCAATTCACGTTCCAGGCGCACCCTCGCATCTTCCGTCAGGTCACCCAAAGCCAGGCGGTCTTCCATGTTTTGTACCTGGCGTTCCTGGAACTCGATGGTTTCATTGCGTGGCCGGAATTCGAGATCGAGTTTTTCCCGGCCAGCCAAAACCTGGGGAGCATTATCGAGAACACGCTTCATATCCACGTAGCCAATGCGCACCGATTGCGCAGCTGCCGGAGCGGCAGCAAACACAAACAGCGTCAGCAGTATGGGCAAAAAGCGTTTCATAACGCTCGATTGTACCCTTTTTGCGCCTTTGTATTAAGATTTAAGCGTTAGTGTCGCCTAAAATGTTGTTCCGAATGAGAATTGCAGGCTTTCCGTGCGGTCGCCGAGGAACTCCTTGATCGGGAAAGCATAGTTCATGATGATGGGGCCGATGGGGGCCTGCCAGGTCACGGAAATACCGGCGGACGCCCTGAACAGGCTTGCGTCAAAGGTGCTCCAGTTTTCGTAGACGTTGCCGACGTCAAAGAACAGTGCAATCCTCGAACCGCCGCCCTTGGTGAACGGCGTGGGTATTGCAACCTCGAAGCCGCCGGCGACTTTCACATCACCGCCCACTGCCCGGCAACTGAGGGCGCCGTCTTTCGGTCCCAGCGTGTTGTCTTCGAAGCCACGGATGTCACGAACGCCGCCGCCGTAGAAATGTTCGAAAAACGGCAGGCCCGTATCCAGCGACATGACTTCTTCCGGCAGACACAGCTCTTCCCCTGGTGGCACATCGTTGTTGTTGACCGGTTCCGCCTTCGAGGTCCTGTCGTAGTTGTCATAGGCATCGCCGAAACCAACGTCGCCGTGGACCGAGAACACGAGGTCGGCCCAGATGGGCCAGTATTTCGCAGCGCGATAGGAAAGCTTGTAAAACTGCCGAGTGCTGCCGGGCAGAGAAGTCTCCAGGGTCAGGCGCTGTGATGAGCCGCGTGTCGGGTTGAGGAAATGATTACGCGTATCCCGCGACCAGGACGTGGTGAAATCCCAGGTGAAAAAATCGCGCTCGGAAGCACTCAGTTCGCCATTGCCGTTGTGGTCGAGTGACGTGGACAAGGGGTCGAAGGGGCGCGGGACCAGGTAGGTTTCAGGACAGATGCCGTTGTCGTTGCGGTCGTCACAGAGGATGACGTCCGGATTGTCCGGATCGACGTAGTTGCGTTCGAAGACGTATGCACCGATATTGAGGTCGGTTTTTCTCAGCCCGGTTCCGGCACGGATGTAATCGACCTCGGTCAGGGGTAAACCGAAACTCACGCCGCCCGCCGCCTCGGTGCTGGTAAACGTGGAGATGTTTGCGCCCGCCTGGTCATACTCCTGGTAGCGCAGATAGAAACCGCGGCTGACGCCGTCCTCGGTCGCATAGGGATTGTCGTAGCTCACGTTGAAGCTGGTGATGATGCTGGAGCGCGACAACGCCAGTCCCACCCGTTTGCCGCTGCCGAGGAAGTTGTCCTGCTGGATGCTCAGCGACGCGATCAGGCCCTGGATCTGAGAATAGCCAAGACCGACCGAGAAACTGCCGGCGGCGCGTTCTTCGACGGTCACGACCACGTCGATCTGGTCGTCCGTGCCCGGCACAGCGGGGGTTTCGATATTGACCGATTCGAAATAGGTCAGGCGTTGCAGGCGAATCTTGGAACGGTCGATGGCTGCCTGCGAAAACCAGCCGCCTTCGAACTGGCGCATTTCCCGGCGCAGCACTTCGTCCTTGGTGCCGGAGTTGCCGACGAAGGTTATCTGCCTGACGTACACGCGCTTGCCGGGGTCGACGAAGTAATTGATCGTGACCAGGCGGTTGTCGCGGTCGATCTGCGGAATCGGGTTGACATTGGCGAATGCGTAGCCGATGTTGGAGAGCAGGGCGGTGATGTTTTCCACGCTCTGTTCCATTTTCTTGCGTGAAAAAATGTCGTTTTCCTGGGTCATGATCAGGCGCCGCAGCGTGGCCTCCTCGATCACCAGGTCACCCGTCACCTGGATTTTTTCCACCGTGTACTGTTCGCCTTCGATAATGTTGGCGGTAATGTAGATGTCCTTCTTGTCCGGGCTGATCGACACCTGCGTGGACTCGACGTTGGCGTCGATGTAGCCCCGGTCCTGGTAATAGGAGCGGATTTTCTCGAGATCGCCGGAAAGTTTTTCACGCGAATACTGGTCGTCCTTGGACCAGAATTTCCAGAACGGGGGGATCTTGGATTCGAATTCGCTCTTGACTTCCTTGTCGCTGAAAAGCGTGTTGCCGACGATGTTGATGTGCTTGATTTCCGCCGTTTTGCCTTCGTTGATGGTGATCGAGATACGCACCCGGTTGCGGTCCAGTTCCACGACCCGGCTGTCCACGGTTACCGCGTAACGCCCCTGGCTGAAATACTGCCTGACCAGTTCCTGCTTGATTCGGTCCAGTGATTGCGGCTGGTAGACCTCGCCCTGGGCGAGGCCGATATCCGCGAGCACGGGTCTCATGTCCTCATCCTTGATGGCCTTGTTGCCCGAAAGCACCACGGCTGCGATGGCCGGACGCTCCTGGACCCTGATAACCAGGATGTCACCCTCGCGCTCGAGATCGATGTCGCTGAAAAAGCCGGTTCTGTAAAGCGAGCGGATAGCCTGGCGTGCCTTGGAGGCGGTCAGCAAATCGTTGACGTCTATGGGCAGGTAGTTGAACACCGTGCCTTCGGAGATGCGTTGTAATCCCTCAACCCTGATATCGGTAATGACGAATGGATCAAGCGCCAGGGCGGATTTCATCGTGAAAATGCCGCATAGCAGGATGAATAGGATTCTTCTCATTTGTATGGATTCACCAGCGTTTTTATTTTGAGGCAGGATAGTCTATCCGACCAGTCGTAAAATATCGTTAAAAAATGCAATTCCCATCAAGCCGATCAGGGCCAGCAGACCAACATACTGTCCTTTTGCCTGCACCTGCTCGGATACCGGGCTGCCCTTGACCAATTCTATCAGGTAAAAGAGCAAATGCCCGCCATCCAGAACGGGAATCGGCAGCAGGTTCAGGATTCCGAGACTGAGACTGATGGCGCCAAGGAAAAACAGGAAACTGGAAACGCCGGCGTTGGCCGAGCTGTTGGCGAATTGTGCGATGCTGATGGGGCCGGACAGGTTCTTGACCGACGCACTGCCGATCAGCATGCGTCCAAGCAAACCGAGCGTGGAGCCGGTCAGGCGCCACATCTCGGAGGCTGCGGCGTTGAAGCCGCCGAACAGGCCGTACTGGTGCACGAAATAAGCGCGGTCGATCTGCGCCTGCAGGTCTGCGTCCGCCGGCTTGTTGGTGACACCGAGGATGAGACGTTTTGAGAATGCGCCCTCACGTCTTTCCTCGGGGATGACGCTGAGGTCGAGTTCGCCGCCGTCACGTTCGACCGTGACGTTCATTGGCTGGCCGGCGCTACCGTGCTTTTGCACCAGGGCGCCTACCCACGCCCAGTCGGGGACCGCCTCGCCGTCGATGCTGATGATACGGTCACCCACCTTGAAACCCGCTTGGAAAGCCGGGCTGTCCGCGCTGACTTCGCCGACGATCGCGGGGAGCTTGGCACGCCACGGGGTGATACCGATGCCTTCGAGGGTTTTTTCCTCTTCGAAACTGCCTTTCAGCTGACCGAGATCCAGCACCAGTTGCCGTTCCTCGCCATCGGCGCTTTCGACTTCGACGTTCACCTTGTCACGGTCGAGCGCCGGTGTGATCAGGCCGAGGATGGCGTGCGACCAGGTATCCGTGCTTTCGCCGTTCAGGGCTACGATCCGGTCGCCGGGTTCGATCCCGGCACTGGCTGCAATACCGCTGACCGCGCCGACGATCGGCCTGGATTCGGGTATACCGACCAGGAACATCAGCCAGAATGCCAGCAGGGTGAAAATCAGGTTGAAGACCGGGCCTGCCAGTACGATTGCGATACGCGCCCATACGGACTTGCGGTTGAACGCCTGGCCCAGTTCGTCCGGCCTGACCTCGCCCTCGCGCTCATCGAGCATTTTGACGTAACCGCCAAGCGGAACGGCCGCGATCACGTATTCCGTGCCGTCGCGGCCTTTTCTCGACCACAGTTTTTTACCGAAGCCGATCGAAAACCTGAGCACGCGCACACCCATGCGCCGCGCCACCCAGTAGTGACCGAACTCGTGAAACGTGATCAATAGTCCCAGTGCGACCAGTAACCACCAGATTGAACCCAGAAATTCCGCCATTATTGGATCTCAGACACCTTCTATGGATTGGACAATTTTGCTGGCCGCGCCGCGCGCCAAACGGTCGTATTCCAGCACATCATCCAGGTTGGCGATGCCGCCGGTTTCGCAAGCATCGAGTGCCGCGGACACGACCGACGGAATCTGCAAAAAGCGGATGCGTTCCCCGAGGAATGCATCCACTGCAATTTCATTGGCTGCGTTGAAGGTCACGGGCGCACTGCCGCCAGCTTCCAACGCCTGGAAAGCCAGACCCAGTCCAGGAAAACTATCGAGGTCGGGCGGGTAAAATTCAAGGCTGCGCATCTCGGCCAGGTTGAGGCGCTTGACGCCGGCTTCAATACGGTCCGGCCAGGCAAGTGCGCAGGCGATCGGCGTGCGCATGTCCGGCATGCCCAATTGCGCCAGCACGGAACCGTCGAGGTATGCCACCATCGAGTGCACGATGCTCTGCGGATGGATGATGACTTCGATCTGGTCGGGCCGGGCATTGAAGAGCCAACGCGCTTCGATCACCTCCAGGCCCTTGTTCATCAGGGTGGCCGAGTCGACGGAGATTTTACGGCCCATGTCCCAGTTGGGGTGGTTGCATGCCTGGGCCGGTGTCACATTTTGCAGTGAGCTCCGGTCACGGTGCAGGAAAGGTCCGCCGGAAGCGGTCAGGACAAGCTTTTCCACGCCTGCGCTTTCGAGTCCGTGGTGGAAGTTTTCCGGCAGAACCTGGAACAGGGCATTGTGCTCTGAATCGACCGGGATAATGGTGGCGCCGTGTTCAGCCGCGGCCTTGCGGAACAGTTCGCCTGCGATCACCATGGATTCCTTGTTGGCGAGCAACAGGCGCTTGCCCGCTTTCACGGCTTGCAGGGTAGGCTCGAGCCCGGCCGCGCCGACGATGCCGGCCATGACGACCTCGGTTTCATCCAGGCGCACAACCGCGCTGAGTGCGTCCTTGCCTGCCAGTACCTCTGATCCGCAGTTCAATTGATCCAACGCGGACTGCAGTTCACCGGCCCGGTTGGCATCGCTGATAATGGCATAGCGCGCATCGTGCCGCGAGCATTGTGCAGCCAGTTTCTCGACATTGGCATGCGCACTCAGGGCCACGACGTGGTAGCGGTCGCGATGACGGCCCAGCACGTCCAGCGTGTTTTCACCGATGGAACCCGTGGAACCCAGTACCGTGATGCCCTGGCTGATCAAATCCTTTACCTCAGAATCCTGACACCAGCAAGCCGAGCGCAAAAAACGGCGCTGCCGCGAGCAGGCTGTCGAGGCGGTCAAGTATGCCGCCATGACCTGGCAGCAGGCTGCCGGAGTCCTTGAATCCGCTGGTGCGCTTGTGCATCGAAATCATCAGGTCGCCGCCGACGGAGACCAACGCGGTGACCAGGCTCAAAAGCACGAGACGAACCGGCTCAATGCTCTCGATGGGCATTAACCATGCAGCCAGCAGGGCGATCAGCGCCGCCGAGATCAAACCGCCGACCAGACCTGCCTGCGTTTTCCCCGGACTGATCCGGGGCGCGAGTTTTTTCTTGCCAAAGGTCTTGCCGGAAAAATAGGCCCCGGTGTCGGCCGCCCAGACGATCAACAGCAACAGCAAAATGAGCCACGACCCCTGTGGCTGCACACGCAGCCAGCCGAGCGCGAACCAGCAGGCGGTGATGGACAAGAGCGATGTCGCTATCGACACAACGCGGTACGTGCCGTCCGCACGTGTCTCCTGCCGATATGCGGGTAAACGGATGAACAACAGCAACCAGGCGGCGCAACACAGGGACAAGTACCATACCATGCCCGCAGCCCAGTCATTCCTGTAGCGGAACAATATCGCCAGCGTGACTGCCTGCAGGACAACCAGCAGGTACCCGCCCGCTTGCCCGGAAACGCCTGCCAGGCGCAGGTATTCCCAGCTTCCACCGAGCAGAACAATGGCCAGCAAAATCAAAAACCATTGCGGCGGCGCCGCAAAAATGAGCGCCATGACAAGCGGCAGCAACAACAGGGCGGTCAGTACCCGTTGCTTAAGCATTGACCGTGTCCTGCACCTGGTCACCCGTGCGGCCAAAACGCCGCTCGCGTGCCTGGAAAGCGGCAATTGCTTCGTCAAGTGAGTGCTCGTCAAAGTCGGGCCAGAGAACGGGGGTGAAATATAATTCCGTGTAGGCCGACTGCCAGAGCAGGAAATTGCTGATGCGCATTTCGCCACCGGTGCGTATGAGCAAGTCCGGATCTGCAGATTCCGCCAGGGCCATATAGTGTCCAAACTGTTTTTCATCCACTGTATCGAGAGACAGGTAGCCTTCGACCACGGCACTGGCAATACGTTTGGCCGCCTGGACGATATCCCAGCGCCCGCCGTAATTGACCGCGACGTTGGCGATCAGGCGGTCATTGCCTGCGGTCAGGGATTGCGCCGCCGACATCCTGGTCTGGAGGGCGGGTTTGAACGCCGTCAGGTCGCCGATAAAACGCACGCAGACACCGTTGCGATGCAGTTCCTCCACTTCCCTGTCCAGCGCGCGGAGAAAAATCTCCATCAGACGCGAGACTTCCCCGGCCGGCCGGTTCCAGTTTTCACTCGAGAACGCGAAAATCGTCAGGGTCCCGACGCCCAGGCGCACGCAATGCCGGATCGTTTTCTTCAGGGCCTTCAACCCGGCCTGGTGTCCCACGCTGCGTGGCCGGTTGCGTTTTTTTGCCCATCGGCCATTTCCATCCATGACGATGGCGATATGACCGGGCACGACCGGTGTTGCCGTCATGCCGGCCCTGAATGACCACTGTCGATGGGTGTCCGCATCGTGTTGACAGACCCTACCTGGCCTCACTTTTCTGGTCGGGGGTCAAAACTCGAGCAGTTCCTGTTCCTTGACCGCGACGATCTCATCAGCCTGCTTGACGTGACTGTCGGTCAGTTGCTGAATCTCCTGTTCGGCCCGGTGGTCCTGGTCCTCGGAGATGTCCTTGGTCTTGAGCAACTCCTTGAGGTGACTATTGGCATCACGGCGGATGTTGCGGATAGCGATCTTGGCGTTTTCACCCTCGTGGTGCACCACCTTGCCCAGCGCGAGCCTGCGCTCCTCCGTCAAGGCCGGCAACGGTATGCGGATGGTCGTGCCGGCGGTGTTTGGATTCAGGCCGAGATCCGACGACATGATCGCTTTTTCGATTGGCTGCACCATGTTCTTGTCCCAGGGCGTCACCGCCAGTGTACGCGCATCTTCAATGCTGACGCTGGCTGCCTGGCTGATCGGAACGTTGCTGCCGTAATAATCGACGTGAACGTGTTCCAACAGGCTTGGGTGTGCGCGCCCGGTGCGGATCTTGGCCAATTCGGTTCGCAGTGAGTCCAGGGATTTCGACATCCGGATCCTGGCGTCTTTCTTAATCTCTTCAATCATTTTCCATTTCCTTTTGCCGGCCGTGGGCAGGTATGACAAGCACTTGAGTCAATCTGCAATATCAACACCATCGCTTGCACGGCTGTTAAAGTTCAACGCTCAATTTTAACAGCAAAATGTGAAGAAATGCCGCTGCAACCCCACGGGGTTGAACTCAACAAATACTGGTGCCGACTTTCTCGCCCCTGACGATTTTGATCAGGTTGCCATTGCCGAAAACATTGAAAACGCGGATGGGCATTTTTTGGTCACGGCACAATACGATCGCATTCGTGTCCATGACCTTGAGTTTGCCTTCAATCACTTCATCGTAGCTGAGGGACTCGTGCAATACCGCTTGCCTGTCAATCTTTGGATCGGCCGAATACACGCCATCGACCTTGGTCGCTTTCAACACGACATCGGCGCCGACCTCGATCGCGCGCAGGGCGGCGGCCGTATCGGTGGTAAAAAACGGGTTGCCCGTGCCACCCGCGATTATGACGACACGGCCTTTTTCCAGGTGACGGGTAGCGCGCCGGCGAATGTAGTCCTCACAGACGTCATGCACGGAAATGGCGGACATGACACGTGCTTCGACACCGGCATTTTCCAGTGCGTCCTGCAGCGCCAGCGAATTCATCAGCGTGGCCAGCATGCCCATATGGTCGCCGGTCACGCGGTCTATGCCCGATTCGGCGAGGCCGGCGCCGCGAAATATATTGCCGCCGCCGATCACGATGGCGACCTCTACACCGTACCTGCGAACTTCGAAAACTTCACTGGCGATCCGGCCAATGATGACCGGATCTATACCGTAGTCTTCGTTACCCAGCAGCGCTTCGCCACTGAGTTTCAGCAGTATGCGCTGGTAGGCGGGTTTATCCACCCTTCACCTGTTGCATGACTTCGTCCGCGAAGTTGTCGGCTTTTTTCTCGATGCCTTCGCCGACCACCAGACGCACAAACGACTTGACGCTGGCGCCATTCTGCTTCAGCAACTTGGCGATCGTGATATCACTATCCTTGACGAAATCCTGGCCGAGCAGCGTGATCGAGGACAGGTGCTTGCGCATGCGGCCTTCGACCATCTTCTCGATGATGTCGGCCGGTTTTCCGCTGTCGGCTGCCTGCTCGATGAGGAAATGCTTTTCTTTTTCCAGAACCTCGGCCGGCACATCATCGACGTCAAGATACGCAGGATTCAGTGCCGCGATGTGCATGGCGATATCACGGGCCAGTTCTTCGTCACCGCCTTCCACACCGACCAGTACGCCGATATGTCCACCGTGCACGTATGCACCGATGCTGCCCGCGTCACGCATGCGCGCCATCCTTCTGACCTGGATGTTCTCACCGATCTTGGTCACCAGCGCCTGGCGGGACTGCTCGAGGCTCGAGCCATTCGCTTCCGTCGCCATCAAGGCTTCCAGGTCGTCGCTGGCGGCGGCCAGCGCATTGGCGGCAACCGCGTCGGTGAATGCCTGGAAATTGGCATCCTTGGCGACGAAATCCGTTTCGCAGTTGACCTCTACCATCACCGCTTCCGACTGGTCTGCACTGGTTGCCAGTGCGATACGCCCATCCGCAGCGATTCTCGATGCCTTCTTATCGGCCTGCGCCAGGCCGGCTTTACGCAGATGCTCGATCGCTGCATCCATATCGCCATCGGTTTCAACGAGCGCCTTCTTGCACTCCATCATGCCAGCGCCTGTGCGCTCGCGTAGTTCTTTTACCATTGAGGCAGTTACTGCCATCTTCCTATTCCTTTTTCAA